>Ga0074195_1002906_pt1 | contig 17422 bp, 16 predicted proteins | sample EPASupsiteHSE623_FD_64525 | JGI IMG/M metagenome (GOLD analysis project Ga0074195, IMG submission 64525) | Bioremediated contaminated groundwater from EPA Superfund site, New Mexico - Sample HSE6-23 | ecosystem: Environmental > Aquatic > Deep subsurface > Groundwater > Contaminated ...
GCTTGCAGCTTCGCGGGCTTCGGCTTTCACCCCCCGCCGGAGTGTGCGCGCCGAACCCCGCTTCGCTGCAAGCCAAAATCCTGTCTTTTTGCCTCATAAACCTTATTCGGGAGCAAGTCTATTGTCACACTGACTGCAATGCTTTGAGCGCCAAAAACCATAAGCCGTAAAGCGCGGGGAACTGCCGCCAGTCCCACAGGCATAACGGCAGCAGAAGCAAAAAAATCCACCAATAATAATTCGCCGGCAGTTTCAGCCGCAGTTTTTCCTCGGCGGACGACGGCGGAACGCCGCATTTTTTCACCACGCGCCACAACGCCAGAAAGCAAACCGGAGCGAGCCAGAACATTTGCGGCAGCCTCGCCGCGAACGCCATCTGCGCCAGCGCGGGCGCGATTGCCAGCCAGAAAAAAACTTTAACCGGCAACCCCCACGGCGCGCGCCCGTCGTTCACCGCCAACACGAACACCAGCGCGCAGATTCCCGCGCCGGTGAACAATTCATAGACAATCAGGCCGTAAAGCCCCGTCCGGCTGCGCGACGCCAGCATTAGCAGCAACAGCGCCGCAAAAAAGGCGAACGAGGCGGCGACGTGCTTTTTCATCTCAGGGAGTTGAGAATATCGCCGCAAAGCGGCAGAGCGGATTCGTCTGTAAGGTCGAGCCGCAGCGGTGTTACGGAAACATAGCCGTCTTTCACCGCGCGGTAATCGGAGCGGGGGTCCGGCACGGCATCTTCTATTTGGCCGTCAAGCCAGTAATAAACGTTTCCGCGCGGGTCCTTTCGCCTGCGGAAAGTCTCCGCAAAACGCGCCCGCCCCACTGATGTAAGGCGGATTCCCTTTATCTTTTCCGGCGCGATATCGGGGATGTTGACGTTGAGAAGCAGGACCCGTTTGGCGGCGAGACAGGCTTTCGCCAGTTTATATGCCAGCGCGGCGGCGTAATCGTAATGCAGATTTTTGCCGGCGATTATGGACACAGCCACAGCCGGAATGCCGAGCGAGTAGGCCTCCATCGCGGCGGAAACTGTTCCCGACGAAAGCAGGTTCACCCCAAGATTGCAGCCGGGGTTTATGCCGGTTACCACGACATCGGGCCGCTTTTTCGACAGCAGCACGACACCCGCCTTGACGCAGTCCGCCGGAGTGCCGTCCACGGCGTATTCCCGCGCCGCTATCTTGTGGACGCGCAGCGGATGATGCAGCGTGATTGAGGCGCCGGTGCCGCTTTGCTCGCGCGACGGCGCCACGGTCAGGCACGAGGCCGAATTGCGCGTGAATTCGCTCCGCAGCGCGCGTATGCCTTCGGACTGGATGCCGTCGTCGTTAGTCAGCAGTACCCGCATAATTGTTATCGCTTTGCCCGTATCGCCGCCAGCACCTTGTCCGGCGTGAACGGCGGCTCGGTGAGCCTCACGCCGACGGCGTGATAGATAGCGTTCGCCAGCGCGGGCTGCGGGCCGTTGATGCCTATTTCAGACACCGATTTCGCGCCGAACGGCCCCGCCGGCTCGTAGGTGGAAAGCAGTATGGTCTTTATCGGCGGCGTGTCATAGGCGCCGAAAATCTTGTAGCCTCTGAAACTGGCGTTTTTCGCCGCGCCGGCGGCGTTGAACTCCAGCTCCTCGGTGAGCGCAAAAGAAAGGCCGTTGAGCACCGCGCCGTCGTTTTGTCCCTCGGCGAGGGCCGGATTGATGGCGGTGCCGCATTCCACCGCGGCGACATAGTTGAGCACCGCGACCGCGCCGGTTTCGGTATCCACCTCCACCTCCGCGAAATGCGCCGAAAACGGCGGCGGAGAAGTAGTGGCGGTGTGCGAGGCGGAAGCGATAATCTGGTGCTGGTCGTGGTAGTAAAGCGAAGTATTGGCTACTTCGGACAGCGGGCAGGAAATGCCGGACGCGGCCACAACCCTGCCGCCTTCCAGCCGCATATTCTCCGGCTTCTCGTTAAGTATTTTGGCGGCCACGGACAGTATCATGGTTTTCACATTTTCGGCGGCTTTCCGCACCGCGTTGCCCGATATGAACGTGGTGGATGAGGCATAGGCGCCCACATCGAACGGGGTAAGGTCGGTGTCCGACGAATAGACCAGTACGTCGCCGTGGCGCACGCCCAGCACCTCGGCGGCGATTTGCGCCAGCACCGTATCGGAGCCCGTGCCCAAATCGGCGGCGCCTATCAGGAGGTTGAACGAGCCGTCCTCGTTCATCTTTATCGTCGCGCTGGCCATGTCCACTTCCGGTATGCCCGAGCCCTGCATAAGGCACGCGCAGCCTATGCCGCGCCGTTTCGCGCCGGCCTGTTTTTTGTAAAGCTCCCTTTTTTCGCGCCAGCCGCTGGCTTTGAGGCCTTCCTCTATGCAGCGCTCCAGCCCGCAGGATTGCATCACCTGTTCGACGCCTTCGCGGCCTTCGCCCATCGCTTTGAATATCGGCGAGCCCTGGCCTTGCTTGATATAGTTTTTCAACCGGAACTCCACCGGGTCCATGCCGATGGCTTCGGCCATCATGTCCATCTGCGATTCCAGCGCGAAAAACCCCTGCGTCGCGCCGTAGCCGCGGTACGCGCCCGCCACAGGCAGGTTCGTATAAACTGTGCGTCCGGTGAATTTGTTGTTTTGCGCCTGATAAAGCGGCATGGTGTGCGAGCCGGAGCACATCATCACCGTCAGCGCGTGCGCGCCGTACGCGCCGTTTCCGAGCGTGATAGCCAAATCGAGGTCGGTGATTTTGCCGTCTTTTTTCACGCCGGTTTTCAGGTGGATTACCGCCGGATGGCGCGTGCGCGAGGAGACGAAAACCTCCCTGCGGCTCAATTCCATTTTGACCGGACGCTTGGCCGCCAGCAGCAGCGCCGCGCACGCCTGGTCGAGAAAAACCTCCTGCTTGGAACCGAACCCGCCGCCGATTCTCGGTTTGATGACGCGGATGCGCTTCACTTCCATCCCCAGCGACTGCGCGACTATGCGCCGCACGTGGAAAGGCACCTGCGTGGAGGAACGCAGCACTATCCTGCCGTCGGCGTCGAAATAGGCGATTACGGTATGCGGCTCCAGCGCGCAATGCTGGGCGTACTGGGTTTTGTAGGTCTGTTCGATAACCGCGTCAGCGGTGGAATACCACTCGTGGTCTTTTATATCCAGCGCGTAGGCGGCGCAGATGTTATGCTTCGCGTCGGGAATGTTTTTGGAATCGGCTTCGTCGTGAATCACCGGCGCGCCGTCTTTTGCCGCATCGAGAATGTCAAACACTGCGGGCAGCACTTCGTAATCAACTTTTATTTTGGAAAGCGCCTCTTGCGCCGCCTCGGAGGTTTCAGCGGCTACGGCGGCTACACGGTCGCCCACAAAGCGCATTTTATCGTCGAAAATCAATGAATCGTACGGCGACGGCTCAGGGAACCCCTGCCCCGCCGTGGTGTGGCGTATGCGCGGCGTGTTCTTATGGGTCAGCACGGCGGACACGCCGGGCACCCGCTCGGCGGCGGAGGTGTCTATTTTTTTAATCCGGGCATGGGCGTGCGGGCTGTAGAGCAGTTTACCGACAAGCATTCGCGGCGGATTCCAGTCGTCGGCGAATTCGGCGGTGCCGCAGGCCAGTCCCAGCGAATCCAGCTTGTTGACGCGATGGTTTACGACTTTGAAAGCGGTTTTATTGTCCGGCACGGCGCACCTCGCGGTTTTTAATTTTTCCTGCGGCGAGCCGCACCGCCTCCACCTGCTTGACATAGCCGGTGCAGCGGCAGAGGTTGCCGTCAAGCGCGTGGCGTATCTGGGTCTCGGACGGTTCAGGATTTTTGTCCAGCAGCGCTTTGGAAACCAGTATCATGCCGGGTATGCAAAACCCGCACTGTACCGCGCCGGCTTCGACAAAAGCCTCCTGAAGCGGATGCGGTTCGGCGGGCGAGCCGAGGCCTTCTATGGTGGTGATTTCGCGGCCATGCGCGCTGACTGCCAGCTTCAGGCAGGCCAGTTCCGGCGTGCCGTCCACAAGCACGGTGCAGGAGCCGCATTCGCCGGTGTCGCAGCCGCGCTTGACGCCTTTCCAGCCGTTCGCGCGCAGCGCCGAAAGCAAAGTGTCCTCCGCGCCGACGCGCCAACTGCCGCGCACTCCGTTCACGGCAACTTCGATTCTGAAAATTCCGTTTTCGGCTGTGAGGCTTATTGCCTTCGCTGTTCTCCTGACCGCGGTCATTTGTCCTCCCGCGCGGCGGCGATAATCGCGCGCCGGATCAGCACCGGCAGCAGTTCCCGCTTATATTCCCGCTGCGCGCCCAATTCCAGGCCGTCTGGCGCGGCGGAGACGGCGGCTCCGGCGGTTGTTTCCGTAACAGGCGAGCCTATCAGCGCGGCCTCGACCGCGGCAAGCCGGACTACGCGCGGCACCGCCGCGCCAAGCGCCAATCCGGCGCCTGAACAGACTCCGTTTTTGAACGCCAGCGCGGCGGCCACGAGCGCGTAGGACTCCCACATCGAGGGCGCTTTGCTGAATTTTTCAAAAACGCCGCGCATGTTTTTCGTGGCGGCGGGCAGCAGCACCTCCACTATAAGCGCCTTTTTGCCAAGCGTGCCCGCAAGCGGTTTTCCGGCCAGTTCGCCGAACTGATAATACGCGGTTTTCCCCTTCGCCGCGACCAGCACTTTCGCGTCAAGCGCGGCAAAAACAGGCGGCAAATGGTTATACGGCATTGGCCGCGCGATATTGCCGCCCACAGTGGCCATGTTGCGGATAAGCTGGCTGGAAACCTTGAAAGCCGCCGACCGCAATATCCCCCCTGCCCACGCGCAGGCGGTTTTGCTGTCCAATATATCGCTGAATGTGGCGCACGCGCCCAGATGCAGGCCTTTGGCGTCCGCCTTTATGTATTTGAGCGGCAGCCTGCGCAAATCCACCGCCGCCATTGTTCCTGCGGGCAGGTTCCTCGCGGCGAGCGTGCTGCCCGCGATTATCGCCGCGCCAGGTTTCGACAAACGCGACGCGGCCTCCCTGACCGTGGCCGGCAGATAATAAGAGCTTATTTTTGTCATCTCACCGCCTTTTCGAAATAAGGATTAGCAAGATACGGCAGCTTGTCCGGCTGCGACTCAGTTTTTTTCAGCTCCGCCTCCTGCAATATGACGGAGGGAGCGGCTATTGAAAAGGCGGCGGCGTTAAAATCGTAGTTGTAAACATGCGCCTTGTCGCCGGCAAAAGCGATGTCGCGCAGCGCGCGGAGAGTGAACTCGGCGAACTGCGCGCCGTGGACCGGTTCCTCGCGCCCGTCTTTAACATACACTTTCCAGGCCGTGAACGTGCCGTAAAAATCCGGCACGTTCCTCAGTATTATGCCATAATCCAGTTCCAGCTCCCCGCACAGCGCCAGCAGCTTGCGCTTCAACTGCGCCTCCGGCATGGCGTTGGAAGCGGATACCAGCAGATTGCCCGGTGTGCCCTGTGGAAATACATAGTAGCCTCTGCCATGCCCGTTTGATTGAGCGCGTTCTTTCACCGGCGCGCGGCTCATCAGCAAATCAACCAGCTTGCCTTTCCTGACAAGCTCCACTTTCCGCGCGCGCACGCCCTCGTCGTCAACTTCATAATGGCCGGCAAGGTCCGCGCCTTCGTATTGTTCAAGCGAGGGGTCGTCAACAACGCTTATAAACGGCGCGGCTACGCGCATGCCGAGCTTGCCGTAAAAATACCCGGTTTGCGGGTCGCGTCCGCGCTCGTTCCACCACATGCGCGGGCGCAGCAGATGGCGGGCCAGCAATGTGTAAAAGAAAGCGCCGGCGGCCTCGCGCTCTATCAGCACGGGGCCTATGTAGGGCGAAATAATTTCGGATTTGGCCAGCGCGGACATTTCCGCCGCGAATTTCTCCGCTTCGGCGGCAAAAAAGGCTTCGCCCGGCAGGGCGGCGGTCGAGGCGTAATAAAAGTCGCGGCCCTGCGGTATCCTGTAACCGTCGGGAGCCTGCGTTCCGGCTGCCATGCTCACGACGGCGGAAAACCCGCCGCCGCGGTAAAGCGCGCCTTCGCTGTTTAGATAGCGGCGCAACCCGTACTCGAATTGCATTGTTACCAGGCTGTCTTCGATGAGCGGATAATGCCCGAAGACCGCCGATACTCTTCTGGCCAGTTCCGCCGCGGCGGCGCGGTCCGGAAACTGCGGCGGCGCGGTCGAGAGCAATACCGCCGGTTCGGCCGGCGAGAAATCGTCGAGCTGAGAGGTGATGCTGCGTTTTTCGCGGAAGGCGCGCTTCTGGTCCAGTTTTTCGACGGCGGCCTTGTAGGCGCGGTCCGTGAGCTGCCAGAGGTTGTGGCGGATATTGTCGTACGCGCAGTCCGGCGCGCCCACCTCCGTCTCCGGCTTGCCGCCGACGGCGCCGTAGAAATTGGAGTTGTCGAACGCGGGACTGCCTACCCGCAACCCGCCGGACATCTCCAGCCCGCAGCCTGATTGATTTTTAATCACCGCGCCCAGGCTGGCGGTTATTTCAAGCAGCCTGACTGAGCGGGCGTCATAGGACAGGAAATAGGGCGCCGGGAAATTTTCCATGCGCAGCCTGGCGCGATTGCGGGAAAGCTCGTCGCGCATCGCCAGCAGGCAGGAGTCATCGCCCGGCAGGTCAAGCGCCGCCGCGGGCGCGCAAAAAACCGCCAGAACCGCCAGAAAAGCAAGCCGCCTCATTGTTTTCCCTCCTGCGGCCCGGCGGCGGGCGGCGGCAGCACCGGCGGGCGCTCCTGCTCCTTGAACACCTTCTGCACTTCGATTTCGGAAACCAGTATGCTGGGCGAGACCGCGCTTACCGGCACCCAGCCCGATTCCGCGCCGCAAGTGCCGTTGAAAATAGCAGGGTCGTCTCCGGCGGCGGTTATTCCGGCGAAGCTGGTCAGCGGCGTGCCGATGATATCCACGCCGCGCACCACCTCGTCGGGCCTGCCGTCGGGATAGACGCGGTGCACCAAAAGCGGCAGCACCTTAAACGCCTGCGGCTCGTAGCGCCCGGTGTTGGTGAAGCCTCCCGCTATATCGTCGAATATCAGGCCGTACGGTTTGCCCTGGCGCCTGATTTCGGCCAGCAGCATCTCCCGCAGCCGGACGTAAGGCACCGTATTTTCCGCGGTCACGATGGTGTTTGCCATGCGCGACATCGGCGCAAATCCCGGCGAGCTGCGTCCGTGGCCGTTGGAGCGGGGGAAGCCCTTTACGGGGGAGCGGCTCATCAGGAAGCCTTTGAGCACTCCCTTTTCCACCAGAGGGGCGCGCTGCGCGCGCACGCCCTCGTCGTCGAATTTGTAATAGCCGCGCAGCGCGGTGCCGTTGAAACGCTCCAGCGTCGGGTCGTCGGCCACGCTGATGACGGGGGACAGTATCCGCTCGCCGACCTTGCCGGCGAAGGTCTGGCCGCCGCTTTCGTCCTTCTGGCGCGCGCCCTCGACGCGATGGCCGAAAATCTCGTGGAAAAACACGCCGCTGGCCCGGTTTCTGAGTATGGCGGGGCCGGAGTACGGCTCCGCGAGGGGAGCGTCCTTCAACGCTCTGAGCTCGGCTATGGAACGGGCGATATCGGCAAGAATCGCGTCGTCCCCCGGCAGTTCGTCCGGCGTCCGCCCGTGGTAGGAATTGGCACGCTCCAAATCCATCCCGTCGGCAGTGCGGGTGGACAACTGGTAGCTGAGCGTGGCATAAACACGTCCCGTTCGTATCCGGGAGCCCTCGCTGCTGGTGAAATACATGTTTTCCGCCGCGACGCTCATGTTGACCCGCGAACTGAAAATGAAGGATTCGCCGCGGAATTCGAGCGAGTATTTTTTCAGCCTTTCCAGCCACGCGGACCGGTCCGTTTTCGGGAAAGCGGTTTCCTCGTAAAACACCGCCGCGGGTTCGCCGGCGGAGAAATCCGGGGATTTGTCCGTCTCCTCGGCGGTGACGGCGCGGTTGGTTCTCACCTTCGTGAATTTTTCCAGAGCCTGTTTGAACTCGGAGTCGGTCTGGCGCCAAAGCGCAGCGCGCAGCGCGCCCTCGTCGTCATCGGCGGGAGCGGGAACGGCGCGGTCGGCGTCAATATCAATATCCCGCAGCAGTGACTGGCCTTTCACCTGATGGAAATTATCGAGCTCCGGCGAACCCACCCTGGCCTGCACATCCAGATAGCGCAGGCGATTGCGCCGGTCGTCTATGATGCCGCCGACCTCGGCGGCGGCGGTCCAGAGGTCGCTGTCGGTTATTTCGTAAGAGAGAAAATAAAGCGGCGCTTTCTCCGCGTGGCGCAGCCGTTCGACGGAGCGGCGCAATTCCTTGTCCATGGCGGAAAGCAATTTGTCGCCGTTCAACCCGCCTGCAAACGCGGGCGGGGAGAATAACAGAAGCAAAGCCCCAAATACGGAGTTCATAGACGCCTCATTAGTCTTACTGTATCATAAACAACTATTTCTTTATGAATACGAGCCACGAAACACACGAAATACACTAAAGAGGAACAAACAACACAAACAACGGAGTTTTAGCCGCAGATGAACGCAGATTTTCGCGGATAAAGGCAGACGAAAGCAGTTTTGTTTTTAATCTGCGAGTATCTGTGTTCATCCGCGAATTGAAAAGGCTCCTCATTTTTCGTGTATTTCGTGTGTTTCGTGGCTAAAATGCAGCCCTGTAGCTTTTGTTGTGTTTATGACACAGTAAGAGTAGGATGTTTTCAGCAAAACCGCTTCGAGCGCGCGTTTTGAAATCACGCGCGCCATGTCCCGCCGGTAGGCGGCGGTGGAGCGGACGTCGTCTATCGGCGAAACCGCCACGGCGCACAGCCGCGCCGCGTCCGCTATGGCGGCGGCGCCGGGACGCAAACCCAGCAGCAGCTTTTCCGCCGATTCGGGGCGCACGATTTTCGGGCCCACGGCGCCCAACCTTATGGAGAGCGAACAGACCACTCCGTTCCGCAGTTCCGCGGCCACGGCTGCGGAAACTTTCGAGATGGCGAACGATTCTCGCGCGCCTAGCTTTGCAAAAACGCCGCGATGGGCGCGCCTGGGAAATTCAAAAGCCAGAATCAAATCGTCGGGGCGGAGCGCGGTATGCTTGGGACCGAGAAAAAGCGATTCCGCCGCGACGCGCCGGATTTTGCCGGCACGGCTTATGACCGCCGCGGCCTGCTCCGCGCAGAGCGCGCAGGCGGCGTCCGCCGAAGGCGAGGCGTTGGCGCAGTTGCCGCCCAGAGTGGCCATGTTGCGCAGCGGCGGGCTGGCGAAATGCCGGCAGGCTTGCGCCAGCGCGGGCAGCCATTTGCGTACCGCCGGGCTGGAACAGACGGCGGCGACGGTTTCCGCCGCGCCTATGCGGATTTTACCCCTGCCTTCGGTTATGCCTTTAAGTTCTTTGAGGCGGCTTATGTCAATCCAGACGCGGCGCGCATTTTTGCCGTGGCGCGCGTTTATGACCAAATCCGTGCCGCCCGCCAGGAATTTGAAGCCGCCTTTGGCGGCGCGCGCGGCAGACCACACACCGGAAAGCTTTTTCGGCTGCACCACGGTTACGGGAATCATTTCCCGCCCCGCCCGCGCAGCAGTCCGGCGGCTTTTTCCACCGCGCTGAAAATCATCTCGTAGCCCGTGCAGCGGCAGATGTTGCCGCTCAGCGCTTCCTTTATTTCAGCGCGCGAGGGCGCGGGAGTGGCGAGCAACAGCGCGTATGCCGACATTATCATGCCCGGCGTGCAGAACCCGCACTGCACCGCGCCTTCGTCGGCGAAAGCCTGCACAAGCGGATGAGGGCCGCCGTTTTTGCCTTTGAGTCCCTCTATGGTAATCACTTTTTTGCCGTTGGCCTGAACCGCCATGTAAAGGCAGGAGTTGACGGCTTTGCCGTCCACAACGACGACGCACGCGCCGCATTCGCCCTGATTGCAGCCCGTCTTGGTGCCGGTGAGATGCAGTTCGCCGCGCAGGAAATCAGAAAGGGTAAGCCCGCTGTCTATCGCGCGCGACACTTTGACGCCGTTGACGGCGCATTTCAGCATTGAGGCGGCTGTTTTTTTCATGCTTTATCCTTCAACGCTTTCCACACTTTTTCCGGCATGAGGGGAAGCCCCGGCACGCGCGCGCCGCAGGCGTCTTTCACCGCGTTGGCGATTGCGGGGGCGGGACCTATCAGCGGCGTCTCGCCGAAACCTTTGGCGGCATAGGGGCCGTCCTCGTAAGGCCGCTCAATCGTCGAGCAGTCGAATTCCGGCGTTTCCATTGAAGACGGCAGGACGTAATCGGACATGTTGGGGTTGAGCAGCGCGCCGTCTTTATAAACCAGGTTTTCCGACAGGGCGTAGCCGATTCCCTGAAGCGCGCCGCCGTGCATCTGGCCGAGAGCGAGCCGGGGATTGACCGCCCTGCCCAAATCGTGTGCGGCGTAAAGCTTTTCGACGCGGACCGCGCCGGTTTCGGTATCCACCGCCACTTCCGCCACGTTTGCGGAGTAAGCATAGGTCACATAGGCGTCGCCCTGCCCGTTCTCCGGCAAAAACGATGTTTTCGGCGCGACATACCAGCCATGTTCCGCCATTTTAAGCCGCTGCGCCCAGCATTCTTTCACCGCTTCCATGAAACCGACAACTTTTCCTCCGGCGCGGAATTCGCCGCCGGAAGCTTCCATTTTCCCCTCCGGAGCGCCTTTGGCGGAAAGCAGCTCGCGCGCCGCCTTGAAGATGCGCCCGCGCAGCGGCTTGCAGGCGTCAATGATGGCGTTGCCGGACATCAGCGTGGTCCTGCTGGCGACGGTGGGGCCGGAATCGGGGACGCGGCTGGTGTCAACTTCCGTCATGCGCACGCCGTCATAGGGGCAATTAAGCGTCTCGGCGGCGATTTGGGAAAGCACGGTTTGCGCGCCCTGCCCCATCTCGGTGTTGCCGACAGCGGCGTAGACCGAGCCGTCCTTGCTGACTGAGACGTGCGCGCCCGCCCTGTCGAGATATTTTCCGCCCGCGCCGAGGCCGACGCCGTAATAATTGGCGGACACACCGAGGCCTCTTTTGACCGGGCCTTCTCCGGCGAGCCTGCCGCGTCTTTTGGCCCAGCCTGATTTTTCGCGCACGGACAGCAGCGCCTCCTCCAGCCCGCAGGAGCCGGTTATGACCTGGCCAGTGATGGTCTTGTCGCCGGGACGGAGTATGTTTTTGAGGCGCAGTTCCAGCGGGTCCATGCCGAGCTTTTCGGCGAGTTCGTCAAGCAGCGATTCGTTGGCGAAACAGATTTGCGGCTGGCCGAAGCCGCGGTACGCGCCGCAGGGCGCTTTGTTGGTGGCGGCGGCGAAGGATTCAACGCTCACATTCTCGATTTTATACGGCCCCGCCGCGTGCACCGTGCCGCGCCAGAGGACTATCGGGGAAAGCGTGGCGTAGGCCCCGCCGTCGAGCACGTATTTCGCTTTGCAGGCGGTAATCGCGCCGTCTTTTCTGGCGGCGTAGAGCATGCGAGTCCATGAAGGGTGGCGCCTGCTCATCGAAATAAAGTCTTCGTCCCGTTCGTAAACCAGTTTCACCGGACGGCCCGACTTGCGCGCCGCTATCGCGGCGTGGGCGGCCACCAGCGCGGGAACGTCTTCCTTTCCGCCGAAACCGCCGCCCGTGACGCGCTGGACTATGCGCACCTTGTTGTGGGTGATGTTGAGCGCCTGAGCTACGGCGTCATGCGCGTAATACGGGCATTGCAGCGAACCGTACACCGTCATCGCGCCGCCGGCTTCGGGGAAAGCTATCGCCCCCTGCGTTTCCAGATAGACATGCACCTGATAATTGGTGGTGAAGACGCCCTCCACTACGGCGTCCGCCGAGCGGATGGCGCCTTCCACATCGCCGCGCTTAATCACATAGCTGGAAAAAACATTGTTGCCGCCGTATATTTTCGGAGCGGATTTTTCGAGCGCGGCGAGCGGATCCTCCACAAACGGCAGTTCCGCGCACAGAACTTTAACCTTCGCCGCCGCCTCGCGCGCGGCGAGCCGGGTTTCGGCAAGGACGAGCGCCAGCGTTTCGCCCTGAAAGCGGCTTTCGGTTTCCGGGAAAAACGGACAGTCCTCTTTCACCACGGGCCAGATGTTTTTGCCGGGAATGTCGGCGGCGGAGACCAGCATGACAAAGCCGGGGACTTTTTCCGCGGCGCGGGCATCGAACCCTTTTATGCGGATATGCGGACGCGGGCTGCGCACCGCCGCCGCGTGCAGCATCCCTCCGTAGGAATAATCGTCAATATATAACGCCTCTCCGGAAGCTTTGGCCAGAGCGTCCTTGCGGGTTACGCTTTTTCCCACGCAAAAAAGGGGATTATCGGACATTTTTCAGTTCCGTTTCTTCGCCGCAGCGCGCATATGTGCGCCGGTTCTGGCATTGGCGACTTTCAATATCTCGGACAAAACGGATATCGCTATTTCGCCGGGGGTTTTGCCGCCTATATCAAGCCCTATCGGCGCGTAAACGCGGCTGTCGGTTTCCGGATGGAGGCCTTTTTTGTTGAGCAACTTGTAAACTACCGGCAATTTGCTTGCGGAGCCTATCATGCCGATATAGGCGGCATCCGTTTTGACGGCGCGGGCAAGGCATTCGCCGTCCAGCGAATGGCCCCGTGTCACTATCACAATATAGGTTTTGGAATCCACGGTATCGCGGCTGATGGCCTTGTCGGGCCGCTTAAGATGAATGGCGGAGGCTTTGGGGAACCGTTCGCGGTTGGCGAATTCGGCCCTGTCGTCGGCGACGGCGCAGGGCAGCCCGGCGCAGTACGCTGCCTCGGCAATTTTAAGCCCGACGTGACCCGCTCCCAGAATAAGCAGCTTTGCCGGTGCTGAAAAAACCTCTATGAAAACCTCGGTGCGTCCGGCGCAGGCCATGCCGATGCCCGAGAGCGTCAAATCGTAAACCGCGCGGCGGTTTTTGCCGTCTTTAAGCGCAGCAAGGGAATCTTTTATGGTTAGAGCCTCAAGCTTGCCGCCGCCGACAGTACCGGCGGAGGAGCCGTCGGCGAACACCAGCATGTTGGCGCCGCTGTCGCGCGGCGTGGAACCGCCGGTCGAGATGACCGTGGCGAGCGCGGCCTCGCGCCCCGCCTCCAGCGCCTCGTCGAGCAGTTTGAACACCCGCGCGGGCTCTATCATTTTGCAGCGCCCGTGAGGGCCTTGTATTGCTCCGGCGTGTCCACATCCATGATGACGGATTCTTCGTTCACGTCAACATCCAGCACTTTGGCATCTTCGTGGTGTATAACCCAGTGCAGCCCCTTGTCCGACGGGGCCCGCTGGCACAGCGGCCAGACGGAGGCGTCGAGTATCAGCGGATGTCCGCGCTTGCCCTTGTAGCGCGGCAGCACCACCGCGCCGGGGTTTTTCTGCCAGACGTCTATGAGGTCTTTGTAAACCGAATCGTTGACCATGGGCTGGTCCACCAGCGCCATTACGGCGGCTTTGGCGTAGCCGGGCATATTGGCAAGCGCTATTTTGAGCGAGGAAATCTGGCCTTCGGCGGGGTTGGGATTGACCACCACGCGCTCGCAGTTGCCGGGCCAGTTCTTTTGAATTTCCTCTGCGTGGCGGCCCAGCACGATGGTGATGTCGTAAATTCCGGCGGCGCGCATGTTAGCGCAAATCGTCTCGACAAAAGTTCTGCCTTTATAGTCCAGCAGCGCCTTGGGGCTGCCCATCCTGCTCGAATCGCCCGCCGCGAGAATAATACCGCATATCATAAGTGGCTCCTTATAGTGGGTGGCGGTCAGCCGCCGGACACGGGGGGGAAGATGTGGAGGATATCGCCCTCCCGCACCTTCGCCTGCCCTAGCTTTCTGTGGTCCAGTATTTCGGAATTGAGGGTAAGCACGAAGTGGTTTTTGACCAGCCCGTTTTCATCCAGCAAAATCCGCCCGATATCGGGTTTTTTAAGCTCGATAAGCGCGCCCAGCACCTGCGACACATCCTCCCCCTCCAGCGCAGCAACGGGGGTGTCGAGCCGGTCCTTGAGCGTGGTATAAAGCTTAACGAGAATCCTTGGCATCAGGCTGGAGTCCGAACGGCGGACTCCTGTTAAATTAAATCAATATATACGGCGGGTTTCAATAGCAGAAAGGAATGACAACGGCGGCTGGCGGGATATTTCTGTGTAAAATTTGGAGCGAATAGCTACGGGCCTGTACGCCGAAGGCCGCGCAGTAGCAGGACAAAAGCGGCGCTTGCAGCAGAATACGGAGACTTTAGAAAGGCTCTAAATACTTTGCGGCGTAAACCAGCACCGCAGTCAGCAGGAACTGGCCGTCCACGACGGTTTCTGCCCAGACGCCGGTGGGGACGCGGTCGCGGTAATACAGCCACAGGCAGGCCAGCACGTAGCCTGTAGAGACCAGCGCGGGAAGCGCTACGCCGGGCTTCCAGCCGTGGAGAGCCAGCACGCACAGCCAGCCCGCGTTCGCGAGCAAAATCGCCGACAGCGCGGCCAGCGTGAACCGGCTGCCCAGCGCTTTATAGAAACTTTCGCGCCCGACTATGAGGTCGCTTTTGACCGCGCTTATCCCCAGCAGCACCGAGCGCACCAGCACAGCTAAAATCACATAACCCAATGCCATCAGGTTGCCCGCGTCGAAACCCTCGCGGCGGTAAAACGCCGGCACGCAGGCGCACACGAAACCCCAGCCCAGCGCCGTCACCAGGTCTTTCGAGCCGGGGAAATCAATCAGCGTTTTAATTTTAAGCAGCCGCCGGAAAGGATACGCCATGCCCAGCCCCCAAAACAACGCCACTGGGAGGAATATTTTGACGCCCAGCCGCGCCGCCAGCGCGATGGAAAAAATTCCCGTCGTCAGCCCCGCCGCCACCACCAGTCGGCGATGACGGTGGAAAATCAGGAATTTATCCCTGTCCGATGCGCCTGCTCCGCGCTCGAACGCGCGGTTTATCATCGTAAGGCTGAACACGAAAAGCCACGCCAGCGCCATAAGCCGCAAATCCGCCGCCGCGCCCTCGAATTTCATCGCCACATAAGACAGGCAGACCGCCGCCAGCGCGGAATAGACGCCGCTGTTGATGAAAAAACCCCAGCTTTTTTCGAGTAACTCAAGCCCGGCCTCGCCCGCGTTTTTGCGAGCGGCCCGAACCGCGTTCACGACGCGCTCCGTAACCCAGCCCGGCGTGGAGGCTCCGGCGGTGACGCCTATGCGCGCCGGAGCGGCGAGTTGTTCGGGCAGCAAATCCTCTTCGCTTTCGACAAGAACCACCTGCGGGCAGAGCGCGCCGCAAAGCTGCGCCAGCCGCGCGGTGTTGGCGCTTTGTTTTCCGCCTACCACTATCACCATGTCTGCGTTCGAGGCCAGTTCGCGGGTTTCCCTCTGGCGGTCGCGCGTGGCCTGGCAAATGGTGTTTGAGACAACGCATTCGCGCGATTTTTTGCGGACGGCTTCAGCGGCGGCAAGAAAAACTTCCTCCTCCTGCGTGGTCTGCGAGACCACGTTCACGCGGTCGAACGCGGGCAGTTTTTCAGCCTCCGCCGCGTCCGCGGCAACGGTTCCCCTGCCGCGCGCGTAGCCCAGCAGGCCGATGACCTCGGCGTGGCCGGCGTCGCCCACGATGACGGTATCGAAACCTTTCGCCGCGTATTCGGCGATAACATTGTGCACCCGCTTGACCAGCGGGCAGGTGGCATCCACCACCTCCATCCCGCAGGCGCGCAACTCAGCTTCCGCCTCCGGCGTGACGCCGTGGGCGCGGATGACTATGACGCCGGCTTTGTTCTTGATTTCGGAAAGGGATTTCACCGCGCGGATATTTTTTTCTTCCAGCGTCTCGATAACTTGAGGATTGTGGATGAGCGGTCCCAGCGTGTAAATAGGCGCCTTGCCGGACTGCGCCAGTTCAAGCACGCGGTCTATCGCCTTTTTAACTCCGGGACAAAAGCCGGCGGTCTTGGCCAGCGTTACTCCCAAATCCTTGTCGGGCATTGATTTTGTATTATATCAAACATGGCGGACATAACGGTTTTAGAGGGCTATCCGGCTGTAACCGCCGCGCGGATGCGCGAGATAGACAGGCTGGCGACCGAAAAGTTTTCGATATCGGCTGACCGGCTGATGGAAAACGCGGGCAAAGCCGTGGCGAACGAGATATTGAAACTCGCCCCCGTGCCGGCTGCGGATTTTTGCTGCGTCATCCTCTGCGGGCGAGGAAACAACGGCGGCGACGGGCTGGTTATAGCCCGCTATTTATACAAGGCAGGGGCCGCGCCGCTGGTTTTTCTCGTGCCGCCGCAAGAAGGCGCGGAATACGGAACGCTGGTTCTGCGCAACTTAAAACGCGCCTTTTTCTCCCACGTTTCGGTGCGGAACGCGGAAAAGGATATCGCGCCGGTGCGCCGCGCCCTGGACTGTTGCCATATCGTCGTGGATGCGCTGCTTGGCACCGGCTCGTCGGGCGCGCCGCGGGGGATTTTCGCGGAACTGATACAGGCGGCGAACGAAAGCGGCAGGACAACTGTCGCGGTTGACCTGCCCTCCGGCATGGACGCCGACACCGGCGAATGCGCGGGCGACTGCATAAAGGCGGACCACACCTTCATGCTCGGACTGCCGAAGATAGGATTATTGTCCCCAAAAGCGCGCAGGCATACCGGCGCGCTTAAAGTGCTCGATATCGGCTTCCCGCGCGAACTGCTGGCATGATTTTCGGGAAAATAAAGCGCTGGTTTGAAATAACAGCAGCGCAGGAACGTCCGTTCAAATTTCTGCTGTCGCGGCTTTTAATGCGCAGCGGCATCTCCCGTTTCCTGAAAATAAACAGAGGCGCATTCTCGGTTTATTTTTTCCCCTCCGCGCTTTCAGCGCAAATCTGGCTGAATCCCGCCGCACGTTCGGACGATGAGGAGTTCGCCGCTTCCTTCCTCAAAAGAGGCGAAACTTTCGTGGATATCGGCGCCAATATAGGGCTTATCACGCTCGCCGGCGCGAAAGCCGCCGGCGCCGGCGGCAGGGTGCTGTCCGTGGAACCAGACCCCGACGTTTTCTCATACCTGAGGCGCAATGTCAGGCTGAACAAGCTCGCCAACATCTCGCTCTTCAATTGCGCCATCGGCGCCGCGCCGGGGAAACTTTATCTGAAGCGAAGCAACGCCGACGACGAAAATGCCGTTGATTTCAACTCCGGCCATGAAACAGAGGTGAGAACGCTTGATGAAATCGCCGGCGGCGCCGGACAGATAGCGCTGTTAAAGGTGGATGTGGAGGGTTTCGAGAAATATGTTTTTGAAGGCGGGAAAGCGGTCCTCAAACGCACGGAATGCGTATATTTCGAGGCGTGGGAAAAACACTATCCTGACTTGTGCTTTGGGACACCCGCGCTAATTATGGATGGTATTGTATAGCAACTGCTGTTCTTCATCCAGATTCAACAGCTTGCGTTTTTTCTCGGCGGAGCCGGGCGGACTGTAGTTTA
>Ga0074195_1002907_pt1 | contig 17421 bp, 17 predicted proteins | sample EPASupsiteHSE623_FD_64525 | JGI IMG/M metagenome (GOLD analysis project Ga0074195, IMG submission 64525) | Bioremediated contaminated groundwater from EPA Superfund site, New Mexico - Sample HSE6-23 | ecosystem: Environmental > Aquatic > Deep subsurface > Groundwater > Contaminated ...
CCCGACGATGGCGTTGGCCAGCCCGCCTCCTTCGATGCCGGGCGGCGTCGGAAGGGCGGTGAAGAAATCGTAGTTGAAGGCGGCGATACCGTTCTTCCCGACGGTCCACAGTATCCACACGAGGAAGAAGATGCCGATGAGCGACGCGCCGCCCGATACGACGCGCATCGTCAGGTCGGTCAATTCGCGGCGGCGGGTGTTGGATGCCTTTTTCATAGCCCCGCCCCCATGCTCTTTTTCAGGCGACGGACCCACCACTGTGCGGCGAACTGGATGAGGAAGGTCATCACCAGCAGTACCAGCCCGAGGTAGATGAGCGAGTGAAGGTAGATCGGCTCGGAGGCCTCGGCGAACTCGTTGGCCAGCGTCGAGGCGATCGAGTTGCCGGCGTCGAAGAGCGACGCCGAGATGCGGTGGGCGTTGCCGATGACGAAGGTGACCGCCATCGTTTCTCCCAGCGCGCGGCCGAGCCCGAGGAAGCAGGCGCCGATGACCCCCTGAATGCCGTAGCGGAGCGTCACCTTATGCGTCACCTCCCAGGTCGTCGATCCCATCCCGTAGGCCGACTCCTTGACCACCGGCGGCACCATCGCGAAGACATCGCGCATGACGGCGGTGATGAAGGGGAGCACCATGAGGGCGAGTATGATCCCGGCGGTCAGCATCCCGATACCCATCGGCGCGCCGGTGAAGAATCTCCCGATGAGCGGCGCCTTTTCGAGCCCGAGCGTCTCCTGCAAAAAGGGCTGGACCGTTTCGGCCATGAACGGCGCGAAGACGAAGAGTCCCCACATGCCGTATATGATGGAAGGGATCGCCGCCAGCAGTTCTATCGCCCCGCCGACGAACTTCGACACCGTCGGGTGGGCGAGTTCGACGAGGAACAGCGCGATCACTACGCTCATCGGCACCGCTATCACCATCGCGATGGCGGTCGAGACGAGCGTTCCGTAGATGCTGGAAAGGGCGCCGTACTGGTTGAGCGCCGGATCCCACACATCGCTCCACAGGAATCCGATGCCGAATTCCCCGATGGCGAGCCGGGCGTTCCACGCAAGCTGGATGAACATCGCCGCCATGATGATGAGCACCGTCGCGGCGCACAGTATGGTGAACCATTTGAAGATCGTTTCGAAGTGTTCTGAGATGTAGTTGCCGAAGCGGGACATCGCATCTCCCCGTTCCTCATCCACGGTAAAGATAGAGCCGCCGTGTTAGGGTATCGTTAAGAGGGCGTCAATTGACCGCCAATTCTCATTTTGCTCGCCGGAATCTGACCGCGCGTTCACGGTACTCTAACAGAACGGCTCTATTACTATGCCTGTCCGGCGCCGCTGCGCTGGAGGGTTATTGATAGAAAGAGGAGATGAGATTATGAAGAAGTTACTTGCACTGCTCAGCGCGTTACTCGCCTTCGCCACGCTCGCGGCGGCCGATACCGTCAACGGCGCGGGGGCCAGCTTCCCCTTCCCCATCTACTCGCAGTGGGCCTTCGACTACAACAAACTCACCGGCATGCAGCTCAACTACCAGTCGATCGGCTCGGGCGGCGGCATCGCCCAGATCAAGGCGAAGACGGTCGACTTCGGCGCCTCCGACGAGCCGCTCAAGGAAGAGGACCTGAATGCGGCGGGCTTGTTCCAGTTCCCGATGGTCATCGGCGGGGTGGTCCCGGTGATCAATGTGAAAGGGATAGAGCCGGGGAAACTCCAACTCTCGGGCGAAACGCTCGCGCAGATATTCCTCGGCGCCATCCGAAAATGGAACGACCCCAAGATAGCGGCCGATAATCCGGGACTCGCCCTTCCCGATCAGAAGATCGTCGTCGTTCACCGCTCCGACGGCTCCGGCACCACCTGGATATTCACCAACTACCTGACCAAAGCGTCGGCCGATTGGTCCGCCAAGGTCGGCAACGCCAAGGCGGTCAACTGGCCCGTCGGCGTCGGCGGCAAAGGTAACGAAGGGGTCGCCGCGTTCGTCAAGCAGACCGGCGGTTCGATCGGCTATGTCGAATATGCCTACGCCCTCAAGAATAAGATGAACTACACCAAGCTCAAGAACAAGGCGGGCACATTCGTCGCCCCTTCGATCGATACCTTCCAGAGCGCGGCGGCCAACGCCGACTGGCAGAACGCGAAGGGTTTCTACATGGTCCTCACCGACCAGCCGGGCAACCGGAGCTGGCCGATAGTCGGCGCCTCTTATATCCTTATGTATAAGGCGATGCCCGACGCCGCCAAGGCCCAGACGATGATGAAGTTCTTCGACTGGTGCTTCAAGAACGGCGACAAGACCGCAAAGTCGCTCGACTATGTGCCGCTCCCCAAGCCGCTCATCGATCTCGTGCAGACCAAATGGAAAAGCGAACTCAAGGCCTCCGGCCAGCCGGTGTGGAAATAGTAGACACTCGCCTTTTCCCATAATCACCTCACCCGGCTACGCCACCCTCTCCTTGTAAAAGGCGAGGGTTTCTCCTTTTACTCCTTCTCCTTTTTCAAGGAGAAGGTCGGGATGAGGTCATTCAGAGGTTCTTCTTGACAATCTCCCCTTCTTCGGCGAACCTATCCCCGCCACTTTATGAGGGAGCATGAGATGTTCAAGGTCAATGAGTATTTCAACGGCACGGTCAAGTCTATCGGTTTCATGACCAACGAGGGTAAGGCGACGGTCGGCGTGATGGCGCCGGGCGAGTATGAGTTCGGCACCGACACCGTCGAGCACATGACGGTGGTCGCGGGCGAGCTGACGGTCCAGTTACCGGGCGAGACGGCGTGGAAGAGCTTCGGCCCCGGCCACACCTTCACCGTCGACAAAGGCAAGAAGTTCAAGCTCAAAGTGAAGGTCGATACCGCCTATCTCTGCCGGTATGTCTGAAACGGAAGATCCCCACGCAACACCCTCACCTCGCTCCTCTCCCTAGACAGGGCGAGGAAGTATGCGGTACTCCTTCTCCCTGTGGAGGGAGAAGGCAGGGTTGAGGGTCTATCCCAGCGTATCCTTGAGCCACTGGTGGAGCGGGAGCGTCTTCCGGAAGTGGATGAAGCACCAGTCGACGAACGCGCCGCTGTAGAATTCCTTCGGCACCTTCGTCTCGAACCCGGCATAGATACCGTTGTAGCGCAGGAACCGCGCCTGCGGTAGCTCCTTATCGTAGCCGGCTGGCACTTTCTTGTAGTATTCACCACCGATGCCGTAGCCATCCTTCTCCAGTTTCGCGGCCAACTTCGCGAGCAGTGCCCCTTTTTTCGGATCGGCGACCGCGTCGCGGTAGACGCCGATGAGCTGGCGCGGAAACATATAGATCCCGGTCCCGAGCATCACCTCGCCGTTCTCGACCTGCAGGTAGAAGCCGCTGCACTCCATACGCGGCCGGACGCCGCTCCAGAACCAGACGCCCAGATTTGTTTTATAGGGTGTTTTATCGTTCGAGAAGCGGGTGTCGCGGTTGAGCCGGAAGATGCTGTGGTTGACCTTGGGCACCGCGTTGATGCCGCTGTCGAGGAGCATCAGCGGCTCCTCCATCGCCTGCACGAAGAGCTGCGTCGGCTTTTTCACGAACCGTTCGTACTCGGCGCGGTGCTCATTGAACCACGCACTGGAGTTATTCTTTTTGAGTCCCGCGAAAAAAGCGAGCGTCTCTTTGGAAAAACCTTCGAACTTCGGCATGGATGATCCTCCGCTAATGCATCGGAAAGAAGGTACTCTGTCCGGAGGAAAATGTCAAAGGAGGATGAGCGAACAGCCCGAAGACTCTTTCTTCGTCTCGATCACGGCGGTGTCGGTATCGGTCGGCGTCACCGCGTTATCAACCTGATCGTTGCCGATATCGAGGTCCTGCGATGTCTCGTCGGTCACCATAATGGAATCTTCGCAAGGGTAGGCCCAATCGCATGCGTCGGGAACCTCGTCACTGTCGTTGCCCGTCTCATCGTCGGGCGTCACGGTATCGTCGGCTCCCGGCGTGAACTCGTTGATCGCCGGATCGTCGTCGACCACCGGCTCATCTTCGGGATACTCGTACTCGGGGTTCTCGTACCATGTTTCACTGCGCTGTTTCGCCGCGAATTCTTCAGCCGTTATATCGCCCGGTTCAGAAGCGTCGATGCAGTTGGCACCATGTTCCGGGATCGTTATGCTGGCATAGTTCTGACATCCGCAAGAGACGCTGTTGCAACTGAACGGGATGACATAGGTCCATGTCCCGGCCGGTACACACGGGTCGGTACCTATATCCATACTGAAGATACCGTTTATCGTTATCTTACGGATGATCAATTCGTTCCCCTCCTGCCGGGCACGGTAAGCGACGGTATCGTCGACCCCCTCATTGCCCCACGAAGCGGTATCATACCCGTAGGTCAGGTGTACCTGCTGAGGCGCTTCGACCGTGTTCTCAAGCATGAGTTCGATCGGCGCGGCGCAGTTGGCAGACAAAATGCCGAATGAAAGCAAAAGCATAGAGAAAACCGCGAGTCTTTTCATGACAACCTCCATCTCAATATCAGGGAACAACTGCCCGTTTGGTATATCACAAAGGAAGATATTATTGAAAAAATATTGAGATCAGCTCAACTCTTTGAACCGGTAGCCGACGCCGCGCACCGTTTCAATGTATTCGCCCATCGCCCCCAGTTTCTTGCGCAGGTTGAGTATCTGCACATCGACCGAACGGTCGGTCACGGGATAGTCGTCCCCCTTGACGCCGTTGATGATCTGGCTGCGGGTGAAGACCCAGCCGGGCCGCTTGGCGAGGAACATAAGGAGGGCGAATTCGGTCGCCGTGAGGTCGATATCCTCCTTCCCCACCGTCACCTTGTGCTTCGACGGGTCAATCTTCATCTCTTCAATGACGACCATCTTGACCTCTTTCTCCTCGGCCGTCCGCGTCTTGCGCCGCAGGATGTTGCGGACCCGCGCGATGAGCACCTTGGGGCTGAAGGGCTTGGTCATGTAGTCCTCGGCACCGAGTTCGAGTCCCGTCACCACATCGCTGTCCTCCCCTTTGGCCGTCAGCATGATGATGGGGATGCCGCTGGTGCGCGTCTCGCCTTTGAGCAGGCGGCAGACATCCAGTCCGTCGATCCCGGGGAGCATGAGGTCGAGGATGATGAGGTCGGGATGGCGGTCGCGGGCAATTTTCAACGCCTCTTCGCCGGTGGTCACCGTGTCGAGTTGGTAGCCTTCGCGCGACAGGTTGTAGCGGATGAGTTCAAGGATATCCTGCTCGTCATCGACCACCAGAATTCTTTCCCGTGCCATGGTCACCTCCCAAAGGTTCACTCACTGCGGGGAAAGTATATGAGAAGCGTTAAGAAAATTCCAGTAGTTCGGTTAGATTTCGGTTAAGAGGTCAGAACTTGTAGTTGAGATCGAGCTGGAGCAGGAATATACGCGAGGCAGTGCCAACCTAAATATCTTGATGAGATATAAATTGTTCTCGAGGGAATCCCTAGGTTCGTAGGGTCAAGAAAGACGGAATGGGAAAAACTCAAATATCTCGAACACAGCGAGCTTGGCTTGTTGCTTGGTATCGATTCCATTCTTTCACCCAAGCAGCAAAGTAATAAATAACCCAAGCATAAGGGTCATGATCGTAGACTATAGATGCTGACCATAGTTGAATGGCACAGTTATCCCATACCCCTGGCTCACAGTATCCACCATCCCCAGCTGGTCCCAAATTTCCGCTACAATTACATTCATTAGATATCCCACTATCATCACACGATTGAGATAGGCATGAATCGTAAACTTCACAATAACCTGTGTTAGGAATTGTGTAATAGCATCCCTCAATGATAGTACGCAATTCCGATATCGTAGGAAGCCGCCAATCATTCCATCCATTCAGAGAAAGATTTTCACAGTAAGTGATTGCATCAAAATGATTGATGTAGTCTGAATTGCCCTTTTGCCACATTAGGTCCCAAGTATTGTCCAGGACAGCCTCGTCAATAATGACATATCGGCCATCACTGTCAGGTAGTTCGTCGGAGATGTCTGTATCGGTTTGTTCATCGATATCAGTTGCGCTGGTGTCGTTATCATCCTGTTGTATATTATCGCTTTCAGCAATTGAGATATCGGTTTCTGTAGCCTCCTTATCATCAAACGATATGTCACCATCATCACTCCCCAAGTCATCCTCAACCTCAATAGCATCATCATCTTCAATATATGTGGAATCCATGGAGTCTGTTGCGGACTCATCAGCTTTGTCTTGCTCAATGATATCATCCGTAGTCGCGGTGTCTCTGTCGTCTATCGATGGATTGTCAATCTCTCCTTCGCTTCCATCATCAGTTATATCGCTATCTGTGGGAATCTTGCTATCGTCATCGTTTTTGGCCTGCGATGAATTGTCGCAAGAAAAAAGAAGTAATACCATGACGAAACTGCACCACAAAAGGTTTTTCATGTTACCTCCCAGATATCTCAATTGTGTCTTTTATAACCGGCATCTCGGGGCCGATATACGGCGCAGCCGTCACCAAAGCCGTCAGCATGAAGACGAAGAAAAACAGCGCCTTGCGGACCAAGCGAACACCCCCACTACCGGAAACACCGAACGCATTTCACCAGAAACGCGAAAGAATGTCAATTATTGTCGCGGCGGGAGAATTTAGAACTTGTAGTTGAGATCGAGCTGGAGGATGAGGTCTTTGTTGGTCTTGTCCGAGTTGAAATCCTTGTTGAGCGTCCAGAAGTAGTTCAGCGTCGCGGCGGCCGAGAAGTTCTTGTAAAGCCCCGCCTTGATGTCGAACTTGATACCTTCGGCGTTCACATTGCCCTCAAGCGGATCGGCGTCGATGAGGAACGGTATCCACGACGCGATGCCGAGTTGACGGTAGGAAAGCGAACTCTGGAAGTCGCCGAGATCTTTAAGCGCCTTGGTGCCGCCCTTCACCCCGACGAAGAAGGCGAGATCGTCGTCGGCCTTGTCGCCGAGCGCCGTCTTGTTGAGGTCGTAGAGATTCGCCGTCATCTCGCCCATGAGCCCCACCTGATACTTCTCTTTAATGGTGTAGGAGGCATCGAGCGCCGCGGCGATGTTCTTCCAGTAGTAGCCCTGCGAAATATAGCCGACCATCTTCGTCCCTTCGTTGGTATTCGATTCGGCGTTCATCAGGTTCATCGGATCGTAGTAGGAGAGGGTCGCCGTCGCGTCGAAGTCGGCCACCTTGACCAGTGCGCCGATCTGCGCCACGGCAAGCATCGGGTCGTCGAGCGCCTTGATCTCGTCGAGTATGAATATCCCGGCGTTGGCGATAAGCGACAGTTCGTCGATCACCGCGTACTTGAACTGGAACGCCGCCCCCTCGGGGGTGATGTCGCCGTCCCAGATGAGTTCCGAGGCGGTGTGGAACGGATTCTTCATCTTGCCGCCCGAGAGCGTCAACCAACTCCACGGCGTGAATTCGGCGTAGGCGTAGTCTATCCAGAGCGGCTTGTGGCTGAAGAAATCGTCGAAGGTCTGGTTCGTCGACCGGCCATCCTGCCCGAGCGACGCCTTGATGTCGTCACCGGAGGCCAACTGGTCGGGCGTTATCTTACTTTCGTAGGACCCCGACGCGATACCGAAGTGAACCTTCGCCCAGTCGTTGACCTTCGCCTCCAGACCGATGCGCGCCCGGTAGCGGAGCCGGTTGCGTTCCAGCGTGTCGTCCTTGACCGCGTCCTCGAAATTCTGGTACTGATAGCGGAACCGGAAGTCGCCCTTGAGCTTGATGTTCTTGACCCACTCGGGCACCGACGATTCTTCCTTCTTCGGCTCTTCCTTTTTCACTTCTTCCTTGACCGCCTCTTCTTTTTTCGGCTCCTCGGCCCCCAAAAGCGTAAAACTCATCGCCAACACGGCGGCCACGATCATCATTGTCATCCGTTTCATACGGTCCTCCTTTCTCGATCCATCGTTCACGCTCCGATGGATACGCGATATGTGTTAATGTTTCGTTAATATGCCGTATCCCTTTGGTCAATTGTGCATAACAAGGAGCGTTAACGCACTCCTTGTCGATCGCTGGGGGGAACCCCCGTGAAGAACACCCGCCGTCCGTTGATATTGAACCCTTCGATGAGTTTGCGGCACTCAGGCGAGGTTATCCATTCGATGAAACGCTTCGCCAGATCGTAGTGTGCTTGCGGATGTTTCTTGGGATCGACGGCGATGATACCATACGGATTGGCAAGACGCGGATCGCCTTCCACCAACGGTAGGGAGGTCACGGTCGCGCGAAGTTTCTCGTAGGTGCCGCGGTCGGTCAGGGCATACCCTTTGAGTTCGTCGGCCATCCGGATGACGGCGCTCATCCCTTGTCCCGCCTCGACATATCTGAATTTTTTGGCGTCTGGTACTGTATCCGCCGCTTTCCAGAGCGACCGTTCTTTTTGATGCGTTCCCGAATCATCACCACGCGAAATGAACGGCGCCCCGCTTCCGGCGATCTTTTTGAGCGCGGCCGCCGCATCCTTGGTCCCGGCTATCTTTGCCGGATCGGCGGCGGGCCCGACAATGATAAAATCGTTGTACATGACATCGCGCCGATCCACGCCGAACCCGGCAGCGACAAAGGCATCCTCGGCAGGCCGCGAATGAACGAGGATCAGATCGACATCGCCATTCTCGCCCAGCTTGATCGCCTTGCCCGATCCGACCGAGATGATGTGCACCGCGACGCCGTTCTTTTTCTCGAAGGGTTTTACGATGACATCGAGGATGCCGGTCTCGAAAGTGCTCGTCGTCGTGGCAAGCTTTAGGGTCTCGGCGGCAAAAAGCCCGTAAAAAAGGAAGATGATCAGGAAAAAAACGGGGGATCGTCTCATCGCTCACTCCTTTCCAAAAGTTTCTAAACGGGAGGCGCAGACCTTTCGATACTGCACCCTATCGGCCCGGCATCCATGCCTTTTGCGGTTATAGGACCGCCGGACTCGGAGTTGCGCCAATCTAGCAAACGCCCGGCAATAGGCAAGTTTTTTCTTCCGTTGCACTCGCCGTCATATTCTGCTATGGTTCCCTAGTTCATGACCGGAGGAGACCATGCTCAAGAAAGACGGTTGGAGCCCCCAGAATCACGCGGCGCTCGCCGCTTTTCTCGCGGCTGAAGGCAGGCGGCCCGGCCGCAAAGTAGCGGTGTTCGACTGGGACAACACCGTCATCAAGAACGACATCGGCGACGCCGCTTTCATCGGACTACTCGATCGCGGCATGGTCGCGACCCCCGGCGACTGGCACCGGACCAACCCCTATCTCACCGACGCGGCGGTAGCGGTGCTCGAAAAAGGGGCGACCCCCGAACTCATCTTCACGATCTACAACTCGATGAAGACCCCCGACGGTGCACCGGCCTTCGCGGGACACGACCCGAAAATAACCGAGGCGGCCTACGCGTGGCTCGGCCATCTGCTCGCCGGGAACACCCCCGACGCGATACGGCGGGCATCCCGCGAGATATTCGAACGGCAACTGGCAAACCCGATCGGCGCGACCCGCCGCATCGGAACTGACACCATCGCCGACTACATCCGCATCTACCCGCAGATCGCCGATCTCATCGTCGAATTGGAACGGAGCGGTTTCGAAGTGTGGGTCGTCTCGGCGACGCCGAAATACATCATCGACCCCTGCGCCGAGATGGTCGGCATCCCGCAGGAGCGGGTCATCGGCATCGAGAATGTCGTCGGACCCGACGGGAAGCTCACCTACGATCTGGTCGGCTGCGGCCCGGTGCGTGACGGCGAGAACCGGATGATCACCTACCGAGACGGCAAGCGGTGCTGGATCAACACCATCATCTTCGGCATGACCACGGGCGATCCGCTCCAGCCGAACCCTGACGCGGAAAAACGGCCCCGCTTCGGCGCGGGCGACTCCGACGGCGACATCAGTTTTCTTGAAGATACGAGCGGCCTACGCCTTTTCATCGACAAAGGCAGACCGCTCGATGTCGCCCGAGCGGCGCGCGATAACAAAGATGGTCGCTGGATTATTCAGGAGCCGTTCATACGGTAACGATCAAGCCCTTTCTTTCCCCGTCACCGCGAAAAGCAGCGTCCCCAGCGCGCCGCAGAGGGCCGCGACACCGAGGTTGACCGCCGGCGACACCTGCCACAGCCACGCGCCGGCAAAGGCGGCAAGCGACACGATGGTATCGCGCACGAGGTAGTAACTGCCGAAGGTCGATGCCTTCTTCCCCTCGGGGGCGAGATCCATGATGAGCGCCTTGCGGGTCGGCTCGCCGAACTCCTTGAGACCGCGCACCACGAACGCGACGATAAGCATCCCGAAGCCGGTCGAGAACAACAGGACGACCGGGAATATCGTGAAGTTGAAGAAGGTGATGAGGACGAACGGCTTTTTCGATCCCTTGTCGGCGAGGTAGGCGACCGGCACATAGATGAGGAGCGCCACCACCATCTCTATCGCCGTGAGGATGCCGAACTCGGTGCCGCTGATGCGGGCACCCTGCGGACTCTGCATCGCCCAGATGGCGAGATAGGCATAAGGCATCTGCTCGCAGAAACGGATGAGTATATCGGAGGCGAGGAGCGCTTTAAGTTCTTTCGGCATCAGTGCAATGAGCGCCCGCAGGCCGCCCGCCGACGGCTCTTTTTTCTCCGGCCGCTCCTCGATCATCCCCTGCTGGATCAGAAGCGACACCGCGCCGAGGATGAAGGCGACGGTGAACGACAGCCGGATGCCCATCGTCACGCCGTAGAGGTCGATGAGCCCCCCGCCGATGACCGGCCCGAGCGCCATCGGTATGCGGCGGACCAGCGAATGGACCGACACCCCCATCGTCCGCTTGTTCTTGGGCAGTACCGTCGATACCAGCTCCATCGTCGCAGGGAGCGACAGCGCCGTCCACGACAGGAAGAACACCGACCCGACCACGACCGCGATCCAGTGCGGCACCGCGATGACGATGAGATAGCCGCCCATCGCGATGAGATTGAACACGGCGAGCGCCCGCTTGTAGCCGATCCGTTCGGTCAGCCAGCCGCCGGGGTAGGAATAGAGCGCCGAAAGGAGGTTATCCATCCCGTTGAGGAGTCCCGGGATGAGCGGTGAAGCGCCCAGTGCGATGAGGTAAAGCGGCAGGAACCGTTCGGCCATCTTCTCGCCGAGTCCCACCAGCACCACCATCGTCAGCAGGCCGACGATGCTCCGCTTGAGTCCGAGGAATTCGATGACCTTCCGCATGTCACGGTATCCACACGAGTATCGCGTGGCGGCGGCTGTCGTGATCGCGCCGGTAGGAGAACAGGCCCGGCGTGCAGGCGGTACAGCGGGTCACCTCCTCTATCTCGCCAATGCCTTCCGATACCAGCTGATCGACGATGGCCGCACCGAGGTCGGCGAAGTGCTCTCCTTTTCGCGTTTCGACCCGGATACCGGCCGCGGCGAAACGGTCCAGCAGTTCGGGACCGATGCGGAAACAACATTTCTCGATGCCGGGGAACAGCGCCGCCTTGAGTGATCGTCCGCCGAGTTGCCTGAGACGATGGGCACCCTTCGCGGCAAGCTGCAACTCCACCCCGCGCCAACCGCAATGAAAGATACCGGCGAGCGGTTTGTCGGCATCGGCGATGACCACCGGGAAACAGTCGGCCGTCCGTATGAGCGCCCCGGTGCCGCGCTTGGTGACGATAAGGCCGTCCCCCTCGCCCGAGTCGTCGATGACGATATGGTCGCCGTGCACCTGTCTGACGCGATGTATGGCGGTGAGCGCAAGCCCGGCGGCAAGTGCACCGACCAGATCGTCGAGATGCTCTTTCGCATCGGGTTGTTCTACAAAAAGGGCGGGGATCGTCCGTGACTCAACGAGCTTCATCGTCACCTCCATGATCGACACCCTACCCGACGACGGAAAACTTGTCAAATTGAGCCTGTTCGGATTGACTTTTCGGCCCGTCGCCGATAAAATGGGACCTCATTTCGCGACGGGGACCGTGTGGAACGAAAACTGCCCTTCATACTCGTGCTCGCACTGATACTTTTCGGCGTCGTTCTGCTCTACCCCTATTTTACCGACGATACCTTTCGCGCCCGGATCTCTCTGAGATGGGATAGCACCTCAGACAGCGTCGCTCCCGATGTGACGGTGCTGATGGTCCCGGGTAAAGGCTACGATTCGCTTTTCGCCGAAGTGCTCGGGGAGACGGCGTGGAAAGAGATCGCCGATCTGTTCCGCACCAAGGCGGGGATCGCGGTCCTGCCGGCGGGCGATATCCTGACGGTCACCAAGAAGGGCGATGTGCTCATCCGGGCAAGCCTCCACCACTATTTGTCGCGCATATCGGGCACCGAGATCGCGGTCCGGCGCAACGGCAAAGGATGGCGGCTCCAGCGGACGCCGCTTCTCCTGTCCGAACAGACGATGATCAAGACCTTCGTGGTGCGCGACGAGTTCTCCCGCGACCACCCCGAATTCTACGAGATGATACGCCGCTCGATGCAGTGGGACTGGGGACTCCTGCACCACCTTAAACCGGGCGACTCCGTGTCGTTCATGATCCGCGGCACCTTCGATCAGAAGATACTTATCGATCTTTCGGCGCTCATCGGCCTGTCGGTCAAGAACGCGCGCTACGGTTCTTTTACGCTGCTCCGGCCGCCCGGTTGTTCCGCCTGCGAATTCTATGTCACCTCCAGCGACATGTTCATGTCGCCGCCCGGCTTTTTCCGGGCGCCGCTCAACGCCGGCCGCATCACCTCCCAGTTCGGCATCCGCGACGATCCCTTCAACGAAGAAACGGCCATGCATACCGGCATCGACATCAAGGCGGAGATCGGATCGCTCGTCCACGCGGCACGCGACGGCGTGATCACCGAAACGGGCTGGAAGCGCGGCTACGGCAACACCATCGTCATCCGCCATAAGGACGGCATCAAAACGCTCTACGCCCATCTGCAGTCGATCTATGTCGCCTCCGGTTCGTCGGTGGGAATGGGAGACATCATCGGCAGCGTGGGCAACTCGGGCCGTTCAACCGGCTCGCATCTCCACTTCGGCGTCTACCGCGAAAGCAAAGCGGTCGATCCCCTCACCTTCACCTACGAACGACTCTGGCTTCCTCCCTTCGATATCGCCGAGCAGTTCCGCGAAGGGACCACCCAGAAGGCGCTGGTACTCGAAGAAAGCCTGTCGCGCAATAAAAGCTTCTTTGTTCCGGAGACCTATGCCGGCACAGACCCTTACTGAAGGCCTCTTGACAAAAAAGAATGGCCGGTTAGAGTTTTGTCATGTTGGATATATACGCGGAGGTTGTCTCATGAAGTTCCACATCGTATCCGTGATCATTATGACGCTCCTTGTTCTTGCCGCCTGCGAGAACAACATCGCCCGCCCCGCCGTCGACGGCATGAACACCGACGATATCGTCATCGGCGACACCGAGGGTATTCCCACCGACAATGCGACACCTGCCGATGCCGACAACGGCTCAGACATCGCGGCGAACGATGATGACGCCGTAGGCACCGACGACATCGCTATCGACGACATCCTTCCCGACGACGCGACCGACGAGATCGCCGTTGATAAGGACAGCATTCCCGAAGACGACTGCGCTTTCCGAGGCGGCGTCTGCGTGAGCGGTCTTGACTGTCCAGGCGGATACACCGCTTCTCCGCAGTTCAACTGCGATGCGGCGATCTGCTGTATGGCGACCGGCGTCACAGGCCTGCGCATCGATGTGACCGGCCCCCAGCCGATACCGGGAACACTGCTGTCCATCCCGGCGGTCATGCCCACCCCCTCTCAGGGCGGCACCGGCACCCCGGCGATAACCAGCGACCTCGGCCCGACAGCACTGGTGGTCATCGGTCTGATCGAGGAGAACATCGACGGCTGTAAGGAATATGCCAACCGGGTCGACGGCGCTCTGGTGCTGGTCCAGCGCGGCAACTGCACGTTCAGTCAGAAGATAACGAACGCCCAGAATGCCGGCGCTCTGGCGATCATCATCTACAACAATGTGCCGGGAGATATCGGCATGAACGCCGACGGCACCCTGCCGACGGTCGGCATCACGCAGGCCAACGGCGACGCCATCATCGCCTTCACTCAGGAGAATCCCACCATCACCGCCGCGATACGGCCGTAACGGCTAGAGTCCCGAAACGATCTTCCACTTCTCTCCTTCTTTCTTCATCACCATCTGGTTCACCTCGGCCTCTTTAAGCCACTTCTCCTCGGGCGAATTGATGGACGATGCCTCTTCGGGCGGCGCCAGCCGTTCGGTCTTGAGACGTACCTCGTAGTAGTACAGTATCTTGGCCGTATCGCCCCCTTCGGGGAGCAGCAGGTCCTTGACGATGAAGAACAGGTTCACCGAACGGATCTTCTGATAGGCGTCCGAATTGACGAACATCTTGATGTTGCCGTAATCGACATCGTCGGCGGCATCATCGGTGCCGTTGTGGTCCAGATAGCTTTCCGAGACCAACGCAACGAGTTTGTCGGCGTTCTTTTCCTTGAGCGCCGAGACATATTCGAAGAAGACCTCGAGGACCGCACGGTTCTGCGGCGTATCGGGGATATCGGTCCCCTTGATGTTCTGGGTCGCGCAGGAGGCAAGCAGGCACAGCGCCCCAACGGCGCAGATCGCGATGTTTCTCATGGATTTTCCTCCGTATCGGGATTCTTGTCTTTATCTTTCTCTTCCGGAGCTGCCGGCGCCGGCGGTTCTTCCTCCGTCTTTTTCGCGGCGGCGCGGGCCGGCGACTTCTCTTTTTCTTTCTCCTTTTCGGACGGCCGCGCATCATTGCCGGAGCCGAAGTCGGGCTTGGCGGTACGGGCGGGACGATTGGTGCGCATATCGCGACGCACACTGGGGCTCGACATCATACCGCTGATCTTGAGGGCATAGCCGCCGGCCGGGTCTTTGAACCGCGAAAGAGCCATCTCAAGGAGCGGCACCTGTTTGATCGCCCCCTCCTTCTTTTCCTTGAGATCGGCGCTTATATCGAGCCGAGAACTTTTGTAATTCTGGGGATTCAGAGTGACCTTCCCCTCGACCTGCATATCGAGATCGCCCACCGCGGTCATCTTGCGGATATCGAGTTTGTTGTCTTTGATGGCGCCGCTGAGGACCACCTCTCCGAGAAGTATGTTCTTTTCCAGCTCAAGTCCGTAGACCTTGCCGCCGAGCGTCACCGGGGTCGCGGTAAGATCGAGCTCCCCGGACAGTTTCTTCTCTTTGCAGAATTCGGCCGTACCGCTCAACGCACCGCCTATCCGGACCTCCGGCCACAGCGCCCGCAACAGGGAAAGCGGCATCTCGTCGGCTTCAAGATGATAACAGGGCTCCTCGCCCGATCCGACGGCGATCTCCAGAACGCCGCCCTGTTCATCCACATCCTCTATCGTGACGGTCACCGACGGCGCACCGGTCAAAAGCGACCACAGCGACGGAGAAATGGTGAGCTCCCCGAAGGTGAGCAAGGTCTCGCCCTCTGAGAGGACCGATCCGTCTTCCAGCGTCGCCGACAGGAATATCGAATAACCGACATCTTTGGCCTCGACCGAGACCCCTCGTCCGGCAAGCGCACCGTTGATCTTCGAAAGGACCAGATCGTCGGGCACGAACAGCGTCAGGGCAAGATACAGACCGACCGTCGACGCCGCACCGACGAACAGCGATCCACGCACCAGCGAGGCAACACGGCCGCCGGTCAGGAGTTTCTGGAAGAGCGGGGCGGTCGTCGCGGCGGCGCGGCCCCACAGGCGTATCAGTGTCTCCTTCATTTTTCGGTTGCCTCCTTAAGCGTGGCGACGACCATCGTGACCTCGTAATTCTTGCCGTCGAACCGTTTCTTGATGGAGAGCGAATCGATGAACACGAAACGCGCCTTGTTCTCGAGCCCGTACAGGAACGTCATCAACGTCTGCATATCGACGCTGCGGACACCGACCTCGAGCATCTCTTTCATGAACTCTCCCTTCTTCTCGGGTTTGAGTTCCTTGATGGTCGATATCTCCACCCCATAGGTCTCGCGGACACCGTTAAGATAGCTGTTGAGATTGGTTTCGTTGCTCTGGATCGCCAACAGCATGCTGTTCTCGCGGTCGCGGGCACGGCGGAAGGCGCTCTTGTATTCGTCTATCTTCAGCATGAGTTCATGCTTTTCTTGTATCTCCTCCTTCCGGGTCTGGACCGTACCGTCAAGTACGACATAAAAGAGCGTGATGAAGAACAGAACCGCAAAACAGCCGAAGAACAGCAGAATGTTCTTCTCGCGCGAACTGAGACCAGACAGGTATGCGATGATCCTCTCTTTCATTGTTCTTCCTCCCACGGTACCTGTTCCCGTTTTCCCTGTTCGCGGATCTGCGGCACGACTACCGGCGTACGGATCGTGGCCGGAGCGGTGAAGCCGGACGCCGGGGGTTCGACGGCCGGAGCGGTCTGCGCCGGCGTCTCTTCGCCGGGGGCGGCGGTATCTTCCAGCGATTTTTCGGCCTCTTTCTTCTGTTCCTTTTTGGACAGCTCTTTGGGCGTCTTTTTCTGGAAAGTGAACCCGACGCCGAATGAATTCTTACCGCCACGGCTGGTTATCTGTCCTTTATTCAGTTCGGCGACATAGTCGAGTTTCTCAAGGTTCTCCAGCATGGTGTTGATGTGTTCGAGCGAATCGGCCTCGCCGGAGAGTTTCACTTTGCCCTCCTTGAACGAGAAGTCGCGTACCTCTATCGAACTCCCCTCGAAAGCGGCCGCCGGGAATACCTGCTCCATCACGAAGACCGCCGAATAGGGATAGAGCTTCTTATCGTTCTTTCCCTCTTTCCCACCGCCGCCGATGGTCTTCTGCATGACCGATATCGCCTGCCGCAGTGAGGGATACTCCTTTCCCAGCACCTCTTTGGTGATGTTGCGGGCGTTATCGTCGAGCGCCGCGCTCGCCTGATCGAGATACCACAGCCGCGTCTCGAAAGCGGCCAACATCAGGACAAAACCGAAAATAAAAAGCAGGGCGGCACTGATGATGCGCCGCTTCAGAAAGGTGAATCCGCCGCGGTAAGCGAACTCACCACGCGCCAGATCAACACCCCCTTCACGACCCTCTGCCATCCCCGCGACCCGGTCGAGCGCCTCCTCGGCCGTGACCACAAGCGCCCCGGGAACGGCGAGTGACGCCAGACCCTCGGCATTCCCGGACAGACGGTCGGCGAAATAGATGATGGTGCGCGGACCGCGCTTCAGGAAGCGTCCGAACTCGGTGGCCAGTTCATGGTAAAAACGTTCCGCCGCTTTACGGAGAAGCAGTTCGTCCTCGGACAACGCGGGCGTATCGGTCAGATCGCGCGCCGAAGCGAGTATCTGAAGCGCTTCTTCCTCCGACTTCCCCTGTCCCAGCGATTCCCGCATGAGGGCCGCCAAACGGGAAAGACCGATCGTGCGGACGATCTGTCCCCG
>Ga0074195_1002909_pt1 | contig 17416 bp, 13 predicted proteins | sample EPASupsiteHSE623_FD_64525 | JGI IMG/M metagenome (GOLD analysis project Ga0074195, IMG submission 64525) | Bioremediated contaminated groundwater from EPA Superfund site, New Mexico - Sample HSE6-23 | ecosystem: Environmental > Aquatic > Deep subsurface > Groundwater > Contaminated ...
TGCGAAGGTACAACAGCAAGCCATAAGCATACCGGTACCGGCAGTACTAAGCAGCAGCTTATCGCTTGGTCGCCATATATCTTATTGCTGGTGTTCGTTTTAGGAAGCAGCAAATTGGTCCCCTCGGCGCAACATTTTCTTGGCCAATTCAAAAGCACCTTTGCTATTTACAACGGATATGGAAGCAAACCGCTTACTGTTGACTGGCTGTTAACACCGGGAACACTTATCATGCTTTCTGCAATTCTCGGCGGCCTGCTTCAGGGTGCCTCACCGAAGAAATTAATCACCATTGGATCTGATACGCTTTCTCAATTACAAAAAACCGGTCTAACCGTTCTCACGATTGTCAGCATGGCAAAAATTTTAGGTTACAGCGGCATGGTAAAGGCAATTGCTACAGCTTTAGCGGGAACAACAGGCGCCTATTATCCGCTGGCAGCACCATTGATCGGTGCTTTAGGAACCTTTATCACCGGCAGCGATACCAGCTCAAATGTTTTGTTTGGACTTATGCAGAAAAATGTAGCCTTACAATTAGGGGCCGACCCCGTCTGGCTGGCAGCTGCCAATACCAGCGGAGCAAGTGCCGGTAAGCTGATTTCTCCCCAAAGCATTGCTATTGCTACCGCTGCAACTGGTTTATCCGGTAAAGAAGGCGATCTTTTAAACGTCACTATTAAGTACGTATGTTATTTTGTGGCGGCACTAGGTGTTATTACCTTATTATTTGCCTTTTAGTTCGCAAGCAAAAACAGCTTACTATTTTAAAAGTGTAAGCTGGAATTTCAAGCGTGATGGTTAGAGCCATTCTTTTTGTAATAATCCAGGAACTGGCGGGTAGCATGGGAGATATAGCGGCCTTTTTTCCATACAATGGCTAATTGCAAATACAACTGGGGATCTGCTATGGGCAGAGAAGTTATCCGATTAGGCTCGAACCCAAGACAAATTTGACTTGGCAATAACGCTACGCCTAAGCCTGCAGCTACAGTCTGTGCCATAAGCTCACGCTGCGAGGTTTTAAAGATAACGTGGGGCTTAAAGCCCGCCTGCCGGAATCGTTCTGTAATCAGATCATGCAAGCCGAAATCATTGCTGTACAGAACAAAACGCTCCTCCATGAGATCTTTATAATGAACTTCCGCTTTTTGGGCCAACCAATGTCCAGGATGCATAATAACGCGTAACGGATCTCTAACAAGCGGTATCATTTCATAAGTGCCGGTTTTTTCAGGAGGCAGACAAATTACGCCGATATCCAGTAGACTTTCATGAATCGCAGTTTCAATCTTCTTTGAGCCAACTTCGTACAAGCTAATTTCAATGTTCGGATATTCTTTTTTAAAAGCACCCAACAGATGTGGTAAGGCAGTTACCCCCGTTATAGGAGGTAAGCCGATATGAATTTTTCCTGCACTGAGTTTGGAAACTGATTGAAGTCTCCCTGCTAAGCTTTGCAAGGAGACTGATATTTGTTGCGCTTGCTCTAGTATTGCTTCCCCATTATCCGTCAGTTCAACAAACTTCGTGTTGCGGTAAAACAGAATAACCCCTAACTCACTTTCCAGTTCTCTGATAGCTTTACTGATTGACGGCTGAGAAATATACAAGCTCTCTGCTGCTCTACTAAAGCTTTTATGCCTCGCAACTTCTACGAAATATTCCAGTTGTCTAATATCCATTATACTTTTAAGCTCTTTTCAATTGCGTACAAAAAGTAAGTCACGGCCAGCAGATCAGCCGAACCGCCAGGGCTGATTCTACGCTTAGCGTAGCTTTGATCTAATAGCGCAATTTCTCGCTTTCCTGCCTTGGTAACCATCCCGCCTAATTTCATCAAGTGCTTTGCTTCCAGCTGAACTGATTTCAGAACAGAGTAATCGTGTCGATTCAATATTGTCGTATCTTCAGTTTCAGCCATTAATGAAAGCAGCGTTTGAATGAGAGCATCATTTAGGGATAGCCCTTTGCTTAGAGCATCATGCAAAGTCGGTAGTCCAACGTTTGCTACGGAGGGTAAACCTTTTTCAACCTCTCCTCTTATCCCTACAGTACCATAAGAGAGATACAGGCGTTCCCCTGCCGATAGCTGACGGGAAGGCAATTGATTTTTCAAGATTTCCAGATCACTTGCTACGATTCCGCTGCATATACCGGCAACGTTTGCCAGAATAGTTTCCACTAACAAATTGCCTGGACGTTCCTTAACAGCCAATCCAGCTGCCGCAACAACTATCCCTAGCAAGAACAAAAGCCCTTTTTGCGTGTTTATGCCTTCCGTTGCTTCAAACATTGCTTTTTCCGCTCCCGTACCTATATAGCGCAGGATGGGAAGCAGCTCTTCCTTTGGGCCACTGTGATTCCATGCAGCCATTGCACACCGCTGCATCGCCGGGACTAGCGCACTGCTGCTCCTGATAAACGTAAAAATATCCATATCGTCATGGGCACCCGAATTAAAGCGGTCCACCAATCCGGGAGCAGGCGCACAGGCCGCTTCAAACAGCATAGCCTCTAACGCGGTACCGGCAATGATCTCAATTTCTTTTGGCAGGCAGCCAGCTTGCTCTGTCCGGTGATCGAGCATCATTTTCCCTACAGCTTTCAGTACTTCTTCCGGTGAATGCCTTTTCTCTCGCATGCAGTTCACTGCAGCCTCAGCACAAACTAAGCATTTACGAACCGGCAGACCCTGATTTTGGCGGTTAATCTGTTGACCGATTTCATCAAAAACATCAATGTCCAGTAACCTGCTATATGCGTGCTCCTCTTCAATTACTACAGCAATGGATTTTAATATGCGGGCGTCGCCTCTAACGGCTATCAGTGCTGCCGGGCCGGTGTAACAGTAATAAATACGCTCCTCCAGCAATATAAAACCACTATTTTTAATACTAGTCCTCACAGCATTTAGTGCCTTATATACAAGGGTTACCGTATCATCATTATATTTTACATTTCCAGGCATATTTACCGTAATGCTGACAACAGAAGCTCTATAATAAGAACGTAATTCCGCTTGCATTTGGGCCCGCCTTTCTTTAGCATCAAGAATATCTTGAAGGATTACACGCTGTGACTGTAGCTGTTGCATCGTCCTTGCTCCTTACCTGTTGTTAATGACGTGAATGTGATTGGCGTATTTTTTCTAAAACTAATTTCGTCTCAGGTGCCACTAAATAGTTATACGTAGTATCAGGAACCATTTTTTTGATTTTATCCCAATTATCCAGCCTAATCATCTCGCGGACTTTCGATGCGCTAATGACTTCACCGTCTACTTCAATACGTTTCATTACGCTAATCTCAATACCATATTTAGGCAGAATTTCAAACATTGCTTTGTTATATGCATTGGTAACCGGACATTGCGGCTCTTCTCCCATATATCTCTTGGTAATACCAATACGGCGGGCAATCTGAGTTGCAAACAGTGTCACATCAAGCCTGGTCTGCGCTATTACCTGCTCTTCTTTCCGGGTGAAATAAGTTGGAAACGTTGCGGTAGACACCATATATTTTCCTGAAGGGACTACCACAACATTCGCTAAATCAGCAACCCCCGCACGGACAAGCTCAATTCTATCGGCAAAAGGGAATAGTGACTGATCTTCACTCACAACAAACACAATCACTCCGTCGTTTTCTCCGGCAGCTTTACGAATTAAAGCCTGATGCCCTTTGGTAAAGGGATTGCAGTTGACAATGACTGCCGCTCGGTTGCCCTGAAGGGAAGAAGCCTGCTGTACAACAGATGAGCAGTACTTTTCAATTGATCCTAACCCCGTTTCCAGTAGAGAGGTATAAGGCTCATCCCGGACTATTTCGGTAAAGCCGAGATTGACAAATAAATATGCTTTTGCTGGCTTAGTGAAAATAAAGTAATGCATTCGGCCACGTCTTGCCTGCTCTTGCATCAGACTGGACAAAATTAACGAAGTAAGTCCTGTGCCTTGCTCCTTCTCACTAATCGCAATATTGCGCAAAACTTCTCCGGAAAATGATCCGGTTCCGACAAGTTGTTCACTTCGGCATACTGCTATTGTATATTCGACGCTATCATCAAAAGACAACTTATGTTCCGCTAGAAACGCCTCTATTTGACGAAATTGGTTGGCATATTTCAAGTTGACAACTTCAATTTGATACTCACTCCACACATGACCTGTCTCCTTTCACCAAGTTGCATTCTAATCGCTTTAACAACATACCCCATTATAAGGTATCTTTTGCCTCATAATGGGGTATATTTACTGACTACAGTAAGGGACGCTTGATTACGTCCAGTACTGTTCCATCACGATATTCTACCACCGCAACAATTTCATCGCTTATTTTTAGAGGCGCCGGTTTACCGCCAAGCTCATAAGCCATATCACGAAGCTGCTCGATCGTCATAAGCGGCAGTCCCGCTCCCTTTAGATTTTCAATTAAATCAGCACGTTTCGGATTAACCGCAACGCCGCGGTCTGTAACAATCACGTCCACCGTTTCGCCTGGTGTTGAAATGGTTTGTACGGCATCAGTGACCATTGGCAAGCGTCCTCTGAGCAGCGGAGCTACGATAATTGTACATTTAGCGCCCGCTGAAGCATCCGGATGACCGCCAAGAGCGCCCATCATAATGCCGTTGGAGTCGGTCATTACATTTACGTTGAAGTTCACGTCTACTTCAGTTGCGCCGAGAACTACATAGTCAAGTTTATTGACCATTGGCCCCTTATTCCACGGATTAGCATAAAAGGTGCAATCATATTCCTGATGTCTTGGGTTATCACGTATGGATTGGATTGTGCGGGCATCAAAGCTCTGCACATCAAATAGCGTACGAATTAATCCTTCATCCAGCAAGTCGCAGAACGGGCCGACGATGCCCCCAATAGCAAAGCTTGCTGCCACCTTATCACGGATCATAACATCTCTCAGATATTTACCGGCAGCCACAGAAGCTGCCCCGGCGCCCAATTGCATACCGAAGCCCTCTTTGAAATATCCGCCACGCTCAATTACTTTCGCAGCCAGTTTTGCAATTTGCAGATCACGCGGGTTGGATGTCAAACGCAGCGCACCTGTCGAAATACCTTTGGGATCACCAATACAATCAACTTTGACAATAAAATCAACCTGATGTTGAGGAATGCTCACCGGACAAATCGGATGATCCACTAAATTATCCGTAATTGCAACAACAGTATCAGCCATGCGTGCATCCACCATTGCATATCCCATTGAGCCGCAGGCAGCAGGTCCGTCAACGCCGTTGATATTCCCGTAGGTATCGCAAGCCGGAGCCGCAATGAAGGCAACGTCAATCTTCAGTTCGCCGCTTTCAATAGCACGAACCCTGCCGCCATGAGTACGCAGAATTGTCGGTGTACCGATTTTATTTGTTGTAAGGAACTGTCCCAGTTTGTTTCTAAGTCCACTCGTTTGCGCACCAACCAGTACTCCCTGCTGGAAATAGGGTATGAGCTCATCATTTGTATCCAAAAAGGAGCTGGGCGCCAGCGTAAGTCCTTTGATACCTTTTTGGGCAATTGCTTTAATAACGGCATTCATTACATAATCGCCGTTGCGGAAGGCATGATGAAAGGAAATAGTCATACCATCCCGCAGCCCGGATGCTTCGATCGCTTCCTCAATTGACTGCAGTAGTTTGTTCGTGCCCGGATATATCGCTTTCAATTTAGGGCCTGCTTTGCGTGCATCCGCTGACGGCTGAGTTGCAAATGGACCTGCATAGGGTATGATATTTTTATAACCTTGTATACTAGTCGGGATTTCCCTTCCTGCTGCATTAATCATATGCTTTCCTCCTTCTGGTAGACACCGGCTGCACTGGCAATCGCCAATACACGCTCTGCTCGAATAACCATCGGCATATCAATCATTTTTCCATCCAGCGCGATTACACCGGAATTATTGGCCAGCGCTTCCTTAAATACATTAAGAACCCGATGGGCATAATCAATTTCTTTATCAGAGGGAGTGAAAACCTGATGAATAATATCAATTTGGCGAGGATTTACACAGGATTTACCATCAAAACCCAATTCCTTAACTAACGCAACTTCATTGATTAGTGTTTCTTCATCGCGCATATCGGAGAATACCGAGTCTATAGCCTGAATGCCTGCCTCTCTGGCAGCGAATACGATCATACTGCGAGCTACATAAAGTTCTCTGCCGCCGGTTATGGTATTACCCCTGGTCTTTTCTGTCTTCAGCGATGCGGCAAAATCCTCACCGCCAATGGCAATAGCGATCATCCTGGGGCTTGCTGAAGCAATCTCATATGCATTACGCAAGCCTTTCGGACTTTCAATTGAAACCATAATTTTTATGCTTCCCGGCTCAAACCCGCACTCTTCTTCCGCTTTTGTAATAATTTTATCTATATCGCGAATTTCATCGCCGCTTTCCCCTTTAGGCAAACGAATATAATCCGGTTTAGCAGGCAATAAATATTCTAGGTCTTTATAGCCCCAAGGAGTACTGATATGGTTGATCCGCACCCCTATTTCGCAAGGAAACTTGAGCGATTTCAGCGCATGATAGACAAGCTGACGGGCGCTGTCCTTTTCTGCAACCGATACAGAGTCCTCCACATCGAATATAACGCTGTCAGCGCCATAAATAGCCGCATTTTGTATGAGTCCGGGGTTGTTCCCGGCTGCGTACATAACTGTTCTGCGAAGCCTTTCCTTATTCATATTAAAATCCCCTCTCGCCCAGGGCTCGCTGAATAGCCGTCTTTACCCGAGCCTCTATTGTATAATCCAGAGCACCTTTTTCGTTTGCGTGTATGATTGCATCTTGTATCCCCTGGGAAGCTACTGTTTTCACAATCAGATTTTTGATATGTTCACCATACTGCTGAAGAGTGGGGCTGACTAGCTCCACCTGTATTCCCGTCCCTGCCTGAGCCGGAGCCAGCATGATAAGAATATCTGATGATTCAACTGTGCCTGCCTGAGCAGCTGTGAGTAATTTGGCCATGAATAATCCCCCTTTTGCACAAATACGATTTTGTCTTGTCATCGACACCCAATTTAAGCATCCCGATTTGCCCTGGCACCATTATAACTAACAACTCTATTGGTGAAAAATTCAGATTTACAATCACTATCGATCAAAAATTTGTATAGTTCCGTGAAAGTTTTTTTCTAACAGGAAATCCTAGCCTAATCTCGAATTTTCTTGAATACTTATAAGTACTAATTCACTTTACAGACAAAAGAGGGATATCGGTTGGATGAACGGGACTGGCTCATTATTCATATTCTGTATGAAAAAAAGAATATAACAAAAACGGGACAAGCTTTATTTATTTCACAACCTGCTCTTACCGCACGTCTGCGCCAAATTGAGGAAAACTTAGGTACTAAGTTAGTGTATCGTTCCGGAAAAGGCATTCATTTCACGCCGCAGGGCGAATATCTCGCCAAATGCTCTACAGAAATGCTGGGACGAATGAGAGAAATAAAAGATCATCTTGTGAATATGCATGAAGATGTTCAAGGAACCTTGCGGATTGCCGCTTCTCATTACATGACAAAATACAAACTCCCCCGTCTCCTAAAACTCTTTAAGACGAGTTATCCCCGTATCGAATTCAAAGTAACAACTACCTGGAGCAAGGAGGTATTAAACCTTGTCAATAACCATGATGTCCACCTGGGATTCATTCGTGGAGATTACCCTTGGCCGGCTGAAAAACAGCTCCTCTTCGAAGAACCGATGTGTATCGCCTCAACTGATCCCATAGAGATCAGCGAACTCCCCCGCCTGCCGATGATCAGCTATCGTTCGGAAGAATTTGCTCAATTATTAATTGATAATTGGTGGCGAGAGAATTTTGCACTTCCCCCGTTAATCAGTATGGAAGTTGACCGCGTTGATACCTGCAAGGATATGGTATTAAATGGTCACGGTTTTGCAATTATGCCGAGCCTGATCGTAAATGATACAGACGCTATTCATAAAACGGTAATTACCGATAAAAATAATACTCCGCTTCTCCGGCGAACCTGGTTAATTTATCAAAAGGATTTGCTGGATATTAATGCTGTGAAAGCTTTCGTTAAATTCCTGGAGCCTATCGACTTTTATACTCTCTAAACAAGTAAACCACGCCTAAAGCATTTGTGCTTCATGCGTGGTTTACTTGTTTACCACTCACCCTGTATGTATTAATAGGCCGCCCCACTTCTCCGTGCTTATTCCCTTTGCTTAGTATTCCGTTTGTAACTAAGAATTCTAAATATCGTCGTGCCGTAACCCGTGACAGGCCGCTCAAAGCCGCAAATTCACTGGAACTGAAATCGAGCCCGGAAGGAATTTTTCTAATAGTTTCCTTGATTTTCAGAAGCGTCGTTTCATTTACCCCTTTTTGAATCCCCTGTTGAGCCAACGGCCCGTAACTCGTCTTATGCCCCGGACGGATGGTATGCTCTTCATCGATTGTTATATATCCTTTGTTTTCCAGAACTTTAACAACTGGCAGCATTGTCGCCTCTGTCACATTCATCATCAGTGCCAATTCACTTAAGGCTCTTTCTTTAGGCTCTATTAAAAAGACTTCTAGGCATTCGATCACCGTTTTCATTGCACGAAGCTTATTCATATTGCTTCTCCATTCCACTATATGACTAACGAATTGTCACCCGAATATTTGACACTCAATCGTAATTCTTCTAAAATTATTTTATAGCAAATTGTCAAATATAAAAAATAATGGTTTTGAATATTCAGCCATAACAAAATAGAATAACACCAATGAAAGCAGGCAGATCGTCTATATGGAAACTCAAGACTGGCTCATACTGAAGGTTCTGTTTCATACGAAGAACATAACCAAAGCGGCTCAAACCTTATTTTTGTCTCAACCTGCCATTACCCACCGGTTGCGTCATATGGAGGAAGAATTTGGCGTTACTATCGTCCAACGGGCCAGTAAAGGTGTTCATTTCACGCCTCAGGGAGAGTATCTGGCAAAAGCAGCCGATGCCATGCTGGTACAATTTCGCCAGTTAAAAGATGATTTATTAAATATGGAGTATGAAGTTACCGGTACGCTGCGGCTGGGATCAGCACACGTTTTTACCAAACATCGTCTTCCCGGCCTTTTAAAGATATTTAAAAGCGAATTCCCCGACGTCGAATTTAAAGTAACTACGTCAAGAAGCAAAGATATTTTCAGCTTACTCTATAAACAGGATATTCAAGTTGGCTTTATTCGTGGTGCCTCCAGCTGGAATGGCGAAAAGCATTTACTCTTCGAAGAAGCGATATGCATAGCCTCCAAAGAACCGTTTGACATTCAGAATCTCCCCCAGTTGCCGCGCATTGATTACCAGACTGATCCCACGATTCAATCCTTAATTGACAATTGGTGGCGTGAGACCTATCCTGTTCCGCCCTTAATCAGCATGGATGTCGACCGGGTTGATATTTGTAAGGAAATGATCTTAAATGGTCTTGGGTATGCTTTTCTCCCTGATATTCTCGTCAATGATGACGATAACCTGCACAAATACATCATAACCGATAAAACCGGCAACCCCATTCTGCGGCAAACCTGGATGATTTACCAAAAAACAGCCTTAAAAACGAATGTTGTGAATGCATTTGTCAATTGTGTCAAAGCGATTGACTTTAAAACATTCTTTTTATAGGATATCCGGATAATTTAAAAGCAAAAAAATTCCGCCTGATTGTTTAATTAAGGCGGAATTTTGCTCTGTTGTGATCATCAAATACTGTACACTTCTACAATCTGGAGCTGTTTAGCTTTTTCCAAATCAATACAATCACCCTGTGATGTTTTAATAAGCGGTTTCGTACCTCTTATGCAGTCAATATGAATAATAATTCCCTCCGTCCCGTTATTTAATCGTACCGAATTGCCAATCAATGACTCATTGAGCTTGTCCAGAAATGTAGTGCAGATGTGAGGATCGAGTTTGCCAAACATCTCCGCACACAGCTCATTCATCACCCCAAAAGGGGTTGCGGCATTGCGGTAAACGCGATTCGATGTCATCGCATCATAGATATCGGCAACAGCAAGCATTTGAGCATGATAGCTGACTTGGCTGCCGGCCCGGGCATATGGATAGCCGCTGCCGTCCAGCCGTTCATGATGCTGCAGAATCCACAGTTTAACCAGCAGGGAAACTTCCTTATATTCTTGCAGCAATTGATACCCAAGCACAGGATGCTTTTTCATGTCGTTCATTTCAGACAAGCTAAGCTCACTAGGTTTATTCAGGATTGATAAGGGAATCTGCGTTTTTCCAATATCGTGCAATATTCCGGCAAGGACCAGCTGTTGGATGACATAATCGGCCAATCCCAGCCATTTGCCCATTAAACCGGCTATAATTGCCACATTAATCGAATGACGGAAGGTATAATCCTCTTTATTAATTACAATTTTTTTTATTTGGTTCAGCACACCTATTGTATAAATTAGTTCTTCAACCCCTGTAACTAAGCCCTCTACCACTTGCATGGGAACGTGCCCGGAATATCTCGCTTTTTGAAACACATTCTGCAGTGTCATTACTAAATCCCGGTGTTTTTCCTGAAACTGTCTTGAGCTTAACAAGGATCTCCCTGCCATCGGTTCTCCTCCTTCATCATGCATTAACGCAGCATTGCCAGAGATTCTTCCGCCCAGCGCAGAGCTTGCAAATAAGCGGCAGGTATTTCAGCCTCGTCAACAGTGCATTTCGCCGTATAATAGGAGAACTGCTTCCAGCGTCCGTTCTCATAAGATACAACAAGATCATAAATCGCGCTAATTGATTATCTTCACCTAGTATTTGCCACGCTATCCCTTGCTGCCCATCGTAGTCACCGGCAAATCGACCTTAACAATATCGACTATATAGTTCCGGCAATTTATTGAAAAAACTGAAGCAAGGGCTATAGCATATCCCTGCGGCTATTTCATCACAGGTTTACCGGCCCGTTTGCAGCTATACAATTCATCGTCCGCCTGTTTAATAAGCTCATCCATTTGCCCGGCATGCTCCAGCCTGCCAATTGCCGACCCGATACTGACAGAGCACTGCATTTCCCGCTCCCCATGGCAAAATTTCCATGCAGAAATACAATCCTGTATTGTTTTAGCGGTAAAAGTTAATTCTTCCTCAGACCGGTCCGGCAGAATAATCAGAAACTCATCTCCTCCAAAACGGATCACCTTGTCCCCTGGCCGAATGTGCCGATGAATCAGATAACCCACTTCAATCAGCACCAGATCACCGGCCTGGTGTCCATAGCAGTCATTTATTTGCTTAAACTCATTAATATCCAGCAGCAACAAGCCAATATCAAGCTTAGTAATACGCTCTAAATAAACATCAAACAAGTAGTGACGGTTATACGTGCCGGTAAGATAATCGCGATAAGCCCGGCAGCTTAATCTATATAGTAACTTCTTGAGTTGAATTTTCTTTTCTTGCTGTCGTGTAATGTCTTTTACCTGAGTCAGAACGTAACGCCTGTTATTAATTACTATGATCTTAGAAATTATTTTTACTGCGAATAAATTGCCATTCTTATGTATGTGTCTGGCTTTTGAATAATAATCCCGGGGATAGGTTCTGGTAACCTTTAAGAAGTAATTTTTAAGCATATCTTCAGTTACTGCACAAAACGTGGTAATTGGCATGCCTAACAGTTCATCCTGCGTGTAGCCATACATTTTCTCACATGCCGCATTAACGTAAACGACCCGTTTTGTGTTTACATCAACAACAATTAATGAGTCGTGTGTGTTAAAGAGTATCTCATAGAAGAACGCTTCCGATTCCTTCAATAGGAGTGGCGTCGCCAAAGCTTTTATTTTATTGTTGTTTTTAGTAATATATCCTCTCTCCTTTTCTATATATCTACTCTAAATCAACTTACTTTTAATAACAAATTATAACAATATCTTTCATCCTTAACCATTATCCCTAGGGATAATACTGCACCCCTAAATGGAATGTTCCGTTATCCTTGGGGATATAGGCAGTCCATAAATCCTCGTTTTTCAAGGCTTGCTCCTTTGAATCGGCCAGTAAAAATACACGGCAAAAGCAAAAAAAGATCTGGCTTATGCCAAATCCTTTTGCTTTGCGTTATTACTGAGTCCTTTTTCTCGCCAGCAGCATTTTATGAATATGTAAAGCTGCTCCCAGCATCATCCGGTCTTCCGGCGAATCCAGCGAAACTTGTAATACCTTTTCAATTCGTTGCTTTCGCGATGCAAGTGTTTTGTAATGAATAAATAGGCTTTCCGCAAGATCTTTCAGATTGTTGCCTGACAAGAGTTTCTCCAGCGTATCTACCAGCTCGGTATGATTAGCCTGATCATACGCCATGAGCGGTTGAAGTGTCCTGACGACGAACGTTTCCGCTTCTTCCAAACCGGAAAAATAATCGAATATCTCGTAAATCCCGCACTCTTCATAATGTTGAACAGTGCTTGCGGCGCTTCTCTGCCTGCCGATTCTGGCTGCGGTGCGGGCATGCTGCAGCCGGCGGGAGAATGCCTGCACCGAATCTGCATAATCAGCAATGCCTATACTAAATCGTTTGCCCGGAAATTCTGCTCCCAGCAATTGCAAACAAGCCTCTGCATTTCGCATCACCGATGCTGTCCCGCCGGGAATCAATTCCAAATTGCATAATATGCCGATGCCATCGGCCATACTCCATGCTTCTGCCGCATATTGCTGGCTGATAAAATTCGCAACTTCATCAAGCAGAACATCCCTTTGTTCTGAACTTACAGGGGTTTCGAAATCTTCAACCAGGCAAAAACACAGGGCAAATTGAGCAGGCAGATCAATTCGTAATTGTCGGGCCCGCGCATAAATTTCAGTCTCGGCGGACAAGCCACCTTCTGATATATCCATAAAAAACTGACTTCTTCTGTTTCGCTCATGCGAATAAGCCAGCAATCTTTCTGTGCGCTTCCGGCTGGTGATGTCCCGGGTAATTCCCAGGAGGCCCAGTATTTCTTCCTTATCATCGTAAGCAATCGTAATAGAGGTTTCGACCCAGATACTATTTCCTTTGGAATTGCTGATTTCTTCCTCCAGTAAAACCGGTACCTGACTCCGTTCCCCCCGGTAATAGCTGCTTATCACTTCATTAATGGCAGCATCAAGCTGGGGGTTAACCAGTTCTTGCCGCAGCTTTTTCAAATACCCTTCCAGACTGGATTTCATGATTTTTTTTAATGACGGACTTATATAAAGCAAATGCCGGTCAAAATTTAACAGCCAGATACCCTCTTCCATATTTTCCGCCAGCAGCCGATAGCGTCTTTCACTATCTCTGAGAATGCGCTCTGATAAAACCCGGTCGGAAATATCCCGGTAAACAGCATATACTCCGACTTGATTCGTTTCTGTGATAAAAGGATAGGCTGTTAACGCCACAGTAATGGGATTGCCGGTTTTGTGAAACCGGATTGTCTCCAAATGCACCTCTTGTGCCATTTGGCTCGTATCAAAAATATGTTCTTCCACACGGTCAGCCCCTGAAATTTGCAGCAAAGTGCGCAGCTCTCTGCCAAGTGCCTCCTGTTCACTATATCCAAATAGCAGTTCAAAAGATGAATTTGCCTTCGTTACCTGGTAATTCAGATTCAGCATAACCATCGCATCCGGCGAATTATCAAAAAGCTGCTCCAGACAGGCATTCTGAATGGACAAATCAAGCGTACGCTCATTTACGATATTCTCCAGGTCTTTGTTGAACTCTTCAAGATCCTGTGAGTATTCATTAATTCTATTCTGTATAGCCCCATATCGCAGCAGTAAAACACCGGCCAGGCCGGAGACCTCGGCAAACTGTCCCACCCAGGATAGGAAGACAGGTGTATAAATCAGCCCCAGCATACTTAGGGTATCAAGTGTATTAGTGATTAGCCATACAGCTGTCCCAATTGCATAAAATTGCACTTCCCGCCCATCAAAAATTTGATTACGGCAAAAATACAGAATCAGCAGGAAACAGCTCACACTCATAACTATATGCAATAAAAATAAAGTTTCAATCCAAAGCGGATTAACGAAGGCTGCCATCATAAGCAGGCAGAAAAAAGCAGCTACTGTCCGGGAAATAAATTGCACCGCCCGGTTATAACGGTCTTCAACAATGTAAACTAAGAACTGAAACCAAAATATCTTCCAGCCCAGCACACTGCCAAAAATAAAATACTTCCAGAAGTCAGCCTTAGGATATAGGAGAAAACTATTATAGGTACTACCGAAGACTACTACGGCACTGAGCATGGCATTACCGGCAAAAATGAAATAGATGGTCTCCCGCCGGAAAAATACATATAAGACAAGAACAAATAGTCCGGCAAAAAACAGTAACGCTGCCGAACTGATTTTAAGTAAATCCAGCATATTTTTATAACGAAACAGGCCAGGCATGGGGCCATATTCAACCACACCTTTAATGCCAATGGCAGAAGCGTCGGAAGAAATACGAAAGTACACCGTTTTACCGGCAGCGTCCTCAGGCAGCCCAATAAAATGCAAAGGCAGCCAGGGCCGGAATTTTTCTCCTGCCGGCGCAGGCAAAGTTCCATAATTGTATTGCAGCTTTCCATCCAGATACACTTCAAAAGTCTGCTGTACAGATTTAACAAGTATAATCGGATCTTTTATCGGCTCTGCCGGCAATGAAACCCGCAGCCACACAAAATTTTGTCCATTACGCCCCGGCGGCTCATGAAAAACCTTGAGCGGCTGCCACTGCCCATCGCTGCCGGCATTTTCCGGCAGACGGTCTCCCCAGGAGTATTCCCAGCCGCTGTCCAGGAAACGATGCTCCTCTTCCGAGCCTATTCCATATAGGACAAATGCAATAAGTCCGCTCAGCAATATTAGAAAAACAACGATCTGTAAATCATACCGTTTTTTTACCTTATTCGTCATTAGGACCGCTCCTTACAGACTCACTACAGCAAGCATCACAAAATCAACAAAATTCGCCGTTCGTTCTCAATTCCCTGCTACATACCGGCCAGTCGAGAAATTTTGTCTGCAAAATAAAAAGAACCGGCTGTTGCCGGCTGTTTTATGATGTGAAGCTGCTATGCTACAGGCAGCTCTACAGCGGAACCTTAACTGCAATTCTTGTTCCCTGGCCCTTTTTTGATGTCAGATTAATCTCGCCATTCAACAGGCTCATCCGTTCCCACATTCCCATCAAGCCGAAGCTTTCACCGCCTACATTCGCGGCAGTATCAAAACCGATCCCATTATCTTCAATAATTGCTGAAGCCGTTTTGGTCATAAATTCAATCCGCACAATCACTAATGAGGCTTTTGCATGTTTTTCCACATTCGTCAAGGCCTCTTGTATGATGCGAAAAAAACTAATTTCCACATGCGAATCCAATCGTTTCTCTTCCCCAATAACGCGCAAATCAACACTCATTCCCGTACGGTCTCGTAAGGTATCCAGCGTACGGCGGATAGTCGGAACCAAGCCCAGATCATCCAGTGTCATTGGCCGGAGATCAAAAATAATTTTACGGACTTCTTTTATACAGCCTCTTACCTGCTCGCGCAAGTCCCGCAGTTCGGTTTTAGAACGGGACAAATCCGTTTCAATCAGCCTCTCACACACTTCCGCTCTAAACACAATATTAGCCATTGTCTGCGCCGGGCCGTCATGAATTTCACGGGCTACCCTTTTTCGCTCTTCTTCCTGGGCCTTAATAATTTTCGCGCCAAACAATTGCCTCTGCTGCATAGACTCAACGTGGATAAGTACATTCTCCATCTGCGTTCCCATAACGGTAAGAGCCGACCCGACCAAAGTAGCGAGACTTTCCGCCTTGGCTACGGTTTCCTTAAGTACTTTTAAGCGCTGCTCCAAATCATTGCGCTGCCGTCGCATATTTTGCTCCTGTTCCCGGGCCACTGCAAGTTCCACCTGCAGTTGACTGGCTTCTTCATAGGCCGCTTTAACATCCTGTTCACTATAAATATGAAAGTTGCGGCTTACTTCCATCAAGCGCAGCCGGGAGCGGCGTTCTTGACGCTCCATTTCATCGACCTTACATATAACCACAGCTGCCTGCTGTTTGATTGCATACACATCTTTGGCGATATTGTCCATCTCACCCCGGGCAGCTTCATAAATCTCAAATATTTGCGATTTGCCCCGCTCTACGGCAGCGATGGTTTGCTTAATAATCCTATCAAGTGTTTTTGTATCAAATGTCTTATTCACTCCGCTGCTCCTTGCCCGCAAATCGATGTCCAATAAATAGGCTGTAATGCTCATTCGCCGTTTTGTCGCCGTTTACCTGCAGTTATATCCACTTTTTACCACTAAAATACCGGTACATCGTAGCTCCAATTACGGTTAGCCTTTTGTAGACCTATTCGCTGTACCCGGCAATACTTCCTATAGAGTATGGGGTAGAATAAAAAAGCGACAGTCTGCATGACTGCCGCCAGAAACGTAGTAAAAAATTATTTACCCCATTCTGTATGAAATGTACCTGGTTGATCTATCCGCTCATAGGTGTGAGCTCCAAAATAGTCACGCTGAGCCTGAATCAGATTCGCCGGTAACACAGCCCGCCGATAGCTGTCGTAATAATCTAAGGATGCGCTAAAAGCCGGGGTAGGAATACCAAGTTCCTTGCACGTCTTGACTACCAGCCGCCAATTATTTTGTACACCGGCTAAAGTGGCACTAAAGTAGGGATCAATCATTAAGTTTGGTAAATCCTTATTAGTAGTAAAAGCTTCTTTTATTCGGTCCAGGAAACGGGCCCGGATAATACAACCGCCGCGCCATAGCAGCGCCATATCACCATAATTTAACTTCCAGCCATACTCTTCGCTGGCAGCCTTTAAGAGGGCAAAGCCCTGGGCATAGGAACAAATCTTCGAAGCATACAATGCATCGCGGATGGCCTCGATAAACGGCTTCCTGTCACCGGAAAACGCCGCATCAGGTCCTGCCAATATAGTGGAAGCTGCGACGCGTTCTGTTTTGTAAGCAGACATGCAGCGGGCAAATACCGCTTCCGTAATAGTTGGTGTAGCAACACCTAAATCCAGGGCGCTTTGTGATGTCCACTTGCCGGTACCTTTTTGTCCGGCTTTATCGAGAATAAGTTCAACAAGCGGCTGGCCTGTGGCCTCATCAATCTGCGTAAATATATCACGGGTAATTTCAATTAAGTAGGAATCGAGTTCGCCTTTATTCCACTCGCTAAATACTTCATGCATTTCTTCAGCAGTAAGCCGCAAGGCTGTTTTCATAATATAATACGCCTCGCTGATAAGCTGCATATCGCCATATTCAATGCCATTATGAACCATTTTTACATAATGGCCCGCTCCGTCAGGACCAACATAAGCACAACAAG
>Ga0074195_1002910_pt1 | contig 17412 bp, 16 predicted proteins | sample EPASupsiteHSE623_FD_64525 | JGI IMG/M metagenome (GOLD analysis project Ga0074195, IMG submission 64525) | Bioremediated contaminated groundwater from EPA Superfund site, New Mexico - Sample HSE6-23 | ecosystem: Environmental > Aquatic > Deep subsurface > Groundwater > Contaminated ...
AAGCGACGATTTTGGCCTGAGACGCAGCGGACTGAGGCGGGCAGGCCCGCAGGCCTGTACGCCGAAGGCCGCGAAGTATCAGGACAAAAGCGGCGCTTGCAGCAGAATACGGAGACTTTAGAAAGGCTCTAAGGATATGGCATTCGACCGTGTTTTCTACACTGCGGTCAAAACCACCGGGGTTTATTGCCGAATCGGCTGCCCGGCGCGAACGCCGCTCGAAAGAAACGTGCGTTTTTTTAAAACCGTGGCGGAGGCGCAAGCCGCCGGGTTCCGCGCCTGCAAGCGGTGCAATCCCGGAACGCAGGATACTTTCGAAACAAAACTGAGGCTGCCCGCCGATTTTGACTTCGGCTGGATTCTGGATTTTTTCCGGGCGCGCGCCGTGCCGGGGATAGAGGAAGTTCAGGAGCGGATTTATAAAAGGTCGCTGCGCTGTCAGGGAGCGTCAATCATGCTGGAACTCAAGACGAACGGACACTTTCTTGAAGCCCGCATAGCCGGAAACATGGATAAAAGCTGCGCGAACCGGCTTTTAACGCGGATGTTTGATTGCGCTGCCGATATTGCCGGGTTCCGGGCTGCGGTCGGCTCCGACGTTCTGCTGAAAAAACTTGTCGCCCGCAGGCCGGGCATACGGCTGCCGGTATACAGTGATTCTTTCGAGGGTGTCATCCGCGCGATTCTCGGACAGCAGGTCAGCCTTGCCGCAGCGCGTACTATGGCCGGCAGGCTGGTCAGCAAGTTTGGAGGATATGCACCCTCTGTTGACGGTTCCGCTTTCCGTCTTTTCCCTGCCGCAGGTGTTTTGGCGGGCGCGTCAGCGGAGGAGTTGCGGAAAATCGGCCTCACAAACGCTAAAGTGAAAACGATTCGCACCATGTCGGAAGCAATGGCAACCGGTTCATTGAACTTTGGCGAACTGCAAAACGCTCCCGCCGCTGTCGCGCAGCAGACCTTGAGAAGTTTTTCCGGTATCGGCCCGTGGACGGCGTCTTATATCAGAATGCGCGTATTGGGGGACCGTGACGCCTTTCCCGCTTCCGACCTCGGAGTCATAAAAGCGTTGAACGAGACGGATGTCGAAGCCATAGAAAAACGCTCCCTTGCATGGCGGCCATGGAGGGCGTATGCCACCCTGCATCTATGGAACTCGCTTGCGGAGGAAAAGGAGACCATCAAATGCTTAAAATGATGAAAACCCTGCCCGCCGGTTGTGTTCTGGGCGAAATGGAAAGCCCCGCAGGGAAACTGGCGATAATTGCGTCGGATGAGGGATTGCGCACGCTCGTCTGCGAGAAAGACCGGAAAGAAGCCGAATGCGAAAAGATAATTCAGTCCCTCAAGGTCTCCAACAGTCATCCCGTTGTGGCAAGAACAAAAACGCAATTGACGGAATACTTTGCCGGAAAGCGCTTTACATTCGACATACCGCTGATTCTGGACGGAACCCCGTTTCAGAAACTTGCATGGGGGCATCTGATTGCCATTCCCTACGGCGAAACCGTTTCCTACGGCGAGCAGGCCCGCAGGCTGGGGGATGCAAAAAAAGCGCGGGCCGTAGGCGGAGCGAACGCGCGCAACCCGGTTGCCATAATTGTGCCGTGCCACCACGTTATCGGAAAAAGCGGAGACTTGACCGGCTTTGCCTGGGGCATGGGCATGAAGACATTTCTGCTGGAACTGGAAAAAACCGCAAAACAGGCGTCGGCGAAAGCCTGAAGCGGCATTTGCTGCGGAAATAAATTATCGTTCGCCGGCGCGCGTCGCGTGTCGCGTCGCAACAGTCGCGTCGCGCGCGCGTTGACTGGCGGGGGAAAGTTAACTAGACTGCATATTATGAAGATGAATCTCCTTGTTGCAGCCTCCGCCATTCTGATTGTGACGACGCCGGTCCGCGCTCAGAAAACCGCGGCCGCCGCGCCGGCGGCCGCTGTCAAATCAGCATCCAGCCCCGCCGCCAAAGCGGCGGCCAAAACCGGCAAAACGATATACGAAAAGAAGGATACCTATTTCTCGCTCGAAAAATACGGCGGAGGCCGCGTTGACCTCGCCGATTACGCCGGCAAGCCGGTTTTCCTCATGTTTTTCTCCGCGCATTGCCCCTACTGCAAGCTCGCGGCGCCCTTCGTCGAGAAACTGCATGAGACTTACGGAAAGCGCGGGCTGAAGGTCGCCGCGATACTCACGGAGGAGGCGAATGGCGCCGCCAAAGAGTTCATCGCCGATTACAAGGTGACTTTTCCCGTGGCGCTGGGCGGACGCGCCCTCGCCAGAACCTACAGGGCGCACGGCGTGCCCAACTTTTTCCTGCTCGGCGAAGACCATCAGGTGAACTACCAGTGGCGCGGCTACGAGGAGGAGGACCTCTCCGTCATTACCCGCCGGGTGGAAATGACGCTTCCCGAATTGGAATCGAAATAATCGAATCTTGAAAAACAAGCCGCCGCGCTTCCACAGGCGGCGGTTTTTATTTCTGCTGCGGAGCGCAGGGAGGCGCGGCGGCGGCTAGGCAATCAACGAGTATTTTGAGGAAGAAAAACATCATCACGGCGCTCGACGAGCGCACGGTGCGCTCCCCCTCGCCGGCGTCCTTGCCGCCGGCGACGGATATCGCGTAAAGCACGTACTTGAGCAGGTCCGGCTGCGGAGACTCGTCTATTATCTTTAGCACCGTCTTTCCGGTTTCCTCGTCCTGTTCGCCTTTGAGATAGCGCACCAAGTCCAGCGCGCCCGACGCCTGCTTGTCGAACGCCTCCGGCTCCACCGGCGACAGCTTTCCTCCGGCGTTGTCCGCCATCAGCCGCCAGACGGATATGCCGAGATACAAAAACCACTTTTTTTCCTCTTCGTTGAAAGCGTCGTTGCCCACATTGAGCAGGTATTGAAGCACGGCGGGCTGCTCCGCGCGCATCGCGCCCGCGAGGGCCGCGGCCTTTTGGCCGTCCATTGAGTTCATCTCCACGGCGGCTTTGGCTATGGCGTCCTTCGATATTTTTTCCATGTTCACCCCCGCAAATGCTCCAAAAGTATTTTTATGCCCAGCCCGATGAGAACCAACCCGCCCGCCGCTTCAGCCTTGCTTTCAAAAATATGCCCCAGCCTGCTGCCCGCCCAGGCTCCCGCGAAACTGGCGCAGAATGTTATAACGCCGATGACCGCCGCCGGTCCCGCCACCGCCACGCCCAGCAGCGAAAACGAAACTCCCACGGCCAGCGCGTCCAGGCTGGTGGCCACGGCCAGCAACAGCAGCGCGCCGGCGGCGCAATAGTCTTTGGGCGCGGCGTCCGCTTCCAGCCTGAAAGATTCCCGTATCATTCTGCCGCCGATAAAAACCAGAATCCCGAAAGCGGCCCACGGCGCGAAAATACCGATATGCCGCGCGAACAACATCCCTCCCGCCCAGCCGAGCACCGGCATTAACGCCTGAAACCCGCCGAAGTAAAGCCCCAGCCTGAGCGCGGCGCGCGGATTGAAGCCGCGCATCGCCGCCCCTGCCGCCGCCGAAACCGCCGCCGCGTCCATTGAAAGCGCCAGCCCCAGCAAAACAACCTCGTAAAACTGCATCCGTTACATTCCGGGCAGTTGCATGCCGGTAACCTCGCCCATCTTTTTAGCCGCCAGTTGCTGGGAAAGCTTTATGGCGCGGTTGACGGTTTCCAGCGCGGCTTTTTCGAGCTTTTCGGGATTGGCGGATTTGATATCGGTTTTGAATTTCAGTTCCTTCAATTCCTGCGAGCCGTTCATCTTTATATAAACAGAGCCGTCGGAACTTGACGCCTCCACGGTTTCGGAGTCAAGCTGGCGCTTGATTTCCTCCATCCTGGATTTAAGCTGCATCAGCTCTTTGAGTTTGTCGAACATGGCGCCTCCTGAAAAAGTGTTGATTAAAATGTATTGCTTGATTTCAAATGATGATAGCTTTTTCCAAAGCGCAACCGCCACCGGACTACAGCCGTGCGCGGGTCAGGGAGCGGAGGAATATCAATTCCAGTTCAGCCGGTTCGCCGAAGAGTCTGGCGGCGGCCTCGCGGTAGGCCTGCGCCTGGACGCGGTATTTTTCCGCGGCCAGAGCCTCTCGGCCCGCGGCGGCGTACTCGGTCTTGTAATCCATGATGACCAGGCGGCCTGCGCGGCGCAGCACGATGTCCATCACGCCGCGCATGGCGGATGCCCGCCCGGTTTCCAGCCGGCAGGTGAAGGGATACTCGCGCCCGATTATCTCCGCGGCGGCGATTTCGCGGTAAATGCCCGATTCGGCGAAAGCCGAAAGTATTTCGTGCGCCTCCCGCGCGGCGGCCTCGTAATCGGGCACATGATGCTGGAACGCGAAATAATTCAGCGCCGCTTTGACCTCTTCCTCCGTGATTCTCCCGCCGAAACCGTGCATTTCCAGCACGCGGTGGCAGAGTTTGCCCAGAAGCAGCCTGTCCGGCCCGGCGGAAAATTCCTCCAGTTCCTGCGCAATCTGTCCGGCCTCCTCCCCGCGCTCGATGGCGGTGGGGCTGGTGAAGCGCTCCGCGCCGGCGACTAGGGCGCGCGCGGCGGTGCGCTCTTTCCAGGCCGCATGCCAGGCGGCGGGATTTGCGAGAGGCGTTGCCGCCGCGGCGGCGCGCGCCGCTCTTTTCGGCGAGCCGGACTCGCGCCATTCGACAAGCCGCAGCGGCATGAGCGGCGAAGATTTGAACCCCTCCTGCGCGTCCGGCTCGGACGGAATTATCCCCGCGGCGGCGAGATAGCCCGCGTAAGTTTCCGCTCCCGGCGCGGCAAGATTGCCCACCAGCATGAGCCTGCCGCGCGCGCGGGTGAGAGCGACGTAGAAATTGCGTACTTCCTCGAACGACTCGTGCCGCCGCTCGCATTCCTCCAGCGCCGCCATCGCGCAGTCGGCGTAGCGCCCCGCGCGCAGTCCCGCCGTCCCTTTAACCCAGTCGCAGCGCAGCTCCGGTTTTTTGCCGCCCCCGCCGCGCCGGCCCGAGATGTCGGGAATTATCACGACGGGAAATTCCAGGCCCTTGGCCTTGTGCACCGTCATAATCCTGACGGCGTCCATAAATTCGTCGGCCAGCGGGCTTTCGCCCTCGCGCGCCCTGTCGCCGATAAAATCGCCCGCGCGCCTGATGAAACCCTCAAGGCCCAGCCCCTCCTCCAGCGCGTGCCGCGCGGCTATCCGCGCGAATTTCCTGATATTGGAAACCGTCTGCTCGCCGTGATAGGCGCGGCCCAAAAGCTCCGGCGCGAAAGCGCCTTCCAGCGCCATCTCCAGCAGCGCGTCCGGCGGCACGCGCCCCGCCTGCGAGTTGAGGCCGCGCAGCATGGCGTAGAATTCCTCAAGGCCCGCAAACTCCGGCGGCGCGGCGCGCAGGTAGTCGAGCCCGCCGCGGCGGGAGAGTTCGCAAAGCTCCCTGTCCGTGAGGCCGCCGAGCGGCGAGCGCAGCAGCCCGCACAGCGCCATCTTGTCCGACGGGTCGCCCGCCGCGCGCAGCAGATTGAGCAGGTCGGCGGTTTCCTGCGTGGAATAAAAAAACCGGTCCTCTTCGACGGCGTAGGGAATGCCGCGCCGCTTGAAAGCCTCCAGATAAATATCCAGCGCGGTGGTGGCGCGCAGCAAAACAGCGACATCCTTGTGCTCCAGCTTGCGCCCCGGCTCCGCTTCCAGTTTGCCGCGGTTTTCCTCTATCCAGTCCGCTATGAAAGCGGCCTGGTTCTCGCGCCACTCGTCGGCGGACACGCGCTTTTCGTCTTTTGGCGGGCTTATCAGAACGGCCTCGGCGCGCAACTGCGCCGGCGCGCTTTCGGCGGCGGGCGAAGGGGCTATGGGGGTGTAATTCGGCTGCAGCCCCGGCTCGCCGCGCAGCACTTTGGGCAGAATATGATTTACCGCGCCGATTATCTCGCGCCCGCTGCGGAAATTCACGCTCAGCACGCAGCGCAGCGCGCCCTGGCTTTCCAGCAGCGACTCGAAATGGGAATAAGCCATTATATCCGCGCCGCGGAAACGGTAGATTGACTGCTTGGGGTCGCCCACGATGAACAGCTTTCCCGGCTCCAGCCTGAGCTTTTGCCAGCCGGACGCGGCGGAGGCGGCTTCCTCGGCGAGATATAAAAGCAGTTCGCCCTGAAGCGGGTCGGTGTCCTGGAACTCGTCTATCAGCAGCGCATGATACCGGCTTTTGAGGGCGTTGCGCACCAAAATATTGTCCCGCGCCAAATCGCGGGCGCGCACCAGCAGGTCGTCAAAAGACAGCAGCGCTTTTTCCGCGAACGCCGCGCGCATTTGCCTGGCGAAAGGCGAAAGCAATTCCACGGCGTCGAGCACTGCCGCCTGCCCTTCCACCGTCGCCGTGCGGGCGAATTCCACCAGCGCGGCGGCGGCGGCGAATTCCTCCTCCGTCCAGCCCGCCGGAGCCGCCGCCGCAGGGGCGTCCGGCGCCGGCTCTGCGCGGCGGAAATCTCCCGTCTCAAGCGCCTGCGCCAGCGCGTCCAGCGCCAGCGCGGCCCGCGAAAGCGACTGCTCTATTTTGCGCGGTTTTTTGCCGTCGAGATTTTTGGCCGCAAGCTCCCGCGCCCGCGCGGCTTTAAGACGGCAGAGCCCGGCGTGTCCCGCAAACCCGCCGCGCGGATTGAAGTTTGCCATGCGGGACTGGCAGAGGCTCAGGGCCACCCCGCGCAGTTCGGAGATATCCAGCGACCGCAGCGCTTTTTTCCACTGCGCCGTGCGCCCGCCGGCGCCTGAAAGCTCGGTCTCCAGCCATTTGCGCCACTCGTCCTCGAACAATAAATCGAAAGCCGCGCCCGCGTCCACCTCGCTCGACGGGTCCAACCCGGCCTCCACCGGATAAAGCCGCAGGATGTGCGAGGCGAAGCTGTGTATGGTGCCGATTTGAGCGCGGTCCAGCCGCTGCGCGGCGAGCTGCGCGGCGCGCGCCATTTCCGAAACGGAGAGCGCGGACCGGCCCGCGAGTTCGGCCAGAAAAACGTCTTCGCGCCACGCGCCGTCCGCGAATTTGCACGCCGCCTGCCGGAGGCGGGAGGCAAGGCGCACCTTCATTTCGGCGGCGGCTTTTTCGGTGAAAGTCAGCGCCACCATGAACTCCGCGGGCGATTCCTTTTCGCGGTCCAGCCAGGAATGCCGCACGCCCAGAATCCAGAACGCCAGCCGCTCCACGAGCAGCCGCGTCTTGCCGGTTCCCGCGCCGGCCTCGACGAGGATGTTGCGTCCGAAAGTGTATTTCGCCGCCAGCCGCTGGCCGATATCGGCCAATTCACTTTGGCTCATAATATTCCTTTCCGGCGCGGCGCTCGCGCTCCCGGCATTGCGGACTGTTGGCGGCGCGCCGCCGGCTGGGGGGATGGTTTTTGCGGCAGACCGAGCCGAAGGAGCAGTACCGGCACCAGCCGTATTCGCCGTCCTGCGGCCTGATGAAAAAAGCGCCGGTTTCGGCCAGCGAAACTATATGCGCTATCCCTTCCTTTATCCGCTCCTCGTAAGGCGCAATCTCCGAAAAGTCCAGTTCCCTGAACCTTTTATCGCCGCGTTCGGAGTCCGCTTCCACTCCTATTATCACAGCGCCCGCAGGACGCAGGCCTTTCAATTCCCCGGCGGCGCAGGCCGCCAGCAGCGGATAGACGAACGGCTGGAGCATTTCGCCCTTGTAAAGTTTCAGCTTGAGCGCGGACCTGGGCGGAGTGCGCTTGTAATCCACCACGCGGAAAAGCCGTTTTTGCGGATTTACGTCAATCCTGTCGGCAATGCCGTGCCATTTGAACGCGCCCATGCCGGCAAGGCCCGCGGTCATCTCCTTCTCGAAAAACTCCGGCGCCCAGCCGCCGAGGGCCGCGATATCCTCCCCGACAGTCTCGGCCAGCCGCGCGCGCATCTGCTCGGCAATAACCTCCCACAGCACGGGATAGAGCCCCAGGAATTCTCCGGTCGCGGGCGACAACACCGCGCTGCAGCATTCCTCCAGTTCACAACGGACGGACTGCGCGTCGCCGAAAATTCCTGCCTTGCGCGCGGCGGAGTATGCGCGGCGCAGGATTTCGTGATAGAGACGGCCCTGAATGGCGGCGTCGAGTTCGTCCCCCGCCAGAACGGCTTCGTCGGCTTCAAGCCCTATCACCCTGCCGAGAAAATACTGCATGGGACAGCGCGCGAGGCTTTCCGCCGCCGAGGGAGAGATTCCGCCCGCGGACGTTTTCCTTATATGGAATTCCAGCCTGCCGGCCAGCCCGTCCCGCGCGCCCGCCGCGCCGAAACCGGCTATCTCATCCGCCGCCGCCTGCCGGCGGGAATACGCCGCGGGAAATATCTCCGGCGGGGCGGACTCCGGCGAAACGCCCCCGGCGCTGAGCCCGGTTTTAAGCGAAACCTCGCGTTTGGAAAGAGACAGTTCGTCCTGCGCGGCGATTTTCTCGAGCGGCCTGCGCGGCAGGACGCGCACGCGCGTTTTGTCCTCCAGCGAAAAGCCGCAGCTTCTGCAAAGCTCCGCAAGATACAGGGAAGGCACGGCGGCGCGCCCCTCCTCGTCTGAACGCTGGAAAACGCAGACCAGCCTTTTGCGCGCGGAGGACGCCGCCAGATGGAAAAGCAATTGCTCCTCGTCGTAGCCTTCCAGTTTGGGCGAGATGAAAAAACCCTCGGTGTCGCGCATGAAGCGGCGCGGACCATCGCGCAAAACCGGGTCCTCGCGCACCAGTCGGGGAAATAATTTCTCATTGAGGCCCAGCAATATCACCGCGTCAAAAGACTGGCCCCGCGCGCCCATGGCGTCGAGCACGCGCACTCCGCCTTTGAATTCTCCCTCCGCCGGCGCTTGCGCGCCGTCGAGGCGGGCCTCAAGTTCGTCCAGAAATTCCGCAGATTCGGCTTTGCGCACCAGCGCGTACATCTCCAGGCCGGACACCGCCTTGTAAAATGACGCCAGCACGGTTTTCTCATAATCCGAAAGCGCCGCCTCGTCCAGCGACGATTCCAGCAGTTCCTGCGCCGCAGCCGCGTGTTTCGTCCAGTCGCCGGGAAGTTCCAGCGCGGCTAGCGCGGCGTCCGTCTCTTTCAGCCATTCGCCCAAGCCGTCCGCCGCCCTGTCCGCCGGACGGGACCGGCGCAGGAATTCCGGCGCTGCGTTTTTCCCTGCGGCCAGCGCGCGCCACTGCGCGAAGCCGCCGGAGATGGCGCTTGAGGCCGTCAATTCCCGCCAGCGCGCGCCCTCGCCGCCGCGGTTGAAATACGGCGAGCCGAAAATCAGCCGCAGCGCGTGGGCCGGATAGCCGTCCCGCCGCAGCCGCAGCAGCGCGCGGCAGAACTGAGCCAGCGGACGCGACAGCAGCGGCAGCGAAAGCTCCGCCTCGAACGCAATGAGGTTTTCGCGGAAAATTTCGGGGATATCCCGGCGGTAAGGCTCCAGCGTGCGCGCGATTACGGCGATGCGGGAATAGTCCAGCCCATGCCGCTCTTTAAGACTGAGGATTTCTTTCGCCGCCGCGTAAACCTCGTCGGCATGGCCGGAAACGCTGACGACGGAGACCGCTTCACGGGGGATTTTCGCCGCCGGCGAATCCGGCCTGAACAGCGCGTCCAGCGCGCCCGACAACGCGAAAGAGCCCCAGTCCGGCGGCAGAAACTCGGTTTGCGCCGCCAGCCCCGCCAGCCGCGATTCGTAGAAACGCCTGGCGAATTCGTACGCGGGGTGGTCTTTGACATAGGGGTAATAAAGCGTGGCGCTGCGTCCGGCGGCGACGGCGCGGAACAGTTCCAGTTGCAATCCGGTCAGGTCGTAGAAACCGTAAAAAACCAGTTCGCCGAAACCAGCCAGCCATTTCGACTCCGGCGCGTTCTGCGCCGCGCAGGCAAAAAGCTCGCTGTAGTTGGTGGCGGGCACATATTCGGCGCATTTACGGTAATAGGAAAATACGCGCATCAGCCATTCGACGCGGTCGCGCTCGCCCGGGCCGAAGGCGCCTTCGCGCGCGTGTTCCAGCACCGTCCGCGGGTCTACCAGCGCGTCGGACAGGTCGCGCAGGGTGGAGCGCAGCGCGCTCACAAAACCGCGGCTTTGCGCGGGCGGGCGGCATTCGGGAAATTTTTCCAGTATGAACCGGATGGCGAAGTCGTGAAACCCGGGGTCTCCCGCCAGCGGGTAGGGTTTGCCGGAAGCCGCGCGGCGCGGCGGAGGGTTTTCCGCCGCCAGGTTCACCGCCAGGCTGATGAAAGTATGGAAAGTTATCCCGCCGGACGCGCCGTGCCTGAGCGTGAGCAGTTCCTGCAACCTGTCCGCGCAGGCGCGCGACGGCGTCGCCGTCAGCGGGCGCGCAGGCGAGCCGGAAGCGGTTTCCCCGGCGCGGCGGAGGAAAGTTTCCTCAAGCGCATGATATGGTCCGCAGACTATTTTGAGCATGACGGTTCGCTTGTATAAATACTATCATTTGTTTATATAATTTTAGGCGGTACGGCACAAAACGGCGCAGGCGCGCATTTCAACCTGGACACCATGAAACGGAAGGGGTTCACCCTGATAGAAGTCGAAATAGCGATAACGCTTATTTTTTTCGCCATCACCGGTTTCGGATTGCTGACAATGAACGGGCTCAAGCAACTGCAACGGCTTGAAACGTTCGGGCAACAGTACACTTATGTCACGCCCTCCGGCGGCGCGGTGATAACAGGTATCATTCATTCGACGCAAACCCTGCGCCCGGACAGGTGGACGGCGACCGTCAATTCCATAACCATCTACCCGTCATCAGCCGACGCGAAAATAGCGCTGACTTCGCTGCCATGAAACCATTGCGCGGCAATGCGGGCATGACTCTTCTGGAAATCGTCGTGGCGGGGACTATTTTCGTCGTGTTCGCCTCCAGTTTCAGCGCCGCCTGGATTTCCACCCGCAAGCAGGTTTCGTATATCATCAACCGCGCCCGCGTTCTGCGCGAGGCGGGCACGGCGCGGGCCTGTCTGTCGGCGGATTTGGCCTCGGCTCTCGCCGTAACCACCACGACCATTGCGCCAAACGATTTTTTCATTCAAATGCCCGACAGTTCCACCGTGGATTACCGTTTCGAGCCTGAAGGCAGTCTTGTCCGCATTCGCACTTATGAATCCAGCAGCACCAGCATGACAGTGGCCAAATATTTGCACAGCATGAATACCGGAGTTGACGGCTCAGGTTCCACGTCCAATTTTGAATTTCGCATTTCGACCAACGGCGTAACTGCCTCCAACAGCCCGGCGGTCAACCTGTACATGCGCTGGAACAAGGTGCCGGCTTCATGAAGACCCGTTTCGCGCATATAATGCGCAGCAGACGCGCCAGCGCGTTCGTGCTGGCGATGGCGTTCATCATCGTCTCGCTGGCGGCCATCGCCGTTTTTCAGGCGCATATACGGGAAAGCATAATGGTTCACGCAAAACGCTCCGTGCTGCCGGACGCGGGGCCGGTGCAGTCGGGCCTCGCGGGCGCGGTGGCGCTGCTTGAAACCGGCGAACCGTCCCCCGGTTATACCTGCCGGTACGGCGCGCAGCCCGTGGCTCTCATTTTCAGCAGCCAGACCTCGCTCAACTGGGAGGTGGCGTCCTCCACCGAGGATTACAGGGTGGCGGAGGCGACCTGCACCTGCCCGTCGGTATTTTACAGCACCAGCACGGCTCATCTTTGGAGCCGTTGCCCCTGACCCGATGCCCAATATCATCGAAAACGCGATAGCCAAATTCCACAGCAGCTACGGCATTTACGTGGACCTGCAGGAAGTCTACATCTGCCGCGTCATCTCGGAATTCAGGGGAGTGCGCGTGGACAAGGCGTATTCGGGCTCCCTGGCGGAAAAGCCGCTGGGCAAGCACCTGCAGGACATTTTCCCCAACGCCATCCCCGTGGAGGACGCCGAGATACTGGCAAGCCTCGAAAAATCCAGGAATATATTCACCCGTCTTTGGAAGAAAGTGAAGAACCTGCCGGAGCTGATGTCCGTGGGAATAAAAGACACCTCGGTGTTCTATTACGCCTTCGCGCTTCCCTTCAAGCCGCAGGGGCATCTGGACATAGACGCCGTCATCTCGGAAAATCCGCGCGCGGAATTTTTGCAGTCCACCAATCTGACCAACGCCTGGACCTCGCTGCAACTGGGCGAGCAGAACCACGTCCTGATGTGCGTGGCGAAAAAGGCCACCGTTGACGACGTGTGGAATGAATTCGACAAGCTGGGGCTGCGCCCCGTGCGGGTCGAGGCCGGCACCATAGCGGCGCTGCGCGCCGCGTGGCATTATTCGCCGCCGCCACCCGTGAAGCTGCCGGAGATACGGGTGCTTATCGGCCCGACGATGACGCTGGCCGCGCTCTCGCTGGGCAGCATGCCGCTTTCGTGGCAGTTGGTGCACGTCGAGAAGGAGCGCCTCGCGGAAAGCATGTTTCCCGTCATACAGAGTTTTCTGATTTACACGCAAAAGCAGTTGAACCTGGCAAGCGTGTGCCAGGTGGTGCTGCAGGGGGACTGGGTGACCGAAGCCGACGCGGCCCGCCTGGCGGAAATGCTGGGAACCACCCCGTGCAAAGCGGTGCAAAGCAAGCCCTACGACGGACACCTCACGGCCTTCGGCCTTGCGCTGGGCGCGCTTGATATGGACAGGAAAATCATGAATTTCACGCGCGAGGTGCAAAAACCCATCTCGACGGTCATTATTTTCCCTTTTCTGGAAACCATCATCACCACCGCCATAGTGATGACCTGCCTGCTGTTCATGCTTTCGCAAACCGCGCGGCTGCAAAACAGCGTGCGCATGCAGCGCTCGCTCAACGAGCAGAACGCCTGGGCGGCGAAGCTCAGCTCCGAAGACATCAGCGCCAGCAACGAGGACATCAAACGCCAGATAAACCCGCTGCATGACCTGTTCACCAACAAGGTGCCGTGGTGCGAGCTGCTTGAAACGCTCTCGAAACTGCTCTCGCCGAACGTAAGGCTCATGAGTCTGACGGCGCAGGAGCCGGTATGGTCGGGCGGCAGGACCGCGCCGGCCATGTCGCTTGTCCTCGTGGCCAGAGGCGGCGAGAAAACCAAGCCTGAAGATGAAATCGAGGAGTTGCTGTCCACCCTGCGCGAGACGCCGGAAATACGCAGGTATTTTCCGCGCGCGACTATAAACTCCGTCTCGATGATGCAGTCCACCGGCGAAATGCAGGCCTCCATTTCGCTGGGCAAATAGCATGGAAAAAGAAAAAGAACAGCAAAACCTCGCGCTGCGGCAGCTGCAGGAACTGCTGTGGTCGGTGCTGCAGAACCCGCTGGCTTTGCGCATAGCCGTGGTTTCCGTCGTGGCGCTGCTGGGCCTGGGCGGCGCGGGCATGCCGCTTTATTTCAAAGTGCAGGAATTGAACGCGCAGTACGCGGACCAGAAAAACAAGGCCGACCTCATGCGCGCGAATGTCGTCATAAAAGACACCCGCAAAGCGTATCAGGAACGCATGTCCTCGAAAACGGAGTTCATAGAGTGGATTTCGGAAATAAGAATGCTGGCGGCTGAAAACAAAGTCGCCACTACCGGAATATCCCCGGCCCTCAACGGCAGCGTGGGAGGCGAAAAAGGGCCTGTCAGGCTGGGCCTGCGCGCGACTCTCAACGGCTCCTATGCCAACCTGATAAAGTTTGTCGGCGTCCTGCAGAACCGCAGGGAGAAGGTCAACGTGAACGAATTGCGGTTTTTCCCCTCCGGGAAAGAATACGGCATGTCCCTCAGCATGGCGGTGCTCATGTCCCCCCCGAAAAAAAGCGACGGCAAAAAACGGGCGGGAGCAAAACCGGCGGAGCCGTCCGCCGCGCAGCCACCGGCAACGCAGAGCGGCGCAGAATCCCCCAAAACCTCCGGCGTGGATTCACAGAGCGCGCCGCCCGTCAAACCGGAGGCGGCGGCGCAAACTGAGAAACCGGCGTTGAAGCATGCAGCTTCGGAAAAACCGCCCGCACCCGCCGGACCGCATAGCGAGCAGCCCCGCGGCAAGCCCGCGGAGCCGCCGCGAGCCGCGCCGCGGCCCCCGCAGCCGGAAAAAGCGGACTCAGGCGCTCCTTCCGGCAAATTCATTCTGGAGGAGGACGAGCCGCAGCCGGCAGGCGTCTTTGCGCCGTCAAGCAAGTATTCCGGTTTGCCCGGCGTCAAACCCGCCGGCGCGCCGCCCGCGCCGCCGCTGAAAGCGGAGCCGGCGGCGGTTTCCGCGCCGGCCCGCCAACCTATACCCGCCGGCAGCAGGGAAAGCGTAGTTGATGAGGAGAAGCGCTGAGGACTCTCATGCAGAACTTCAACTATCAGCGGTGGATTCCCATCATACTGGTCCTGGCGGCCAGCTACGCGCTTATCACTCTGTCGCGTCCGCGGCTGGAAACTGAAGAGGCGGCCGCCATAAGCAAGATAGAGCTGCCGCCGCCGCCGGCGGAATATGCGCCCCCGCCCGGAATGCGCAACATTTTCGAGTACGGAGAAAAAGTTTCTTCCGCCGAAACGCTGAAAAGCACCGGGACCGCAAAAGGCAGGGGCAAAGCGGCAAAACCGGAACTGGCCGGAGTATTTGTGGAAGGCATAGTCTGGTCCCAATCCAATCCCATGGTGAGCGTCAACGGCGTGCTGCTTACCGAGGGAACGGTCTACAGGAATCTGAAAGTGGTCAGGATAACCCCCGACAGGGTGGTATTGTCCGTGAACGGCAAAACCATAGAAAAACGCTTCGCCCGCGTTAGAAAAGAGGGAAATTTTTGATATCATATCGCAACCGCGATAAAAACAGGGCAGCCGAGGTCATGATGACAACTACAGCTCCGCAACAACCGCTCATGGGAAAAAACAGGAAACTCTTTTCCGCCGTCATGGCCGTCCTGCTGGCGGCGGCCTGCGCAGCTTCCGCGCAGGCGCGCAGCCTGATAGAAAGCGTGCAGTTGGTATCGCCCGACGAGGTTTTCGTTAAAGTCCAGACGCCGGTGGAATACAAGGCCAGCGCGCCCAAACGCTCGGCCAAGCTGATAGTGGATTTCATCAACACCAACTACCCCCTGGGCTCCAAAACGCTGGGCGGGCAGGGCGGGCAGTTCATAAAACAACTGCGCCTGAGCCAGTTCGAGCAGAAAACCCGCTACACCGCGCGGCTGGCGATAGACCTCGCAAAACCCGCCGCCAAAGATTCTTACGCCGTCATAGAAAAACCCGACGGGCTGCGGATAGTGTTCGGCAAAAAAGAGGTCCTCGCGGCGCAAGCCGCCGCGGCGGCGCCCGCCGCGCAAACCGCTGAAACCGCGCAGGAGACGCCGGCGCAGCCGCCTTCGGACAAACCCGCGCAGCAGGCCCGCGAAACGGATGCCGCGCCCGTCCAGCCGCCGCAGTCCCAGCCCGCCGCCGACGCCGCTCCCGCCATCCCGCTTTTGACGGGCGACGCGAGACTCTCCTCAAAACGCGTCACGCTCAATCTGCGCGGGATGCCGCTCACCGTGATTCTGGAAGCTATCTCGAAACAGACCGGCGCCAGTTTCATAATAGCGAAGGATTTGCAGACACGGCAATACACCGCGCTTATGGAGGATGTCACGCTGCGCGACGCGCTGCGCGGCCTGCTGGAAATACACGGCCTCGCCTACGAGCAGGTAGGCAACAGCAGCACATTCGTGATAAAGGAACTGGGGCGCACGAAAATGCGCCTTACCACCCGGATATTCCGGCTCAAATACACTCAGTTGGTCAACGTGCAGGCCAAGTCAATAACGGACAAGTTTCAGACCGGCGGCGAAAAAACGGCGGCATCCGCCAAGGTGGACGCAACCAGCAATAATTTCCTCGCCGTGGTGCAGGGCATGATAAGCGAATACGGCTCCATGCGCGTTTACCCGGAAACCAACAGCATCATCATCTCGGACGTGCCGGAAAGCTTCCCCGCGATAGAGGAACTCATCGAGAATCTGGATACTCCGGTGCCGCAGATAATGATAGAAACCTACTTCGTGGAAACCAACGCCAACAATCTCAAGAATCTCGGCATTGCCTACGGTTCGGCTGACGGCACAATGGGCGCGTTCCAAGGAAACAGCGCCCTCGTGTCTTTCCCGTTCACCCAAAGCGGCAACGTATTCGCTCTGCCGAAATATGATTTCACGGCAAATCCGACCGGCGCGGGTTTTTCCCCCGCAAGCAACGCTTTCTACGGCAACTACTCTTTCGGGCTGCTTTCTTTCTCGCAGCTTACGGCGGTCCTCAAGGCGATAGAAACCAGCGGGGACAGCCAGTACCTGTCCAAACCCAAACTGCTGACGCTCAACAACAAGCCCGCCGAAATAGCCATCACGGCGGACACGGTGGTGCAGTTTGAAACCAAGCTTTTCACCGGCTCCGGCTATCTGGGCGAGCAGGCCACCAACCCCATACGCCAGACCACAGGCATAACGCTCTGGGTGACGCCGCAGGTCAACGACGGCGGCATGATAACGCTCATAGTCACGCCGGAAATCAGCCGCCCCGCGGTATCCACGTTCTTTCCCAACAACAACGTGGTGGATACGCAGCGCGAGGCCATCACCACCTCGGTGCGGGTGAAAGACGGCTCCACCGTGCTTATAGGCGGACTAATCAGCAACGAGGACACCAAAACCGTGCGCCGCGTGCCGCTGCTGGGCCATCTGCCCATAATCGGAATGCTTTTCACCTCCACCAGCAAGACGAAGACCGAGCGGGAACTGCTCATCTTCATAACCCCGAAGGTGGTAAAGGACCAGTAAGCGTATGAAGATAAAATACATTCCCCTTGCCTGCGCGGCGTTATGCGCCTGCTCCTCGATGAGGGTCAACCCGCAGGACCCCGCCGCGCGCACCCGCAGGGAAATAGCGGCGCTCGAGCGCGCCGTAGAGGCGTACAAAGCCGCCACCACGGAATATCCCGCCGACCTGCGCCAGCTCGTTACCGGCCCGGCCAGGGCGCAGAACTGGAAACCGCTTGTCGGCGAAGAACAGCTCATGGATGCGTGGGGTACTCCCTGCCGGATAAATACCTATCCCGAACAGCAAGCCCTTAAAACAGGCGCGCGGTACCGGATAATGTCCGCGGGGCCGGACAAAACTTTCGGCACGAAAGACGACATCTGCGCCCCCGAAACCCGCCCCGCCGCCGACGCATACAATATGCTCGACGAAAAAGACGGCACGGAACCCAACAAACTGCTGAACCCGGAAAGCGGCAAGTAACCCGCTTGAACTCAACCGCAAACCGTTGACATCTCATACGCGCTGCCCTTTGGACCCATGCGGGCATGGGGTCCAAAGACTTTTCCAATTACTGACCGTTCCCTATTAGCTTGAATATAAGCACATTTTAATGGGATAATGAAGCATGAAAGGAAAAAATGTGTCTCCCGCATCCCGCAAGCGCGACAGGCAGGCGTTGGAGCGCAGGCGGC
>Ga0074195_1002912_pt1 | contig 17408 bp, 19 predicted proteins | sample EPASupsiteHSE623_FD_64525 | JGI IMG/M metagenome (GOLD analysis project Ga0074195, IMG submission 64525) | Bioremediated contaminated groundwater from EPA Superfund site, New Mexico - Sample HSE6-23 | ecosystem: Environmental > Aquatic > Deep subsurface > Groundwater > Contaminated ...
AAAGATCCAGCAGGCAGGCCTCCAGGTCTCAGGCGGATTTATTGTAGGTTTCGATAACGACTCGCCTTCGGTGTTTCAGAGGCAGGTTGACTTTATTCAGCAGAGCGGAATAGTTTCGGCAATGGTAGGCCTTCTTAATGCTCCTAAAAACACAAGGCTTTACGAGAGGCTGGAAGCTGAAAAAAGAATTGTAAGCAACTCTTCAGGAAACAATACCGACCTTTCGATGAACTTTATTCCCCGTATGAACTACGACGATCTTATTATCGGATACAAAAAGATAATCCACGACATTTACACAACAAAGCCATATTATAATAGGATACGAATGTTACTGAAAAACTACAAACCTCAGAAAAGGAATCATGTGCAGTTTAAAATGACAGAGATGATAGGTTTCCTGCGCTCTGTCCTTATAATTGGAGTCGTAAACAAAGGCCGCAGGGATTATTGGAAATTCATGTTCTGGACATTTTTTACACGTCCCACGCTTTTTGTTGATGCAGTTGCTTTCTCAATTTATGGTTATCATTTCAGAACAGTATACGGATTGAAGAAAAACAGGTATTAATTCAAAAATGAGATTTTAAAAACAATACAATAAAAAGATAAGGAAAAACAATGAAAAATTTAAAAACAATAATGGTCGGGATCCTTTTTTACATTGCAGTATCTGCTCAGGCGCAGGTCGTTGTAAATGTTAATCTGGGCTCTGCGCCACAATGGGGACCTGCCGGTTATACCGATGTCCGCTATTATTATCTGCCCGACATTGAAGTGTATTACGATATACAGACTTCGATGTTTATTTATTTCGGAAATGGCGTGTGGATCCAGAGAAGCTATCTTCCTTCGAGATGCAGGGGATATGATCTGTATGGCGGTTATAAAGTGGTAATGCAGAATTACCATGGCAATTATCCCTACACGCATTTTAACGAGCATAAGATGAAATATGCTAAGGGCTACAGGGGAAATCCTCAGAAGAATATCGGACAAAAACCTGTTAAATCGGGAATTGGTCCAAAGGCTAAGTCCAATAGCTACCAAAAGAACAGTTATAAAAGCTCGGGCGGAACAAAAGGCGGACAGGGCAGTGGGAAAGGTGGCCATGGTAAGGGTGGCGGTAAAGGGAAAAAATAGTCTGCGTGAAATTTTACACTGCCAGTTATGCTTAAATGTGTGAATTATACAACATAATAACAGTAAAGTATAACTTCGGGGGTGCTGAGGCAATCTACCTTTACAAATTCAATCTCATAATACAAAGCTATCATGAAAACTATCACATTTACTTTTCTTTTACTGCTTGGAATATTCAGCATAAATGTTTCGGCACAAACTAACTCTTCTGAAGAATTCGGAAAGACTTTTAACCTTGGACTCGGAGTTGGAGGTTACTCTGGCTATTACGGATACATCGGGCACACCTTGCCTGTTTTACATGCCGACTACGAATTTAACGTGGCAACCAATTTCACACTTGCACCATTTATCAGCTTTTATTCATACAGGATAAAACACAGCTGGGATAATAATTATTATTACTATCACGAAACAGTTATCCCCATTGGTGTTAAGGGTACATATTATTTCGATCAGATACTGGGTGCAAATTCAGACTGGGATTTCTATCTTGCCGGATCGCTTGGATTTGCAATAGTAAATTCATCGTGGGACGGTGATTATTACGGCGACAAAGATTATTATCACAGAGGTAATCCCTTGTTCCTAGACTTGCATATCGGGTCAGAATATCACCTAAATAACAGGCTTGGAATCTTTCTTGACCTCTCAACCGGGGTTTCAACTATCGGAATTGCCATACATTGATAAATGAAAATATGGATCATTCAGAACTCGAAAAATCGAAACCTTATATTACCGTGGAAATAATTGAATACGTTCCCAATTCAGTAGTCATTAAAACGATCATTAAAAAGTCTACCGGTACTGTCAGTGCAATGTCATTTGATATGGGAGAAGGGCTAACTGAAAAAATATCGCCTTTCGACACCTTTGCTCAGATAATAGAAGGAAAAACCGAGCTGGTGATTGACGGGGTGTCATTTCTGCTCGACACGGGGCAGTCGATGATTATTCCGGCCCATAAACCGAACATCTTCAGGGCAAACGAGCGATTTAAAATGATCCTTACAATAATTAAAAGCGGTTATGAATAAACGTAAATAATAAACCAAAAAATAAAAATAAAATGGAATTGATCTATTGGTATGTACTGGCTGGAGTTATAGTAATATTTTTAGCCGGAATAAGAATCATAAGGCCCACTCAAAGGGGTTTAATTGAACGTCTTGGTAAGTTTTACAAATATGCCAACCCGGGATTTCACTGGATAATTCCGGTGATAGACAAGATCTTTCTTGTTAACGTAACGGAGCAGATGATAGATGCAGAACCCCAGGAAATAATCACCAACGATAATCTTAATGCCCGTGTAGATGCACAAGTGTATTTCAGGGTCAGGGCAGACGCAGAGTCTGTTAAAGGTTCAATTTACAATGTAAATAATTATAAGTGGCAGATCGTTAACCTAGCACGCACCACATTGCGAAACATTATTGGAACCCTTACCCTTAAGTCAGCTAACAGCGAACGCGGTAAGATAAATGCTGAACTTTACAGGACCCTTCATACTGAAACGCAAAGCTGGGGCATTGAAATTGTAAGAACCGAACTGAAAGAAATTGACCCTCCCAAGGATGTGCAGGAAACAATGAACAAAGTTGTAAAGGCCGAGAATGAAAAAATTGCAGCCATCGACTCAGCCACTGCAGCCGAAACTGTAGCAGACGGAATAAAAAGAGCAAAGATAAAGGAAGCTGAAGGTTTTAAACAGTCAAAGATACTTCATGCCGAAGGAGAAGCAGAAGCCATTAAACTTGTTAACGATGCAGCAGATAAATTTTTTGTGGGAAACGCTCAGATGTTAAGAAAACTTGAGGCGCTTGAAACCTCGCTTAAAAATAATGCAAAGATAGTTATACCATCGGGCACAGAGCTTATAAATGTTATTGGCGAAATGGCCGGGATTGTCCCCTTTGTGAAAAAAAACGGGAATAACGGATATGATAAGTAACTATTAACCTCTGATGGCTCGCTAATAAACTTATTTAGATACTAAAGCTTTTTTATTACCCCAAACTAAAATAATCAAAATGGCAAAAGAAAAAGAAGGCAAGGAAAAATCAACCAAAAAAGCTCCTCAGAAAAACCTAAAGGAAAAAAGAGCTGCAAAGGCTGCTAAACGAAATGGCAAAAACGATCTTGTTATTCAGGAGTCAATATTTTCACATCCGGCCAAAAAGTAGAGCATAAGGATTTTTTATTCATATTAATCTGAACGGTAACTGAATTCGGGATTGATTTTTTGGAAATGAAGGATCTGTATAATAACAGGCCTTCATTTTTATTTCTGAACTTATTGAATTTTTTCTGAGCATCTGGGCCAATGTTTGCCTGACTACTTGACAGGCTTTTACAAGACACAACCACCACTCGAGTTTATATGTTGAACCACAGACAATTACCCTGACAACACAAAATTTTCCAAAACAAAATGATAGAAATTAAAAGAGAAGGAATAATTCTTAAGAAAACAGAAAATGTATTCGAGAACGAGGGTGTGCTTAATCCAGCCGTAATACGTGAAGGAGACAATGTACACATGTTTTACAGAGCAGTAAGCAAGGGAAATTATTCTTCTATTGGGTATTGCTGCCTCGACGGCCCGCTTACTATAAGACATAGGGATAAAAAACCGGTATTAAAACCCGAATTCGAATATGAATCGCATGGTGTGGAAGATGCCAGAATAGTTAAAATTGATAATCTTTATTACCTGACCTTTACTGCCTATGACGGAACAAATGCACAGGGAGCCCTGGCCGTTTCGAAGGATCTGAGATCTTTCAGGAGAAAAGGAATAATAGTCCCTACTATAGCATATGTTGAATTTGTAAAATTACTTGAATCTTCTGGTCAGGTAAATGCAAGGTATTACAAAAACCATGAGTTTTATTTCAGAAGAGAAAACATCGACAAAAGGGTTATGCTGTGGGATAAGAATGTAATTTTCTTTCCGCGACGTATCAACGGCAAGCTCTGTTTTCTTCACCGGATAAGGCCGGGAATACAGCTTGTGATGATCAAGGACCTGAAAAAGCTGACAAAAAAATACTGGGAGGATTATTGCAAAAACCTGAAAAAGCATATCATAATGGATCCATGTTATAAGCACGAATCCAGCTATATTGGCGGTGGTTGCCCTCCGGTGGAAACCAGGGAGGGATGGTTGATTATATACCATGGGGTCGAAAAAACATCAAGGGGCCTTGTTTATTCGGCCTGTGCATCATTGCTTGATCTTGATGATCCATCAAAAGAGATAGCACGACTGCCCTATGCACTGTTCTCACCATTAAATAAATGGGAACAAAAGGGAGAGGTGAACAATGTTGTATTTCCCACAGGCACGGCATTATTCGGAGAAACTCTCTTTATATACTACGGAGCAGCCGACGAACAGATTGCCTGTGTTTCGGTTAGTATTCAGGAGCTTTTAAGAGAATTAATAAAAAATCCTATGCCACATGATAAAACAAAAACCAAATAATCAAGAAGGCATACTTGACCTGTGTGACAATATCTGCCTGATTCAAGAAAAAGAACTAATCTCAAATATCCGACCTCTTGCACCGGGGATTAAAAAAAACAGCAGGCTTCCTGAAATCCTTTTCATTACCTCTTTCCCTCCAAGAGAATGCGGAATTGCAACTTATTCGCAGGACCTTATTAATTCGATTGACAGGAAATTCGGTCATTCATTTATTACAAGTGTTTGTGCGCTTGAGACCAATGAGGAAAAACACATTTATAACGAAAAAGTCACAAGTATTTTAAATACTGATCTGGCTGAAGAGTATACTGAACTGGCTGAAAATATTAATAAAAGTGAAAATATTAAGACTGTGATCATACAACACGAATTCGGGTTTTTCAAGTTTAACGGAGGCGTTACTTTCATTAATTTTATTGAAGCAATTAAAAAACCTGTTATTATTGTTTTTCATACAGTTATTCCGGCTCCTGACGAAAAGACAAGGACAATGGTTAGGGCCATGGCCGAGGCCAGCAAAAGCATTGTAGTAATGACATCAGCCTCTGCAGACAAGCTGAAAATAAACTATGAAATTAAAGCTGACAAGATAGTGGTAATTGCACACGGTACACACCTTGTATCGAACAATGACAAAACTCTTCTGAAAGAAAAATACGGATTTAAGGATCGTCGAATACTCACAACATTTGGCCTTATCAGTTCTGGTAAGGGTATTGAAACCACCCTTGATTCCATTCCCGAAATTATTAAAACAAATCCCGAAACCCTTTTTCTGATAATCGGCAAAACACATCCTGGGGTAATTAAAACTGAAGGTGAAAAGTACAGAGAAATGCTAACCGAAAAAGTAAAGGATTTAAAAATTGGCGATCACGTTTTGTTTGTAAACCAATATCTCGACCTACCGATACTGCTTGAATATCTTAGACTTACCGACATTTATCTCTTTACCTCAAAGGATCCCAATCAGGCCGTAAGCGGTACTTTTTCATATGCAATGAGCTGCGGATGCCCTGTTATATCAACCCCAATTCCACAAGCTGTAGAAATGCTCGATGAACATACCGGCGTAATAATTGGCTTTCAGGACTCAAAAGCCCTGACTGCAGGAGTTAAACGTTTGCTGAACAACGAAAAACTCAGGAAGAACATAAGTTTAAACACCTTACATAAGATCGCCCCGACTGCATGGGAAAACTCAGCAACCGCACATGCAATACTTCTTGAAAGGATAAATGGAAACATTAATACATTAAAATTCAGTCCTCCTGAAATTAACCTCGATCATATAAAAAGGCTTACCACGGATTTCGGAATGATACAGTTCTCTAAAATAAACCATCCGGATATCAAGTCGGGATATACACTAGATGATAACTCAAGAGCACTTATTGCCATGTGCATGCACTATGAGTACTCGGTTGACAATACAGATCTGGAGCTTATTAATAAATACTTGCTTTTCATCAACCACTGCATGCAGTCCGACGGAAGCTTTTTAAACTATGTTGACAAGGATAAAAAATTCACATATCAAAATGGGATAACGAATCTTGAGGATGCTGCCGGAAGGGCTGTCTGGGCAATCGGTTATCTTATTTCGAGTAAAAGCTATATACCTTCAGCAATAAAGAAAATGGCAGAATCCATTTTGCTAAAAGCTTTTCGCAACATGGAAACAACATTCTCTGCTAGAGCAATGGCTTTTAATATCAAGGGGCTTTATTACTATAATAAATACAAACCCTCGCTTTCCACAATAAAACTTATCGAAATGCAGGCAGACAGGCTTGCGGCAATGTACCAGCATGAATCGACAGGAAAATGGAACTGGTTCGAATCGTACCTGACATACGCAAACAGTGTTTTGTCTGAAGCAATGCTTTTGGCCTGGCTTTCTGCACGAAAACCTGCATACTTGAGAATAGCAACGAACTCATTTAACTTCCTTCTCGAAAAAACCTTTTCGGGTAATGAAATTAAAGTTATCTCAAATAAAAGCTGGCTGCAAAAGGACGGCGAAAGGGCACTTTACGGTGAGCAACCAATAGATGTTTCATACACAATTCTTGCTCTCGACAGCTTTTATAAAAACGGTCTTGAAAAAAAATATCTCGATAAACTTACGGGGGCATTCAGCTGGTATTCGGGAAATAACCATCTAAAAACAATTATTTATAACCCATGTACTGGTGGATGTTACGACGGGCTGGAGGAATCTCAGGTAAACCTTAATCAGGGTGCAGAATCAACTGTCAGCTACCTAATGGCAAGGATGATCGTTGAAAAATATATGATTACATGAATGTATAGTGGTAAATTTTAGTTTCAGGGGGTCTTTTTCTGAAGGATTTTTTTTATCATTGCAAAAAAACTATATGAGATATTTTTTAGGAATATGCCTGTTCTTATCCGTGAACACCGCTGTTTTTTCGCAGTACAGTGACGAGAAATCACCCACCTGGTTTTACATTGGTGCCGGAGGCGGATTCGGAAATTCAATGTTCTTCGAAAAGCATTTCTTCGAAGGAATCGAGATCACAGCAAGTGCATTTAACCCTATCTATAGTTATTATGGTAAGTTCGGCGTAGGTTTTCCTTTTAACATGGGTCTTGCTTACGAATACAACGGACAGACTCTGAGCCAGAAATACGAGGTAACTTCTAATGTAATTGCCGATACTACATATAAAGAAAAGATAGATCTTAAGACTTCCGGACATGCAATACTAATTCGAGGAGGAAGCCCTTCGAGCGGGTATGTAGAGTTTGGTCCAAGGTTTTCTACAATCACTTCCCACCCCGCATTCACAACTGGCAATAAATACAACGAAAAGTATATTTCAATGGAGTTTGGATTTGGCGGTCCGCTTTATTACCACGAGGCATTTGATGTTAGTCTTGGTATCAGGCTTAATTACGCTTTAACGAATATCATGCAGGACGAACATTATCCTTATGCCGGACCTATGTATAATACAAGCTCTTATGAAAAGGTTTATCCTACTAACCCTTTTACTTTCAACCTTCGTCTCGAGATGCACTGGCGCATAGGATATTTCCGCAAGGCAAAATGCGATGGTCACGTTGAGTTCCTGTTCTTCGGGAAATAATGAATAAAGAATTTATTAAAAAAGCCCGCTGTAAAACCAACGGGCTTTTTCATTTTATATAACTTTTATCTAAAATAATTTTTCAAGAAACCTGTATAGCAGTCTTACACCCACTCCAGTACCTCCGAAATTCCTGTAGCCGTCCTTTTCTTCAATGAATGCAGGGCCAGCAATATCCAGATGTATCCACGGATAATCCACAAAGCATTCAAGGAATTTCCCAGCTGTTATTGCACCGGCATGTCTGTTTCCTACATTTTTGATATCCGCTATCTTCGATTCAATCATCTTTTTATAGTCGTCCCATAGCGGGAAACGTACGATACGTTCGTGAACTTCATATCCGCATGTTTCGAGTAATGAAAAGGAATAGAACTCGGCATTACCCATTACCACTGTCCCGCTGCGTCCGATCGCTGCACTTGCAGCACCGGTGAGCGTGGCTATGTCGATAACCAAAAGAGGATCGTATTTCTGTGCATATACCAAAGCATCGGCAAGGATCAGCCGGCCTTCGGCATCGGTGTTCATTACCTCAACTGTTACTCCGTTCATCATTTTTATTACATCGCCCGAAACGGTAGCGTTTCCTGACGGCCGGTTATCGGTTGACGGAACGAGTGCAACAACATATAATGGCAACTGTGACAATGCAACGGCATACATCACCGAAGCCACGGCAGCAGCTCCGCTCATGTCGCTTTTCATATAAAGCATACCGTCGTACGATTTAAGGTTAAGGCCTCCGGTGTCCATTACCACACCTTTGCCCACAAGAACCACAGGCTGTTTGTTTTTTGCCTTCGGATGCCTGTATTCCATCACAGTGAATGTTGGTTCGTCAACGCTGCCTCTGTTTACAGTAATGAGTCCGGCCATTCCAAGTGATTCGATCTTTTTCCTTCCGAATACGTTTACACTGAATCCCGCTTCTTTACCCATTGCAGCAAACTCTTTTGATAGCTTTACAGCATTAAGCGAGTTGGGCGGTTCGTTAATAAGGTCGCGGCAGATATATACTGCACGGCAACTGTTTATCGTTCCCAAAAGATTTGCATGTGTTCCGTTTGTATAAAAGGTAACATCAAGGGGTTTCTTTACAGTTTTGTATTTCCTGAACGAATATGTTGCAAGAAGCAGTCCTTCAAGCGCAGGCTCGATAAGCGACTTAGAAGGTGTGCAGTCGAAGATAGCAATGTCGCCCGACTTTTTGTCGACGGGTTTTTCCATTGCCTTTGCAGCATTACGCCTTATCTTTTCCCTTTCACTGTCGGTAATTTCCTTGTCGGCACAAATAGCAAATATCGTGTTACCCGGTGTGCGTATCTCAAGAAAATCCTTTTTCTTTTTATCAGAAAAATATTTTTTTAATTCCCCCGAAACAAAAAGTCCTGCCGGTATTTCGGAAGCTTTCTGAAATAAAACTACAAGCGGCATTCCCGCTTTAATGTCTTTTACAAACCTGATCTTTGGAAAGGATGTCATATTTCTAAGTATTTGGTTAATTCAATAAAGTCGCTGAATGGTAACTGTTCTGCGCGGAGTCCTGCGTATTTTTCGGGAAGTTTCTTATCTCCCGCAACGGGTTTAAGACTGTTCGAAAGCGTTTTGCGGCGCTGGTTGAAAGCTGTTTTAATAACACGGAAATACAATTTTTCGTCGCAGCCAAGAGTTACGTTTTCCTTTCTCACAAGCCTTAAAACGCCCGACTTGACCTTTGGCGGGGGAATAAAAACTTTTTCACCTACAGTAAAAAGATATTCAGTTTTGTAAAATGTCTGCAGCAGAACGCTGAGTATACCGTATGTTTTACTGCCATGAGGGGCGCAAATTCTCTCTGCAACTTCCTTCTGTATCATAAAAACTGCTTCAGGAATACGGGACCTGAGTTCCAGCATTCTGAAAAAAACCGGACTGCTTATATTGTAGGGCAGGTTGCCAATAAGGGCAAATTCACCTATGGGTAGTTTTTCTTCGGTCATCTGCAAAAAGTCGCCTTCTATTATCCTTTCAGCAGGAAGAACATTTTGTGATTTCAGATATTCTACCGACTCCCCGTCGATCTCAACCACACTCAGCTCCTCTTTGTAACGCTCGTATAGAAATGTTGTAAGCATCCCCTTGCCTGGACCGATCTCAAGCACCCTTCCTGTAAAATGCAGAGAACCTGCTATTTTTCCCGCAATATTCCTGTCAGCAAGAAAGTGCTGGCCAAGGTGTTTTTTCGGTTTAACGTAATCGGTCATTCCAGAAGTTATTAAATGTAAACTTAAGACAGATTTCGCAGATTCGCAAAAAATTGTATTTCTCTGTGCCTGGAGAAAAATAAATGACTTTACTTAATTATTGGTCTGTAATTTTTTAATATCTTTGAAATGTAACCGGTATTATAAGTGATTAATAAAAATAAACTTATGAAAATTTTTACTCTGCTTTTGTTATTGTTTTCCATTCCTATCTCAGGATGTTTTGCACAAAACAACCCGAAGCCTCAACCTATACTGGAATTGACAACTTTGGACCTTCAAAATATTGGAGTTATTATTAAGGGTAATCAAATCATAATTAATAACGAAATACCCGGAATGGCTGAATCTTATAGTATTATCATAGATGAAGCAGGGTATAATCCAAAGATTAAGGATGACCTGAAAATCCCGAAAACAAATTTTGATTTTTATCCTTACTACATTACCAGAATGGACAGTATTTCTGGTTATATGCAAAAAACAGATGAAGAAAACGAATTAAAATCAGATCCGCTGTTCCAGAGAAAGATGTTCAATTACCTTGTTCCTGTTAAAATAACACGGAATGACTTTCCTGGAATTTGGGGAAAAGAACTACTTTTCTGGTTTACTCCTACCGAATCATTTCATAGAATCCTATCCAACAAATATCAGATAAACAGGGAATATGTACCCGATACTCTTGTTACCTCTGATATTGCACTGCCGGTTACTGATGAAGAACTGAAAAGAATTGGATTTGAGATTAAAGATGAAGAGATTTACTTTGAGACTTATGTACACAAAAGTCCATTTTCTTCTGATTCAAAGCCTTATTTAGTTTTCTGGTATAACGATAAAAAAGAATCTGGTACTGGAACAATTTCAGGAAATATCTCGAATGAAAAAAAGAAATATCCGGATTATTATATTGTTAAAGTAGTTTTTACTGACGGAAAAATAAACTTTGATATGAACTACAAAGGCCGTGCTGTACCAATTTATATAAGGAATTCAAACAGAAATTATTCTGAAAAAAAAGATGTTATAATTTATTTGAAGTATACTCCAAAACTTATAGAAGACTTACACAGCTTTTATTGGTGGAGGATGCCGGACAGATATACTGTGATCATGAAATAAAAAAAGGTCATGAAATACCGAAACGAATTCTGTTTAATTTACTGAAATCAAAAGTACAAAGTAAGCCTTTCTTCTAAAAGTTTTTTTTGAAAACAATAAATGTACCTTTGCGTTATACAGTGATCTGTTGTACTGGAAAATGAATTGGTTAAAACAACACGGCTTCCTTATCTTCCGCTGGTTCGTAGCTATTGCTTGCTTTGTTTACCTTGGCTTATGGCTTTCAGATTCGGGGAAAGAAGTTACGTCTGCTTTAGGAGTTTTTTCGAAACCGGGTAACGTATTTTTGCTAATTGCTGTTAGTGCATTGATGGTCATGAACTGGGGTATTGAAGCAAAAAAATGGATGAACGGTGCAAATGTGTTAGAAAAGGTAGGTTTCAAAAAGTCGGCACTTTCTGTTCTTGCCGGACTTGCTGTTTCTATGGTTGGTCCAAATCGTACAGGTGAATTTCTTGGCCGTATAACCGCATTAAGCCCCGGAAACAGGATAGCAGGCTCTTTCGTTTCTGTTCATATAAGCCTTGCTCAAACAATTCTTACTCTTATTGCAGGCTTTTATTCTATAGCCTTTATTAAACCCGGGGCATTGCCTTTTGACCTTGGTTTTATGTCGGTCATTTTAATTTCATCGTTGCTTTCTTTTATACTTATATGGGTATACTTCAGGTTTGATCTTGTATATATGCTGGTACTAAAAACAGGCCTGTCAAAACTTACAGGAGGATTAAAACTGTCCGGTATTAAACTAGGCTACCGGTTGCTTGCAATAAATCTATTGCTTTCCGCAGTAAGGTATTTTATTTTCACTTTTCAGTTTGTTATAATGATAAAGATATCAGGGTCAGGCCTTCCTGTCAGAGATCTCTTTACTGCAGCTGTGCTTATTTATTTTATCATGACGGCTATTCCTTCTTTTGCACTTGCAGATCTGGGAATAAGAGGCACAGTTTCTGTTTATGTTGCTGGTATTTTTGCAGTAAATGCCGGTCCTTTTATAATTGCTTCATCATTACTATGGCTTGTAAATGTTGCCATTCCGGCAGCTGTAGGAGCGGTGGTGCTGGTAAGAAGAAAACCGGTCTGTTAAAAAAACTTATTAACCAGCTGACATTGTACACAATCACTATATTTGTAAAAAATATTTCGCTATGGAAAACTTCAATAAAAACTGGCTTGCAATAATTCTGATAGTTCTTGTGTTCACATCTATCGGATTTTTACTTGGCCGAGTTACAGGGCATCATCCCAAACCATTTCACGGGATGCACGATAATATGATGTACTTTAATCCCAATGGCGGACCCGGCTGCTGTGAAGAATTTGAAATGCCATGCGGCGGAGAGATGGATTCGCTTAAGAATGTAGATGTTAAAGTGATTGTAAATGATGACGGCAATATGACATGCTGCAGCGATAGTTCCAAAAAAGTGATCATCAAAAAGGTGATCAAAAAGATTGAGTAACCTTATATTTGTTGCTGTTTCTGCTTTTATTCGCACCTGAAAATATATTTATTTCGGTATCTTTGCAGCTCATGCGTTTTTTTAGATGAAAACTAAAGTCTTTGTTTTTATAATATTGTCTTTTCTCATTATGAATGTGATGGGACAGGACAGTACATTAATTCTAAAGATTTATTTCTACGAAAACGGTGTTAAATCAAGCGAAGGAAATTTACGCAACGGAAAACCTGACGGTTACTGGAAGTCGTGGTATCCTAACGGAAAAATGCGTTCCGAAGGCAACAGGAAATTCCATATGCTCGACAGTCTCTGGGTGTTTTACGACGAGGACGGCGACACATCACAAACCATCAGTTATCTTAACGGGAAAAAGAACGGGTATACCGTTACTTGGCAGTATTCCACCGAAAATGGTAAAAAGAGCGGATCGGTAATGTCTAAAGAACTTTTCCTTAACGACATAAAGGAGGGTCTTTCTTATTACTACGACAAGGGTTTGCTTTTCAGGACCATTCCCTGGCAGAACGGAAAAAAGAATGGCATTGGGAAAGAATATGACAAGGACGGTCGTGTTATTATTTTACTTGAATATTCGAACGATTTCCTTATTCACCGCGAAAGAATAAACAGACTCGACAGCCAGGGCAAAAAACAGGGAGTCTGGAAAGAATTTTATCCTAACGATCAGATAAAAAGGGAAGTATATTACATCAATGATACTCTTCACGGTTTTGTAAGGGACTTCGACAAAGCAGGGAAGGTGGTATCATTTACAAAATTCGAAAGAGGCGATACAGTTAAACTTTCGGCCGACGATACAACGCAGCGAAGCAGGATAGTTGAAACATATTATGAGACCGGGCAGATAAAATTCCGTGGCGGTTATTATGACGATAAGCCTGTTGGTATGCATAAGGAATTCAGTGTAGACGGACAGGTAATTACAGGTAAGGAATATAATCAGGATAACATTCTTATAGCTTCTGGTACTCTTGACGCAAACGATAAAAAACAAGGCAGATGGCAGTACGTTTACGAAACAGGAGAACTAAAGGCTGAAGGTAACTTTAAGGACGGCAGAAAAACCGGAGAATGGATATATTATTATCCCGATAAAAAGACAGAGCAGAGAGGACGGTACTCTGGAGATAAACCTACAGGTGACTGGAAATGGTATTTTCCAAACGGAAAACTTTGGCGCGAAGAGGTTTATGAACTTGGTAAAGAGGAAGGAAGCTTTACAGAGTATGATACTCTTGGAACCATTGTCCTTAAAGGCGAGTATATAGAAGGAGAAAAAACCGGTCAGTGGTACTACCATGCAGGCGATCATACTGAAGAAGGGCAGTATCAGGACGGTCTTATGGAAGGAGTTTGGAAACATTATTACATTAACGGAAAACTATATTACGAAGGCAAATATGTTCAGGGGCAGCCCGATGGAAAGCATATTTGGTATTTCGAAAATGGCAGAAAGAAAGAAGAAGGAGTATATGTGCTTGGCTCACGTGAAAGAAAATGGACAAAATACGACAGTGAAGGTTATCCCTACCTGATCATCACATATCGCAATGATCTGGAATACAAGATAAACGGTGCTAAAATAAACCTGCAGCACTAACATGAAGAAATTGATAATCCTGCTTATTGCGATGTCGTTTGTTCAGTTGTCGCATGCTCAGTTGATTGACTCAATAAAAGTTGCACTAAAGTCAAAGCCAAGGCTTTCTTTCCGTTTCGACAACAGACATTCGTTCGTGTCAACTACTTCGGCAAAAATCAATGCAGTTAAATTCGGGCTTGAATATGATTATGTGTTTAGAATGGGACTTGGTTATAATCAGTTATATTCTACAATAACCAGAGGTGAAGTTCTTAGGAACAACGGTATACCATACGATACCGTTACATCGCTTCTTAAGCTATGGTTTATTAACGCATACAGCGAATATGTATTCTTCCTTACAAAACGTTGGGAGTTCAGCGTTCCTTTGCAGCTGGGTGTAGGTTATTCCAAATTCAACTATACCTATAACGGTGAGAAGTTCACCAATCGACGTCATCTTATTGCAAATTATGAGGCCGGGATTTCTGGCCACTATAAACTTATACCCGGACTTGGAGTCGGTGCCGGTATCGGCTATTCACTAATGCTGATAGACAATCCTGCAATAAACGAGAATTTCAACACTCCTATCTACTCTTTCAGGATAAAAATATTCCTTGTAGACCTATATCGCCTGGCGTTTCCGGAAAAGTAATATTTAGTAATCCATTATTTGCCACTAAAGCGCAAAATAAAGGAATCCCACGGAAAGCTTTAACAATTAAACAGCTAAACAAATAAACATCTGAACATCACCGTTAAGATCCCTCTCTTTACATGGGATAAATTCCATATCCGACTTTTCTGCACTTCGTTTGAAAAACCAGTATATCATTAAAAAAAACAGCCCTGCCTTGTTTCATGCAGAGCTGTTGAAAAAAAGCAATTTTATTTTGCTTTCTTTTACAGAAGAACTTTACGCCTAAGCGGATGCTTTAACTTCTGCTTTTACGATCTCGACCTCAGATGCAACTATCTCGGTAACGAAGCGTTCCTGCCCATCCTTGCCGGTATATTTGCGGTAGGTAAGGCGCCCTGTTACATAGATGCGTGTGCCTTTGCGCAGGTCTGTGTCGGCCATTTCTGCGAGTCTGCCCCATAGCACAACATTGTGCCAGCTCGTGCGCTGTTCCCAGTCACCGTTCTTGTTCCTGAAACTTTCGTTCGTTGCCATGCGCACTACAGCTTTCTTGTTGTTCTTACTGATCTGAAATACGGAGGGATCTGCGCCCATGAATCCGTTTAATTCTACTTTGTTTACGGTCTTTTCCATAACGATTTGATTTTAAAAAATTATCTGCTGCAAAATTACATTCACTAAAACGGCCGATTCGGTTAATAATCACTTGCTTACGAATAACAGTCGTTTGTAAACGAATAATAACGGATATATGTGTGTATTTCTGATGGTTATATAATTTTTTATGCGTAGTAAAATTCTCAAAAAAAAATTATGGAACACAAATTGCGGGTTTTATTCTTATTAATTTTGAAGTGTTCATAATACTTAAATAAATGACAAAATCAGATTGTAATTACTGGGGTGCAATTGTTTTTTTGACCTTGTTTTTTATTCCTCTGCATTCTCAATCACAGAAAATAAATAGTTTCTGGACAGAATTCAAAATAGCAGTAATAAACAAAGACACCATAAAAGTAGCCTCGTTCGTAGAATTCGCTCCTTCAAACGGGCTGATTGGCAAAGACAGTTCAGAGTTTTACAAGAACTTTAATTCTTTGTTTGATGAAAAGACTGTAGAAATAATGAAAAAAACAGAAGAACTTCAGAAATCTGGAAACAACAGCTATATCTTTGTTGGAAGTGGTGCTTATAAGTTCTTTAGTTTCAAGAAAAAGGGCGGAAAATTCAAACTATACAATGTGAAATATTACGACTAGCATTTAATCTATGCTATTTACGATCGGCCCACCACAGTAAGAAAATCCCCCGAAATATCCACCTGCAAAGCAGTATTTATTGTGTTAATGCGGACAATGAATTTCCTTTTCCCTTTGGGACCCATCACTTCGCCACGCATTCCTGTAAGAGGTCCGGCTGAGATCTCAACCGGAGTTCCTTTTTTCAGCGGTGTGTTTATCGCCTTCATAGTATAGCCGTGTTCGAGTAGCTGCCTTATCGTTTCTATCTCATTGTCGGTTACAGGCTGTGGCTTGCCCTCAAAAGAGACAGAACGGACAATGCCGGGAAGGGAAACTATTTTATAAAAATCTGTAGAAGGATATTCGGTGCGGACAAAAATATAAGACTTAAAAAGCGGCTCTTCCACCCATTTCTTACGGTCGCTCCACTTACGCAGAACCTTAAGCAACGGGAGATAATACTCGGTTCCGTTCCTTTCCAAAAGAGCGGCAATTTTTTTTTCGTGACGCGGAAGAGTGTAAAAAGGATACCAGTTCATTTTTGGTTTTTAGTAAATGAGATCGGACAAAGGTAGAGAAATGATTAATTTCAAACAAGCAATACCAAATGTTCAAGGTTACTTACAGCTTCGGATTTCAATTGTTCATTGAAAATTTGACATTGTTGGTTTTTCATGAAATGATCAATTTCAAACAAACAATGAACAATGTTCAAATATTATTAATGTCTGAGATTCTTTTTTGCTGTTTCAATACTTTTTGAAAAAATTGCAAGCAATTCCAAACATTCACTCAATGCCTTTTCGGACTTGCTTACTACTAATTTATATGGTCTTTTAATAATTATTTTTAATGCAATTTTTGTTTCGCGAAGTTCTTTTCTGCAGATTCCCATTTTATGGATAAAATCTTTCTTTGATTCTGCCTCTTGCGCTTCTCCATAATTCAAAGCAGGAGAACATCCGCTTCTGATCATTTGTCCGCCTATATGGTTAGCAGCTTTAGTATTTGGTAAGGCTTCTACAATGTCAGCTATCAAAATTGCAAAATCGATAAGCCGATCTTCAATATCAAACTTTCTTTCTTTGGGTTCCATATTATATATTGTTTTATTAAAAAAAATGCACACCTGAAATTGCTTAAGAATATTTCGACTGAAAATTAAATAAAGAAATGATCAATGTCAAACAAACAATGCCCAATGTACAAGTATCACTCCCATTGCTCATTGAAAATTGAGTATTTGACATTGAAAATTTTAAAAAGAAGTAATGATCAATGTCAAACAAACAACGAACAATGTTCAAGTATCACTCCCATTGCTCATTG
>Ga0074195_1002913_pt1 | contig 17395 bp, 18 predicted proteins | sample EPASupsiteHSE623_FD_64525 | JGI IMG/M metagenome (GOLD analysis project Ga0074195, IMG submission 64525) | Bioremediated contaminated groundwater from EPA Superfund site, New Mexico - Sample HSE6-23 | ecosystem: Environmental > Aquatic > Deep subsurface > Groundwater > Contaminated ...
GGGGGGGGGTGGAAGGGCGGGGGGGGGGGGGGAGGGGGGGGGGGGGAGGGTGGTGACGACGGAGGAGTCCTGGAGCGGCCCCGTTGCTCGTCTCCTCCGCCGGCGCCTCCAGGGCGTCCTCGAACGCTCGACCGCACGGGGGTTCGGCTTTCTGAAGGCCGAGGCAGAGCGGACTGCACGCGGCGAGACGCCTGCATGAGCCCGCGGGCCACGAATAACCCTAATGCCTCTCTCGTCCCAGGTACTGGCATGGATGCGTATACCCTGGCCACGCGGAACACGGTCGAGGTCGTGACCGACGACGAGCTCCGCGGGCTCCTCGACCGGCCGAAAAAGAGGGTCTACGCCGGGTACGAGCCCTCGGGCGAGGTCCACCTCGGCCACATGGTGACCGTGAACAAGCTGATCGACCTGCAGCAGGCCGGCTTCGAGGTCGTGGTCCTCCTCGCCGACCTGCACGCGTTCCTGAACCGGAAGGGGACGATGGCCGAGGTCCGCGAGCTCGCCGAGTACAACCGCCGCTGCTTCGAGGGGCTCGGCCTGACCGATGTCGAGTACGTGCTCGGGACCGAGGTCCAGCTCGAACGCGACTACATGCTGCCCGTGCTCCAGGCCTCGCAGTCGGTCACGCTCGCCCGGGCCCGCCGATCGATGGACGAGGTCGGGCGGGCCATGGAGAACCCGACGGTCTCGCAGATGGTCTACCCCCTGATGCAGATGGTCGACATCATGGCCCTCGGGGTCGACGCCGCCGTCGGGGGGATCGACCAGAGGAAGATCCACATGCTCGCCCGCGAGTATCTCCCCGAGCTCGGCTACCGGGCCCCGGTCTGCCTCCACACCCCGATCCTGAACGGGCTCGACGGCAAGAAGATGTCCTCGTCGGCGGGCAACTACATCTCGGTCGCCGAGAGCGAGGAGTCGATCCGGAAGAAGCTGCAGAAGGCCTTCTGCCCCCCCGGGGTCGAGGAGAACCCCGTCCTCGGGATCCTCCAGCACCATATCCTCCCGCGACAGGGCCGGCTCGAGATCCGCCGACCCGAGAAGTTCGGCGGCGACCGGGTCTTCGAGAGCTACCTCGAGCTCGAGGCCGCGTACGTCGCGGGCGAGGTCCACCCGGCCGACCTGAAGAAGGCGGCGGGCGAAGCGATGGTCGAACTCCTCCGCCCGGTGCGCGAGTACCTCGGGTGACCGGCATGGGGCGCGGGAACGAGGACCAGTTCGACCGCGAGCTCGAGGCGCACGGCGTCCGGGTCAAGGACGCCAACGAGTTCAAGGTCCGCGACGACGTCTTCGACGAGGTCACCCTCCTCGCCCTGTACAAGCTCGTCCACAAGAAGCGCCTCTCCGCGATCGGGGGGGCGATCTCGACCGGCAAGGAGGCGAACGTCTACCTGGCCGAGGCCGGGGAGCGCGACGTCGCGATCAAGATCTACCGGATCCAGACCGCGAACTTCAACACCATGACCGTCTACCTCCAGGGCGACCGGCGGTTCGCCTCGGTCAGGAAGACCAGGAAGGAGGTGATCTTCACCTGGACCAGGAAGGAGTTCGCGAACCTGAAGCGGGCCCACGATGCGGGCCTGGCCGTGCCGGAGCCGATCGCGTTCGACCGCAACATCCTGATCCTGGAGTTCCTGGGTCGGGACGAACGGCCGTACCCCCGGCTCAAGGAGGTCGCGCTCGAGGACCCGGCCGCGACCTATGCCTGGGTGATCGAGTTCATCCGCCGCCTCTACCGGGAGGCGAAGCTGGTCCACGCCGACCTCAGCGAGTTTAATATACTCGTCGGCGATCAGGTGTACGTTATCGACATGGGCCAGTCCGTGACCCCCGACCACCCGCAGGCGTACCGGTTCCTGATGCGCGACATCCGGAACGTCAACCGCTACTTCGGCGAGCGCTGCGAGGTCCGGTCCGAGTTCGAGGTCTTTGCCGAGACCACCGGGATCCCGCTCGAGGCGGTCCTCGCGGGCGAGAGAGAACGATAAGGAGAACGAGATGCAGCAGGAGTTCAAGATTGCCGGGAACCGGATCGGGGTCCTGATCGGAAAGAGCGGAGCGACCAAGCGGAAGATCGAGGAGAAGACCGAGAGCGTCATCTCGATCGACTCGGAGGAGGGGCTCGTCACGGTCGAGGGCGAGGACCCGGTCAGGGTCCTGATGGCCGGCTCCGTGGTGCAGGCGATCGGGCGCGGGTTCTCGCCCGAGAACGCGTTACAGCTCCTCGACGACGAGGACCTGATCTTCGAGCAGATCGATCTCTCGGGGATCGCCGACACCCCGCGCCAGCTCGACCGGCTCCGCGGCCGGATCATCGGCCGCGAGGGAAAGGCCCGCGAGCAGATCGAGCACATGACCGCGACCCGGCTCTCGATACAGGGCAAGACCGTGGCCATGATCGGCCTGCCCGAGCAGGTCAAGGACGCACGGACGGCGATCGAGATGCTGCTCCGCGGCGTGCCCCACGAGTCGGTCTTCACATTCCTCGACCGGAAACGGAAGGAGGCCAAGGCCGATATGATCAGCTACTATTATTGAGGCGAACGCGAGACGATCCCGGGGAGCGGTTCCACTGGAGACCAATACCTTGTTTTTCACCAACAATAGCTCGAACCAGAGGCGCCTCTCTGTCGGTCCACTGGCGGAGAAGGGGTCGGAATGAGGCTCGCTGAGCTTCCGGTCCCCCCGGCGCTGGCGGAGCGGTACGCCGCGCGCGGGATCACCGAGCTCTACCCGCCGCAGGCGGCCTGCGTCGAGGAGGGCCTGCTCGAGGGGAAGAACCTCCTCGTCTCGATCCCGACCGCGTCGGGCAAGACCCTCGTCGCCGAGCTCGCGATGCACGCGGCGATCGCGAAGGGGGGCAAGTGCCTCTACATCGTCCCCCTCCGGGCCCTCGCGGCCGAGAAGTACGCCGAGTTCTCGGCCGGGGCGAAGGTCGGGATCGCGACCGGCGACTTCGACCGGCGCGACGACTACCTGGGCAGGAACGAGATCGTGGTCGCGACCTCGGAGAAGGTCGACTCGCTCCTCCGGAACCGGACGGCCTGGCTCTCGGAGGTCACCCTCCTCGTCGTGGACGAGGTCCACCTGGTCGGCTCGCCCGACCGTGGCGCGACCCTGGAGCTCGTGATCGCGAAGCTCCGCCGCCTGAACCCGTCCCTCCAGCTGATCGGGCTCTCGGCCACGATCGGCAACCCCTCGGCCCTCGCCGAGTGGCTCGGGGCCGCGCTCGTCGCCTCGGACTGGCGGCCGGTCCGGCTCCGGCAGGGGGTCTACTTCCGGGGCGAGATCCGGTTCCACGACGGCTGCCGCGAGCTCGACGCGACCGCGTCGAAGTCGGACGACCTGAACCTCTGCCTCGACACGATCGCGGAGGGGGGGCAGTGCCTGGTCTTCGTCAACTCGCGACGGAACGCGGAGGGGTTCGCGAAGCGGGCCGCGTCGGCGATCAAATCCAAGGACCCGGCCCTCGCCGTGTACGCGAGCCGGATCGGTGACCTGGCCACGACCGAGCTCGACCGGACCCTGGGGGCCTGCGTGGCCCGGGGGGCCGCGTTCCACCATGCGGGCCTCCGGCGCGAGTACCGCGAGCTGGTCGAGGAGGGCTTCCGTGCCGGCGCGATCAAGTGCATCGCCTCGACCCCGACCCTCGCGGCCGGCCTGAACCTCCCGGCTCGCCGGGTGGTCGTGCGCGACTGCTTCCGCTTCGCCGGCGGGCAGGGCATGGTCCCGATCCCGGTCCAGGAGTACCACCAGATGGCCGGCCGTGCGGGCCGGCCCCACCTCGATCCGTACGGGGAGGCCGTCCTGATCGCGAAGTCCGAGGAGAGCGTCGACGAGCTCTTCGAGCGGTACATCGACGCTCCGCCCGAGCCGATCGCGTCGCGCTGCGGCGACCCCGGCGTGCTCTGCACGCACGTCCTCTCCCTGATCGCGACCCGGTTCGCCCGGACGGAGGAGGAGCTCGCCGCGTTCATGGCCACGACCTTCTGGGGCCACACGCACCGGGACACGGCCGCGCTCGGACCGGCGATCGAGTCGGCCCTGCTCTTTCTCCTCGACGCCGAGATGATCTCGGACCTCTCGGGCCGGTACGACCCGACCGAGTACGGGAGCCTGGTCTCGCGCCTCTACGTCGACCCGGTGACGGCCGAGGCGATCAGCCACGCCCTCCTCGAGGCCGAGGCCTTCACCGACGTCGGCCTGCTGCAGGTGCTCTCAGCGACCCCGGACATGCCCGCGCTCTACGTGAAGTCGCGCGACATGGACGGCCTGACGCGCTTTGCGTACGAGCGCGAGGACGACCTCTGGATGGAGTTCCCCTGGGAGACCCAGGAGACCTTCTACCGTGCGCTCAAGACCGCGCTCCTCCTCAACGACTACGTGAGCGAGGCGACCGAGGAGGCGATCTGCGAGCGGTACGAGGTGGCGCCCGGCGACATCCACTCGGCCGTGACGAACATCTCCTGGCTGGTCCACGCGGCGACCCGCCTGGCGGGCATGTTCCGGCCCGAGTTCGAGGAGAGCGTCAGGGACCTCGAGCTCTGCGTCGCCCACGGAGTCAAGCGCGAGCTCCTGCCCCTGATCCGCCTGCGCGGGATCGGGCGCGTCCGGGCCCGCCGGCTCTTCACGAACGGCCTCGTCGACCCCGATGCGGTCCGCGCGGCCGGGCGCGACGAGGTCGCCCGGATCCTGGGCGGGGGGATCGCGGACCAGGTCTTCTCCCAGCTCGGGGGCGGGGCCGCCGTCGACGACGAGAGATCCGTGACGGGGCCCAGGCAGGCCTCGCTTCACCAGTTCGAGTGAGACCATGCAGTTCGAGATTCGGTATGCGGAGGCGACGGTCGAGGATCCGGACCGGTCCCTCGCGGCGGTCAGGGGGGTCGCGGGGGAGACCGGGAGCCGGATCGTCCTCTTCGATGCGGAGAGGATGGCCGGGCGGGCCCACGTCGAGTCCGCGCTCCGGCACGCCGTGCGCTCCTTCGAGCGCGGAGATCCTATCGCCCGGAGCCTCGAGATGGAGGCCCTGCTCTATGCGGCCGGCTCCCGGCAGACCCGGATCGGCCGCACCTTCGGGCTTCACGAGGGGCGGAACCGCTGGTACGTCGCGGTCTCGACGCCGGCGGAGCCGGCCTGGGAGAGGCTCGAGGAGATCGTCTCGTTCGTGCCCGAGCCGGAAGCGCTCGACCCCGCGCACCGGAGCCGGCTCTGCGCCCTCTTCGGGATCACACCCGAGGAGCTGGGGGTCGTGGGAGAGGAGCGGCTGGTCGAGCTGGTGCTCGAGCGGGTCGCGCTCCTCGATGCGTTCCGGTGAGCCCGGTCACCGGTTCGCGTGGGTCAGGATATGCCCGATCTCGGGGATGATCAGCTGATCGAGCGCCAGCCTCGCGGCGCCGGTCGATCCGGGGATGCAGAAGACGGCGGCGCCGCTCACGAGGCCGGCCGAGGCCCGGGAGAGCATGGCGGCGGTCCCGATCTCGTCGAGGCTCCTTGTCCTGAAGACCTCCCCGAAACCGTCGATCGTCTTCTCGTACAGGGGCGCGATCGCCTCGATGGTACAGTCGTCGTGGGTCAGGCCCGTCCCGCCCGAGAGTACGACGCAGTTCGCAGACTCGAGGGCTTCGATTGCGGCACGACGGATCGCAAGGACCGAATCCGGGACGATCGCGGTGTACGTGACCTGGTGGCCGGCCGTCACGAACCGTCCCCGTATGAGTTCTCCACTCGAATCGGTCGCCTCTGTGCGGGTCGATGAGACCGTGATCACGCCTGCTTTGACCTCGACCGGAGCTCGATGCGTCGGATCCATGGTGGATCCATGGGGCCCGATCGGTCTTGAAGGTTCCAGCCCGACGGACGGGAAGTCCGTACAGGGTTGAAATATTCGGTTTTATGTGTCCTTTTTTGGCTCTCTGTGTTCTGAGGGGGGTACCCCTTTGTTTCCACTGGAGTGCAACACTCGCAACGGCAGGTCCGATCGGCCGCCTCCGGCGGCCCGTACGCCCCCGATCGCCGTCCCGTACATCCGTCTTTCACGTACGCACCAGCTCGCGGCCGTGTCCGTTTTTCTCTTTCGGATCTGATCGGTTTTTTGTAGTACAAGAGCTATAAGTACAAAATGCTCGTATTCTAGTTGTGGAAGAAGAGGATCGTATCCTCGATTCCACAGGTTCCACAGGAAACAAAGGGGTGGGGGTCTCCCCTGGGATCCCGATGATCGATCTATCTCCCTCCTGCACGAAGGATCCCGGTTGCCGCGTCGTGCATGACACCGGATCGGACCGTCGAACCCGGCCGCGGGTTACCCGTGGATCTCCAGTGGAAACCATGGGGTCCTCGACCTATTCCTTCCTGTACGGAAAGATCCGCATGAGAGAACCGCGCTCCAGGAGCTCCAATGGAAACGAAGGGGTCTCGACCTCCCCTCGCCCGCGGTGATCACCTTAATAGACTCCGAATGCTAATGTACAGCTTCCAGTGCACATGACCCAGAACACCTCTCCCGGCGAGAATCCATCGCTCGGTCTCTTCAAGAAGTATCTGACCGAGCATGCGCGGATCTTCAGGAACCGGGAGGTGCTCAGGCACTCCTATCGTCCTCAGATTTTACCGCACCGGATCCCTCAGATAGACGAAATAGCCTCGATACTTGCTCCTTCACTGCGAAACGAGACCCCGTCGAACATCCTGATCTACGGCAAGACGGGCACGGGCAAGACCGCGTGCGTCCGCTATGTCGGGACCGAGCTCGAGAAGGCCTCGAGCCAGACCTCGCTCTGCACGGTCGTGCACATCAACTGCGAGGTGATCGACACTCAGTACCGGGTGCTCGCGCAGATCGCAAAGGAGATCGAGCACCCCGAGGAGCTCTCGTCGGACAAGCTCCGGCCGCACATCCCCATGACCGGGTGGCCGACCGACCAGGTCTATCTCGAGCTCAAGAACCAGCTCGAGGCCCGCGGGGGCGTGCTCGTGATCGTCCTCGACGAGATCGACAAGCTCGTGAAGAAGAGCGGCGACGATACGCTCTACAACCTGACCAGGATCAACTCGGACCTCAAGACCTCCAAGGTCTGCATTATCGGGATCTCGAACGACCTCTCCTTCAAGGACTTCCTCGACCCCCGGGTCCTCTCGTCCCTCTCCGAGGAGGAGATCGTCTTCCCGCCGTACAACGCGCCGCAGCTCTGCGACATCCTCCAGCAGCGCGCCGAGCGGGCCTTCATGGACGAGGCCCTCGACGACGGCGTGATCCCGCTCTGCGCCGCGCTCGCGGCCCAGGAGCACGGCGACGCCCGGCGGGCGCTGGACCTGCTCCGCATCTCGGGGGAGCTCGCCGAGCGCGAGTCCGCCGACGACGTGGGGGAGCGGCACGTGAAGCAGGCCCAGGCCAAGATCGAGACCGACTCGATGATCGAGTGCATCTCGACCCTGCCGACCCAGTCCAAGGTCGTGCTCTACTCGATGATCCTGCTCGAGCAGCTCGGCCAGGCGATCTTCACCTCGGGCGAGGTCTGCCGAGTCTACCAGGAGGTCGCGACCGCGCTCGACCTCGACGTGCTGACCAACCGCCGGATCACGGACCTCATCTCCGAGCTGAACATGCTGGGCGTGATCAACACCCGCGTCGTCTCGCGCGGCCGGTACGGCCGCACCAAGGAGATGTGGTTCGACGCGAACTCGGGCAAGATCCAGGAGGTCATCACCAAGGATCCGCGGTTGACGGAGCAGGGGCTCTCCCAGGTGGACAAGGGCTGGGTCAAGAAGACACTTCGGTGGTGATGGTGATTATGGACGCAACGGACACAACGCTCGTGCAGCTGCTTGAGGAGAACAGTCGAATCCCGACGGTCGAGCTGGCCGCCATGCTCACGCTTCCGGAGGCCGAGGTCGAGGAGCGGATCCGCGCCCTCCAGGCGGACGGCGTGATCCGGCGGTTCACCACGATCGTGGACCGGACCCGGACCGGTCTCTCCGAGGTCTCGGCCATCCTCGAGCTGAAGGTCTCGCCCGAGCGGGACTACGGGTACGACCGCCTGGCCGAGCGGATCGCCCGGTTCGACGAGGTCCGGTCGGTCCGGCTGATCACGGGCACCTACGACCTCCACGTCCTCGTGACCGGGCGGGACATGCAGGCGATCGCCCGCTTCGTCTCGGAGCATATCGCCCCGATGGAGCGGATCCGCGAGACCGCGACGCACATCATCATGAAGTCCTACAAAGAGAACGGCACGCTCCTCGTCGGCCGCGAGACGGGCGGCGAGCGGCAGCCGTTCTCGCTCTAGGGGGGACCATGCGCGACCCAGTCTCAGTGGCGGCCCGGGCGATCCCGCCGTCGGGAATCCGGCGGTTCTTCGACCTCGTCCAGACCATGGACGACGTGATCAGCCTGGGCGTCGGGGAACCGGACTTCTCGACCCCGTGGAAGGCGATCGACGCGTGCATGGTCGCGCTCGAGCAGGGCCAGACCTCGTACACCTCCAACCGGGGCATGCCGGCCCTCCGGGAGCGGATCACCCGCGACCTCGCGAGCGACTTCGGGCTCTGCTACGACCCCGAGACCGAGGTGATCATCACGTCCGGAGTCTCGGAGGGGCTCGACATCGCGATCCGGGCTGTGACCGACCCGGGCGACGAGGTCCTCGTGGCCCAGCCCTCCTACGTCAGCTACGCCCCCTGCGTCACCCTCGCCGGCGGCGTCCCGGTCCCGGTGCCGTGCCTCGAGCGCGACCGGTTCCGGCTCAACCCCGACCTCCTGATGGAGGGGGTGACCTCCAGGTCGAAGGCCCTGATCATCAACTTCCCGAACAACCCGACCGGGGCCGTGATGGGGGCGTCCGACCTGAAGGCGGTCGCGGACGTGGTCGAGGACCACGACCTGGTCCTGATCTCGGACGAGGTCTACTCCGAGCTCAGCTACGAGCAGGCCCACGTCCCGTCCGCGACGATCGGCGCGCTCCGCGAGCGGACGATCACCCTGAACGGGTTCTCGAAGGCGTACGCGATGACGGGCTGGCGGGTCGGATACCTCTGCGCCCCCCCGGCGCTCGCGGACGCGGCCCTGAAGATCCACCAGTACGTGATGCTCTGCGCCCCGAGCATGGGCCAGGTCGCCGCGCTCGCGGCCCTCCGCTCGGCCCGGGCCGAGAAGGACGCGATGGTCGCGGCGTACCGGCTCCGGCGGAACCTCGTGGTCGAGGGGCTGAACCGGGCCGGCCTCGCATGCCACATGCCCGACGGGGCGTTCTACGCGTTCCCCTCGGTCGCCTCGACCGGCCTCTCCGACGTGGAGTTCGCCGAGCGGCTGCTGGCCGAAGAACACGTCGCGGTCGTGCCGGGCTCGGTCTTCGGCGCGGGCGGCGCAGGCCATCTGCGGTGCGCGTACGCGGTCTCGCGGGAGGACCTTGCCGAGGCCGTCCGCCGGATCGAGCGGTTCGTCTCGTCCCTCCCCGACCGGGCGGCCCCGGCGATCCGGGCCGTCCAGCCGGCCCGGTGAGTCTCCGCCCTTCCGCGGGCGGCGCGGCGCGGATCGTGAGAAGAGAGGCGGACCCGCTGACGCCGACCGGGTTACTTCCGCAGGGCCAGGTCGATCGCGACGCGGAGGTCGTCGTCGTCGAACGGCTTGATGATGAAGCCGTCGGGCTTCGTGGCCTTGGCCCGCTCGAGCGTGGGGCCGTCCGAGTGGGAGGTGACATAGACCACGGGGACGCTGAACCCCTTCCGGATCATCGACGCGGTCTCGATCCCGTCGATCTCACCCCGGATATTGATGTCCATGAGGACCAGGTCGGGCCTGTGGCTGACCAGCAGCTCCATGGCCTCGGCACCCGTCGACGCCCGGCCGCTGACCGCGTACCCGAGGTTCTTCAGCCGCCAGTCCAGCACCTTCGCGATGATGTCGTCGTCCTCGACGACCAGTATGGATCCCTTCGACATATCATGCTCCGATCGCGATTCCTCGCATTCACTCTATCATCCATCGCCATCCCGTATTAAGATCGCACGAACCGGTAGGTGCCGCGCGGCGTGAAGATCTCGAACCGCGCCCCCTGCCCGTACACTCCGGTCTCGGCGATGGTGATCCGGGTGATCCCCAGGATCTCCCGGCTCAGAAAGAGGCCCATGCCCGTGTTCTTGCCCACACCCCTCTCGAAGATGTGCTGTTTGAGCCCGTCCGCGACGCCCACGCCGTCGTCCTCGCAGACGAGCGTGAGCCCCTCGTCCGAGATGAGGAGGAAGAACCGGATGGTCGTCACCCGTTCTCCGTACCGGACCGCGTTGTCGATAAGGTTGTAGAAGACCTTCTCGAGCAGGGGGTCCGCGTAGATCTCCGCGTCCTCCAGGTCCACCACGAATCCGAGACCGGACTCCTCGAACCCGGGCCGCACCCGTTCGATCAGGGCGATCACGTTCTGCCACCGCGGCAGGTGGACCCCGACCTCCTGGTACTCCTTGGTGAACGCGATCTGCCGCTGGACCTGGGCCGTCAGGCGCCGGATGTCCTGGAGCAGGACCCGGCGCTCCTCGGCGGACTCGGTCGCGTTCGCCATATCCACGCATCCGAAGAGGCCCGTGATCGTGTTGAGGATGTCGTGCCGGGTGATGTTGTTCATCAGGTTCAGCTTCTTGTTCGCGAGCTCGATCGCCTCCTCGACCCGCTTCCGCTCGGAGATGTCCCGCAGCACTCCGTAGATCCCGATCGGGGTGCCGAACGAGTCGAGGCGCAGGAAGCTCTTCTCCTCGACCCAGACCACGTTTCCCCAGCGGTCGAAGATCCTGAACGTGGCGCCGAACTGCGCGGTCGTGTTGATCTCCCGGATGAGCGCGGTCGCGATCTCGGGCCGCTCCTCGGGATGGATGATGGAGAAGATCGAGGTGCCCACCAGGTCCTCCTCGAGAAAGCCGTACTGGTTGACCTGAGGCGAGACGTAGGTCACGACCCCTTTCAGGTCGGCCGAGAAGAGCACGTCGGGACTGTTCTCCGTGAGGGCCCGGTACTTCTCCTCGTTCTCGCAGAGCGCCTCCTCCAGCGCCAGCCGCTCGGAGAGGTCGAAGATGCTCCCTCGGACCCCCAGGCAGACGCCGTTCTCGACGATCGGCGCCGAGTTGACGACGGCGCGGAGCCGGACCCCGTCCCGCCGGGCCATGGTGTAGATCTCCCCCGGCGACTCGCCGCCCCCCATCACCTGCTGCATGTTGCGCGCCAGGCGCTCGTGGTCCTCGGGCACGATGAAGGCCTGGATCGGGGGGTGCAGGTCCAGGTCCCCGCTCTCGAGGCCGAAGGTCTCGCAACCCTTCCTGTTGATGTAGGTCAGCCTGCCGACGGCGTCGAGTTCGAAGATGGGCTGCGGCAGCAGGTCGGCGATCTCCCGGAACCGCGTCTCGCTCAGGACGAGCCGCCGCTGGGTAGTGTAGATGGTCTCCAGGGTCCGGTTGATGTCATCGGCAAGCCCGGAGAGCTCGTCGCTCCCGCCGATCCGGATCCTGGTCGAGGCGTCCTCGTCGCGCACGGCGGACCTGACCTGCTCCCGGAGCCGGCCGAGCCTGGTCAGGACCAGGCGGTCGAGCGAGAAGAGGCCGACGACGCCCGAGCAGAGCCAGATGCCGAGGAGGATCAGGATGAACTGGAAGGTCGTGTTGACCCCCTGGCGGTAGATGGTCCGCGGCTCGACGAGCTCCAGGAGGAGGGCGTCCTCGCCGTAGATGTCCTGCACGAGGGCGTACCCCGCGACCGTATACGCGTCGACGGCGCGCACCGCGCCGGCCTCCGGCAGAGGGGACGGGGACCCCGGGAGGGCGAACTCTCCGGCAGGGACGAACCGGATCGAGCGGTCGAGGTCGTTCGCGGGCGGCATCACCGCGTCCGGGTCCAGGTACGCGCCCATGATCACCACGCCCTGCGGCTCGCCGGAGAAGTCGGTCCGGACGATCGGGCGCGACGCGACGGCCATGGGCCGACCCTCGACCATCAGTATCCCGCTCGTCCCGCCCCGGGGATCGGTCGTGTCCAGGAGCGGGCTCTCCGGGGTCAGCCGCCCGGCGAGCCCTGCGGGCAGCGGCACCATGCTCCGGCTCGCCGGGTCGTACAGGCCGGAGTAGACGACCCGGCCTCCGCGGTCGAGGATCAGGACCAGGTTCAGGCGGAGGTTGTGAAAGACCGTGGTCTCGGGCATCAGGTTGGACCTGACGTAGTCCGGCCGGCTCCCGTTGACGAACTCCCAGGTATCGTCCCACGGCGCCCAGTCGCTGACCAGGGCCGAGAGCGTGGCCGACTCCTCCACGATCCGGTGCCGGGCCTGGTCCAGGTCCTGCATCACGTACTGCTGCTCGAGATCGCTATAGCTCGCGAGCGAGATGAGGGTGACAAAGACGCTGATCACACCGATGGCGACGATGAGCAGGAGGACCAGCACCAGGCTCGTCTTCGACTGGAGCTTCATGGATCGGGCGGTATACCAGTGATTTCCTCCGGTGCGATATAAACCGTCCCAAGGAAATGGCAGCGGCAGATCGCCGATGCCTCACCCCGCGCGTCGCCGGGGCGGCTCTATCCGCGCCTGCGCCACCAGACCCTGGCGTACCGCGAGGGGTGGCGGAGCACGACCGCCCCCTCCTCGCCCGGCCCGGCCCTCGCCTCCAGGTAGGCCCGGAGCAGGGCGCGCTCGCGGTCGTCGTCGACACTGAAGCGCGGCGCGAAGTGCTGCATGGCCTCGTCCATCGATGCGAACCGGTAGGTCCGGTCGAACTCGAGCACCTCGGCTCTAGGCAGGAAGCCGAGCTGGACGAGGGCGAGGAAGAGCAGGTCCGCCTTCGGCCCGCTGTGGTACGGCCCGCCGTGGAGCTCGGGCCAGAGCGCCTCGGAGGCGAGCTCGTAGAAGGAGGGGTCGAGGAACCAGTAGAGCGCGACCATACCCCCCGGGGCCGCGGCCGCGTCCATCTTGAGGAGGGCCTCGTCGATCGCCTCCATCGTGATCGAGAACGAGGCGATCACCAGGTCGAAGGGGGGGCCGAGGTCGACGGCGGGGTCGACGTCCTCCCACCGCCTCCGCACGACCCGGACGTTATCGATCCGATCGCGGGCGAGGTGCTCCTCCAGGACCGAGGCCATGCCCTCCGCGGGCTCGATCGCGACGACCTCACGCACCTGCGGCGCGATCGGGAGCGCGAGCGTGCCCGGCCCGGCCCCGATGTCGAGGACGCGGGCCGAGGGTGAGAGCGGAAGGCCGGCGATCGTCTCGGTCACGCGCGGGCCGTACTCGTCCCTCGAGGAGGCGTCGTACCGCCGGGCGTTCTCCTCGCGGCTCCAGAGGTGCCGGCCGTCGTCGTAGTTCCGCGAGGACCGGTGGCGCTGCTGCCGGCAACGCCAGGCCTCGACCCAGTCGACCCCCTCGCCGGGGCAGTCGCCGTCCATCATGGCAGCCCATGGGCGCCGCGCACTCTTATGCATTCGCCTCTCTTCCGGGCAGGATGTCGGCGACCGGCTCCGCGCCCCCGATCGGGGCCTGCAGGCTGAAGAGACGGCCTCATCGGGCGTCGGGGCTCGCCGCGCCGCCCGGGGTCTCCCCTGCCCCGCGGCCGGCCCGCTCGATCCACCGGTAGACCCCGAACCGGAGCGCGAGGTCGGCCGCCCGGGCCCGAGCTCCGGGCTCGGGCTCGATCACGGGCTCGTACGGTGCGGTCGCCGTGCCGTCGGCCGACCACCGCGTCCACTCCTCCACGCACCGGCGGTGGACCGCGCAGTACTGCCGCATCCCGTCCCCCGTCGCACCGTCGTTCTCCATCCCAGAGCCATGGTCGCGGAAACCATAACTATCACCCGGTCGTGCCTCCCGACTCCATCTCAACTCCAGTAGAACCACCCCGAATCTTTTTATATGTGCAGGGCCTCTACTGGTCGAGGTCCATACATGGCTGGAGAAGAGATGATACGGTTGGCCGTCACCGAACTCGAGCGGCTGATCTCCACGAAGAACGTGGTCGGCGAGCCGATCGCGATGGGCGACCGCGTGATGATCCCGATCTCGGGATACGGCTTCGGCTTCGGCGGCGGCTCGGGGAAGGGCAACGCCGGCGAGGGCCAGGCCGGCGCCGGTGGCGAGGGCTCGGGCGTGGGGGCCGCTGCAGGCGTCACCCCGATCGCGGTCGTGGTCCTGGACGGCACGGTCTGCGGCCCGACGGGCGTGCAGGTCCACCTGCTCAAGAAGAAGTCCGAGATGGCCGAGGTCGTCGGGACGCTCTCGTCCTCGCTCGTGCCCCAGGTGATCGACGCCCTCAAGTGCCAGAAGGGCACGGGGGACGTCGCCCAGTCCGCCGGGACCGACGAGGGCTGCGAGCCCACGTCGTCGAGTCAGCTCTGATCCCCGATCACCCCCCCTCCCCTCTTTCCGATACATGCCGGTCCTGCTGACGCTCGCGATCATCGTCGTCGTCCTGGTCGTTCTCGTTCTGCTCTACCTGACCTTCGTGCCGATCGTCGCGACGGTCCGGGCCGGCGCCTGCGAGACCGTGGCCGAGCTCGCCTGGGGCCTCGTCGGCCTCCGCTTCCGGGTCGAGGGGGGCTGCCGCCGGCTCGAGCTCCGCCTGCTGGGCCTGCCGATCCGGCTCCGGATGCCGGGGGCGGCCGCACCGGCCACCGGGGCGCCCGGGGAGGCGCCGGCAGCGACCCCCGCCCGCCGCCCCGCGAACGAGGTGCTCGGGCAGGCCCTCGAGATGGTCGGGCTCGTGCTCCGGGCCTGGCCCGACCTCCAGCGGCTGCTGGTCGCGGTCCTGCGGGAGACCCGCCTCCGGCTCCGGCTCGACCTGGTCCTGGGGACCGGCGACGCCCCGACGACCGGGGAGACCTTCGGGGCGCTGATGGCCCTGCGGGGGGTGCTCAGCGCCCAGCCCTGGTTCATCCTGAACGCGACCCCGGTCTTCGACGGCCCGTACTTCGACTGGGACGCGGACGGCGAGGTGCGGGTCCGCTCGCCCATCCGGGTGATGCTCCCCGCGCTCCGGCTCTTCCTGCGCCCGGAGGTCCGGGCCCTCGTGAGGAGGGCGCGGGCATGATCGTGGAGGACGCGGTCCGGCTCGGCTCTCCCCTTGAGGTCGGCGGCCGCAGGCTGACGCCCGTGGTCCGGGTCCGGTATACGGTCCCGGGCATGGCCGGGTTCGGCTCGGTCGAGCCGCTCGGGTTCGTGCTCGAGGAGGCCGGCGAGACATCCTATTACTCGTTCGATCCCCTCAGGGGCTGGGGCTGGGTCCGGGCCCGGCTCGAGGGCTGATCTCTTCTCCCCTGCGCCCCGGGCGCTCTTTTCGTCCGCCCATCGGGCTCGACCCCGTCGTCCGTGCGGGGTCAGATCGGGGTGCGGCACGTCGTGCCATGACAATACGATCTGCGCACAAACGTGCGCGCGCACATTACGAACATCGTCACAATCATAAGAAAGTATATATGCCTTGCTGAGAATGCGATTTTAGACCGATCGCAATTCTGCCCCGTTTCTAAAAGGAAAGGGTTTATAGGGGTATTTTCAACCGGAAGGGTTGCATGAAGAACAGCCTGCTTTTAAGGTCCGGCCTCATCGCGCTGGTCCTCGTCGCGGTCATCCCCGCGGCGTTCGGCGCGACGACCATCACCGGCCCGACTGTAATTTCATCGCCTGGTACCTATGTCCTCGCGAAGGACATCACGGGCGGTAAGTCACCCGCGATCCTGGTCCAGTCGTCCGGCGTCACGATCGATGGGAACGGTCACACGATCCGCGGCTCCGACGCCGCCGGCAGCTTCGGCATCCACGTCACCAAGAGCGGGAAGACGCTCACGGATGTCACGGTCAAGAACGTCCGTCTCCAGGACTGGTACGACGGCATCTACTTCAGAGGAGTGAACAACGGACGGATCGAGTCCGTCACGTCCACAGGCAACGTGCGGGCGGGCATCAGCCTCCGCGAGTCCAACAACAACGTCATCACCGGGTGCACGGTGAGCGGGAACATGCAGGGCCTCTACGTCTGGTCCAAGTGTTCGCGCAACGTGATCCAGTCCTGCACGATCTCCAACAACAAGGAGATGGGGCTCTGGCTCGCCTCCACGGGGCGCACCTCGAAGGGGATCGTCTACGACTCGACGGGCAACAGGGTCGTCGGCAACACCGTGACCGGCAACGGGCGGATGGGGCTCTACGTGGACTTCACCACCGGGAACACCCTGACCGGGAACACCGTGACCGGGAACGACGACCACGGGATCTTCCTCGACTACTCGTCCGGGAACACGATCTCGAACAACCGGGTGACGACGCACACGCAGTCGGGCATGGTCCTCTTCGACTCTGACCGCTGCACCATCAGCGGCAACACGGTCTCGAAGAACGGCGACTACGCACTCTGGGCGATCCAGAGCCAGAGCGTCAAGCTCAACTCGAACCAGTTCGGCGGGAACGCGAAGGGCACCCAGACCCTCTCGGACGGGTCGACCCGCGCATAACCCCCGTCCCGAACCCACACCTCTCTTTTTTCCTGTCCGGGCCCCAAGGGGTCGCCGCGGCAGGTCGACGGCTCTCCCCGCTCTCGCGGCGATGCCGGAAAAAATTGGTCCCGTGCCCTTACGCCCAGCGTGGCAGGGTCGCGGTAAAGGCCGTCACCATCGCCTTCGCCCGCTCGAGCGGCATGCCGAGCTCGGCGGCGAGCAGGGGTGCGTACTGCTCGACCATCCCCTCGCGGGTGAGCTCGGGGTCGACGAACGCGCCGCCGCGGTAGCAGTGGATGCAGTAGCGGACCGTCGTGGAGCCGTCGGCCTCCGTGCCGGCCTCGGCGGAGTCGAGGATCGGCATCCCGCAGCTCTCGCAACTCGGGATCAGGCGGCCGCTCCAGCGGAGCAGGGGCCGGAGCTGCTGAAGCGTAAAGCCCCGCGCCCGGTCGGGCGGGATCTCGAACATCCCCGCCATGACCGCGCCTCCGCGCTCGGCCATCTGCTCGATCGTGGCCCCCGGCTCGGTGAACCTCCCCGCACGGTAGCAGTACCGGCAGTAGTGCGGGCTCGGGGCCCCGTCGGCCTCCGTCCCCCGGTCCCCGGGGGCGGCGAGGGGCATGCCGCAGCTCTGGCAGCTCGAGACGGGCTCAGGCATGGCCGGACCCTCCCAGGGCGGCGTTCACGAACTCGACCGGCATCAGGGTCCGGGCCGAGACCTCGTCGGGGCCCAGCCCGTCGGCCGCGAGCCGGCGCACGACCGCGTCCATGGCCTCGCCGACCTCGATCAGGTTGCCCTCGGGGTCGAGGAACCGGACCGTGCGCTGCTGCCAGGGCGCGGTCTGGAGTGGGTGGACGAACGTGACCTGCCCCTCGACTGCGCCCACGAAGGCCTCGATCGCGTCGGTCTCGAAGTAGCACTCCTGCCGCGGCCGCTCGGCC
>Ga0074195_1002914_pt1 | contig 17383 bp, 10 predicted proteins | sample EPASupsiteHSE623_FD_64525 | JGI IMG/M metagenome (GOLD analysis project Ga0074195, IMG submission 64525) | Bioremediated contaminated groundwater from EPA Superfund site, New Mexico - Sample HSE6-23 | ecosystem: Environmental > Aquatic > Deep subsurface > Groundwater > Contaminated ...
GGGGGCGGACAGCGGGATCGGAGTCAGCGGGTTCTTGATCTCAGGGGCGATGCGGCGGGCCCCCTCCTGCCAGGCGGCCAGCCGTTGCGCCTTCTCCAGGTTGGTCAGGTTGTCGAACACGATGACAAACCCGATTGGTTGCTGCCGGTCGTCCACCATCCGGGTCATGTTGACCTGCAGCGAAAGGGTCTCGCCCCTCCGGATGGTCACCCGCAGGTGCCGCTCGATGGTCGGTTTGCCGGTGGCGAGCAGCTGGTGGAGAAAACTCTCGACTATCAGCACATGCTGTTTGGGCAGAGCGGCGTGGAAATCCCTGCCCAGGAAGGCGGCGGGTTCGATGGCCAGCAATTCCTCGGCAAAACGGTTGATGGTGGTGATGCGGTTCTGTTCATCCAGGGCGATGACGCCGGCGGCCACGTTTTCCAGAATGGTCTCCAGATAGCGGCGGCGTTGCTCCGAAACTTCGTTGCTGTCCTGGAGAGCCCGGTGGGTTTGGGCCAGTTGCCGGTTGGATGCCAGGATCTCCGAGGTCATGGAGTTGAAGGAGTCGATCAGCATGCCCATCTCGTCGTCCGCTTCCTTTTCAACGATAAAATCCATGTCGCCGTCAGCCACCCGCTTGGTGGCTTCGGCCAGTTTCTTGATCGGTCCGGTGAGGCCGCGGGCGATGTAAAAACCGAACCAGATCGCCCCGAAAAGGACCAAGAGGGTGATGATCAGCAGCATGATGATCAGGCTGAACTTGATCGGGGCCTTGAGCATGACCAGTTGTTGATAGCCGGTGAGGCCGCCGGAGATGGACTGCATGGTTTCAAGGCGGGCCGCCGGGATCAAAACCGTGGTGATCAGAAGCCAGGTCTGCGGGGTTTCCAGGTTGACCTGCACCGGCACGATTGCCTGGATCAGCTCGCCGATGGTTGTTTTCCGGGTGATCATCTCGGTGCGGTCGAAGGTGGCGGTCAGGCGTAGGGCCTCCGAGGGGAGCGAGGGCGGGGTAATGGCCTGCAGGCGCGGGCCGGTGAGCGCGACCAGCGGACGCCGTTCGTGGTTGAGCAGGAGGAGGCTGTCCGGCGCGCCCGGCAGATCGATTTTCAGGGCCTTGGTCAGAAAACGTTCAAGGGCGGCCGGGTCGGTCAAGTCCAGGGTGCCGCTTTCAAGGATTGAGGCCAGTTGCCGGCCGGTGTACTCGGCCTGTTTGCTGCTGTCCTGGAGGACCGACTGCGCCAGGTTCAGGGAAGATTGGAGTGAGTCTTCCACCTGGGCGTTGAACCAGTAGTCCATGGAGGTGGAGACGAAGCGCAGGGCGACGAAGAAGAGGATGACTGTGGGAATCAGGGACAGGGAGACGAAACAGATGACCAGCCGGGTGCGCAACCGTGAGCCGAGGATTTGCTGGTTGCGTTCGAAGACCAGTTCCACCAGGTTGCGCAGCACCAGGTAGAGCATGAGCAGCAGCAGCAGCCCGTTGACGTTGATCAGGGCAAAGATCAGGATGGTGCTGGAAATGGGCAGGTTGTACTCGCCGCTCAGCAGGCCGCGCTGCACATAGCCCAGAACCGGAATCAGAAGGAGACAGCAGACAATGACGATGCGGACCAGCCGCTGTTTCTTTTTTCTCTGTTCCGCGGTGAGCATGCAGGGGGCCGGGACGGGGGGGTCAGTAGCGGAATTCGATGGTCCGCCAGTCGGTTTCGAAGTCCCACAGCGCGGTGATGGGCAGGAAACGTTGCATGCCCAGCGGCAGGGCGCCTTTTTTCAGGGTGACCTTGAAATGGATGGCATAGGGGGCATCGGGAACGAGTTGGGCGAGCGCGATCACCTTGACGCCGTTGAGTTCGGCCATCAGTTGCTTGGCCTTATCAAGGTCGCTGGTGGTCACGACCTTGCCGCCCAGATCGGAAAGGGTGACCCGATAGTTTTTACTGGCCTCGTCAAAGGACAACGTGTGGGTAACGGACGATTCGACCAGGGTGGTGTCAAGCCACCTGCTGCTGGTTTTGACCAGCTCCATCTTATAAGTGAAGACAACGGGTACGCCGCTTTTGACGCCGTCGATCATCTCCTGGGTGAAGCCGTTTTTCACCGTTGCGAAGAGCAGCAGGTCGATATCCGAGGTTGTGACGATGATGTCTTTGATTTCAGGCGTTTCTTCAGCAAAGGCCGACGGCGGACAGGGATGGGTCAGCAGCAGGAAACCGCAGAAGAAGAGCAGTCGGATGTCGAGGAGTTTCATTTAGGGGTCAATGGCCGCCGTGCCTGTGCGCTGTAAGGGGCTGAAAATATACCTTGAGCATATACCTGATCAACAAACTTTTGTCCATGACAAGGACCGGCTAGGGGCCGGGAAGTCACGGCCAGCAATGGATGCGCGTGGCGCCGGGAATGGGCGATTACCACTCGACCCGGAGGATATTGTCCAGGGGCCGCACCCGGGCGATCCGGATGCGGACGATGTCGCCGGGATCGACCGGAAAGGCTGGATTGGGCGGCAGATCGACATCGAAGAGGCAGTCGCAGAGCAGGAGGTTGACCCGTTTCGGGCCGACGCCGACCACCAGGCCACCCACCCGTTGTCCCTCCTTGGGCGCCAGGTAGCGCAGAATCCAGTAGCGGTGCCGCTGCTGGCGGATGGCGTTGACCCGCCCCAGTTTTTGTTGGATGATGCCGGTAAAGGTCTTGCATTCCTCGCCGGAGAAGAGAATGCCCTGGCCATGGATCATGTGGCTCAGCTGGTGCTGCATGGCCAAATCGAGGAAACGCCGGATCGGCGAGGTAATGGTGGTATAGCTGTTGAGTCCGAGGCCGCTGTGCGGTTTGGGGTGCGAGGTCAGCTCGCCCCGGGCGAGATAGCGCCGCTGGTGGGCGATGTCGGCCAGACTGTTCTGGACGCCGGCGATGATGCGTTTGCGCGGCGGCGGCTGCGAGCGGAACAGGCCGGGCGCTTCCCGGGCCGCCATGTAGGCGGCGGCGAGCCCATTGGCCAGGATCATCAGTTCGGAGATCAGGTTGCGGGCCGGGGTGTCCACCGGCGTCAAATAGACCTGGATATGGTCGCGGTCGCGGATATCGATATTGACGTCCGGCAGGGAAAGCAGCAGCGCTCCCCGGTCGACCCGCTGCTGCCGCAACTGCTGCCGGACCACGTTAAGGGCCGCGAGGTCGGGGTCCCGGTCGATCAACCCGTCTACCTCGCGGTAGCTCAACTGGCGCTTGACCTCGATCACCGCCGGGACAATGGTGGAGTGGACAACGGTGCCGTCCGCGTCCAGAGTGACGAGAAAGCTGATGGTCGGGCGGGTCTTGCCCTGGATCAGGCTGCACAGATCGAGCGACAGCCGTTTGGGCAGCATGGGAATGTGGCCCTCGGGAAAATAGATCGAGGTCGACCGTTCCCGGGCTTCGGCAAAGAGCGGGCTCTTGACCGGCACATAATAGCTGACGTCGGTGATATGGATGCCAACCTCGATCTGGCCGTTTTCTTTCTTGACGACATGGATGGCGTCGTCGAAGTCGCGGGTGAAGGAGCCGTCGATGGTCAGGGTCTCCAGCGCCCGGAGGTCTTTGCGCTTGGGATCGGCGAGCAGTTCCTCGACCGTCGCCTCCCGCAGGGTTTCGGCGATCTGGAGACAGGGCTCGGGGAATTCCACCGGCTGATCCGACCGGAGCAGGGCCAGATTTTCGTCGGGATCCCAGATTCCCGCCCGCACCAGCAGGTCATAGCCGGCATGGGGCGAGGTCAAGCCCGCCTGCTTCAGGACCTGACGGATGAATTCGTCCTCGGTGGCCTCGCTGCCGAACAGCACCGACTGGCCAAGCCAATGCAGGCAGCGTTCCCGGTCGGGCCAAGCCTCCTCGCCGGCCGCCTCGCCACGCATGATCCCGCGTAGGCCATTTGCGGCCTGTTCCAGCAGCAGCGCCTTTTCCCGCTCTTTTTGCCGTTGTTGCAGCAGGTGCTCGACCTGCTCCGGGGTATGGGCGACGATCTTGCCGTTCTTATATTTAAAAAACAGGGGATCAACAAAAATCGCCCGGAGAAAGGCGGCGCGCTGATCGTCGTCCACCATGCCGCCAAAATGCATTTCAGTGAGAAAATCAGGGGAGAATTCGTTGTCCGTCTCCTCGCAGACGATCTCCCACAGCGGTTGCAGGTCGATGGTTCCGGCCAGGGCGAAGCGATCGGCGCTGCGTTCCCGCAGCAGGGCGGCGGCCGCCTCCCGGTTGGCGGTTTGGGGGAAGAGCTGATGCGACACGCTCAGGACCCGGGCTTCCGGCAGATTGAGTTCGCGGCCGTTCTGGCTGAGGAGCTGGATTTTCTTCTCGGCGACGCTGGAGACCAGGCCGCAGAAGAATCTGCCGCCGTCGATGAATTCTATGAGGCTGCCGGGGGAGATCATTGGTTTAACACATTGCGAAGTTCGGATGTCATGGTAAGGTATGGTGGAAAGCAGGGCCCCGTTCTCGCGAGAAAGCCACGGGAACGACAGCCCGTGTTCGGTAACGCCCTGTTTTTTCGTGATACAGGTTCTGTTTTCAAGAATTTTTACGAGGGTATCAGGATTCCTTCTCTTTGTCATTCTTTTCTTTCCCGATTCTCCCGCGGCCGTCAACAAAGGAGCACCCATTGAACAGTCCCCCCTACCGCTCGGGGGTGGTGGCCATTATCGGCCCCCCCAACGCCGGCAAGTCAACCTTGCTCAATCAACTGCTCAGACAGAAAATCGCCATTGTTACCCCGAAGCCGCAGACCACGCGCAACCGGATCATGGGCATCGTCACCGGGCCTGGCTTTCAGATGATTCTGCTGGACACCCCTGGTTTGCATGCGGCGCGGGAGGCGATGAACCGGCAGATGGTGCGGGTGGCGCTGGCGAGTCTCGCCGAGGCCGATGCGGTGCTGTTTCTTGCCGACAGCGCCGATATGCCGGCGGGTAAACTGGAACAGCGTGCCGAGGAATTCCAGGGGTACCTGGCCACGGTCACCTGTCCGGTGGTCCTGGCCTTGAACAAGATGGATCTGCTGCCGCCGGAACAACTGCTGCCGGTGATCGATTGGTACCAGAGCCTCCATCCCTTTGCCGCCATTGTCCCCATTTCGGCGCTCAAGGGGGCCGGGGTCGAGACCGTGCTGGCGGAGCTGGTGCGGCATCTGCCGGAAGGGCCGCAGTATTATCCGGACGACATCCCCACCGACGCGACCGAACGGTTCATCGCCGCCGAGATCATCCGGGAGAAGATTTTCCTGCTCACCCGTGACGAGATTCCTTATTCGACCGCCGTGGTCATCGATACCTTTGCCGAAGGCGACCCCGTGGTCATTCAGGCGACGATTCTGGTGGAGCGGGATTCGCAAAAGGGGATTCTGGTGGGGCAGAAGGGCAAGATGCTGGCGGCCATCCGCAAGAATGCCACCGTTGATCTTGAACAGATGCTGGGGTGCCGGGTGCGCCTCCATCTCTGGATCAAGGTGAGCAAGAACTGGACGGGCAACACCAACATGCTTCGTGAGCTGGGGCTGTCGTCCTGACCGGAGCGCCGTGCGCATTCCGGATGTGTCCGGCCGTTATTTGTGGTGCTGTCCCGAGGCCTGGCTCAAGCTCTTGAGGGTGGTGAACGCCGTGCGCAACTGGTTGTCCTGCTCCAGCCGTTTGGTCATCTGCCGGATATCCTCCATCTTCTGGAAATTTTCCTCCTGATCGCCGCTTCCTCCAGCCTCATCCTTGATTTCGAGTTGTTTTTTGCCGCTCTTTTCGTTCTCAAGATGGCGCGGCAGGTCTTTTTCCCTGACGGCCTTGGCGGGGTGCGATATCCCGGTTGCGCCTTCGGCGGCTGCAATCAGCGGCACCACCATGTCGGGTTTGATGCCGGTGGCCTGGATCGAGTCGCCGCTGGGGGTGTAGTACTTGGCGGTGGTGAGGCGGAGGCCGGCCCCCTCGGGCAGCGGCAGGATGGTCTGCACCGAGCCTTTGCCGAAGGTGGTGGTGCCCAGGATGGTCGCCCGTTTGTGATCCTGGAGCGCGCCGGCGACGATTTCCGAACCGCTGGCCGAACCGCCGTTGACGACAACGACCATGGGAAAACCGGTGTGGCTGTCGTCCGGGTGCGCTTCGAAGACCATCTGCTCTTCCTTGTTGCGTCCCCTGGTGGAGACGATGACGCCTTTGTCGAGGAAGAGGTCGGCAACCTTGATCGCCTGATCGAGCAACCCGCCGGGATTGTTGCGCAGATCGAGGATGGTTCCCTGGATGCGGTGCTTTTTGTTCAGGTTTCTCAGCGCGGCGCGCAGGTCCTTGGTGGTGGTGGCTTGAAAGTTGGAAACCCTGATGTAGGAAAAACCGGGTTCCAGTTCCGTGTATTTAACCGAGACCAGAGGGATCGCCTCCCGGATCATGGTAAAGTCCTTGGGTTCCTTCCAATCCTGGCGGTGCACGGTGATCGTCACCGGGGTTCCTTTTGCGCCGCGCAGCTTCCTGACCGCCTCCATGAGCGTCATGGTCTTGGTCAGCTCGCCGTTGATGCGGACGAGCTGGTCGCCGGATTTGATGCCCTGCCGGTCGGCCGGCGTGCCCTCGATGGGGGCCACGGCGGTGAGCACGCCGTCACGCATGGAGATCTCGATGCCGATGCCGGTAAAACTGCCCGAGGTTTCTTCTTCCAGGTCCTTGAAATCCTCAGGCGTCATATAGGCGGAATGAGGATCGAGCGAGCCGAGCATGCCGTTGATCGCGCCGTTGATCACCTTGCTGGAGTTGATTTCATCGACATAGTACTGCTGGATCAGGGTCAGGACATTGGCAAAGGTCTCCAGATCCCGGTAAACATCGCGGTCCTGTTTGCTCTCTTCGGCAAAAATGGGGGGCCAAGTGCAACACAAACCGATGAGCAGGAGACAAAAAAGGCGTTTCATGGGGCAACGGCGAAACCGGATGGAAGAAATGGAGAATAACCCTCGGGAAATGAAATCGGCGCGGGCGGCACAGCATCCGTAATCACCGGATACCTGTCGGGAACCCTTATGAATTTTAACTTAACGGGAAAGAGGGGACGCGGCAATGGTTATTGTGCATCATCCGGAAAAACAACGAATTCGGCGTGTGTTGTTCAGCGAGGCGTCAGCGTTCCCGGCTGAATCCAGTCGAGGGGGTTTTCGGGCTGGGCGCCATGCCGGATCTCGAAATAGAGTCCCTGGCCGAAGAGGGTGGCGATTTCCCCGGTCGTGCCGATGACCTGTCCCTGTTGGACCAGATCGCCTTCTTGGACCTGAATGTCGTCAAACCGGGCGGTGATGGTATAGTATTCCTGATCATGCTCGACAATGACCATCTTGCCGTACCCGCTCATGTATCCTGAAAAAATGACCGTGCCGCCGTACACGGCGAAGACCTCGGCATGGTTTGGCGCCGCGATGGTGATACCGTTGGTGAAGGTGGTCTCCTCTTCCGTTGCCTCGGATTCATGGAAACGCCGGACAACCTTGCCCCAGGCCGGCGGTGGCAGTTGTTTCTTGCGAGCGGCAAACCCAACCGGCTTCGGCTCGGAGGTTTGACTGGGCCTGGTCAGCGCGGTCAGGAGTGTGCTTTCCGCCTTTTTCATCTCCCGTACCGCCTGTTCATATAACCCCTTCTCGGTTTGGATCCGCTTCAGCACCGTGTTTTTCTCTGCCGCAGCCTGTTGCAGCAGGCTGTTTTCCTGGGCGGCTTCATTCAGGAAATGCTCCTGGACCGATTTCTCCAGCTCATGGGCACGCTTGGCCCGGTCAATTTCAATGACGCCGGTGCGATACTCGGCGAACATCGACTGGTCATAGGTCACCAGCGAACGAAAGGCGTCATTGGCGAGCATCAGGTCGGGCAGGGTGGCGGTGGAAAAGACGATGTTGAGGAATCCTGTTTTCCCCATCAGATAGAAAGAGCGGAGCCGTTTGATCAGGTGCTCGCGCAACGCCTCGTTTTTTTGGGAGATAGCTGCCAGCTCCTGCTCCTTGGCCGCAATCACCAGCTCCTGCTCCCGGAGCCGGGAGTGCAGGGCCTCGATTTTGGCCTTCTGCTGGCCGATCTTGCTGTCCAGGGCCGCCAGTTCGTCGAGCAGTGAATGCTCGTCCTTGCCGGTCTGTTTAATTTTTTCCTGGTGGCTGGAAATTTCTTGCCGGAGCTTGCCGATGCTGACCGCATTCATCTGCGGGTCCGTTTCCTGCTGCATAGAGATCTCGTCTTGCAGTTTGCCGATATTGACAATGGCAGACTTGTGATCTTTCTTGGGTTCGGCGGCGGCCATCGCTAATGGGAGCGCGATTATGAGCAGCGGGATGACAGCGAGGGGGCGCAGCATGGGCAAGCGGTTCATAAATGCAAGAAACGTCTGATCGCCGAAAAGCTGCCGACGACGCAGAGCAGGGTGGCGAGACCGATGATCGCAAAAACCACTGGCCAATCAAAAAAGGCAAGGGGAAGCAGGTTGATGGTGGCGGGCCCCGCGAACTGGAGGGTGATCCAGTTGAAGAGCAGCAGCAGCGCCCCCAGGCCGCAGCTGGCGCCGATGCATCCCTGGAGCGCCCCTTCGAGCAGGAAAGGCATGCGAATGTAATTGCTGGTGGCTCCCACCAGACGGAGCAGCTCCAGTTCCTGTTGCCGGGAGAAGAGGGTCAGGCGGATGGTGTGGGCGACCATGAAGGTCGTGGTCATGATCAGCAGGGAGCCGGAGAGCACGGTGATCACCCGCATCAGTTGGATGAAGGCGTAAAAGCGCTCGATCCACTCCTTGCCATACTGGACTTTGAGGACGCCGGGCAGGGTCTGCAGGTAATCGGAAAACCGTTTGATCCGGGAAAGACTGTCCAGGGTCCTGACCGGATAGACCTCGATGGATGCCGGCAGAAAATCGGTGGGCACGCCGGTGAGCACATCGGTGTTTTCGCCGAGCTGTTGCTCGAACCGCTTGTAGGCCTGTTGCCGGCTGATGAATTCTATACGGTCGACCTCATCGAACTTGAGGATCTTGCGCCGGTATTCCTCCTGCAGGGGCGGGGCGGGCTCCTCGTCGAGATAGACCACCAGACGCAGGTCATCGTCGAGTTCCTCGCCGAAATGCAGGGCATTGGAGTAGATCAGGTAAAAAAACGAGAAAATGAGCACCGAAAGCGAGACGGTGAACAGCGTCATGCCCTGCGACTTCCAGGTAAGCAGCATGTTGCGGCAGGTGTGGCGGAGGACGACGGCCCAGAACCTCATTGTGCGGCCTCCTGCAACGAGGGGGGCGCATCCGCCGGCGCTTCGACGCCGTCATCCTCATCCTCGGCGTGCGGGGAACGGATCCGGCCGAAGCGGAGTTCGATGATCCGGTGCGGGGTCTCCTGAAACAGGGAGCGGTCATGGGTGGCGATGATCAGCGTGGCTCCCTTGCGGTGGAGCTTTGCAAAGAGGTCCATGACCCGTCCGGTGGTTTCGGCGTCGAGATTGCCGGTCGGCTCGTCGGCGAGAATAATTTCCGGGTTATTGGCCACGGCGCGGGCAATGGCCACCCGCTGTTGTTCGCCACGCGACAGCTCGCCGGCGCGGGTGTTGTATTTTCTGGTGAGATCGAGCTGTTCGAGCAGCTCCCGTGTCCGCTTTTCGATAAAGGACCGGGGGCGATACACCACCTCCATGGCGATGGCGATGTTGTCGGCCACGGTCCGCTCGGCCAGGAGCTTGAAATCCTGGTAGGCCATGCCGACCTTGCGCCGGAGCAGGTGAATGTTGCCTTGCGGCAGTTTGACCACATCGATGCCCGCCACATCGACCATGCCCTTGGTCGGCTTTTCCATACGGCTGATCAGCCGCAGCAGGGTGGTCTTGCCGGCGCCGCTCATGCCGGTGAGAAACACCATCTCGCCTTGGGCAACGGTGAGGGAAATGTCGGAAATAGCCTGGACATCGGGAGAATAGACCTTGCTCACCTTGATCAGGTCGATCATGATGGCGGGGGGAGACGTTTCCGGGTTCATCGGTGGGTAACCGCAAGAGAGGGTGAATAGGGCCAGATCAGGGGGCAGGCGCAAAAAAACGGACGATCCGTATCGACACCCTTGCCCGCTCAATGCCATATTGTAAAATATTCATCTTTTCAAGTCTATAGCTTTTTCTTCCCCATGGACAGCAGAAAAGAAGAGGTGCCTGTTTTTCCCGATGCGGTTTCTGCCCGGCGGATGGGCAAAAAACATTTACGACTCGAGAGCAGCCCGGTTATAGTGGCGGCGCGGTGCTTTGCCCCTGGCCGTGCCACTGGCGCGCGGTCTGGGGAAACGTATTGTAAAGATTGGGGAAAGGAGAAAGGTGTACATGCGGTATCAAGCAATCCTTTTCGATCTGGACGGAACCCTGCTCGACACCCTGGAGGATCTGGCTGCCGCGGCGAACCGGGTCCTCACCGCCAGGGGTTTGTCTCCGCACCCGGTGGACGCTTACCGGACCTTTGTCGGCGATGGCCTCCACACCCTGGTGGAGCGGATGCTGCCCGCGCACCTGCGTGCGACCGGGACGGTGCCGGAGGCAGTGGCGGCCTTTGAGGACGAGTATGCGCGCGCCTGGCATGAACGCTCCGCCCCGTACCCCGGTATCGGCGACCTGCTCGACCGCCTGACCGCGGCCGGGCTGCGGTTGAGTGTCCTGTCCAACAAGCCCGACGCCTTCACCCGTCTCTGTGTGCACCGGCTGCTGCCCCATTGGCACTTCGATCCGCTGCTGGGGCAGCGTCCCGGCGTGCCGAAAAAGCCGGATCCCGCCGCGGCTTTGGAGATTGCCCGCCTGCTGGGTCTGGACCCGGCGGACATCCTCTATGTCGGCGACAGCGGCGTCGACATGCGCACCGCGCTCGCCGCCGGCATGGATGCGGTTGGCGTCCTCTGGGGCTTCCGGGACGCGGCCGAGCTGCGGCAGGCAGGGGCAGATCACCTCATCGCCCGGCCCGAAGAACTGCTGTCAATCGTCTTTTCCCCGTAACGCTCATTCTACAGGTCATCCACCGTGCTTGCCATCGATCCTTCCCTGCTCAGCGCCCTGGCTCATCCCTGCATCGGGGCCTTTATCGGCTATCTCACCAACAAGATCGCCATCCGCATGCTCTTCCGGCCTCTACGGGCCTGGCATGTCTTCGGGGTGCGGGTGCCGATGACGCCCGGGGTCATCCCCTCCAAACGGCATGACCTGGCCGTCAATATCGGCGAGATGGTGGGGCGTCACCTCCTGACCAGCAAGGATATCGGCGCCGCCATTTCCGACGAACCCTTTCAGGAACATCTCGCCCTCCTGGCGGACCGCAAGGTGCAGGAAATCTTCAAACAGGATATGGGGCCCTTGCCGGACCTCATCCCCTTGCGCTTCCGCTCTTATTTTCAAATCGGGGTCAAAACCCTGAAATACCAGGTGGGCGAGGGCGTCAACAGGTATCTCGCCAGCAGTGGATTCGAGGAGAAAATAGCCGCCGCCATTGCCAGCCGCCTCGATGCCCTGGGCGACCGGGAGCTGAACAGCCTGCTGGCTGCCGAAAACCGGCGCGAGATCTATTTGTTCATCGACGAGGTGATCCGGGCGCTTCTCAGCAGCGGCCAGACCGAAACCTGGCTGGCCGAACACCTGGCCGCGAGCCTGCGGCAGGCCGCCGCCCAGGGCCGCACCATCGGCGATCTGGTGCCGGAACCGTTGCTTGCTCTGGTGCACACCGTGCTTCGCACCCACGCCGGTCCCATCCTGCAACGCATGGGTGTGCAACTGTCCGATCCGGTATTGCGGGCCCAGGTCGTCAAGGGCATTCTCGGCGGAGTCGATCATTTCCTCGAAACCCTCGGTCCGGTGGGGGCCATGGCCCGGGGGTTTTTGGAAATGGACACCTTCGGGGAGAAGATCGGCGCCTATCTCGACGAAAAGGAGCCGGATCTGGTTGCCTGGCTGGGGAATCCAGAGGTGCAGGAACGGATGGTGGCCGCCCTTGCCGATATTTTCGACACCCTGCTGCACAAACGGCTCGATGCGCTGATGGCCGATGTGGATGATGAGCGCCTGGCCGCCATCTGCCAGGCCTGCGCCACCCAGTTGCTGGCCGCCTGTACCAGCGAGGGCGCGCTCACCGGGCTGCGGGCCTTGCTCCACGTCGGTCTGGAGCATCTGCTCGATGGTGGCCGGCGGTCGCTCGGCGACCTGACCGGGCAGTTTTTTCCTGGAGACAGCGGCCGCCAGGTGCGTGAGGCGGTGGTCCTGGAATGTCTCGCCTTGTTCCGCTCCAGTGCCAGCGAACGGCTGGTGCATTCCATGGTGGGCGCCATGGTCGACACGCTGCTTGCCCGTCCGTTGGGCCGGCTCTACGACATCGTGCCCCACGGCGTGCGCCAGGGACTGATCGAATACACCATTCTCACCGCCAACCGGATGTTGCTCCAGGAGGTGCCGGGGGTGGTCGAATCCCTGAACCTCAAACGGATTGTCACCGACAAGGTCGACTCCCTCAATCTTCTGCAACTGGAACGGCTGCTGCTGTCGATCATGGAGGAACAGTTCAAATATATCAATCTGTTCGGTGCGATTCTCGGTTTCCTCATCGGGCTGGTCAACCTGGCGGTGATCAAGCTGGTGTAACCGAAAAAAACGGCATCTTTTTGCTGGAATAGCAAAAGTCCCAAGGGGGGCATTGCAAGGAGCAAAGCGACGGGAAACCCCTTGTTCTTCCGAATGTCCTCGCCGCGCTTGAAATGACGGGACCGGCATGTTCACGCTTCGGGTGAAGCCGTCTATTTTTGCCCTGCGGAAAAATACAAAGGCCCTGTCACCGGCGGTGACAGGGCCTTTGCCGTGCAAGCGGACAATGCGCCGTTTACTGGGCCATCGGATGCAGCTCGATCCGGCGATTTTTCTGCCTGCCTTCCGGGGTGGCATTGTCGGCAACCGGGTTATCCGGTCCGAAACCCTTGGCGGTCAAACGCGCCGCGGCAACCCCCTTGCCGGTCAGATGGGTAACCACCGCCTGGGCGCGTTGGGCGCTCAGGGTGAGATTGCGGTTGGCGTCGCCGGCACTGTCGGTATAGCCGGCCACCTCGAGTTTGAGCTGAGGACCTTGCTTGAGGGCTGCTGCGACCTGGTCGAGTTTTTTCAAGGAATCCGGGGTCAGAACCGCTGTTCCGGACTTGAAGCTCACCCCATTCAGCACAATGCCCTTCTGCGCGGGGCATCCCAGTCCGTTGACCGGCGATCCGGCGGGAGAACCGGGACAGAGGTCGGCACTATCGGCAACCCCGTCCTGGTCGGCGTCAGCCAGGCCGCCGGCCGCCAGTTTGTTGGTGGCTGCCGCCGGGGCAGGCGTGGCAGGAATGGTTGCTTGGAAGGCCTTGGCGAGGGCCAATTGCTTCTGCAGGTCGTCGATGGAGGCCTGACTGGTGCGCAGCGATTGCTGCAAGCCCTCTTTCTCGGCCTGCAAGGCCTGCGCCTTCTTGGTGGCGGCTTGGGTTTCCTCGGCCTTGGCCTGTACCGTCGTGGCGGCATCGGCGGCAATCTTCTTCGCCTGGGCCGCAGCCGCTTCCGTCTGGGCGATCTGGTCGCGCAGGGTGGCGATCTGCTGGTTGAGGTTGGGAACGAGATCCTGCTGTTCCCGCAGCTGATTTTTGTCGGTCAGTTCCGTGATCCGGGTCTGGGCCGCAGCCAGATTACCTTCCAGCGTCTTGACCTTGTCGGTGCTCGCGGTCAGCGACTCGCTGCATTTTTTCGCCGCGGCCTCGGCGTCTCCCGCCTTTTTCTCCGCAGCCTGCCGCGCGGTCTGGCTCGCGGTCAGTTTGCTCTCAAGAGCAGCGGCCTGCTCGCTGACAGTCGTCAGTTCCTTGATTTTGATTTCAGCCAGGGTCAGGGCATTGCTTTTCTCGTCGAGCGATTTCTTCAGACTGTCAATCTGCTGCATCTGGGCCTGGAGAGCCGCCAGCTGGCTGGCGAGTTCCGATTTTTCCGCCTCCATTTGCTTGATCGCGGCGCCACTGACCTCCACCTGCTTGGAGGCCTCGCTCACTTTGGTCTGGAGGGCGGCCAGTTCCTCGCCCTGTTTGGCCGCTTTGTCCAAGGCCTGGCTCTTGTCCGCCAGGGTTTTATTCATTTCCTCGATTTTTGCTTGCAGCGCGGCCATCTCTTTCAATTTGCCCTCGGCCTTGGCGAGGGCGGCTGCCTGGTCCTCGAACGAATTCTTCATGGTCAGCAGGGCGTTGTGATCGGCCTGCAGGGCCTCCAGCTGGCTGGCCAGGCCGAGTTTTTCGTTGCGCAGCGCGGCGGCGGTGGCGGCCTGTTCGTTGATTTGTGCCTGGACGTTGCCAAGGGCCGCGTTCTTGTCGTTGAGTTGGGTTTGGAGGGCGTTCTTGCTTTCCAGGGCCGCGGCCAGTTTCTGCTCGGCCTCGGCCAGGGCAGCTTGCGCTTTGGTATGCGCCGCTTCAAGTTCCTCGACTTTTTTGCGGGCGGTTTCGGTCTCGGCCTTGCACCGGTCCCGTTCCTTGGCGGCCTGGGTATCACTCTTGCCAAGATCGGCAACCTGTTTGCTCAGCTGATCGATCCGGGTGGCAGCCTCTTTTTTGATCTGATCGAATTCCTTGGTGCGCTCATCGAGCAGATGCTGAACCGTGGCAACGGCCTGGGGTTGGGCCGCGACCTCCTGCTTGAGCGACTGGATGGTGAGGATCGCCTTGTTCAGGGACTCGGTCTTTTCGTGCAGCGCCTGTTCAACCGCCGCCTTCTGCTCATTCAGGGTGTTCGCCAGTTGCTCCTTCTCGGCGCCGAGACGAACCAAGACCTCTGCCTTGCGCTCCGCCTGCTCCAGCTCGGCCTTGGCGGCCGCCAGCTTGTCGACCGTCTCGGTAAGTTGCGCCTTCAGTTGGTTCGACTCCCCGGTCCGTTCCTGGATCTGCGTCTGGACGGTTTGCAGCAGCGCCTCTTTTTTCTTGAGAAACTCCTCCGCCTGCAACCCCGCGGCTTTCATCTGGTCAATCTGCTGCCGCAGCTGCTCCAGATCTGCCTTGGCTTGACGCAGTTCAGCCGATGTTTTCTCGCTGTCGGCGACCAGCGTCTTGATCCGGTCGGTATTCTCCTTGGCGAGCTTGTCCTTGGCTTCGGCCCCGGCGGCTTGGACCTGCTGCATCGTTTGCTGTAACTGGTTCAGGTCTACCCTGGCCTGGCGTAATTCTGCCGCCATTGTTTCCTTGCCGGCAGTCAGGGCCTTGATCTGGCCGGCATTCTCCGCGAGTATTTTGTTCGTGGCCTCGACACCGGCGGCTCCTGCCTCGGCCTCGGCGAGAAGGGCACGATATTTGACGGCGATTGCCTCCTGCGCGTCGAGCAACTGGCTGATCTGTTGATCTTTCCGCGCTATTTCTTCGCGCAGTTGCTGGATGGCGCCGCTGTTGACAACCGGCGGTTCGACCGTCAGCTGCACCGGAGGCGGTTCGGCTGTTTTGGGAGGAGCCGGTTCCGGCTGTTTGTGCGCCGCTGGCTCCGGTTCCGTTGGTGCGGAAACGGCCGCCTCCGGCTGTGCGGCCGGCGTGGTCACCGTTGGCGGTGCCGGTGCCGGGGGGGTGCCGGGATGTTTTTGTGGGGCTGCAACTGGGCTCTGATCCTTGGGAACCGCAGTTTCCTTGATCATCTTGCTGTTGAAGTTGGCGAGCACGATGTAGACGGCGACGCCGGCAAGGGAGAGGAGAATGAGACGGATTTTCATGGTGTGCGTGGTTGGGTTGAGGTCATGTATGAAAAAGGTCTAGGCGCTTTCGTGAACGGGTTTGAGGATGAGCGTGGCCAGCGGCGGCAAGGTCAGCGACAGGGACTGGTCAAAGGCATGGCAGGCTTCGGGAAGGGTGCTGACCAGGCCGTTGCCGATCCCGCTGCCGGCATAGATGTCCTGATCGGAGTTGATCAGCTCCCGGTAGGCCCCGGCCCTGGGGACGCCGATGCGGTAGTGGTGGCGCACCACTGGAGTGAAGTTGCAGACGACGACGACGAACTCCTCGGGATTCTTGGCGTAGCGGACGAACGAGAACACCGAGTTGTCCGAATCGTTGGCGTCGATCCAGCGAAATCCGTTCCAGTCGAAGTCGACCTGATGGAGGGCCGGTTCGTGCCGGTAGACCAGGTTGAGATCGCGCACCAGCCGCTGTACCCCCTGGTGGCGGGGTGCGCCCAGCGCCTGCCACTCCAGACCGGTGTCATGGTTCCATTCCTGCCACTGACCGAATTCGCAGCCCATGAACAGCAGCTTCTTGCCCGAGTAGCCCCACATGAAGCCGAGGTAGGCCCGCAGGGTGGCGAATTTCTGCCATTCGTCGCCGCTTATCTTGTTCAGCAGCGAGCCCTTGCCATGCACCACCTCGTCGTGGCTGAGCGGCAGGACAAAATTCTCGTGAAAGGCGTAAAGCATGCCAAAGGTCATCTGATGGTGATGGAACCGCCGGAACAGGGCGTCCTTGGCCATGTAGCTCAGGGTGTCGTGCATCCAGCCCATGTTCCATTTGAGGCTGAAGCCCAGGCCGCCGAGGTAGGTAGGCCGGCTGACCATGGGCCAGGAGGTCGATTCCTCGGCCACGGTGAGGACACCCGGAAAGATGCCGTGCACCACCTCGTTGATCTTGCGCAGGAAACTGATGGCCGCCAGGTTCTCCCGGCCGCCGTATTCGTTGGGAATCCATTGTCCCGCTTCCCGGGAGTAATCGAGGTAGAGCATGGAGGCGACGGCATCGACGCGGAGGCCGTCGATATGGTATTTGTCGATCCAGAACAGGGCATTGGAGATGAGAAAGGAGCGGACCTCGTTGCGGCCGTAGTTGAAGATCAGGGTGCCCCAGTCCTGATGCTCGCCTTGCAGAGGATTGGCGTGGGCATACAACTGGGTGCCGTCGAAGAAATTGAGCCCGGCCCCGTCCTTGGGGAAATGAGCCGGCACCCAGTCGAGCAGCACGCCGATACCCGCGGCATGGCAGGCATCGACGAAAAACATGAAATCCCTTGGCGGGCCGAAGCGGGAGGTCGGGGCGTAAAAGCCCAGCACCTGGTAGCCCCAGGATCCGTCAAAGGGGTACTCGGCGATGGGCAGCAGCTCGATGTGGGTATAGCCCATCTCCTTGACGTAGGGGATCAGGGTGGCGGCCAGTTCCCGGTAGGACAGGTAGCGCTGGCCCCAGTGGGCATCCGCCGCCCGGCGCCAGGAACCAAGATGGACCTCGTAGATCGAGATCGGGCCGTCCAGGGCCTGACTGCGTTCGCGGCCCGCGATCCATTCCTGGTCCTGCCACTGGTAGCACTCCAGGTCGGCGACCACCGAGCCGGTGCGCGGCCGCTCCTCCATGGCGAAGCCAAAGGGGTCGGACTTGTCGAACTGCTCTCCCTGCTGGGTGGTGATCCGG
>Ga0074195_1002915_pt1 | contig 17380 bp, 19 predicted proteins | sample EPASupsiteHSE623_FD_64525 | JGI IMG/M metagenome (GOLD analysis project Ga0074195, IMG submission 64525) | Bioremediated contaminated groundwater from EPA Superfund site, New Mexico - Sample HSE6-23 | ecosystem: Environmental > Aquatic > Deep subsurface > Groundwater > Contaminated ...
AAGCCGGATCAATGGCTGAGATGAAGCGGAAATTCAATGTTTGCATTAACAATAGACTGGAAATGATCAAAAAATATGAACTGCATCATGCCGACAGCGTGATCAGGAGAACCTGCGCTTACGTCATAGAGCATGTCGAGCAGGATATTAACCTGAAGACGATTGCCGGCGAAGTGCACATCAGTAAGGACTATATAGGCAAACTATTCAAGCAGAAGACAGGCTGCAACTTTAACGATTTTGTCACAAAAGTGAAAATGGAACATGCAAAATGCCTCATTCGGACGGGCGAATTCAAAAACTATGAAGTGTGTGAGAAACTGGGCTACAGCAAGCCGGATTATTTCAGCCGGCTTTTTAAGGAATATACCGGCCACACCCCCACCGAATTTAGAAAAGGTTTACAATAATTCCGCCGGTTTTCGATCTTGACAGCTTTTTGGGGTGAAATTACTGTTTTATGATGTTCAATTTCATTAGGAAGGGGTATATGATCTGGTTTAAGAGATGACTACAGGTGATGACTTTGACAAGTCATCAAGCATAGCTAAGACGCTATAAAAGCACATTCGCTGCAGAGTGTGGGTTTTTATAGCGTCTTTTTGCTTTGTTCAGGAACTTAGTCATCATAACCATATTACGTTCATGGCCATGAAACGTTGATTGGTAGTCCTCCAGTCTACATTAAAAGAAAGAAGGGATGATAGGGAATGAAAATAAGATTTGAGAAAAAATTCAGGAGAAGTATCGCGGGTATAGTTGCAATTATGCTTGTTACGTCCTTGATTTTAACCGGGTGTGGGGGAGCGAAAACAGGAGGGGCAAATGGAACGGCGTCAACAGCAGGCGCCGGTGACACGATCAAAGTTGGCGTCTTGCATTCTTTAAGCGGCACTATGGCCATCAGCGAGGTATCTGTGAAGGATGCTGAAATGATGGCGATCGATGAAATCAATGCTTCCGGCGGCCTCCTCGGCAAAAAGATTCAACCCATCGTCGAAGACGGCGCTTCCGATTGGCCTACCTTTGCGGAAAAGGCAAAAAAGCTTTTGCAAAATGACAAGGTCGCAACTGTTTTTGGTTGCTGGACTTCTGCCAGCCGCAAGGCTGTACTTCCGGTATTTGAGCAGAACAATGGACTTCTGTGGTATCCGGTCCAATACGAGGGGATGGAAGCTTCGCCGAACATTTTCTACACAGGCGCCGCCCCCAATGAGCAAATAGTGCCGGCTGTAGAATGGCTGCTAAAAAACAAAGGCAATAAGTTCTTCCTCCTTGGCTCTGACTATGTCTTCCCGAGAACAGCCAATAAAATCATCAAAGCACAGCTTAAGGCAATGGGTGGAGAGCTGATAGCGGAAGAATACACACCGCTCGGACATACGGACTACAGCACTGTGATTAACAAAATCAAGGCGACTAAGCCTGATATTGTCTTCAACACCTTGAACGGCGACAGCAACGTGGCTTTCTTCAAGCAGTTAAAAGACGCAGGGATTACTACGAAAGACCTGACCACTCTCTCAGTAAGCGTTGCGGAAGAGGAAGTGCGCGGCATCGGAGCTGACAATATGAAGGGGCAGCTTGTTTCCTGGAATTATTATCAGACTACAGACACTCCTGAAAACAAAGAGTTTGTCAAGAAATACAAGGAAAAATACGGCCAGAACCGGGTAACTGACGATCCCATTGAAGCAGCCTATGACGGAGTTTATCTGTGGGCCGCGGCGGTGAAAAAAGCGGGCTCCACTGATGTGGACAAGGTAAAAGAGGCCGCTAAGGGGCTTGAGTTTAAAGCTCCGGAAGGATTGGTCAAGATCGAGGGAGAGAACCAGCACCTGTGGAAACCAGTCAGAATTGGCGAGGTGCAGGCAGATGGCCAGATTAAAGAGATCTGGAGTACAAACGGGCCCGTAAAACCGGATCCATACCTGAAATCCTATGACTGGGCCAAGGACTTGAGTAATTAGTCAACCTTAAAGCTGTTTTGACCTGTGCGGGATGCAGACAATCATCCCGCACAGGCAAAAAACCGGAGGTGATTGGGGTTATGCAAACATATGCTTTGCAAATATTTAACGGGATCAGCGTAAGCTCGATTTTGCTGCTTGCCGCTTTGGGCCTGGCGATTACCTTTGGTTTAATGAAGATTATTAACATGGCCCATGGTGAATTGATCATGATTGGCGCTTATGTGACATATGTCACCCAGAATATCTTTATATCCTTTGTTGATAAAAGCTTATTTGACAGCTATTTTATTTGTGCTATACTTGCTGCTTTTGTGATCACGGCATCTGTCGGCTATTTGCTGGAAATCACCATCATCAGGCACCTTTACGGGCGGCCGCTGGACAGTTTGTTAGCCACCTGGGGGGTGAGCCTCGTGTTACAGCAGCTGGCAAGAAGTGTTTTTGGGGCGCCCAATGTTGATGTCAAAAGTCCCGCATGGCTCAATGGGGGTCTTCTGATCTGGGGAAATTTGCAGCTGCCCTATAAAAGATTATTTATCATATTGCTTGTAACCCTTTGCGTGGCCGGAGTTTATTATTTTCTCTATAAAACTGCCAGTGGACGCAGGATCCGGGCGGTGATGCAGAACCGCCCCATGGCGCAAAGCCTCGGGATTAATACGCGGAAGATCGACGGCATGACTTTTGCCATCGGCTCCGGCCTGGCTGGGATCGCCGGCTGTGCCCTCACGCTGCTCGGTTCGATCGGGCCGACACTCGGTACGAACTACATAATCGACACTTTTATGGTCGTGGTCCTTGGCGGGGTGGGCAGAATTATCGGCACTGTGGCGGGCGCCGGGGCAATTGGCGTGGGTAACACAACCTTTGAGTTTCTGACCAATGCGTCCCTGGGCAAAGTACTGGTGTTTTTAGTGGTGATCTTATTCCTGCAATGGAAGCCGCAGGGTTTCTTTACCATCAGCAGCCGGTCTCTGGATGAGTAAAGGGGGTGTACTGGTTTGAATGATCTGGTCGCAAAAATCAAGCAATCAATACCTGCGCGAAACATGGCCATCTCCATGATATTTATATTGCTATGCCTGGCGCCGTTGTTCTTATCGGACTTCAGGATCAATTTGCTCGGCAAATTTGTGGCATATGCCATACTCGCCCTCGGCATCGATCTTATTTGGGGCTACACGGGGATTTTGAGCCTTGGACACGGTGTTTTCTTCGGTCTGGGCGCCTACTGTATGGCCATGTATCTCAAGTTGGAGGCGAGTGCGGGCAAGGTGCCGGACTTCATGTCCTGGAGCGGGCAGGAGGTGCTCCCCTGGTTTTGGAAGCCCTTCGCTTCCGCGCCGTTCGCGCTGGCCATGGCGATTCTTATCCCCTCGCTGCTGGCTTTGATTATTGGCTACCTGACCTTTAAAAACCGTATTCGCGGCGTGTATTTCTCCATCTTGACCCAGGCACTGTCAATTATCTTCGTGGTGCTGTTTATCGGCCAACAGGCTTACACAGGCGGCACAAACGGGATTACCAACTTGAAAACCATTTTTGGCTTCTCTCTTGCCAGCGCGTCAACCAAACTTGTCCTTTATTATGTCGCCGTTTTGCTTTTGTTCGCGGCGTACGTGTTTTGCAAATTTATTATCGTCAGTCGTACGGGCCGGGTTTTGGTCGCTATCCGGGACGGCGAAAACAGGATCCGTTTTTCAGGGTACAACCCGACAGTCTATAAAGTGTTTGTTTACGTTATCTCGGCCGGCCTGGCCGGCCTGGCGGGCGCCATTTTTGTGCCCCAGGTCGGGATCATATCCCCCGCCGGAATGGGCATCGTACCTTCCATTGAAATGGTAAGTTGGGTTGCCATAGGTGGACGCGGCACATTGACCGGCGCCATCATCGGAGCAGTGCTGGTTAATTCATTAAAAAGCCTGGTGAGCGAAAGTTTTCCCGCCGTTTGGTCATATTTTATGGGCTTCGCCTTCATCGCTGTGGTTATTTTCATGCCTTTGGGGCTGGTTGGCATTTCCCGGCAAATAAAAAAATTTCTTGCAAGCCGCAAGACATCGGCCGGCGTCGCGAAAGTCGTATGTGAAAAGGATTATTAAAATACTCTTGGAGGGGTGTTTTTGATGGATAGAGTTCTGGAGATCAAAGACCTGACTGTAAGTTTTGACGGATTTAAAGCGGTCAACAATGTAAGTACTTCTGTGAAAAAAGGGGATATTCATTTTTTTATCGGGCCAAATGGCGCCGGCAAGACCACCCTGCTCGACGCCATCTGCGGGCGGGTTAATCCCGCCGCCGGCTCGATAATTTTCAAGGACGGCGGTGACGTGACAAAGCTGTCGGAACATGAAATAGTTCAATGCGGCATCGGCAGGAAATTTCAGGTGCCGTCCGTGTTTGACAGTATAACTGTTTTTGAAAACATGGAACTGGCGGCGGAAAAGAAAAGGACGATTTTTTCCACCCTGTTTTCCAGGCTCAGCCAGGAGCAGATGGAAAGAGTCAATTATGTGCTTAATACCATCGGTTTATATGAAAAAAGGTTCGAGAAACCGGCGGCACTGTCCCATGGAGAAAAACAATGGTTGGAAATAGGCATGCTTTTAGTCCAGAAGCCGGAAATTATGCTTCTAGACGAACCTGTGGCCGGCATGGGCAGAAAGGAAACGGACAAGACCGGCGAACTGCTCATGGAAATCGCCAAAGACTGTTCCGTGGTGGTTGTAGAGCATGATATGGAATTTGTCAGAGATTTTGCCAGCACCGTTACGGTCCTGCATGAAGGAACAGTCCTGGTTGAAGGGGACATGGAGGACGTGCAAAAACACCCGCGGGTAATTGAAGTTTACCTGGGCAGGGGGGGTGAGTGAGGTTGCTGGAGGTAAGCGGTTTAAGCGCTTATTACGGGGACAGCATTATTTTGAAAAATATCAGCCTGAGCATAAAACAAGGGCAGGTTGTATGCCTGCTTGGCAGAAACGGCGTTGGTAAAACTACATTTCTGAAAAGCATCATGGGCCTTGTCAAAACGCCTGGCGGCAGCATATTGCTCGACGGCGCGGAAATGATCAAGCTGCCCACTTATAACCGGGCATTGCGTGAAATCGGCTATGTTCCGCAGGGAAGGGATATTTTCTCCAATCTGAGTGTTTATGAGAATTTGCTGCTGGGGTTGGAAAGAAACAAAAAAAAGGGTGCTTTAGATGAGAGCATTTACGAACTCTTTCCCGGACTAAAAACGATGCTGAAAAGAAAAGGCGGCGACTTGAGCGGCGGGCAGCAGCAGCAATTGGCTATCGCACGGGCACTGGTGTCAAAACCGAAGCTGCTTTTACTCGATGAACCGACGGAAGGTATTCAGCCATCGATCATCCGGGAAATTGCCAGAGTAATCAAGCAGCTGAAAGAAAAGGGCAACATTACGATGCTGATCGTGGAGCAATATCTTGATTTTGTCATGGAGGTGGCGGATTACTTTTATGTCATGGATAAAGGCGCCATTGTCCTGGAAGGAAAGACAAAAGATGTTGAACTTAAAAAAATCCAGGCGAGGATAGCAATTTAAGTTATATAAATCCGGCATGGAGGTGATGTTTATGCATTTAACACCAAAAGAAACAGAAAAGTTGCTGCTGCATTTAGCAGGCGAACTGGCCGGCAAAAGAAAAGCAAGGGGGCTTAAACTGAACTATCCCGAGGCGGTGGCCTTGATCAGCGCGGAGCTGCTCGAAGCCGCCAGGGACGGTAAAACTGTCACGGAACTGATGCGGCTTGGTGCCGGGATCCTGACCAGGGATGATGTCATGGAGGGAGTGGACGCCATGATTCACGAAATTCAAATTGAAGCTACTTTTCCCGATGGGACGAAACTTGTTACCGTGCATAATCCAATCCGTTAATGGAAATGGGGGCAGATTGATGATACCCGGAGAATACTTGATTAAAAATGAATATATCATTTTAAATCGCGACCGCAAGAAAATTGCAATCAAAGTTTCAAATACCGGCGATAGGCCTGTTCAGGTGGGATCGCATTATCACTTTTTTGAAGTGAACAAATGTCTGGCTTTTCCAAGAGGCCAGGCTTTCGGGATGAGGTTGAACATACCCTCCGGGACGGCGGTCAGGTTTGAACCCGGGGAGGAGAAAGAGGTTGAGCTGGTCGCCATTGGCGGCAACGCTGCAATCCATGGCTTGAATGATCTGACAGGCGGCAGCGTCGGGGATAGAGCTGTTTTACAGGACGCTCTTTTAAGAGCAAAAAACCTGGGCTTTAAGGGAGTTGAAGGATAGTGAGCTGCAAAATACCGGGCAAGGCTTATGCCGACATGTACGGCCCTACAAAGGGAGACCGGATCAGGCTTGCCGATACCGAATTAATTATTGAGATTGAGGATGATTTTACAGTTTACGGAGATGAATGCAAGTTCGGGGGGGGCAAATCAATCCGGGACGGCATGGGCCAATCGCCGTCGGCTACAGGGCAAAATGTTTTGGACCTGGTGATCACCAATGCCGTAGTGATTGATTCCCGGGGGATTGTGAAAGGGGATATCGGGATCAGGGACGGCAAAATTGCCGGTATCGGCAAGGCGGGCAATCCTGATGTCATGGACGGGGTCGCGCCGGATTTAGTAATCGGCGCCGCGACCGAGGTGATTGCCGGTGAAGGGCTGATCGCCTCACCGGGCGGCATCGACACCCATATTCATTTTATTTGTCCCCAGCAGATTGAAACGGCGCTGTACAGCGGTATTACAACCATGCTCGGCGGAGGGACGGGCCCGGCGGACGGCACCAACGCCACCACCTGCACGCCCGGCAGTTTTAATATCCACAGAATGCTGGAGGCCGCTGAAGGCTTCCCCATGAACCTTGGCTTTTTCGGCAAGGGCAACGCGTCCTTTCCCGGCCCGCTGGCCGAGCAGGTCGAAGCGGGAGCGATCGGGCTGAAGCTGCATGAAGACTGGGGGACGACACCGAAAGCCATAGACACCTGCCTGCAGGTGGCGGACAGGTATGACGTGCAGGTGGCGATCCATACCGACACGTTAAATGAAGCGGGTTTTGTTGAAGATACCATGCGGGCGATTGGCGGAAGGGTAATTCATACTTTTCATACCGAAGGGGCCGGCGGCGGCCACGCGCCGGATATTATCAAGATCGCCGCGCTGCCGAATGTGCTGCCGTCTTCCACCAACCCGACCATGCCTTATACCGTCAACACCATCGACGAGCACCTGGATATGCTCATGGTCTGCCACCACCTGGACAGCAAGGTGCCGGAGGACGTCGCCTTTGCCGACTCGAGAATAAGGCCGGAGACAATAGCTGCCGAAGATATTCTACATGATCTGGGCGTATTCAGCATGATGAGTTCTGACTCGCAGGCTATGGGCAGGGTCGGCGAAGTGATTATCAGGACCTGGCAGGCTGCCGACAAAATGAAAAAACAGCGAGGCCCGCTCCCGGAAGATATTGACGGGCACGATAATTTCCGGGTAAAGAGATACGTGGCCAAGTATACGATCAACCCCGCCATAACCCATGGCATAGCCGATTATGTGGGTTCTTTGGAAAAAGGCAAGGTCGCTGATGTTGTTTTATGGAAACCGGCTATGTTTGGAGTCAAGCCGGAGCTGATCGTCAAGGGAGGCTTTATTGTCGCAAGTAAAATGGGAGACGCCAACGCGTCGATACCTACCCCGCAGCCGGTGGTTTATAGAAACATGTTCGGCGCTTTTGGCCGGGCCAGGTACAGTACATGCCTTACCTTTGTTTCCAGGGCGGCGTTAGAATCCGGAGCTCTTGATAAATTAAATCTTCAGAAGCGGGTTGTGCCTGTTTCCGGCTGCAGAAATATATCCAAACAAGACATGGTTTTAAACAACGCCACGCCCAAAATTGAAGTAGATCCTGAAACCTACGAAGTGAGAGTCGACGGGGAACATCTGACTTGTGAACCAATGCCGGCGCTTGCCCTGGCTCAGAGGTACTTTTTGTTCTGATCATTGCACAAAGAGGTGAGAGTGTGCTTATCGAATATATTAACCATGATCTTGGTGAACATGACCTTGGCGACATAGAGCGCGATTATATTCCCGTTGAATGGTATGAAGTGGAGAAGAAAGTGCTGTATAAAGTAAGCCGTAATGGTGTGGAGGTAGGGATTCGCAATCATGAAGGGCGCCTTTTGCGTGACGGTGATGTTTTATGGCACGATCGGCACAAGGCTTTGATTGTAGAAATCTTGCCCTGTGATTGTATAGCCCTTAAACCGAGTACTATGATCGAGATGGGAAAAGCCTGTTATGAGATTGGTAACAGGCATGCGCCCTTGTTTATGGAAGGCGGAGAATTGCTCACACCCTTTGACGCGCCGCTTTTTAAGGCGCTCGGTAAATATGGTTTTGCGGTAGATATAAAAACCGCTAAATTAAAAACAAACTTAGGCGGTTATGCCAGGGGGCATTCCCACGGGCATCCGCACGGGCACGCGCATGGACACCTCTAAAGCCGTGGTTAAGACGGATCCCTTTTTTTGCCTGCTCCAGATAAGCGACCCCCTGTTACCCATCGGCGGGTTTACCCAATCATTTGGCTTGGAGACTTACGTGCAAAAAGGCATTGTCCATGACGCCGGTTCTGCCGGGAAGTATCTGGAGAGTTATCTCCTGAACAATTTTCTCTATAACGAATTGCTGGCGGTTAAACTCGCCTGGGAATACGCCGGCGAAGATAATTTAGACGGTATCTGCAATTTGGAAAGAATTACCGGCGCCGCGAAAACCCCGCGGGAACTTAGAACGGCCAGCACGAAATTGGGGGCGCGGTTTCTGATCATCGTAGAAGTGGTATTAAAAGATCATCCCTTTTTTAAAGCCTACCTGCAAATGGTCAAAAACGGCCGGTGCGCCGGTCATTACAGCGTTTGCTACGGCCTGGCCACACAACTTTTAGTTATAGATAAAACCCTTGCCCTATCGGCAGCAAGCTATAACACGGCTGCGCATATTGTTAATAACTGCGCCAAGCTGGTGCCGATCAGTCAAAAAGACGGACAGAAGATCTTGTTTGGCGCGCAGGCAATATTCCGGCAGATCATTGATAAAGTAATGACATTAAACGAGGACAGCCTGGGCATAAGCTTTGCCGGTTTTGATTTGAGATCCATGCAGCATGAAAGATTGTATACTAGATTGTATATATCGTAAATATTTTGGGGGTAATGACTGTGGCCTACGTCAAGATCGGTGTCGGCGGACCTGTCGGTTCCGGCAAGACCGCGTTAATTGAGCGCTTGATCAGATTGCTGGCGCCTGTTTACAGTATCGGTGTGATTACAAATGATATTTACACCAGGGAGGATGCAGAATTTCTGGTGAAAAACAGTGTGCTTCCACCGGAGAGAATCATGGGCGTTGAAACCGGGGGGTGTCCGCATACAGCCATTCGAGAAGACGCTTCGATGAACCTGGAAGCGGTTGATGAGTTGACCGGGAGTTTTCCGGACATTCAAATTCTATTTATCGAAAGCGGAGGGGACAACCTGTCGGCAACCTTCAGTCCCGACCTGGCTGACGCGACAATTTATGTCATTGATGTCGCCGGAGGAGATAAAATACCGCGCAAGGGCGGGCCGGGCATTACCCGGTCAGATTTGTTGGTGATTAATAAGATCGACCTGGCTCCTTACGTTGGGGCGAGCCTGGGAGTTATGGCAAGGGATTCGAAAAAGATGAGGGGTGAAAAACCCTTTATTTTCACCAACCTCAATACCGGTGAAGGTCTCGCCGATGTGGCTAAATGGATCAAGCAAAGTGTGCTTTTGGAAGGCCTGGTATGATGGTTAATAAATTCGGCCGGGACAGCGAATTGTATGTCAAGGCTAAAACTATAAAAGGCAAGACCTGTCTGGAGGATTATTTTTTTACCGCGCCTTTTAAAATAGCGAAACCTTTTTTTAATGAAAAAGGCATCATGAAGATTATCATTATGCGTGCTTCCGCCGGCATTATGGAAGGAGATTGTTATCAAATCAGGGTTGAGTTAGGCGCCGGGGCAAGGGTTGCCCTGCATGGGCAGTCCTATGCCAAGATTCACCGGATGCACGAAGGCCGGGCCAGTCAGTGCAGTCAGTTTTTTTTGGAAGAAGGAGCTTTTCTGGACTATGAGCAAAATCCGGTTATTCCTTATGCCGGTTCAAGTTTTCAAGCTGTTTCGGAATGCTTTTTAAAAAGTGGTTCCGCGTTTATGTATTCAGAGGTCTTTGCCTGTGGGAGGGAGAAAAGCGGGGAACGCTTTGAATTTAGAGAATACAGAAACTGCAACAGGGTCTATTATCAAGGCGATTTGATTTTTCTTGAACGACAAATGCTTGTGCCGGGTTGTCATGATTTGGAGGGAATCGGTTGTTTTGAAGGTTATACTCACCAGGCGACATTAGCATTTTTTTATGATCATTTTGATGATCAATTACTTGAGCTGTTAAATAATATTTTAGAAAAGAGGAGTGATATTGAATTTGGTTTAACAAAAACAAATAGGTTTGGATTAATTGTTCGAGTTTTGGGAGGGAACGCGGACAGGCTTTCTAAAATTCTTAACGATCTCAGGCAAGAATGTTATAAATTGTTTGATCGGTGATTATCTACTGTGTTTCTTAAAGTTCATCTCGGCCCAACTTCGAAGAGGCATTCATGCACGGTTTACCTGTGTTTGAATGCCTCTTTTTTGCTGTGCAAGGCGGTCATGAGTCCCTGCGTTATTGGCAGGGCGTTTTCTTTTCAAATTCCATGGATAGTGTTATAAAACTCGTTCTTTTTTATTATTATAGGCTGTTTTGTCAAAATTGTGATATAATATTGATAAAGACTTAATCGTGAGGTGAGCGATATGCCAGTAATTCGTCCTGTTTCCGATTTGCGAAACAAGACCCCTGAGATCGAGGAAATCTGCATCAAAGAGCAAAAGCCGGTTTTTATCACCAAGAACGGCAACGGTCACTTAGTCATTATGAGCCAGCAGCTTTTTGAGGAACAGCAAGCCCTATTAGACCTTTATGATAAACTGGACGAGGCCGAAGAACAAAGCCGCGCCGGAAAACACCGCCTGTTCCGCGAGGTTATGGCAGATTTAAGGAGCCGCATCCATGCCAAAGCATCTAATTAATATCACTGAGGCGGCAGAGCAGGATCTGGCCGAAATTGTTGATTATATCTCAAACGATAGCCCCGCTGCCGCACTTAAGCTGGCTGAAAACATCGAGCAGAGCATTTTACAGCTTGAGGACTTCCCGCTGAGCGGCGCTACACCGAAAAATCGAAGATTAACCCGGAAAGGATATCGTATTTTGATAGTAGATAGTTACCTGGTGTTTTACGTCCTGCTGGACAACGAGACAGTGGAAATCCGTCGCATTATAAGCGGGAAAAGAGACTATAAGTTCTTACTTTAGTGGATAATCCGCAAGTATTTATATCGGCGTAGCTGTCCGTTATCGTGCAATATGTTGACGCCACAGTAACATTAAATTAATATGGCATGATATCGATAAACATTTTTCGGTAGTAAGCAGTCTGTCGGGAAAAGGGGAATATGAAGAATTAAAGCATTACCTGGAGCATGCCGGATATGACATGAAAGATTTAAGTGTCGTAACCAGAGATATATGCTTTTTATTTATTTTGGATATGGCACGGTACGCCCCGCCTCCACCAAAGTTTACCAGTTTAAAATTGTTTCCTATGAACCCACATATCCGAAGTTTGATGATATTAAATTGCAGTAGCTGACTTTTAGAGCCATATTAAGATACTGCCGAAGTTAAAAACTAACGAAAAGGAAGGTGAAGAGCCTGGTTTTCTGGAAACACCATAAGAAACAATAACTAATGACTAAATAAGTGTGATATGTTTCGTTTTAAACACATTACCTATCAAGCCGCCAACACAGGAATAAGAGATTCCTCCTTGCGCGTTACCGGCAGCATAGCAGTTCTTTACCGTAAAGCTTTTGGGACCTGATATGAACGCATACCCTACCAGACCGCCGATGTACGATGGTGCTTTTGATGTTATCCCTTCTGAAAACTCTTTCATGGTCAAGGCCGCATTAAAAAATGCGCCAGCGGGGTAGAGGAATAGGAGTATTTATTGATTTTGTGCTGTTACAGTAAATATTCATACCTCTGTGCGCCATAAAGCACACGCATAATAACAACCTGTTTTTCTGCCTCATCAATCAGGTGAAATACAATATAGTTTTTAACAATCAGCTTGCGATAGCCCAGGCTGTTTAGAATATCATCCGAAACAGGGCTGCCCGAGTAGGGAAAATCCTTGAGCCTCATGATGGAGGCTTCAATATCATCCATCAGGTCATTGGCAGCTTTTGGGGCAACCAGGTGTTCTGAAATATACCGGTATATCCCATCTAAATCATCCTCGGCGATGGACGTAAACTTTAGCTTATAACTGTTTTGCATACTTTTCCCTTAAACGCTTGAAAACCTGCTCTCCCTCCAACAGGGGAGCACCGTCTGCAATTTGCTTTTCGGCTTCGCCCAGCTTTTTATAGACATCCGCAAGCGCCAGTTGCCTTTCATAGGTTTCTATGCTCATAATCACTAAGTCGCCATATCCGTTTTTGGTGATAAAAATAGGCTCTGACTGGTTGTGGCAGATTTCCGAAATTTTACTTGTGTTCCTTAATTCAGCGATAGGTCTTATCTGTGGCATGCGCTCAACTCCTCTGCTATGATTTACAACATTATTATGGCATAATTATGTTGTGGTTTCAAGCATAGCTTTGACGATTGTATGCGAAATTATACACAACGAAACCGTAAGACGCTATTGGAACATCACGGCTCAAAGCCATAGTCTTCAACCTGTTCATCATTAGTTCTCCCATTTAAGCCAGTACCCCTGACGGAAAATAATTAAGGGAAATACACTAGAATCAATATGAATATGATTACCTGCCAAAATTTATTTATCCTCCTCTTCAAAGGAAGGTTTAGTGGATGCCGGTTGTAGGCTAAAAGCTCTTAGGCGGATGGGCTTGCCTTCCTGCAATATTTGATAGAGGTATAATATAATGGCATGCCCGAGATTAATTAGCCACACCAGGAAACTGGTAATACCAGCAAGCGCGTAGATACCCCTGCCGGGGAAAAATACATTTAATAGAAAAAAAGCGAACCCCCCTCTCACCTTATGGAGCGGGATAGGTTGCGGTTATACTCGTTAGAAGGGAAAACACAAAAATCTTAGAATCTATAGAGATGAATAACTACCTATATTAATAATTAAAGGAATGATTATTAATGGAATTAGCCTATTTGAACGGCTGGCTGGGTCCTCTTGAAGATGCCGTGGTTTCAGTAAATGATCGAGGCTATATCTTTGGCGACGGAGTATACGAAGTTATCAGGGTTTATAACGGGGTGATGTTTGCCCGGGAAGAACACTTTAAGCGCCTGGCAGCAAGCGCGGAGGCTGTACAGATAACTCTGCCCTGGAGGTTGACGGAGCTAAAGGATATTGCGGAAGATGTACTAAGTAAAAGCGGGATTAAAGAAGCTATGATCTACATTCAGGTGACCCGCGGCACGGCGCCCAGAAGCCACCTGCCTGAAGCCGGCCTGCGGCCCAGCCTGTTGATAACCGTCCGGCATATCCCCGGGATACCTCCCGCAGTGTACAGTGAGGGTGTTAAGGTTATAACCGTGCCGGAGTTCCGGTGGCAGATGTGCCATGTGAAATCCATTTCACTGCAGGCCAGCGTGCTGGCCAAGCACAAGGCTCAGCAGGCCGGGGCGATTGAGGCTGTTTTTGTATTGCCGGATGGAACAGTGACTGAGTGTGCTTCCAGCAACATATTTATCGTTAAAGACGGTGTTCTAATGACTCACCCGGCTGACCACAGGATCCTGGCAGGCGTTATACGGTACTTTGCCCTTGAAGTGGCTGATTCTCTGGGGTTGGAAGTCAGGGTCAAGCCTTTTAATATCTCAGAGCTGATGCAGGCGGAAGAGGTATTCATCACAGGTACCGTGACTGAAATAGTGCCGGTGAGCAATGTGGACGGAACTGTTATCGGGAATGGCCGGCCCGGTCCTGTAACCAGGCGTATTTATAATGGTCTAGCCTCACTCCGGTAGTTGCTTTTTAGTTTTTTATTTTATTACCTGATTCCGGTAATGCCTGTTTATCTGCTTCTCTGGCGCCTTTAACCGGCCTCCTGATTTTATTACTGTGCCTGCCGTCTCCAAAAAAGAAAAGATGATTGGTTGAAATTTGACTGTTAGAGGCTTAGAATAATATAAACAGCATTTACCAGAATGAAATGAATTAAGCCCGCCGGCAGCCAGGCCGCCGGTTGGTTGTTTTTTAACGCTAGCTAGAAATTTACGGGAAGGGCGGGGAAGTCTATTGGGTATCAATGAATTTGCCGGGCAGGTAAAGGAAGCCTCCATCAAGCTGGCAGCCATGGATAAGGACCAGAAAAACAGAGCTCTTGCTCAAATTGCCAGGGCACTGGTTGACCGCCAGGACGAAATCATCAGAGCGAACCGGGATGATTTAACCAGGAGCGAGAGCGAAAACCTGGCGGAGCCTCTTTTGAAAAGACTGAAGTTTGATGAGGCCAAGATAACCGATGTGGTGGACGGGATCAACAGCCTGATCGACCTGGAGGACCCTGTCGGCAAGACACTGCTTGCAACAGAGCTTGACGATGGACTGGAACTGTATAAAACCACCTGCCCCATTGGTGTAATTGGTGTGATATTTGAGTCCAGGCCGGACGCCCTGGTGCAGATCTCCACTCTCTGCCTGAAAAGCGGCAACGGCGTGCTGCTCAAAGGCGGCTCTGAAGCCAAAGAAACCAACCGCGTCCTGGCGGATGTTATTATCAGGGCCACAGAAGAAGCAGGTATTCCCGCAGGTTGGCTGAAGCTCATGGAGACCAGGGCGGAAGTCAGTGAGATGCTGAAATTGGACGAGTTTATTGACCTGATCATCCCCAGGGGATCAAACGAATTTGTCCGGTATATCATGGACAATTCCAGGATACCTGTGATGGGGCACGCGGACGGCATCTGCCACTGCTATGTCGATGAGGAATTTGATCTGGACATGGCTGTGAAAATCGTGGTGGATGCCAAAACCCAGTATGTGGCCGTATGCAATGCGGCGGAAACACTGCTGGTGCATGAAAGCGCGGCGCCCCGGTTTTTACCAGTGCTCAAGGAAGCCCTGGACCGGAAACAGGTGGAAATAGCAGGCTGCCCCAGGACCAGGGAAATCATCCAGGTGGCGGCGGCCACCGAAAAGGACTGGCAGACGGAATATCTGGATTACAAGCTGTCGATTAAAGTCGTGGAGAATGTTGATGAGGCGATTAACCATATCAACAAATACGGCTCCGGCCACACGGACAGCATCATCACCAGCAGCAGGGACAAGGCCGCCCGCTTCATGGCCCTGGTTGACTCGGGCAATGTGTTCTGGAATTGCTCTACGCGCTTCAGTGACGGCTTCCGCTACGGCCTGGGCGCGGAAGTGGGGATAAGCACCAGTAAAATTCACGCCAGGGGACCGGTAGGACTGGAAGGGCTGGTTATCTACAAATATAAACTCATAGGCAGCGGTCAGACCGTGGCTGAGTACGCCAGCAGGGAAAAAACGTTCAAGCACAGAAAGCTGGACAAACCATTCCCCTTGTAAGAGCATTTTACCGGATGCCTCAGCATAACTGCCAGGCGGGAAAGACCGCCAAACTTAAAAGGGCTTGCTAAAACTGTTATCTATGCTATAATTCCAGCAAAAGGTGTCAACCCAAAAAAAGGAGGGGCTATTATGGCGCTGTACATCGCTCTTGGACTGATTATCATCCTTATATTTGCGGTCATAGCGATCTACAACAAACTGATCAGACTCAGGAACACCGTGAAGTCATCGTGGTCAGATATTAATGTCCAGCTTAAAAAGAGGTACGATCTCGTGCCGAATCTGGTGGAGACCGTTAAAGGCTACGCGGCCCATGAGAAATCAGTTTTCGAGAAAGTGACAGCGGCGCGGTCAACGGCCATGCAGGCTGTATCCCCGGCTGATAAAGCCAGGGCCGAGAACATGCTGGGGGACACCTTGAAAAGTCTTTTTGCGGTGGCCGAGGCCTACCCCGAACTGAAGGCAAGCGCGAATTTTACGCAGCTGCAGACCCAGCTGCAGGAGCTTGAGAACAACATAGAGTATGCCAGAAGGTATTACAACGCGGTGGTCCGCGACTACAACATAACCATCGAGTCCGTCCCGTCAAACATCGTGGCCTCACTGGGCAAGTTCAAACAGGAAGAGTTTTTCGAGCTTGAGGAACCGGAAGTCGAAAGAAAGCCGGTCAAGGTGAGTTTTTAATGAGGAAAGCAGCTTATATCATTTGCACCATATTGTTAATCCTGATGCTCTCCCCCTCCGCGGCACGGGCACAGGATTTTACCATCAACAAATTCCATTCTGATATTAAGGTCTATGAAGATTCATCCTTCATTGTAAAAGAAGTTATTGACGTGAATTTTCTCAGGTCAAAGCATGGTATTTACAGGGAGATACCGTTTAAGTACACAGACGAGCTTGGCAAGACTATTACCACCCCACTAAAGGTATTATCCGTCACCAATGGCAGCGGGCAGAAATGGAAGTACGATGTTAGCAGGAATGGCAATGCCCTGAAGATACAAATCGGCGACGCGAAAAAGTATGTGAGCGGTGCTCAGACTTATGTGATCACCTATAAAGTCGAGAATGCGATCCTTTTTTTTGAAGATCACGACCAGCTTTACTGGAATGTAACGGGCAATTACTGGCAGGCGCCTATCAAAGAGGCATCGGCTGATGTTACCCTGGCGGTGAAAAATATCAGCCAGGATCTCAAAGCCGCCAGCTACACCGGCTTTTACGGTTCGGAGCAATCGCAGGCCGTCTCTGAGACTACCTTCAACATGGGGAGATTCTATACAACAAAGAGCTTAAAAACAGGCGAAGGCCTGACGATCGTCCTTGGTTGGGATAAAGGGCTTGTTACCCCTCCCTCCTCTCTGCAAAAATTCTTATGGGCCTTGAATGTCAAAGAAAACTGGGTGTTCCTTTTCCCTGTGCTCTCGCTGATATTCATGAGCAACCGGTGGTACAAAACGGGTCGGGACCCCAAGGTGAGGGATGCTGTAACTGTAATGTATGAGCCCCCTCAAAGCAGCGGACGGCCGCTTACACCAGCTGAGGTCGGTACCATTGTTGATGAAAAGGTAGACCCGCGGGACATCACTTCGAGCATAGTCGGGCTGGCGGTAAAGGGATATATAAAGATTGAAGAGATAAAAAGAGACGGCCTGATTTTTGATTCCA
>Ga0074195_1002916_pt1 | contig 17375 bp, 17 predicted proteins | sample EPASupsiteHSE623_FD_64525 | JGI IMG/M metagenome (GOLD analysis project Ga0074195, IMG submission 64525) | Bioremediated contaminated groundwater from EPA Superfund site, New Mexico - Sample HSE6-23 | ecosystem: Environmental > Aquatic > Deep subsurface > Groundwater > Contaminated ...
ACTCCCCATTCCAGCTCCAATGCCACCACAGGCTGCTCCAGGCCGAAGCTATGCAGCACCTGCGGATGAACCTCGCCGAAGATGCCGATGGTTCGGCCATCCCGCACGAGATCCGCCCCGCGACCGGGAAGAAGTGCGCCGTCCGCGGAAGGCACTATCGTCACCTTCTCGGCCAGGTCCAGCTCGCATAGGACCGCATCGATCACCGATCTGATCTCCGAGAAGCCGGCATTGCTGTGGATGGCGGCGGCTGCCAGGTTCATGCGAACCTTCCTGTCCACCACCACGTCCCCGGCGGCAAAGATCCTCTGCGGCAGGGGATGATGCTGGTTGAGGGCGAAGATCTCCAGCAAGCTGGAGAGCAGGGAGGTGCGCAGGATTGTGTGCAGCTCGCTGATGGGATGAAGCACGCGCGTCGTGCCCGACAGGACAGGCCGCTTCATCCATTCGAAGTGCGCCCGCTCATTGGTCAATGTGAACGGCATGGTTTCGAGGTAGCCGAGGCCCGCCATGATCTCGCGAATCTCTCCCTTTTTGGTCTCGCTGGGAAGCGCCCTGCCGACCGTTACCGTGCCCGGCATCTCCGCCGTCAGCTTCTCGTAGCCGAAGGCTTTCGCCGCGTCCTCGAAGAGATCCCAGGAGTGCATGATATCGGCGCGATAGCTGGGGACCTGCACATGAACCGATGAGCCGTCCGCCCTGGCGTCAAAGCGCATCTTTCTCAGGCACTCGGCCAGCTCCTCCGCACTCAGATCAAACCCGATCAGATCGTTGGCCTCCTGAACCGAAACGGTGCGGGCCACAGGATTCAGGTTCGGGGAGACAAAATCGCCCTCACTCCTCTTCACGAGAACGCTCTCTATCTTGCCGCCGCGCTCGGCCAGGGATGTCACCACGATGTTCAGGGCTTTGTGAACCATGCTGTCCGTCCCTGTGACATCGATGAAAAGATCCTGGGTATCATCGGTAACGCGCGTCAGGTCTCCGTTGATGATGGGCGGGAAGGAGAGGACGTTATCATTGGCATCCACAATGAGGGGATAGCGCTCGCAGCCGTCCAGGATGTGGCCGTAGCCCTTTCCCTTGGGATGCTTTTGCAGCATCTCGCGCATGCTCAATTCTTCCGTGAAATCGAGAGGCACGAACTTTCGCTCCGGATCGGCCCCAAAGTAGCGGAAGGGCGGCGTGATCCTGGAGATGTCGTGCACGCCGATGGCCACCTTTCTCCGGTTCCGGCCAAGGCCCCAGTGCAAATCCTCTTGCAGTCCCATGAGCGATTCGATGGCTTCGCTGGTGAATTCCAATCCCCGCACAATGGCGCAGCCGATCACCGGGCGAACCGCTTTTACCGACTCCTCCACCTGTAGCACGACCGGGCCCGGCTTGACAGGATAATCCACCAGCCCGGTCTTGATGCCCAGGAAGCCCTGCATGGCTCTCGCCACGCCCTCCGAACTGTAGAGGTCCGGGCGGTCCGGGAAGAACTCGACGTCGACGTGATCCTCTTCCGCTCTCTTTCCAATGTCCGCACCCATCATGGCCAGCCGGCTCATGATGGTCTCGCGCGAGGCTCCAATCAGCCTCTCCATATCCTCGTAATAAAGTCTGACAACAGGCATGAATAGATCCTCCTTAGAGCTTGATGGAAACCGGCGTCTGGCGCAGCCAATCGATGTCCGACTGATACAGCAGTCTCAGGTCTTTCAGCCCCAGCTTGAGCATGGCCACCCTGGAGACGCCAAGGCCCCAGGCCAGCACGGGGTATTCGATGCCGAAGGGCGCTGTCACCTCTTTTCGAAAGACGCCCGCGCCTCCCAACTCCACCCATCCCAGACCCTCGATGAAGACCTCCGGCTCGACGGACGGCTCGGTGTAGGGGAAGTAGCCGGGGCGGAAGCGGACCTCCTCAAAGCCCATCTTGTTGTAGAACTCCTTCAGGAAGCCCAAGAGATGCCGGAAGGATACGCCCCTGTCCATGATGATTCCCTCCAGTTGCTCGAACTCCGGGGTGTGCGTGGCGTCGATGGCCTCGCGCCGGTAGACGCGATCGATTCCGAAGGCCTTGACGGGCGGCTGGGGGTGGTCGTGCAAATACTTGATAGTCACGCCGGTGGTGTGGGTGCGCAGCACCTCCTGGCGTGCGATCTCGGGGCTCCAGTGCCCGCCCCAGCCGCACGATCCCGTGTTCCCGCCGCACTCATGCATCTCCTTGATGCGGGAGTAGTCGGGAATCTCCGCCTTGCCGTCCAGGTAGAATGTGTCCTGCATCTCGCGGGCGGGATGATCCTGCGGCTGGAAGAGGGCGTCGAAGTTCCAGAAGCTGGACTGGACTACCTGCCCCTTGATCTCGGTGAAGCCCATCTCCAGCATGATCTCTCTCATGCGGTCTATGAGCCGCTGGTAGGGATGCCTCTTGCCGGGGTAGATCTTGTCTGCGGCAAGGGCGACGTTGTAAGGCCGGGCGCGGTAGAGCTTGCCGTTGTACTTCAGACAATCGCCATCCCAAACACCTGTCTTGATCATGGCCGAGGTAACGGCGACCAGAGACTCTGCGGCGGTGGTCTCAATCTCGGATGCGGCCTTCTCTCCGGCTGGTGTGATCTCGTAGCGCCATGCTTTGGTCTTGTTCGAAGATACCAGTCCCCGGCTCTTAATATCTGCTAACCCTTTTGTGTCCAAGACGGAACCGCTCTTCGGTCCGGCCATCAGCGTTTCCAGGACCTCTTCGTCCTTGCCTTTGGGCGCGTTTCCCACCGGCTTGAGGACCCCTGCTTGAATCACGGCCCAGCCCTTCTTGCGCAGCCACCCCAAGCTGATCTTGAAGGCAGGATCTTTAATCTCCGACATGCTCTTGCCGGTGCCGATCGCTTTGAGCAAGCCTCTCTCCGGCAATCCCTCCGTCGCATACTTTTTCCCTTCTTCGGTGAGGGAGAATATCTCGTCCACCGACTTGGCAACCTTGACGAGAGCCGTCTCCTCAAGGGCGTCGGCTGAGGCTCGCACCGCCTCTACCTTCATGTCCAGCTTTTCGGCGATAGTTTGAGGATCTGTTTCGCCTTCGGATATCGCCTTCAGAACTTTTGCGTCGCTTTCAGCTAACATCATATCATCCCGCAGCGGGCGAATTTTTGGGCGGCTTGTAAGCTTTTCATGGTCGCCCTCAGCCCATAGATCAAAAGAAAGAAAAGACTAAGTGGCCGAAGATGCCCATAGCTAGTCTCTTCGGCTTGAGGAGCCTGATCTTGTGATCGACGAATGAGGATTTTACTGTCTTCTCAGGCACGTTTTTTCGGTTAGATTGATGATTTATAAATCTGTCGAACACCCGGCAAATTGGCCGCGAATGCCTCCAAAAAATGCACAAGGAAATAAGAAACCAAGAAAAGAAGGGCGGTCGAGGGTTAGATCCACACGTCCGTCATTTGATCTGCTTATCCGCTGTTTCAGATCCGCTCATTTGTCTCCCGCGTCGGACTCCAGCTCCCGGACGGCTTCCAGGACACCATGCACCGCCATCTCGAAGAACATCTTTCCCTTTTCGGGTGAGGAGCGGCTGGGGTCTCCCATGACGCCGTTGCCCATGAGGTGGCGCACGTTCTTTTGAATCAGGAACCTGGGGCGGCTGGGGAAGTGCTTTTCCGGCTTTCCCGCCACAAGATCGCCTCGAATTTGCATCATGAGCGATGTCTCTATCTCGCCGGAGTGGCCGTCGCCGGGCGTCTCCACCGTTTTGGTGTCGATCAGATCGAACAAAGATACCAAACTCACGCGAAAGTCGCGTACCTCCACCGCCATCTGGCATGCCTCTTCCAGCGCCGCCATGTGCAGCCCTCCGGCGTGGCCGGTCAGGATCATGACTTTCCTAAAGCCGCTGTCGTAAAATGAGAGCAGCAGATCCGCGGCAAAGGCGCGCAGGGCATCGTGGCCCACGGTGATCGTGCCGGGGAAGTACCTTGTACTGCGGCAGACGCCGTAGGGCAGGGACGGGGCCAGAAAGATATCATGGCGTGCCGCCGCCTCCCTTGCCACTTCAACGGCCTGGATGGTGTCCGTAAAAATGGGAAGGTGAGGCCCGTGCTCCTCCGTGGCACCCACGGGCAGGATCACGGTCCTTGTCTCCTTCAAGCCGGCCTCGATCTGAGGCCAGCTCATCTCTTCCAGGAGCTTCATATGGTGATGACCGATCCGTTGAGGACGTACTCCTCAGGCACTCTTACCTCGTAGGTCTTGTCGCCCACCGAGATCTGGTAGGGGCCGAGAGGCTTGGTGTCGAAGTTCGTGCCGCTTGCAATCGGACCCTCCGTCGAGTAGGGGAGCACCAGGGTGAACTTGCCGCTGGAGTCGGTTACATTGGACTGGCGGTAGACGAATGCCCTGTTCTCATTGGTCATGATCGCCGCGCCCGCGGACACGATCGTGCCCGCCGGGGCGCTTCCCTGTACCACCGCTCCGGGCACATGCTCGAAGGTCTTGACCCTCTTTTGCCCGTCGCTGGTCACCGGCGTCTCGGATTCATGGACAAGCCGGTAATGCTGCAGTGCCTCTAAGGGGAATGGGCTATTTACCGGACTTGTAGCCGCAACTACAGCGATGTCTCCTTCCTTCTTGCTGTCTGCGACAAATGCCTGCAGCTCGGAGTAGTTTTGTGTGATTAGGGGCGATTTGGTCAGCACCGGGACGGTCGCGCCGCCCTCCAGCGCCATGCCCCGATATGCCAGGCCGACGCCTTCTCCTCCCGTCTCCTCAGTTCCGTCGAAGAAGTAGAGGCGAGCGGTCATTGATTTGAAGTACGGCTCAAGATACATCTGAACCGGAACCAATTGTTCTCCTTGCGGCTGGTAGACTGCGCCTATGTACTTGGAGACGGGAATTCCGCTCCAGGCGGCCATGGCATGGAATTTGCCCGTGGCCATGTCCAGATCGACCATCACATATTTGGTGTTCAAGTAGCGCGAGCGGTTCAGATCAAGACCGGCCAGCACCTTCTCCGCCCGGGTCTCATTCTCGGCCAGGAAGAAGGGAGACGATCCTGAAACGCCTGTCGTCACGCTGCCGATTCCCTGCTGGAATGGATTGGCATTGGGTATGCGGTGGCCGATGGTCTCAATGAGATGGCCGTAGTCCCACCAGGACATGATGCCGTAAGCAGCATTCGGGTAGGCATACTGTCCGCTGGCAGGCCGCACATACTTTTCATAAAGATCCATGCCGGGGCTGGGGGTGTTGTTCTCCAGCCATGCGGTGGACGTCATCCAGTCGGATTCCGGCCCGTCGGTATAGCTGGCCACAATCAGGCTGGTGCTGAGTGCCGGGTAGATGAGGAAGATGAAGATGAGAAGGGCTGATGCTATCACCTTCAAGTTCGATGTCAGGAACTTGACCGGCTCCTTGGTGTCGAAGAATCCGCCTTCTTCACGAACTCCGCTCCTTTGCATGATCCAGAATGCCAGGTAGCCCGTCAGCAGAGCCACATTAACTCCATAGTAGTAGGCAAACCTGTTCTGGGCCAAAGTCATGACCAGAAGCAGAATCGACCATATGAGGAGCAGGAGATCTGCAGGTTTCTGGCTGCGGACAAAGCGCATCAATATCAGTGCCATGCCGATGATGGCCAGGAAGAAGGACGAGAGGAGCACAATGTTGCCGAATGCCGGGAAGTTGGCCAGCATGCTCGACCAGGAGACATCGCCCTGATAGGTCAACAGCGGCGAGGCCTCGCCCACAGTCGCAGCTCCGCCGGTCTTTGCCTGGAAGATATTCAGGCCGGAGAAGAGGGTACTCGTGAACTCCGGCACTGCCAGAGCTAAAATCAGTGTGCCCAGCACTACAACAATGGCCAGAGCGCCTGGGTAGTAGTATCTGGCAAATCCCTTCTCCTCGATGAATTTGGACAGCATCGAGAACAAGAGCACTGCCGCCACGCCTATCAGTAGAATGGTCGGCTGGAAGAGCGAGTAAAGATAATGGTTAAATCCGTAATAAGGCTGAACGAAGGGGAGCACGACCAGCGTTGCCACAAAGAAGGTTACGCCGCTGCATATCCCCAAATATTCCACACTTCTGCCCTTCATGTGATCCACGGCGCTTTGCAGGATGACGAAGAGCAAAATGATGCCCTCAAAGAGGAATCCCGAGGACCAGGCATCGATGTACAGGCCCAAGGAGACGCCGGCAAGGGCCGCGTACAGGAGCGGCTCTTTCAATGTTGATGTTTTCTTTTGAACCGCTTCGAAGGTCATCTTCCTTCCCGAATGCAGGGCCAGGATGAAGAACATCATCGTAAGCGTGCTGAATAAAATCTCTGCTGCATGGTGATCCGTGAAACCAAGGACGGTGCGGTTGAAGAGCTGTCCGGGAAGGACCGCCACAATCAACGCCGAGATCAGGCCGCAGCTCTTGCCGCCTATCTCTCTTCCGATGAAGTAGACCGGGAAGACCAGCAGGGCCCCGAGGACTGCCGGCAGGAATGCACCCACCACTTCCACGACATGCATGCTGGGGTGTCCCAGCCCGAAGATGTAGGAGAAGATGGTGATGGCCCAGCTATTGAAGGGACCGAAGTGAGTAGGCGTTCCGTGCGGGAAGTAGGTCATGGGGTCGAACCAGAGCCGCTGCAGGTTGATCACAGTGCCTTTAGCCAGCATCATGTGATACCAGGCGTCGCTCTCGCTGCTGAAGATGACCTTGCCCCCGGTGAAGACGTCATTCCAGGGCACAATGGCTCGCAGATAGAACGAGAAGAGCGCCGCAACTACCAGCCCTGCATACCAGGATAAGTCGCTGTTCTTCCAGATATTGGCCTTGTCAATTGCCTTGGCCTTTTGCTTAAGAGAGGCCGATGAGGCATCCAGCGGCTTGGCATCATTGGCCCCTGCCGAAGGAGTTATACCCCCGTCTCCCTTATCCACAGATCTCTTAGACATCAAAGCATCTCCAAAGCCGCTCTCTCCTCATAAACGTTTTGAATCCTCGAAATTGTGACGGCCAGTCAAATGGTGAATTAAATTGTGTTAAGTCGGGCATCATCTTCGCCAGGCGCTTTCTCTATAGAAAAGAAAGCTCTGCCAAAGAACAGGCTCTGCCAAGCATGATATTTATGGCACCTTCCCGTTGTTCAGCGCGAGGAGCCGAGCAAAATTTCAGTTTGATGCCGAAGTTGAGCTTGATTCAAAAGACGAGCTTGATGCCAAAGGTTAATGCATCATAAAGCCATTTGCCTGTTGATCATTATGGAGAAGATACAGGATGTGAAGGGCCTGGGCGGCATGTTGAACGGCTTTCGGGATCTGGTCAAGGATGACAAGAGCATCCTCTTCGTAGGATCTCCCGGTTTTTGCACACCTTTTGCCTTATTCCTGGGCTATCCGGTGCGGGAGAAGGAGCTGGCCTTTGTGCCCGGCCTGGAGGAAAAGAAGGCGCGCCGCATGGTTGCTACTGAGTACGGCATGGAGCTTGGCGAGGTCGCGAACGCGGACGCCGATGTGGTGGTCGTCCTGGGCGGCATGGCCATGCCCAAGATCGGAGTCCAGAGTTCGCAGATGAAGGATTTTCTGTCCCGGTTGAAATACAAGAAGCTGGTGGGAGTCTGCTTCATGTCCATCTTTGAGAAGGCCGGCTGGTGCCAGGCTTTGCCTTTTGACTACGTCATGAATATGATTCTCGAAGGCGATTTGTCCAAGTAGAAGGGCATAAAATCAAAGAACCAATATTCTTTTTCGCGTCTTTCTTTTCCTTGTTTGGCGGTTTGCTGCATTTGCTGCTATCTAAAACTGCTATCTAAAACGCCAATGCTCGCTTTACGCATTGAAATAAAAGAAAATGGGCCCGACGCGATTTGAACGCGTGACCTCACGGTTATCAGCCGTGCGCTCAACCTGGCTAAGCTACGGGCCCGGTCCGCACTTTGCATTGATGATCCCATTTATAATTGTTTCCCTGCAAAGGCTCTCCGCCGCAAAAGGTGGATTCTAAAGGTGGGTGCTTTATCGTGAGCAAAAAATGACTGCCGCATTCATTGGCAATTGCTCCTACTGATTCGATGTACCAAAACCGGCCTGCTGAGGATGGGGGGCAAGGCCATTTTGCCATTCGTTGCGCCTAAGCTCTATATTGCGCTCGATTGTTCCTTGCAGCATTTCCCTGCAACATTTCCCGGCTTCGTTCCATGCGGCATTTCCCTGCGACATTTTCCGGTTTCGTTCCATGCGGCATTTCCCTGCGACATTTTCCGGTTTCGTTCCATGCGGCATTTCCCTGCGACATTTTCCGGTTTCGTTCCATGCGGCATTTCCCTGCAGCATTTGGCTCATCTTCCGCCTCGTCAGACCTAAGTTAAAGCATGCCTCTTCGACAACCTTAAATCGATGCAATAAGGATTTAGGAAGCAGTGAATTATATGGACACCCCCCAAAAAGAAAATAAAGAGGATTTGACTGGCCTCTACGACCTGGCCATTCCCTTGAGCATGCCTGTCTCCGTGATCGGCGAGCTGGTTGAGAAGTTCGATCTGGATCTTTTAAGGAGGAACGGCAAGATGGACATGACCGGCGAAGTGATGGACAGAGAGATCCTGGTTTTGAGGGGCGACCTGGAGACTGTCAAGGCTGCCGAGAAGTACATGTTCGAGGCCCTAGACAGAAAAATAGCGGATTGGGGCAAGAAAGACCGGGAAGAGAAATACAAGAAATATTATGAGGAGCAGGCCCAGGCCAGGATGAAAGAGCTGAAGGACAATCCGGAAGCTTCAACCAATTGGGATCTGACGGCCACGTAGTAGCGGCGTCCGTCAAATCTTAATCAATTATTTCAGTCGATCATAACCCACTTGTTCTTTCCTTCCCAAAGCTTCAGGGAGACCAGACGGACAGGTGTGCCCGAAAGATCCTTTTTCAGCCGCTCACATATCCATTCGGCAATTCTTTCCGCGGTTGGGATCGGCAAGAGGTCGTTCAAGCAGCGGTGGTCCAGATCCTCCAATGCCCCGGCCAGGACCCGCTTGAGCTGGTAGAAGTCCATGACGAATCCATCCGCACCGACATCGCCTTCTACAACCATCTCCACCTGGTAGGTGTGGCCGTGCAAGTTGGCGCATTTTCCCTGGTAGCCGGGCAGGCTGTGCGCGGCATCGAACTCCGTCGTCAATCCGAGCTTCATTCCTGCGCCCTCCCGTGCCGCCGATCGATCTCATCCAACTGATCGAGCATCTTTCGTAGAGCCGTTCGCACGGCGTCCGAGAAGCTCACGAACTTCTTTCCGTCGCCGACGTGAGCATTGACGTCATCGACGATATGCTGAGGTATATCCACTGTAACTTTGGGCATGCATTCCTCTGGTATGGCTGGAGGAATGGCCGGGCCATATTAAATAGCTTTTTATGCTCTGATTTGTGCTCCGATTTGTGTTCTCATCCATGCGCAAAATCTCGCTCCGTCACGGCTTTCCAAGCATCGCACGTGCCCGTTTTTTCGCACGCTGAATTTTTTATCTTATTCTTCACGGGCAAGATCGGCAGGGGCTCCGGCCAGGGCGACGAGGGCCTTGGCCTCCATGAAATGCAGCTTTGCCGGCACCAACAGGATGTGCAGCGGCCCGCCGAAGTCGTGGCTCTTCAGGCCTGTGAGCCGGTCCGCCCTCACGGCAGCATCGGGAGAACCGGCACGGGCAATGCCCACGCCCAATTGGTCATCCAGGATGTGCTCGCCTGCATTGTCCTGCATTTCCAGAAGGAGCGTCGCTCCTTCGTTGACGGTCATGAACCGCTCGCCACAGTCTATGCACTGGATGTCCAGGAAGAGCATGGTATGCAAATTGCGTGCCAGGTTCTCTTTCAATACCAGGTAGGGCGTCTCGGGGATGATGCGCTTCCCTCTGGAAATGTAGGGAAAAGGAATGGTGGTCGACCTGCCGAAGCGATAATTTTGCAGGCCGCACAGGCCCGAGACGGCGGTGACGATGGATGAAGAATGAATGAGCGCAGTCTTTATGCCCAATTCGGCTGCCCGCAGCCGCAGGTCGAGGTGAGTCGTGGAAACCATCGCATCCCCTCCCACCAGGAAGGCCACGTCCTTATTGCGGGCTTCTTCCAGCCATGCCGGCTCGCCCTCCACGTCGGTGCGGGAGAGAAGATGGATCCTCTTGCCGTAAAGTTCCTCCAGCTTTTCTATTGATGCACCCATCAGCCGCGAGGTGTAAAACTCGGCATAAATCCTGTCGGCAGCACGAACGGCATCCAGGCCCTTGACGGAGATGTCGCGCTCGTCGTAAAGGCCAAGACCGATGAATATAAGCATAATTCCCCCTTCGCCCCACCCGGCTTAAAAACGCTCTCTCTTCGAGATGTAGATCCAATGCACCTCGCAATTTCCATTGCTCAAATTCGATGCTCAATTTCAATGTACCTGCAATCCAATGCACTCGATTTTCCCGCAGCCGGATCGGATGCCTGCCTTCTCCCGGCCTGCAGAGTCTTTCGGTAAATCTATATCCCATCTCACCAAAGTGATTGTCATGATTGGCAGGGCAACTCAAGTGGTGGATTGCAGGGAGAGCATGGGGCTGGCCAAGGGCGGCGGCCTGGCCCAGAGGGGAACGCTCTCCGAGGCTACAAAGCCGGATGTGATCGCCATAGCCATGTCGCCGGGAAGGCGTCATATCACAAAGCCCGTCTGCGAGATGACTTACGGTCTGCGCCGGGAGGGCATCCAGACCAGTGTTCTCGTCCTGGAGGCGGGAACGGGCGTGCCGGAAAGCTTCCCTCAGGCGTCGCGAGGCTACGGCCCGACCTTCGGTCTCAACGAGAGGGAGATCGAGCAGGTCGCGCGCCACAAGATTGCCGTCTTTCACCTGGGGAATGTGCGAAGCCACGTCATTCACAAGGTCAAAGAGATCCTCTCGCAGGTGGACATTCCGGCTGTGGTGGTCGCCCAGTGCCCGATAGATCTGGAGGACTTTGCTCGCGAGGGCATAAAGACAAGAACGGTTAAGCCGCCGCGCCAGAAGGTCCAGACCAGGGGAGAGGTCGTGGATATCGTCACGGGCATCACGCGCGGCGCAACCTGCACCCGCGTCAAGCTCAACACCCTGGCCAAGGTCTTGAACAAACATCTGGCCGAGATCTATGCGCAGGAGGCCAAAGAAGCCGCTGCCGCCGCCAAGAAAAAGAAGAAATAAATCAGCAAGCAGTCATTTATTTTTATATTTATGCACTGTTTTCATTTTTATTTTTGTCTGTGTCTTCATTAATCTCTCGATGAGGATTAATACTATCCCGCGGAGGGGAAGGCGATGAAGTATGTAGTTCTCCTGGGCGACGGAATGGCCGATCGGCCCATTTCGGCTTTGCAGGGCAGGACGCCTCTGCAGGCGGCATCGACCCCGAACATGGACATGCTGGCACGGCAGGGCCGCTCGGGTCTTGCCAGAACGGTTCCGGACGGCTTTCCGCCTGGAAGCGATGTGGCCAATCTCTCCGTGATGGGCTATTTGCCCCAGAAGTACTATACCGGTCGCGCACCCCTGGAGGCTGCGGCGATGGGTGTACGCCTCGGACAGGAGGACATTGCATTTCGCTGCAACTTCGTGACCGTTGAGGGCGGCATCATGTCCGACTACAGCGCCGGGCACATCACCTCCGAGGAAGGCAGCGACCTGATCGATGCTCTGAAGCCTCTGATGCCCGAGCAGCGGCTCTATGCCGGTGTCAGCTACCGCAATTTGCTCGTCCTAAAAGCCGGGGCCAAGGCCGTCTGCACTCCGCCGCACGACATCAGCGACCAGGTCATTGACGGCCACCTGCCCCGCGGCCAGGATGCCGATCTGCTCATCGAGCTGATGCAGGCCGCAAAGCCGGTTCTGGCAAAGCATCCCGTGAACCTCAAGCGCATTGCGGAAGGCAAAAAGCCCGCCAACATGATCTGGCTGTGGGGCCAGGGGCCGAGGCCCGCCATGCCCACTTTCCAGGAGCTGTACGGCCTCAAGGGCGCGATGATCTCCGCTGTCGATCTGCTCAGGGGCATTGGAAAATATGCCGGTCTGGAGGTCGTCGAGGTTCCCGGCGCGACGGGAAACATCGACACCAACTACGAAGGAAAGGTCGAAGCGGCTCTGTCGGCCTTGAAGACTCTGGACTTCGTCTACCTGCATGTCGAGGCCCCGGATGAGGCCGGCCACGAAGGAAAAATGGATGAGAAGATCAGGGCCATAGAACTCTTCGACGAGCGTGTGGTCGGCCCAGTGATCGAGGGCCTGCGCCGCCGGGGCGTGGACTGGCGCGTGCTGCTGCTGCCCGACCACGCCACGCCCATTGCCATCAAGACGCACAGCCGCGAGCCGGTGCCCTTTGCCATGATGGGAAAGGGAATCGAGCCGGACGGGGCAGGCGCATTTAATGAGGACGAGGCGAAAAGGGGTGGATTTGGGCTGGTGGAGGCGACGAAGCTGATCGGGATGATGGCGAGATAGGCTCCGAGGTCCATTGGTCTGGATCTTTGATCTGGATCGCTGATCTGGATCAGCCTTTTGACCGTTGTCAGTCCGCTACACCGCTTCGCACGTGAAGATAGAGTAGCACAAAGTCGCCCGGAACTCATCCCCCTCTCGGGTGAATATTTTTTGACCGCAGCCGAATTTCTCCACGATCTCTCGCCCGATGGCCACTTTTTCTTCCGGCCCGAGGCCGTAGCGCTCCCTTAGATCCGCGGAACTCATCTGCAGCGGCGGGGCAGGGGAGGCGGCGCGCACGGCAAAGCCCGCCCTCTGCAGCCGGGCTGCCAGTTCATCTCTTGTGAAGAACCACTTCCCCGTCTCCATGCGTTCGTAAAGGAGGTTCATCAGGTCCGCATCCCCCTGGCGAGCGAAGCAGGCCGACTGGTGCACGAAGAACTCACCGGGATGAAGCTGCATTCGCAGGTGTTTTAGGAGCGGATCGATTCCATCGCGCCCGAAGTAGTGCAGCATCGATCTTGACATGAGGAGCAGCCTTTCCTCACCGGCCAGGAGCTGTCGGCGCGTCACCTGATTCAGAGGCGACTGCAGCTTGACAATTCCGCCGTTCGCGCAAACCGACAACTGCTTTTCCGAGAGGTCCACATCCACCAGGCGGACTGTCAACAGGCCGCGCTGGAGCAGTTCTGCCAGGAGAAAGCCGGTCCCTCCGCCCAGGTCCGCCAGAACATCCGGCTTGCCGAACTCGATTGCCTTTTCCACCGCATCCAGCAACGGCCCTGCTGCATTTGCATCGGAAAAAAAGCCGTCAAAGACTTCTGCCCAGCGTTGGCCGTGAACGCCAAGCTCTCGCAAGACCGATTGCTCCGCGGTTGCGTTCTTACCGGTCGCGCTCGCCCCGTTTTTCCTTTTGGATTGTTCGCTCAAAGAAGCATCTCTCCACTCCGTTTGTTCTTGCCGTTTGTTCTTGCCGGAGACGGTGTTAATCCTTAAAACTGGCCGTGTATGCCGATCCATCCGGCGCAGGAGAATGCGAACCTCGCTTCCGCGTCCAGGCCCAGATGCTTCAGGGCCACGCCTTTGTTGTGCCAGGCGTGGGCGTTTTTGGGATTGATCTTCAATGCCCTCTCAAAAGACGAAACGGCATCGTCATAGCGCTGCAGGGCGCACTTCCACATTGAATTACCAGGAATGCTTATATACTCCTCAAGGCCAATTTACTGTCATGGCTGATGAGAGATATAGAGGTTTGACCGCCGAGATATATTTTGCCTCTCCTCAACAGAAGAAAAAATATTATGATATGGCGAGAGAACGAGGCTGCAAGTTTTCCAAACTAATGCTTTCAATTCTTGAGGAAGTATCGCAGCCGCGGACCGAGATTCCACAAGCCGCAGAGGAATTAGAGGCCCTGCGGGAAGAAAATCGCCAGCTGCATAAGACAAATAAAGAACTAATACAGGAGCGCGATCGTCAAGATCAAGAGGTAAGAAGGCTGCGCAATGAATCCTTTCTGCAGCCAAGCGTTGATAATTTCATCGATCCCGACCTTCTCGTGGCTCTGCAATCCGGCCCTCTGCATAGCCGACAACTCCTGGAAAGGTTGGATATCAATCCCACGGATGGTCAAGCTATCCGGGCCATCACAAGACAACTTGAGATCCTGGAGTCATTGGGCTTCATAACCCGCGGTCCGAGGGGGTGGAAATGGCTAAAATAAAAAGCCAGCGACTGATCGAACGATGGGCTGAAGACGCCAAGATTCGTGGCATCTCACCGTCGACGGTGTATGGCTATCGAAGGATATTGAAAAATTTCGAGAAATTTGCACAGGGTGCAGATCTGCTACAGGCGGATAAATTCCTGATACGTGACTACATCAAGGAACTGCAAGCGCGCGGCCTATTAATCAAGACTATCGAATACCATTTGCTCGCACTCTCAAATCTCTATCGTTGGGCCAGGTTCGAAGAATTAATAAAAGAGGATCCTTTGGCGGGAGTCCGGGAGCATTATTTGCGCCGCTATAAGGGTGCAGCCTGTGAGCGCCATACGCATAAGCTCATATCGGTAGCAGAGGCCACCCATCTTGTTGACTCCTTTGTTGATATACGGGATAAAGCCATGATAATGCTTCTACTCAAAACGGGCATGCGAAGGGGAGAACTCCTTAGCCTTGATCTTGATGATATCAATTGGAAGAATCAAAGCATCACGCTCAAGCCTGTGGCTAAAAGGACCAATAGAGTGGTATTCTTTGACGATGAGACGGCCCGGATCTTGCGCCGGTGGCTTGTCGTCCGACAGGAGCGCAGCCGCAGCAAAGAATCATCATCTCTATGGATCTCCACACAGGGCTCTCAAGCTACGCGGGGTTGGGTTGATTACCAGATCGAGAAGGCGGCAATTTTATGCGGCCTGCATGATCCCTCCTCTCAGAAGATGGAAGATCATTTCTCAGCGCATTGCTGCAGGCACTGGTTCACGACACACCTTCGTCGCGCCGGTATGCCACGCGAGTTTATCCAGGAACTGCGGGGCGATGTAAGAAAGGAGGCAATCGACATTTACGACCATATCGACAAGGAAGAGTTGCGTAAGTCGTATCTTGCCCATATTCCTCAACTTGGGGTCTAGCCGCCTGCGCAGGCCTCAATCTCCGCAGGGCCTTGACCTCCTCGAATATCTGGCACTAATACCCTCCATAGCCTGGGTCGTGGTGCTGATCTCTTTTGCAGAGCGTTCATTTATCATCCCACGGCCTTTAACTTGCAGGATTGCGAGGGACGAAGCGGGAAGCCCCAGCCTTCAGGCCGCGGGAGGAGTTCACGTTCTCTTCTAGTCCTGGTATTCATCAGCCATTCGGCTTAGCCTTCCTGGGAAGCAGGCATCAAGGCCGGGGAACATTTCGATTGCCTCGGAGTTCCCCGAAGAATCATCGCTGTCATACTCCGGCGGCACCTGGAACTGCCACTCGCCGATGATCAAAGGGATGCATATGGCGCAGATAAGATCGTCATGGGCCCCGACCTCGGCATCAAAGCCGGTATGGCCCGAGGGCGTCAGGCGGTACTTGAACGAGGCTATCTCCTGCTGCAACAGTGGCAATGCTTCCAGGCCTGGGCTGTAGTCGAATCTCTTGCGCTGCATCAGGCTCAGGAAATTCGATATTATTAGGCTCTTGCTGATGTTGTAATTGAAGGTCACTTTATCGAAGCGTGCAGCCTCCCCGCCCGTGAACACCACGGGATATAGATTTACCAGGCCGTTGATCACGCCGGACTGCAGCAGGTAATCCCTGATGGGGGCCCCCAGGCCGCTGGCATCCATGCAGATATGCGGGCCGTCAGTCGTTCCCTGCTCATTTTGCAGCCTCTGGATGCTGGCGATGACGAGGTCCGTGATCTTCGGATAGTCCACGCCCTTGATGCGGTCCAGGGCCCTCAGGTGATAGGCAAAGCCCTTGATCTGCGTCTCATAAACCATCTCAATGACCGCGAAACTGGTGTAGTCCAAGGACTTGGCCAGGTCGCAGCCCAGAAGGTATCTTTTAACTTCCGGTATAACCATTACCACGATTCATCACCTCATTTCAATCACAATTTCAGCGGACTTATGGACGGATTGGCCAGCGACTTGAACAGGTCTGAGCTGAACACGGACCCTTCAGCATCCAGAAACGCACAGTGATACTCCTGCTCGAACCAGAGGTTGATCCTCTTCTCTTCCTCCAGGAACTGCTTCGATATGCGCGGGCACATCTCCGCCGGGATCTCGTACCACTCCCATATGTCGCGCTGCTCATCCCAGATCTTGAAGAAATGGTTCTGCTTGCCGAATGGAGTGCTCATCAGGATATGCCGGCCATTGCTCACCGCCAGCATGGGGCGGACGGAACTGTAGAGCGGGTCCGGCACCCGGGCGGCTTCGTCTTCCAGAAGCAGTGTGACAGCCGAGAAGCCCCTCGAGCTCTTCTCCGAGCCGGGCCGGGCGATGAAACGATTGCCGTTTGAGAACCGGACGGCAAGCTTTGTGTCCGTGCTCAGATAATCGCTCGGGAGCTCGACGGCACTGCGAAACTCATCGAACTTGAGCATCAGCTCTGCGCTCTGGTCCTTTGATGGGGCGATCACGAGGCCAAATGAGGGCCGGCGGTAGATCGACTCGTGCAGCCCCAGGGCTGCGCAGGTCGTAGATTTGCCCGATTGCCGGGAGCAGTTCAGGATAATCTTCTTGGAGCGGCTGCGCAGGAGCTTTTCTTGCCATGGATCTGGGTGATAGCCCAGGACCTCGCGGGCCCACAGGACCGGGTCCATAGCATATGCATCGTCATTTCTCATGGAGTGCATTTGCCACCGCCAGCTTGGCTTCTGGGAAAGGATCCAGGGCCGTCAGCATTATGGTTCTCAACTCGATCCATTCGGCACTGAGTGTGATATTGACCTGCGGTGCGTCCTTCAGCTGGCCCTCGACCTTGGCCAGGAGCTCCACGCAGCTCCTGGCCTCACGGATTCCAAGAAGTGCGGTCTTCAGGTCTCCAGCCTTCTCTGCTGCCTCCAGGATGCCAACAGCCTTCTTTCGCAGGCCCTTGACGTCCTCAAGCAAGGTATCCGCTTTGGCCACGGCCTGTGCTTCCGTGGCAGCTGCCAGATTCTTGGGCACATGGTTCTCCAGATGCCTGGTGACGCTGGGGATGCTGCAGCCCACCCGCCGAGCATATTCGGACTTTGTTATTTTTCCATTAATATAATCTCTATCATACTCCTCATGGCTGGGATGACGGCAGGATTTGCACCTCGGATCAAAACCTGAATTTCTAACGCATCCTAACGCTTCATCCGTTAGTGCGTCTCCCGCGGCTGGTCGTTGTGGATCTGGATCCGTTACAGCCTGTGCGTCGGTTGCCACTGCCAGGCCCCTGGAAACATGGCCCT
>Ga0074195_1002919_pt1 | contig 17362 bp, 12 predicted proteins | sample EPASupsiteHSE623_FD_64525 | JGI IMG/M metagenome (GOLD analysis project Ga0074195, IMG submission 64525) | Bioremediated contaminated groundwater from EPA Superfund site, New Mexico - Sample HSE6-23 | ecosystem: Environmental > Aquatic > Deep subsurface > Groundwater > Contaminated ...
TTTGAAGCAGCCAGTTCAGCGCTACCTGCGGAACCGATCTGCCGGTATCGGCCGCAACTTCCTCCGTGACCTTTAAGACGGCATAAAAATGATCGTCATCTACGTCAGGACCGCCGGCAGCTCCACCCGATTTGATACGCCCTTCGGGCAGTGGTTGCCCGTTTCGGATCTTTCCAGTCAGGCGGCCCCAGCCCAAGGGGCTCCAGACCATTAATCCTGCATGCTGATCCTGCAGCATCGGGATCAACTCCCATTCCACATCTCTTCCGATCAACGAATAATATCCCTGGTGGATCACGTAACGCTCCCAGCTGTACCGTTCAGACAGGGAGAGTGATTTCATGAATTGCCATGCAGTAAAGTTGGAGCAGCCAATATACCTGACCTTTCCGCTTCTCACCAGATCGTTCAGCGCCCGTAAGGTCTCTTCCTGCGGCGTTTCGCGATCGTAACCATGCATGAAATAAAGGTCAATATAGTCGGTCTGTAACCGTTTTAGGCTGGCCTCGCATTCCCTGATCAGGTGATATCGCGATGAGCCCCTGTCATTGGGACCACCACCTACCGAGAAGGTAGCCTTTGTTGCGATCAGTGTTTGCTGCCGCCGCCCCTTTAGCGCAGCTCCCAGGATTTCTTCGGCTGCCCCTTGCGAGTAGACATTGGCGGTATCGAAAAAATTCAACCCATACTCCAGACAAATATCAACCAGACGCTTGGCTCCTTGTGCATCCGTCTCTCCCCACCGCTTAAAAAACTCATTTGTGCCTCCGAATGTCCCGGTGCCCAGACTGAATACGGGCACCGAAAGCCCGGAATGTCCTAATTTTCTGTATTCCATAAATCTGTTCATTTAATTACAGAACAAAATTAGAATACTCAGGTGGTAGGTGGTAGGAGCATTTACGGGATTTCAGGTACTTTTTACAGATTGTGTTTTTTTAATGTCGAGGGACGTGTACCCGTCTGTTTCTTGTAATATCGGGCAAAATAAGAGGGATCGTCGTATCCCAGCAGATAAGCGATTTCATTAATGTTTTTGGAACCTTGAAGCAAGCACATGGTAGCCTGTTTAATTAGCTGTTCGCGGATCAGTTGGCCGGCCGATTTCCCCGTTACAGCTTTAATGGTGTCATTAAGATGATTCTGGGTGACATTCAGCATTTGTGCATACCCGGATACTTTCTTCAGACGAACAGGACGTCCTTCTTTCAGGGGGCTGAAATCATCCATGTACAAGGATGTGAAGGCCCGCAGCAGCCTGAGTGCGGCGCGGTTGGGATTATCTGCGCGGCATTCTCCTGCTTTGAAAAGGGAATTGGCTTTGTGAATAAGCAGTTGCAGTGCGCTTCTCAGAATGGGGGAAGAGTGTGATGTCCGCTTTTCATATTCAATATGCATCAGTTCAAAGAGGAGAAGGTAATCCTGCATTTGTTCGTCTGTCAGATGGATCACCGATTCCCCGTCGATCTGGAAGAAGGGCACCTGTTGCAACAGTTCCTTATTTTCAAGGCCGACATTAAAGAATTCATGTGAAAATGCACACAGAAAACCTCTTTGTTCTTCCGCCTCAGGTTGCCAGGCGGTAATCATTTCCGGGCCTGCAAAGCACAACATATTTCTTCGGATATAATGCTCTTTTAATCCGAACGAATGAATACCGCCGCCGGCGGTTACCAGAAATACCAGGTAAAAATCCAGCCGGTGCGCTTCCATCCGCGGATGGCCGATACACCGGCGGCTGATCTCAAAGTGACCTGTCAGGTCTTGTGGCCACAGATGGTTTTGCTTGCCCTGGTTCCTGAACAGGGAACGTGTAAAGGTATGGATATCGAATACAGGTATGCGGTCGTGCTTCATGCGTTTATTGTTTTGCTTTTTAATTGTCGCATGGAATAGCCATGATTGAGCGTTCAACCTCATTTTTCATTGGTGTTTGCAAAATCATGGCTATTTCATAGGTACTCCGTTTAACAGCATTCATGGCGCTGCTATTTAATAACACCGCAAGCCACTGGTTTGATCACACTTCAGTAAAGATGATTTTAAAATCAGTATAATATAAGGTTGTGATTCCTTCAAAGCCTGACCATGTATGTGCCGATAAGCAACCAGATCTCTCCTTTGTTATTTGGCTTTAGTTTAATAAGACTACATAAATCAAGATGGTCGGATTGCTTTAAAGGTTGCTTTGGATACTGCCGCGTTTTTTCAGGCGCTCATTGAACTCATTCCGGTAAGTGTGGCTTACCGGAAGAAAAATATCACCAATCCTGATTCGGTTGCCTTCAATGTAATCGATTACTGACAAGGAAATTAAATGGGATTTATGAATCCGGCAGAATCGGTCGGAAGGAAGCCGTTCGGCAAACGTGGAAAGACGTTCGTAAACGGTCAGTGTTTTTTCTTTCGTGATGATCCGGATATAATCGCCCAGCGCTTCGGCATAGAGCAGTTCGTCCAGTTCGATCCGGTAGATTTTTTTATCGGATTTTACCAGAATATAATCGGCCTGCGAAATCTGCCGCGGAAATTGATCCAGAAACCGGCTGATGGCTTTGAGGAAGCGTTCCTGCGATACTGGCTTCAGCAGATAATCGATTGCTTCCAGTTCAAAACCTTCCACAGCATATTCTGCATAAGCGGTAATGAAGATCACGGCGGGCGTTTGCTCCATGCTTTTCACCAGCCTGATCCCTGATAACCTGGGCATATTGATATCCAGGAACATGAGATCAACAAGATGCTGTTGCAGGAAAGCACGTGCATCGATGGCATTCGGTAGTTCCGCCACCAGCTCCAGTTCGGGGCATTCGGCAATGAAGCCGGCGATCAGTTCACGTGCCAGTGGTTCATCATCAACCAGTATGCAACGGTATTTCTTCATTTCAGATCGATTTTCATATGCACGGTAAATAAACCTTCGGTTGGTTTAATATCCAGCACATGTTTCCCGGGATAAAGCAAGCCCAATCTTTTCCTGGCGTTGGCAATGCCTGTGCCCTGAGGCTTTTCATCATCCGTGTCATCATTGGGAGCAACGTGGTTCTTTATGAAAAAGTCAACCTCAGTCTGATCGATCTTCCACCGGATGATGATCTCATTCGGTTTTTCAGAAGAAAGATTTCCGTACTTGAAAGCATTTTCAACAAAGGGAAGAAAAAGCAAAGGTGCGATTTGCAGTTGTTCCGGATTTCCCTGGACATCATTTTGAAGCCGGAAGTCAGATGCCAGCCTGAGCTTCTGAATTTCAATGTACTTGTTCAGGAAATCGAGTTCCTTTTGCAGCGAGACGCGATTGGTATCGGCCTCATAAATCACATAACGAAGTACGTCTGATAGTTTTATGATCAGTTCCGGAGCCAGATCCGATTTTTTCCGGGTCAGGCTGTACAGGTTATTCAGGCTGTTAAACAGGAAATGCGGATTTAACTGCGAACGCAACGTCTTGAGTTCGTTCGAAGTCTTTTCCTGTTCCAGTTGGTTCACCTTGAACCATCCGCGGGCCAGTTTGACCAGCGTCGTAAGGACCAGGTAAACTGCAAAAAAAAGAGAAATATCCCAAAAGGTATAGTACGCTATGAAATAGTAGCCCGGAAATAAGTAATCGACCCAGTGCTCGAAGAGAAGCAGATAAAATTCAGCTCCAACAGCCATGGTCAGCAGAACAGCCAGTACATAAAGCACAAACCTGTTCCGGGCCAGCAAATGCGGAAAGAGAACGGAGTGGTTGAAATAAACTACCAGCAAAACGGGAATATGAAAGATCAGCGAGTAGACCAGATCGATTTGCTGAATTTGGGATGAAACTTTCAGAACATTAACCAGGATCAGGAATGACAAACTCCAGAATGCCAGATGCTGCATCCAGTGTGCAGCCATCTGACGGGTTAACGTATCTTTGAGCCGGTTAATCATTTTTTGATCCGCTGAAGTTCAGCATCCAAACCATCATCGAATGCTTCGACCGAATTTACGTATTTTAAAACAAATTTTTGCAACTCAGCCGGTTGAGCGGTTAATAAAATATAATCATCGCTGTTTTCGTGATGAATACGGATCCGGTTTTGTTCAATTAATTCCTGAAGCCATTTTGGATCGAACCAGCGAATGACGGCCTTATCTCCTTTAACATTGAGTTTGGCAAAGCTGTGTACCGGCATTAGGTGGAAATCAAGAACAGTCAGATCTTTCTTATCCAGATAATCCAAGGCATAAAAATCGAGGAAGTAAGTTCCGCCAAGCTTCACGATATGGACGATCATTTTTCCATTTTCAAAATCGGACTGACCCTTTTGTCTGAACTGAAGAATAAACGCGGTACTATCCCTGTTTTCAGGCAACTGCTTGCCTCTGTAATTAAAATCGAATTTCCAGACAGATGAATCGCTGTCTATCCATTCACCAACCAGCAAATCATTGGCAAACAAGTCTCTTTCAGTGTAAAGCGGATAGAATGAAAAGACTACGCAACCGGAAAGAAAGAGGAGCAGTGCAACAACCGGAACGAAAATTTTTGTTTTCATACGTGAGTAATTTGTTTTTTAATTGCTGTATGGAATTGAACTTGTGAAATCCACGAAGCGAATAGCCATGATTGAAATCTTATTCTCATATCTGTTGTTACGAAATATCATGGCTATTTCATAGATTCAGATAATTAGATTATCGGACATTGTCATGTTCGATTCGGGACATTCGCAGGACAAATCAACAACATCTTTACGAGATGTAAAATTTTATTCGTTGACCTGGGCGGTTTTCTCGCTGACTGATTGTTTCCAATATCTGATGGCACGGGTACAACCAAATTTCCTAATAACTGTTAATGTTGTAGCATCAATGAGGGCAACCATTTTTTTTTGATGACAAAAACGTTATTTTTATTTTTTTAATTATCGCATTATTAAAGAGATTCTTTCATGAGGAAAATACTTCAATTCCTGATCTCCATGCCATTTATGGGTTTCCTGTTATTGGTGATGGCGTTTTCGATGGCCATCGCAACTTTTATTGAAAGCAGTTGGGGTACAGATTCAGCCAAGGCTCTGATTTACAATACGCATTGGTTTGAATTGATCTTTCTGCTGCTTGGAATTAGTTTAGTTGCCAATGTAATACGGTATAAAAGCTATACCCCTGGGAAATTATCGGTGGGCATCTTTCATTTGTCGTTTATTCTGATCGTGTTGGGTGCAGCTGTGACACGATATATCAGTTTCGAAGGGATCATACATATTCGGGAAGGGGAGAGTTCCGGTTCCATTGTCTCTACTGACAGTTATTTTACGGTGAATTCAGGTGAACAGCAAATTAAAAAGAAAGTGCTGTTTTCTGAACTTTCTTCAGGAGAATTTGACGAGACGGTTAACATTAATGGACAACAAGTCCGGTTCAAATCAGTAGGATTTATAAAAAACGCCCTGCGCACGCCTGTCAGTCATCCGGGAGGTTCTCCCCTGGTCGACTTTGTTATTTCGGCGGGTCAGGGAATGCAAAGTTTTTCCTTTCAGCCGGGTGAAAAAATTGATCTTGGACCAGCGGTAGTTGGTTTTAGTGCCGATGCTGGTATCCGGTTTGAACAGGAAGCCGATTCGCTTTTCCTGATCGCCGACCGTGACCTGGAGATCCGCTCCATGGGAGGGGCGGCACCTGAACAACTGACGGCCGGCACCCGAAGCCCGGTTAAATTGATGCATCTTTACGCATTTGACAATTACTTGCTGCTGGTGAAAAAATTTTATCCTCAGGCGCTTATCCGGGTGACCAAGGACGCTTCCGGGAATTCTCCTGAAGACGCGGTCATTATGGAGGTGTCGGACGGAGAGCGAAAAAATATAGTCAACGTGTTTGGACGGAGCGGGCAGTTGGGCGATCCGGTCACTTATATGGCGGGCGTAACCCCTGTGAAACTGACTTATGGTTCAGAGCCTGTTTTACTGCCTTTCCAGTTGCACTTAAAGGATTTTCAGTTGGAGCGTTATATCGGTTCCGAAAGTCCTTCATCGTTCGCCAGTGAAATTACTCTGATTGACCGGGAAAGAGACGTAAACCGGGATGTCCGTATTTTTATGAACAATACATTGGAATACAGAGGTTATCGCTTTTATCAGTCCTCCTATGATCAGGACGAGCTGGGAACTATTCTTTCAGTGAATAAGGATTTCTGGGGATCGTTGATCACCTATATCGGTTATTTTTTAATGTCACTGGGAATGATCCTCTCATTGGCCAATAAAAACTCCTATTTCAGGCACCTGATCAGGCATCTGAAAGAGCTAAACCGGATCAAGGCTTTGGGTATATTCGCGGTTTTGACGCTGACTACAGGTGTTGTCGACGGGAATGAAGCTGCCATTGCAGGCATTCCGTCACTCGATAAACAACTGGTTGCCGATTTTGAGGGACTATGGGTCCACGGGCGTGACGGCCGGATTGAGCCCATGTCGACCTTAACAGGAGAAATCCTGCGAAAAGTAAGCCGAAAATCATCTTATTTTGGCAAATCACCTTCAGAAGTCGTATTAAGCATGAATCTTTATCCTGAGCTTTGGCGGACAGTACCCATGATCAGGGTGGAGCAGGAGGTGGCCTCACGCCTGGGGGCTGCCGGTGAATATGCTGCCGCCATCGATTTTTTTGATCAGGAAGGGCAGTATAAGCTGCTTCAGGAGGTGCAGGCTGCATACAGTAAAATGCCGGCCTTTCGTAGCCAGCTTGAGAAAGATCTGATCAATACCGATGAGCGGATCAATATCTGCTTTATGGTATATAAAGGAGAGCTCTTTACCTTCTTTCCTCCTGTCAATCAGAAGGATGCCTGGTTTGCTGCAGGAAGTCAGCCTGCCGGTTACCCGAAGCCCGACTCGCTCTTTGTAAACCGGAGCTTTCAGTTATTGAAGGAAGCGATTGCCGGCCAGGGAGAAGTACAACCCCGGCAGATTCTGTCGACCGTGGCTGCTTTTCAGGAAAAGTTTGGAAAAGACATTTTGCCATCGGAACAAAAGAAGTCGGCCGAAATGACTTATAACAAGATACAGCCATTTAAAAGACTCTTTATCTGGTATCTGCTGACCGGGTTTAGCCTCTTGTTCATGTTGTTTCTCAATATTTTCAGGCAGAAGACGATGGGCAGTAAAATGGCTATAGTATGGGCCATTCTGATTGTTGCAGGCTTCCTGTTTCATACATTCGGCCTTATTTTGCGCTGGTATATTTCGGGGCACGCACCCTGGAGCAACGGTTATGAATCGATGGTGTACGTGGCTTGGGCGGCCATGCTGGCCGGCATTATATTCGGACGCAAATATCCAATGGTACATGGAACCGCAGCGTTCTTATCAGGTATTATTCTCTTTGTGGCTCACCTTAACTGGATGAATCCGGAGATCACACATCTGGTTCCTGTCCTTAAATCATACTGGTTAATGATCCACGTGGCCGTTATTACTGCCAGCTACGGGTTTATCGGGTTGAGCGCATTCCTCGGAATCCTGGTACTGATACTGTACACCCAGATGAATGAACGAAATAAAAAGACCAGCGGACATTTTATAGAACAACTGACTACCATTAGCGAACTGTCAGCGACGCTTGGACTTTATATGTTGACTATTGGAACTTTCCTGGGCGGAGTCTGGGCCAATGAAAGCTGGGGAAGATACTGGGGATGGGATCCCAAAGAGACATGGGCTTTAATTACGGTATTCGTTTATGCCTTCGTGGTACATATGCGTCTTATACCCTCGCTTAGGGGACGATATAACTATAATCTGGCGACCGTAATTGGCTTCAGCTCTGTGTTAATGACCTATTTTGGGGTGAATTATTTCCTCAGCGGCATGCACTCATACGGGAAAGGAAGCGTTGATGGAATTAATTGGTCAGTATATGTTGCGGCAGCTGCGATTTTTGGATTAATTTTGCTTTCATATGCAAAATTCAGAAAATTTGAGGAGGTTCGTGATACAAACGATAACAAAAAGGCTCTTGACGGATAAGAGACGTTTGTCGGCGGGTTCCATTCCGTTCATCATGTACCTGTAAAGCACAGATTAATACCTGACTGAGTGTCCTATGAAAATTTAAACGGATGAAACCGAGTAAAAAAGAAGTCACGCGGACTTTCGATATTCTTGACCGGTATTTATTGGAATTTCCCCGTAAAGATGCCCTGGGGGGTAAAGACAACGGGGAGTGGTATACGTTCTCCACAGAGGAATATGCAGCAAATTCCCGGTATTTTGCTCTGGGAATGATGGCACTGGGGCTACATCCCGGAACCAAAGTGGCCACAGTGACTAACAACCGGCCTGAGTGGAACTTTGCCGACATGGGTTTGGCCATGGCCGGACTGATCCATGTGCCGATCTATCCAACCATTGGGAACGAGGAATATAGCTATATTCTTGAGCATGCTGAAGTCCGGCTCCTGATTGTCGGAGATAGAAAACTTTATGAAAAATTACACTCTGTTGCCAAAGAAATTGAAAGCATAAAGGAAATATATTGTTTTGACCATATTAAGGCTTGCCCTGGTCTGCAGGACATCCTGGACCTTGGGAAAAGCAAGGAAGCCGGGCTGTCGGAAGAACTTGAACAGATCAAAGATTCCATTACTCCCGATGATGTGGTTACGCTCATCTACACTTCAGGGACTACAGGCGTCCCTAAAGGAGTGATGCTGACACACCGTAATCTGGTTTCCAATTTCGTGGCGCATTCACAGCTCCACACCTTGGGCAGTGAACACCGGACTATCAGCTTTCTTCCCCTGTGTCATGTATATGAACGCAGTATGAATTACCATTTTCAGTATAAGGGAATGGGCATTTATTATGTTTCCAATTTGGGGCAAATCGTTGCTGCGATCAGGGAGATCAGACCTCATCTGTTTAACTCGGTGCCCCGGCTGATGGAGCGTGTTTATGACGGCTTTATTGCCAAAGGGAATGAATTCAGCGGGTTAAAAAAGGTCATTTACTTTTGGGCGATACGTTTTACCGGACGGTTTGATTACAATAAGAAGCTGAACATTTTTAGAAGATTTCAACACCGGATCGCGGATAAACTGGTTTATTCGAAATGGCGCGAAGCGTTAGGCGGTAACATCACTTACATCGTATCGGGAGGAGCAGCCCTTCAGCCCCGGATCCTGAAAGTTTTCGGAATGGCAGGGATAAAGGCTTTGGAGGGATACGGCCTGACCGAAACCTCGCCGGTTATCGCCGTGAGTAATCCGTTAAAAAATGAGATGAAAATCGGCACCGTCGGGCCTGTTTTGCCGGGTGTAGAGGTGAGAATTGCTGACGACGGGGAGATCCTTTGTAAAGGGCCCTCCGTGATGAAGGGATATTACAAAGCGCCCGAGCTGACGGCACAGGTGATCGATGAAGGGGGGTGGTTCCACACCGGTGATATCGGCATTCTTGACGAAGGCAAATATCTGAAGATCACCGATCGCAAAAAGGAGATGTTCAAGATGTCGGGAGGCAAATATATTGCACCCCAGATGATCGAGAATAAGCTGAAAGAATCATTTTTCATTGAACAGGCCATGGTAATTGGTGAAAACCAAAAATTTGCCAGCGCTTTGATATCTCCGAATTTTGAGTATCTGCATAACTGGTGTGCCGAACGTCATATTCTTTACCGCGATAATACAGAATTGATCACAAAAAAGGAAGTCTTGCAGCAGTACCAACGTGAAGTGGAAATCATCAACAAAACCCTTGGGCAACACGAAGAGATCAAACGTTTCAGACTTGTTGTTGAGGAATGGTCGCCGCAAACCGGAGAGTTATCACCCACACTGAAACTGAAACGCAGTCTCCTTGCCAGGAACTATCATAGGCTCATTGATGAAATTTATGCCATTTCAAAGTCTGACCATCTTTCGAATAACGGGATTAAACTCCCGCGCATCAATCTCCGGGTCGATCTCAACGAACTGAAGAGAAAGCTTAAATGGTGATCCATTGTGCTTATATGACCCTTGACCAGGGAATGAGCGCAATGATGATCACATAGGCAATACCAAAGAAGATCAATGCCTGACTAAATTTGGACTTGTCTGTTACGGCCTTTTTTGAGCGTGACCAGCCAATATGGATCAGGGCTACGGCAATCAGCATCATGAGGGCGTGCTCTACTGCGTAGAAACGCAGATCCGCATTTTTCATGGCTGCGCCAAAATCCTGAAAAGCAGTTTTTGTGATCGGACTGATGAAGAAATACAGGACAATCCCGGTCAGAAACTGGAGGTCGATCAGAGCCATAAAAATGACCCCCATGATATGGTCTGATTTTCTCCACTTTTTTTGGCTGAACCACCCTGTGAAATATTTCAGCAGGGCCACCAGTGCAGCAATAAGGATCAGCCAGCGGAGAACATTGTGCAGATGTAATAAACCGATATACATAAGTATTTAGTATTAAATAGTTGTTGTTTGATAGTCAATTGATTGCAAGATAAAATAGTTCTCCCGGATTATAAATCACTGTGCCTGCCCCCTCCTCATTGGAAAAGATCGTGTTGATCATGGCCTGAGCCACCATTCGTGCCCGGATTGGCCTGTATTTTCTGAAAAAGATACTGGTGATGACCTTTGCCAGGAACAACATAAACTTTTCAGCTTTTCTCTTTTTTAACCGGGTTCCTTCAAGGAACGAGGGCCGGAGAATAAAAATTCTCCTGAATTTCAGTTTCTGCACCGCATCCTCGAGTTCGCCTTTCATTTTGCTGTAAAAAATCAATGATCCGGGGTCGGCCCCGGCTGATGATACCAGCACAAAATCGGGCACTCCATTCATAGCGGCCGCTTTGGCTAATTCATACTGGTAGGTATAGTCCACCCTGAATTGATTCTCTTTACTTCCTGCTTTTCGCAAGGTTGTGCCTAATGCTGAAAATAAAACATCTCCCTTGACCAGAGCTTGCCATTTCGCGGGCTTTTCAAAGTCAACTAAATGCTCGGTAAGTCTCGGATGTGTTAGACCGGTCGACCGACGTACCAAAACATGAACACTTTCAAACCGGATATCTCCCAAAAGTATATGAAGAAGACGGCTGCCAACTAATCCGGTGGCACCTGCTACGATAACTTTTAATCCCATAGCCATATCGGGTTAATCATTCTTTTTAAATGAGTTGCCTTTATTAAACAAAAAAAACTGGTTTTTGATCTTCACCTTCTTCGAAATTATAAAGAAATATGATCATGTACAATGTTTCTGTCTTCTACCTTCCTATCTAATTTCGGGCATCCTTGATCTGCTTAAACAACTTTTTAGTCAGATATGTTTTAAATATATATTGATATTAATATCATAAAGTCTTGTTTGTTATTTTTATTCAGACTAATTTAGCAAGTTAGAGCAAAATCAATTCAATGATAAAACTGTCAATTTTTAACTAAAAATGGAATAAAAAATGGTAAATAAGATTCAGACCTTGGGGGGGTATTTCCATGAATATCAAAAAAGCATGGCAAATACAGAAGCTTTTTGGGCCCAGCAGGCAGAAAGTTTTTATTGGCGTAAACGATGGGAGCAGGTCGTACGATGGAATTTTGACGGACCTGATATCAAATGGTATCTGAATGGAAAATTGAATCTGACAGAAAATATCTTCGAGAAGAATTTGTATACTCATGGGCATCAGGATGCCATTATTTGGGAGCCGAATTCGCCGGATGACGCTCCCCGCAGGATTACTTACCGCGAGTTGTTCAAAGATGTAAACAAGTTTGCCAATACGTTGCGCAGGCTGGGAGTGAAAAAGGGGGACCGTGTGGCTCTTTACATGCCAATGGTTCCTGAACTTGTTGTTGCGGTACTGGCCTGCGCCCGGATCGGGGCCATTCATTCGGTCGTGTTTGCCGGATTTTCAGCCAACGCACTGACTGAGCGGATCAATGATGCAAAGGCGAAAGTGCTGTTAACTGCAGACGGAGGATTCCGTGGTGAGAAAGTCACCCCGTTAAAGGAAATTGCAGACGAGGCATTACAGAATTGTCCGGGTGTGGAAACCGTAGTCGTGCTGAAACGGACAAAGGCGCCGACGCCGATGATTGTTGGCCGCGATATTTGGTGGCACCATGCGGTAGACGGTCAACCGGAGGAATGTCCCGCGGAAGAGATGGATTCTGAAGATCCGCTGTTTATCCTGTATACTTCAGGATCGACGGGTAAACCCAAGGGTATTGTTCATACCACGGGTGGTTACATGGTTTTTATAGCCTACACATTTAAAAATGTTTTTCAGTATAACAGTGGTGACATTTTTTTCTGCACGGCCGATATTGGCTGGATAACCGGACATTCCTATGTGGTTTACGGTCCGTTGCTAAGCGGTGCGACAACGCTTATGTTCGAAGGGACGCCCACATGGCCTGATCCGGGGCGTTTTTGGAATATCATCGACAAATACAAGGTGAATCAGTTTTACACCGCACCTACAGCTATCCGTTCGCTGATGTCGCTGGGTAACCAGCATCTGGACGGAAAAGACCTGTCCTCGCTCAAGGTGCTTGGGACGGTAGGTGAGCCCATTAATGAAGAAGCCTGGCATTGGTATCACGATCATGTGGGAAAGAATCGTTGTCCAATAGTCGATACCTGGTGGCAAACCGAAACGGGAGGCATCATGGTCTCTCCGCTGGCAGGTATTACACCGACCAAGCCTTCGTTCGCCACTCTGCCCTTACCGGGGATACAGCCCATTATCGTCAGTGATGAAGGAGAAGAGCTTACCGGTAATTCGGTTGAAGGAAATCTTTGTGTAAAATACCCGTGGCCGGGCATAGCACGCACCATATGGGGAGACCATGAGCGTTACAGGGAAACTTATTTTTCAACATTCAGACACATGTATTTTACAGGTGACGGTGTGAAACGCGATGAAGATGGCTATTACCGGATACTGGGCAGGGTGGACGATGTGATCAATGTTTCCGGGCACAGGCTGGGGACTGCCGAAATTGAGAATGCCATAAATGAGCATCCTTTGGTCAATGAATCGGCCGTTGTCGGTTATCCTCATCCGATCAAAGGACAGGGAATTTATGCTTTCGTGGTTTGTCCTAAGCTTTCGACCGGAGGGGAGGAGGGTATCCGTCAAAGTATTAAGCAGGGAGTAACCCACATAATCGGAGCGTTGGCCCGCCCTGATATCATCCAACTGGTGCCGGAATTACCCAAGACCCGGAGCGGAAAGATTATGCGCCGGATCCTTCGGAAGATCGCTGAAGGTGATATCTCAGATTTTGGCGATACGACGACTCTTCTGGATGAAGAAATAGTCGGTAAAATAATAGAAGGATCCATGGAGCTGGAAAAAAGATAATGTAAAAAAAAGGGATTGTAAAATCCCTTTTTTTTACAGGAATATGACTTTTCCGTTATGTATCCGGAAAATTACCCGGACAGTAGTTCTTCTGTTTTTTTTGACATTATTTTTGTGTCTGTGTATCAATTACAGATGCTATGGCAAATTTAAGGTATGGTGTGATCGGGACAGGAGGGTTAGGCGGTTACTATGGAGGCCGGCTGGCTTATTCAGGTCAGGATGTTCATTTTCTGCTGAATAGTGATTATGAGTATGTGCGGATGAATGGCTTGAGAATTGATTCAGTGAACGGCGATTTCCGCCTGGATCAGGTTTCAGCCTATCAGGCAACAACCGATATGCCCGGGTGTGATGTCCTTTTGGTTTGCCTGAAAACAACGCATAACCATCTTTTACCGGCCATGCTGCCTCCGGTAGTTCATCCCGGCAGTGTGGTGATCATGATCCAGAATGGTCTGGGTATAGAAGAAGAACTGGACCACCGAATGCCTCATTTGAATATTGCCGGCGGACTGGCTTTTATTGGCGCAGGAAAAAAAGGACCCGGACATATTACTCATCTTGATCTGGGAAGCCTGGTTATCGGGGGATATAACCTGAAGACGATAAAGATATTGCAGCAGGTTTGCGACGATTTTCAGGGTGCAGGTGTTCCTTGCAGTATTTCTGAAAATCTGGATGCATCGCGTTGGCAGAAGCTGGTCTGGAATGTTCCGTTTAATGGAATGTCGGTTGTTCTGAATACCACCACCGATCAAATCGTATCGAATCCTTCAACCCGCCAGCTTGCCCTTGAAATGATGCTTGAGGTCATTCATGCGGCTAATCATTGCGGGGTTCCTATGAAGGAAGGGCTGGCCTTTAGGATGATGGAAATGACAGATGGAATGGTTCCTTATGCGCCCAGCATGAAACTGGATTACGACTTTAACCGTCCAATGGAAATAGATGCCATTTATACCCGCCCCGCTCAAAAAGCTGCGCAGGCAGGATTTGAAATGAAAGCCGTTGCCATGCTTGAAAAACAATTACGGTTTATTGAAGCGAGACAAAAACTGAACGCGAAGACAACAGGATTCAAAGAATAAAAATTTCAATCCTGAAACCGTGAATGACCCTCGCTACTCAGGGTGCTGCATATGCTCGTTATAGACTCTTCTTAGCCAGGGCAACAACATCCAGATGATGAGGAACGCGCCGGCAGTAAGCAGGGCATTGGTCAGGAAGAAGTTGGATTTCTTTTCGAAAAGATCCCACATTCCCGAAAGCACGCCGGCCAATTTATTGCCAATGGCTGTGGCCAGGAACCAGCCTCCCATCATCAGTGCGGCAATCCTCCTGGGGGCAAGTTTCGAAACCAGTGACAGACCCATCGGACTAAGGCAAAGCTCTCCTACAGTAATCACGCCATAAACGCCGAACAACCAGGCTACCGATGCTTTTTCCATGCCATTTCCAGACACGACAGCCGCGGTGACCATGACCAGCCAGGACAAGGCCGACACCAGCATCCCCAAAGCAATTTTTCCCGGGGTGGATGGTTCTTTTCTTCGTCGACTCAGAAAACTGAAAAAAGCAACGATCAACGGTGTAAGAATAATGACAAAAAACGGGTTAATGGATGCCTGAAGTTCTGTGGGCCATAACTTAAGTCGCCCGTGATCTTTCAGATCACTCTTGTCGATCTGTTCCCACTGTTCGTTTGTCAGGTCAGCCGGTTTTCCTTCGAGATTGCCGACAGGAAACTCCTTCTCATAATTATCGAAGTAATAGCTGGGACCGGTTTCGGGTCCCAGACTCTCCCCATGAAGGCCAACTGACTGGCGTTCGCGGGGTAGTGTCGAAACTTCTTCTGTATTGGCAATGGTATTAATCACCTGTTCCATCCCTGGTCCCAGTTCCCGGTCGGTATTATTCCTTGCCCAGTAAGTGAGCGCCGAACCATTTTGATGAAACACCGCCCAAAAGATAATGACAATACCAAAAATTGAAAGCAGCGCAGCAATAGGGGCTTTTTCACGCGCAGCCGCAGAACTCCATGTCTTGTAGAAGAAAAATAAAACAGGCAGACAGAAGAACAGGAAAGCATCGTTTGAATCGGATCCAAAAACGTTTCCCGGGATCAGCCAACCCAGGGCTGCAGCGGTAAATGCCGGAAGGAACAAGATCGTGAGGATTTTGCTAAAGGGAAGGTCTCCTTCGCGTTTGGGGGATATTTTGTCCGCCTCCTTGATTTCCGGAACCCGCCAGTTCCCGTATGCAAACCAAATCAAACCGAGGAACATGCCTATTCCGGCGGCGGCAAAGGCCCAACCCCAGCCATAGGTAAGACGCAGCCAGGCTGCCACGAAATTGCAGACAAAAGCCCCAATGTTAATACCCATATAAAAAATATTATATCCTGAATCTTTCAAATGTTCGTATTCCGGTTTCTCATATAGCTTTCCAAGGAGCACGGATACATTGGGCTTAAACATACCGTTACCAAGAATGATCAGAAGCAATGACAGGTAAAAGGTAAGCGTGTTGTCCGGGATGGAAAGCCCGATATACCCAAACGCCATCAGTGTTCCACCAAAATAAATTGACTTGCGGTAGCCAAGATAACGGTCGGCCAGCAATCCTCCGAAAAAAGGTGTCAGATAAACCAGTGCAAGATAGGTACCATATACATCGGCCGCTTCCATGTTGCTCATTCCCATCCCCGGAAATTTGCCCAATTCGGGGGCGATCATGTATAAGGTAAAAATGCCGAGCATAAGATAGTATCCAAACCGCTCCCACATTTCGGTAAAGAACAGGGTTATTAAACCTCTTGGATGTTTGCTGTTAGCCATCTTCGTATAATTTGACTTTTAGTTTGTTCTTCGTTTTTAACCGAAAGAAAGGTAATAAAAAAACTGTTTGCCGATGGGTTACTTTATTCCTTTCATCATTTTTTTCAGCCAGGGAGAAAGAATAATTGCAATCAATGCAACAGCAGCTGACTGGAAAGCGATTAGCCAGAACACCTGTATCTCGGTTTGCAGTGCATCCTCCAGTTTGATGGAGATTGCTTTCATTTGTGAAGCGATGAAGTTGCCTGCCGCGATCGATCCCATCCATAAACCCATCATGGTTGATGCGATTTTTGGGGGTGAGAGTTTGGATACCATTGAAAGGCCAATGGGTGATAAACAGAGCTCGCCGAAGGTATGAAGCAAGAATACGGAACACAACCAAAGCGGACTTACCCTGAAAATTGAACCATCGGGGGTGGCTGTCGACTTCGTATAGGCCATAGCCATGATCACAAAGCCAATGCTAAGCATGATCAGGCCCCATGCAAACTTCATCGGGGTATTCGGATTCAGTTTTTTCCTGTCCAGCAAAACCCAAAGGACACTAAAAAGCGGTGCAAAGATGATGATGAAAACAGAGTTGACGCTTTGAAACCAGGACGCAGGCATTTCCCAGCCTCCGATCATTCGTTGTGTATTATCGCGGGCAAAGATACTAAAAGTAGATCCTGCCTGCTCGAAGCCGCTCCAGAAGAAGGTATGGAAAACAGCCAGCACGACGATCACTCCAACCCTGCTCCACTCCGTTTTTCCGCTGGTTCCCTTGATAATGTCTGTTAACAGGTACAGGATGCCTCCGGCAACGAGAATCCGGATCACCCATGAACGGATATCTTCCTGAATGATATCCCACCCGATCAGAATGGCTAAAACAAGCATAACCGATCCCAAAACATATCCCAAAACACTAAGCCAGTCTTTTATGGCAAGCCTGATACTGTCGGGATTCGATCGGGGAGGCATACCAATGCGTTCCAGCGTGTGGCTGCGAAATAAAAACCAGGTCGTACCGATCAGCATACCCACGCCGGCTGCCATGAATCCATATTCCCAAGCTACCTGTTCTCCCAGCTTCCCTGCAATCAGAGGCGAGAGAAAAGCTCCCATGTTAATTCCCATGTAGAAGATCGTAAATCCACCCTCTTTTCGGGGATCATTTTTATCATATAGCTTTTCC
>Ga0074195_1002920_pt1 | contig 17361 bp, 9 predicted proteins | sample EPASupsiteHSE623_FD_64525 | JGI IMG/M metagenome (GOLD analysis project Ga0074195, IMG submission 64525) | Bioremediated contaminated groundwater from EPA Superfund site, New Mexico - Sample HSE6-23 | ecosystem: Environmental > Aquatic > Deep subsurface > Groundwater > Contaminated ...
GATTCAAGGATGGAGCATTGATTTGATAGTGTCAATTTGATATTAATTTAATGGACTGATTTTATCGATTCGATGGACTGATTTTATCGATTCGATGGACTGATTTTATCGATTCGATGGACTGATTTTATCGATTCGATGGACTGATTTTATCGATTTCGATGGACTGATTTTATCGATTCGATGGACTGATTTTATCGATTCGATGGACTGATTTTATCGATTCGATGGACTGATTTTATCGATTTCGATGGACTGATTTTATCGATTTCGATGGACTGATTTTATCGATTCGATAAGTTTTTTTCAAGGAACCGATTCAAATGAAGTTTAAGGAAATTCGAGCGGAGAAGGTTACTTGAGAGAGTGCTGAAAGGGGCAAAGAGCCTTCGAGGGAGAAGGGATGAGGACTCTTCGGAGGCTCCAATAACTGATAGTATTTTTAACTATTTAAGTTTAATTAAATGTGCAGCGGGCACATTATTGCCTAAGAATAATCTTCATAGTAATATCGATACTAAAGATATTGCTGATAATAATCAAGCATTCGGCCATTAAGTGTTTGCTTGGCTCAAGAGTCTTCGGACAAATGAACTAAAAAGACTGAACAGTGATCTGAACTAATTGAGTGGATAAAAAGACATTTTCACAAAAGAGCCGGGAGCCTTACAAGCATCAGCATCTTCAGGCTTGAACGACCCCCACCCCGAAAAATCCTACCCGCAATCGTTTGCTTAAATTTCTTCCAGCTTCTCAACGCCGATCTTTTTTACCTTTGGCTTCCAGATCTTGTCCGGCATCCAGGCAGGCGCTCCTTTGGGCTTCTTTACCTGAACTCTCTCGCCAGTGAATATATGAACTTTCTTGGTGCCGCGTTCCCTGAGCCGGATATCCGTGTGACCCCTATTGGCAGCCTTCAGGGCTGCTTGTCTCGGCTGCTTTCCCGTAAAGACCCCGATCTCATTCCCCTTTTTATCTCTGAGGGCGAAGTTCCTAGTTTCAACCAATTTTTTTCCCTCCATTCTTTACAGATCAAACAACACTATATTTTGTTTATTACAATGCCAAATACCATTATATTAATTTTATCCAGACGGCAAGGCCATCATGAGGATTTTTATTATTACTAGCCGCCCATTTACAGAGAGTCGAGATATCATACCGGCACCAAATTACACAATGGAACGCCAGAAAATAACCCTGAAATGGTCCTGACAATTAATAATTGATAAGATGGTTTAATGGCAGCCGTATCTGAATATCTGTGTTGGATCCAATAGCAATTGGAAAATCTTATCCGGTTGTTTGCTGGATGAAATCCACTTGATTATGAAAAATTAAGCTTAAGAGTGCTTCGCGATATTGACTAAATTGCAGGTGTGAGCGGATCGTATGCATTTTGACGAAATATCCGTACAAAATATAAGTATGAAATATATGGACAAAATATTCGGACGAAATATTCGGACGAAATAGCTTGATGAAATATGGACAAAATATCCGTACTCGATAATCTAACCGATAATCTCAAGCTCGATATCACATAGCCCAGGTTCCTTGCCATTTGGGATCACGCGATAATTTTGTCCACAAAGGCTCAGTTCAACGTAACCGCTCTTTGGCGCTGCATTATAACCGTGCGTGGCGAGGTAGAAGGCCAAATCCTGGGAATTCATGCGAACATCCTCAAATGCGGTTACAAGGCTCTTCAGATCGGATCGCTCATCAGCGGTCGCAGAGGCGCAATTGAGTGCGACCAATGCGATGCAAGCTGTAACCAGGCCCACCAGATATTTCGTCATATTTATCGAAACTAAACGTTGGTCTCAAGAATCATATAGACGATTATGTTCAATTATTCACGATATTTGTACGGTTCCTGATGTACCGCTTCTCCAGAACTGTAATCTGAAATTCGGTTATTTCAAATCCCATCATCTGCACTTGTTTCAAGTTTGGCTCCAGAAATATCGTTCATTCGGCAGATTATCCGCTATGCCATTTCCGGTGGTAGAAGTATGATCGTGCTTTCATCGTGCTAAACATCGATGCAATGAAATATTTCGTTGATGGACTGAATTATACGGACTGGAGCGGACTGGAATGAACTGCACCCGGTCCAGCGGATTTGAACTTGATAGCCGAAGACAATTGAGCTGTCCGCAAGAGGCATAAGGCCGCAAGAAAGAGGTCTTGACAATGGCATCATCAGTGAGATGGGAATGAATCCTTTAAACGGATGGGAGGGGCCGGTCAGCCTGGCCGAAGGAGTCTACCGCTACTCAAAGAATGTGACATGGATCAGGCTTTACATCGACGTGGAAGGCCAAAATTATTATGGCGGGACGGTCGGTGCGCCCGCCAACTTCGAGGTAGAGAGGGAAGGCGACCTATGGATGCGCTTCGAGACCGATCTGGCCCGAACGCCGCATGGGGAGCCGGTCCTGAGGCTGAGGGACTATGCAACCTGGGATGTGGTTTGCGAAAGGATATCTGAAGGCAGTCCCATCGATGAGCGGATAGAATGCATCGAGGATCTCGCGGCATATCTGGAGAGGTGCTTGGCTTAAGCGACTTTGAGCCCGATGATTCCGGAATTAACGCACAATGAATGGGAAATTAGAAACTTTGAATTAATACTCTGGACTAATACTTGGAATTAATAGTTGGAGACTATGAAATTAATAAATCAGGACCAATGGATCAATACGACATAGCCGTCATCGGCGCCGGTCCGGCGGGCTCCATGGCCGCCAAGTATGCCGCCAAAGCGGGCTCATGCGTGATACTCCTGGAGGAGCACTCCTGCATCGGCTGGCCGGTGGAGTGTGCCGGCCTGCTGGGAGAGAAGGCCATGCAAGAGTCGGAGCTGTCCGCAACGTCCATTGCCGGGCGGGGGATGAGGGGTGCCGCCGTCTTCTCGCCCGGCGGATTTCATCTAAAGTTCAAGGCCGATGAATGCAAAGCTTGGGTTGTGGACAGGAGGCTCTTTGACCGATCGCTCGCTTTGGATGCATTGAAGTGCGGCGCGGAATTGCGGCTGCGCTCATCCGTCAGACGGATTGAAACGGATGGTGAGCATCGCATTCTAAAACTGGCGGATGGTGAGATCATTCAGGCGAAAATTGCGATCAGCGCGGAGGGCGTGCGGGCCCGGCTGGCGCGATCGGCAGGCATTTTGCCATCCAGAAGAATTCTCTCCGGGGCGCAGGTCGAAGCTCCCTTTGCAGTGGATGATGCACAGCTTGTGGAGGTGCATCTGGGTGAGGCTCCGGGGCTCTTCGCCTGGGTCATTCCCACCGGAGAGGACGAGGCCCGGATTGGTCTATGCGCCCGCGACAGAGGCTGCGAGCGCTTGCGGGCTTTTTTGAAGAAAGACGTGATCCGAAAAAGGCTTCTCGGCTCGCCGATCGCCCTCAACGTGGGCGGGCTGCCCCTGGGGCCACCCGAAAAGACCGTGGCGGACGGCTTCCTGGCTGTGGGCGATGCGGCGGGGCAGGTCAAGCCCACCTCGGGCGGCGGAGTCTATCCGGGATTGGTAGCGGCCAAGATTGCGGGCCGCGTGGCCTCGCAAGCAGCGAGCGAGGGTGACTGCTCGGCAAAGCGGCTGCGAGAGTATGACCGGCTCTGGCGGGCGGCTCTGGGCCGGGAGCTTGCCGTGGGCATGAAGGCGAATCTAGCCCTGGAAAAGATGAGTGCCGCCGAGATCGATGAGCTGGTTTGCTACCTGGCGAGCAAGCCCGCGCTCTTGAGGACCATTGAGGAGCACGGCGACATCGACCGGCCCAGCCGCCTCATGGCCAGGATGCTGCTGCACCTGGACTGGGACGGCGTGCGGCTGGCGCGGCTGCTGTGGCATGCATTGCTGTGATGCTAAAGGCCCCGAGCTGTGCTGATGTGGCCGATAGCAGCATCCATAACTTCAGACTGTAGCTCCACATCGGCAAGGACCATCCGATTGCACCTTGCGGCGGGCCTCCTCCCTGTGCATGATCCCTGAAACGAAAGCTTGAATTACACGTTGGCCCCAATTCACATCTGATGAGCCAGCAGTTATGGATCTTGGAGAACGGGACCCTGTTTGCCGGTCAGAGAGGCTGGCAAAGCTAGTTCTTGTCAGGAGGGATTATTGCGAAAATTGTTCACATGTCGGATTCTCATCTTGGTTTCCAGGATCTCAATAAGGTGGATGAAAAGGGAAGAAATATTATAGAAGAGCGGATATATTCCGGCTTTATTGATACAATAGATCAGATAATAAAGCAAAAACCAGATGCTGTTGTCCATGCAGGAGATGTTTTTCATAGAGAAAGACCTGGAATCAGGTCCTTGTATATTTTTAAAAAGGGCCTAGAAAAACTTATCGATGCTGGAATTCCAGTGATCATTATAAATGGAAATCATGATGCTCCAAAGAGTTTGGCGATAGCCAGTCCTTTTTTTATTTATGAAGGCATGAGGGATTTAAAAATGGCTCATCAAAGCAAATATGAATATTTTGATGTAGATGATCATAGATTTCATTGCATCCCATATTGCCTGGATGAGATGAAATATGCATCAGAAGTAGCGAAAATAGACCTTTCGGGAAGAGATGTGCTTATAATGCACGGAATGGTCAAATCCATGTGGAGCGAGCGGAGGAATGACGTAGGTGAATATGCGCTCGACGACAGCTTCCTAAGAAGCGATTTCGACTATATTGCATTGGGACATAGTCATAGACGCAGAAAAGTCAATGATAATACCTGGTACAGCGGATCAGTGGAATGCTTTAGTTTTGATGAGGTATGGCATGAGAAAGGCATTCTTCTGGTGGATCTGAGCACACAAAAAGTATGCCCTATTGATATATATAAATCGAAATATCGCATCAATTATCCAACTATTGACTGCTCGGGATTGTCTGCATGGGATATAGTCTCTAGCGTATTTGACCAATGCAAGCTGGATGAAATTAAAGGCAAAATAATAAAATGCAATTTGAAGAATGTTGATCTAAATCAATATAAAAAAATAAATCGTTCTATGTTTAGCGAAATCAGAGATCAATGCATTGACCTTAAGATTGATTATGAATTTAATGAAGAAAAACTGATGGATATGCAAATGAGTGGCGCAAATCTCTCGGAAGAATTCTCCAAATACATTGGTGAAGAGTTGTCAAAAAAATCATTTAATAAAGAACTGAAAGATAAAGTATTAAAGTACGGGTCTGATCTGATGAACGAAGTGGAAAAGGCCAGGAATACAGAGGTTCTCAACAAATGAAGCTGATCAGACTTAAAATGGTCAATTTTAAAAAGTTTCGCAATGCACAGATTGAGTTTCAGGACGGTCTGACCGGAATAATCGGCAACAACGGAGCAGGAAAGAGCACAATTGTTGAGGCTATCCTCTGGTCTCTTTATGGAAATAGGGCACTCAGCATAAAGAAAGACTTTTTAAAGAACATCAATGCGAAGAAGTTTGATCAGATGAGCGTGAAGCTCGTCTTGAGGACAGGAAATCAGGAGTGGAAAATATACCGGGGAATCAAGGCAAACGGCCAGGCCGAAGCATCTCTTGAAATAGATGCCAAAAGGATCGCCTGGAGCGTAAAAGATGTGGACGATTTCCTCTCGAAGAAACTCCACACCAGTGCTCAGGATTTTAAGAAAACCTTCTACGCCAGGCAAAAGGATCTTGATAATCTGCTCAAGGAGGGAGGCGCTGATAAAAAGGAGTACCTTCTGAACCTGCTGAATCTTTCCGACATAAAGCCAAGGTCGATCGAGCTGATAAGGGCTGATATAAAAGAGAATGAAGGGAAAAGAAACTGGCTTGACGGGGCGCTAAAAGAGATCGGCGATGTAGGGCCAAAGCTGGACGAGACCACGATGAAGATCTCAAAGGTCAGGACAGAGCTGGACGAATTTGAGAAAAAGGAGAGAGAGCTAGAGGTTGCCGTTCAGAAAAGCGAAATGGACAGCGAAATTCATTCGAGAAAGGAGCAATCCCACAATCACCTGTCCGGGGAGATTCTTAAGATGGAGTCGTCTCTATCAAAGAAAAGGGACGAATTTAAATTTGAAAGCTCCAGGCTTGCCGAAATAGATGCTCACAGAAAGCATCTTGATGAGCTTCAACCAAAGCTGGAACGATACTCTCAGATCAAATCGAAGCTCGAGGCTCTTGAGCCTATCAAGAGGAATTATGAAACCCTCCTCAAGACAAAGGAGATCACCAATAAGCAGATCGAAGGAATGGAACGGCTTTTGAAGGCGCATCAGGAAAGGCTATCTGCTCTGCAAAAGGATGATGCCCTCCTGGAGACGCTAAAGCCGGTTGAAGCTGAATATAATAAGCTGAAAAAAGAAATTCCTGAAATTGAGCTTATCAGGGATAATCATAATAATATTTTAGGTCAATTAAGTGAAGAAAAAATAAAGTTCGCCTCAATCGGATTGAATATCTCAAAGCTGGAAAAAAACCTCGATGAACTGAAAAAGTCTGATGCCAGACTTTGCAGCATTAAGCCGCTAAAAGGCGATTATGATGCGCTCCAAAAGGAGCATTCCGCCCTCCGGATTCAGAAGGATACCAAAGATAAAAAAGACGCCCTTAGCGAGAGGAGAAATGCCCTGGCAGAGCAAATGGGCAGACTATCGGCAGACGAAAATGCGGTATTGCGTGAGCTATCGAATCTGTCCGATCTTGCTGCAAGAGAATCCGGGTTGATCGAATCGGAGAAGAATCTGCAAGCGCAGGACGACGAGCTGAACCTCAATTTGATCAATTTGAACAGAGCGAGCAGCGTCTGTCAATCGAAAAGAAGTGAGGCAAAAGCGAACCTGGAGCGGGTGGAGAGGCTTGGGGCTGAGGGAACCTGTCCGACCTGCGAAAGACCTCTTGGCGAACAGCACACGGTTCTGCAAAACAAATATATGTGCGAGCTATCTGAGGCCGAGCAAAGAGGCATTGAGATTAATGCTGAGATCCAAGCCCTCCGGGAGAAGATCAGCGCAAATTCCCGTGTTAAAGCCGATTTGAAAAAGTCCTTTGAAGTTTTGCATCGAGATAAAGCCATTCACGCCGGTTTTAAGGCAAGCCTGAATGCAACCGCGAGCCAGAAGCATGGGGTTCAATCTGAGCTGGATGGCATCAACAAAAGCATCGATGAGCTTGGTGCAGTTGAATTCGATCCAGCACATTTCGATGAAGTGTCCAGGAAAATTTTGGAATTGGAACCAAAAATTGCCAATTATGATAGTCTGATGATAAGGCTTGAGGCGCTTCCTGAAACTGAGAGAGAGTTGAACCGGCTTCGAGAAGAGCAGAAGATCTCTCTTCAGAGGTCGCAGAGCCTGAAAGAAAAATTGGCAGGCTTAGGATATGAGGAGCCGAAATACCTATCCCTGAAGAAGAGAAAATCTGAATTGGAAAAGGATCATGAAAAAGTTATCTCATTGCTTCAGAAGGTAAAGGATATCCCCGATTTGACGGAAAGGATTTCTTCTCAGCAATTGGAGCATGATGAATTCTGCAGATCTCGCCGGGATCTGGATCAATCAATTAACAATTTGGGCTTCAATTTGCAGGAATATGAAGCACTTCTTAAGGAAAAAACAGATCTGTCCCGATCGCAGGATGAGGCTTTAGAAATCAGGATGAAACTGGCCGCCGAGGCTGAGATCAGAGGCAAGAGGGATGATATCGTCCGGGCCATACTCGATCTTGAAAAGGACATCGTGAAGGCGAAAGATGATCTCAACAGCATCGGATATGACGGAGATGCTCATCAGAGGTCCAGAATCGCTCTTGGCGAATGCAAGAAATGTTTAGATGAATTCCGACCGAAGCTGTCCGGAAAGAAGGTCGAGCTTGGAGTCCTCGATGGCGATCTGGAAAGGTTGAAAGGCGACGAGAGGAAGAAAAAGGAATATGAGCGAGAGCGTGCAGAATCCGTAAACAACCTTGAGATGCTGGATCTCGTCAGGGTATTGCTGGATGGATTCCTGGATCAACTTCTCATCAGAATAAGGAAGAATATCCAGGATTCAGCCGGAAAGATATTGCAGGAAATAAGCGGAAAGTATAATCAGATCAAGATAGATGAGGAGTTCAACATTTCCGTCGAAGACGGGGGCCAGGACTATCCCATAAGCCGCTTTTCCGGTGGAGAAATCGACATGATTGCAGTATCCGTGCGCATTGCGATAAGTGAATATCTGATGCGCCATGAACGAGGAAGCTCCGGCGGATATTCGTTTCTGATACTTGATGAGATATTCGGCAGCCAGGATCTGATGCACAGGGACAATATGATCAATACCCTCCGCAGGCTCGATACACGATTTCCCCAGGTCATAGTCATAAGTCATATTGGCGACGTTCAGGGTCAGTTTGATAATATTATCAGTGTAACTGAAAATGAACTCGGCGACAGCATAGTGGAGTAGGCACCAATTCTCCAATAATAGTAGAGTGGCCTCATGTGGAGTGAGGCCGAAGCTCTTGCGTCATTGATTCAATGCGCCGTGTCTATTTCATTCTTTAATGCGGGACACAGTCCGTCCAATCTGTCCATGCACTGGCGCTCGCAGCCATCGCAGACGGCAAAAGAGAACTCCTTCGAGTTAATTTTTTGAACAATCTTTTTGATGCTTGACCGGACACCTTCATCATCCAGTTTGACCTGGAAGAACCTCCCAATTGAGGTAAAATAGGCGTAGAGGCAAATATCCTCACCCAGGAGCTGCTGCATTGCATTGCGATAAATGGCGAATTGATAGCTGTATTCCCTGGATTTCTCCTCCATCTGCTCCTCGGACAGATCCATTGTCTTATAGTCGATGATGTTCCATGATCCATCGCCTCTTTTGGTCATCCTGTCGATTTTTCCGGAGAAAAGAATGCCGTCAATCCTCGCCAGAAAGGGCAGCTCTTTATGCTCTTCCCTGATATCCGCCATAAAGTCGGACGATAGGAATTTTTCATAACAATCTCTGTATGATCTCTCTTTATCTGGATCGGAAATTCCATATTTCCTGAGGACGATTGCGGGATCTTTTCCCTGGAATATTTCATGGATGATGAGTCCCCGGGTTCTAGCATTCTCTTCGATGGTCGGAGTGAATGGATCCCTATCGAGTCCCAGCTTTGCGTATTTATCCTCGTATTTTTTCGGGCATAATTTGTAGTCTTCGATCTCGCTGGCAGAAAAAATGTGTTCCGGCTCCTGCACCCGTACCGGGCAAAGAATGCCCTGTGCATCTGTTTTCGGGACATCCTGCTCATGGAATTCGATAAGCTCGGGCATTCTCTCTCTTGTCTTGGCAGGGATGTCTTGCGGATCATCGATTATGGGAATTGTAGTAATATTTGACGAGCCCTTTGGCCATTCGAAGGTGACCGCGCCCTCTTTGATATTCTCCTCATTTATGCCCAGGCTTGCATATGTCCAGTCCAGCCATGTCGATCCCTCTTCCAGGGATGGGGCTGTATCTTCGATGATGGACCCGCACAGGATTAAATGGTCCTTTGCCCTTGTGGCTGCCACATAAAATAGCCTCTTTTTCTCGGCCTCGGATTTTTCATCTCGCTGGATCTTTAGGAGCTGCAACTGGAATGTATCTCGCAGTTTATATTCATCGGACGGATCAGGCACACGCAATCCGACCCCAAGCTTTTCATCCACCATGATCAGGGGACGGTCCTTCTCGCCCTTGCTTGCCATATCGGGGATGACCACAATGGGAAATTCCAGCCCCTTGGAGGCATGAACGGTCATTATCCTGACGACGTTGGCATTTTCTGTATCGATCTGGCCTTCGCCTTCCATCGGTGCTTCATCGATGAGAAGCTCCAATTCAACGATAAAATCCGAGATTGATATCAAACCATGCCCTTGAGCATCGCGGGCAATCTGGAGGAACTTTTCCAGGTTGGCAATGATACGGGTGCCATCCTCCAGTCCGGCATATACCGCATAGATTTCCGAGCTTTCAACAATGCCTTGCAACAGCTTTGTTATCGGCTCAAGATGGGCGCGTGCCAGCCAACCCTCAAGCAGGCCGACAGCTCTGTTTATTGCGGCGCACTCATGCAGACGGGAGCAATGCCGGACTCTCGACCATAGGGACCCGCTTCCCGACCGTGCGATTTTATAAAGCAGGGCATCGGATAGCCCAAAGTAAGGCGATCTCAGGATTCCATATAAAGCAATATCATCGAGTTCATTATCCAGGAATTTCAGCAAATTGAATAGATCGACGATTTCCTGTCGTTCATAAAATCCCAGCCCGGAGCTGACATGGTATGGTATTCCGTATTTTTGAAGAGCCCTCTCGATGTAGCGCAGATTTGTCCTCCTCTGCAATAGAATCGCAACATCTCCATATTGGGCCGGCTTTGGGGATGATAATTTAATTTTGCATTCATCCCAATATATCTTTTTCTTCTCGGTTTCAATAAGATTTTGAATTCTCCGTGCTATCATCTCGGCTTCATTTTTGGATCTTTCCTGGCTTTCCCTCGCAAAAGGTGCAAGCAAAAGCTCTACAGAACCGGAATCATTGATCCTTTCACGGGATACATCCAGCGGATCATATCCGAACTCCCAGGGCTTCAGGGATGACGAGAGGATTTGAGAGAAAAGGTGATTGACAAAATATACGATCTGGGGAGCACTTCTGAAGTTGATGTCCAGCGGTACAACCTTTCCTTTCAGGTCATCTCGGATGAGGTCCTGCATCTCTTTAAATAGAGTAACATCGGCATCCCTGAAGAGGTAAATGGACTGCTTGGGGTCTCCAACGATGAATAGCCTATCCGATTCTTCCTTGATGTTGCCGAGAATCGTCCAGATGATCTTGCATTGGATCGGATCTGTATCCTGGAATTCATCGACAAGAATATAGCGATATCTATTCTGGAAATGCGCCTGCACCAAATCCTTATGATCTTTGAAGAGGCGGTATGCAGCAAAGATCATATCGCTGAAGTCAATGCCGCCTCTTTGCCTCTTCAGCTCATCGACGTTCTCTTGATACTCGTTGAATGCATTTCTCAGATCTCTCAGAAAATTCAATGTGTACTTCAGGAAGGATTCCTGGCCCACCTGGATTTCCAGGAGCGGCCCATTTATAGCAAAAAAGGACTGTAACCTTGCATACGAATCCCGTAATGATTTAAGGTCTTCGGGCTTCCAGTTGGCGGAAGATCCCATATTCGTTCTTCCCTTTATCCCGGATAGCTTAATCATGGCAGAAAGGACAGCCTGTGGAGATTTCCGTTCCATCAAATCGACAATACAGGGCTCTATATTTTTCAGATACTTCATTGCTCCATCCTTGTCCTTCCGGCAGGCGGATGCGAGTTTATGCAATTGTGCTATTGTATCCCATAATTCTTTATTTGATTGAAAAATGACCAGAAGGTCTTTCTGGAAATCAACAAACTGTGATTTCCACCCTTCAATGATGGCTTCATCATCTCCGTCCAGTTGCTTGAAGAATTCCTCTACAAAGATTCTATTTTTGTATAGTTCTCGCAGGTATCCCTTTACGTGCCATTCATCTGTATCACTTAGTAGCCTGCATATGCTCTCTCTTGATGTGCTGCCGGGCGAATGCAGGCATGATTCAAGAGCTTCCTCAAGCAAGCGCCTGGCCTGGAGTTCGTCGATAATAGTAAAGTTTGGATCAATATTTGCTTCAATTGGAAATTCGTGCAATACCTTCGAGCAGAATGAGTGAAATGTCGAAATGTCGGCCCAGATCAATTCCTCTCGGATTTGTCTCCATTTTTGTGGAGATTCGGATACTCGCCTGTCCAGTGCGGCTTCAACCCGTTCCTTCATCTCTGATGCAGCCTTCCGGGTGAAGGTCAGGGCGAGGATGTCGCTTGAACTGTATCCTCTTTCAAGCAGGTCAATGTACTTTGCAATCAAAATATGAGTCTTGCCGGTCCCCGCGCCGGCGACGACGCAGACGCTTCTTGATGGATCGATTGCTTCCTTTTGGCGTCCTCGAAGGCTCATTTCAGATCACTTCCACAGGACCCAATACGATCCAATATCCTGAGGTCATCGAACCGGCATACCGTTTTATAATCGCAGTATCTGGGGCACCTTCCCATTAAAACCGTTGGGTGAAAAATGCTGTCTCGAATATCCAGGATATATTTCTTGATAGTGTTCAGCGATGAAGAGATGATCTCTTGATAGTCATCCTTGATTCCGCGGCTTCTTCCAAGAGATTCAAAGAGATCCAGAAATTTTTTATCGCCCAGGACTATCTTCTTTGATATCTCTCCATCGCTTTTTATGATATAGTAAGTTCCTGCTATGCCCTGCATCCCTGGAAAGCATTTCTCAATGCAGCGGATATAAAGGGGGAGCTGAAATGAGATTCCTGCGGCGATGTCCCTGTGGCTTGGATTCATCGCTCCGGTCTTATAGTCGATGACCATAAATTGGCCATCATCAGTAACATCGAGCCTGTCAATCCTTCCCTGCATCAGCACACGGGCGGGCTCTCCAGGGCCCAGGTCCAGGGAAACGGGATCACTTTTGGAGCATTCGTCTGAAAGATCCCTCGATGTGGTTCCGCCAATGGATAGCTCAAAATTCGCAGGTGAAAAGCATGAAGGCAGGCAGTTCGCCTCGTGTCTCACAAATGTTTCCAGTATGCCTTTTCTGCCGCCGGATTTCCCAATAAAGCGCTGCTTTAAAGAGGACCAGACCGGGTCATCATCAAAGGAGTAAATCTGGAATTCTTCCTGAGCGATCTTTATTATGTCCTCTATTGCATCTGTCAATTCTTCTGTTGTGACTCTCAAGCTGCCATTTTTTCTCCGATCTGCAAAAAATCTGAATGCAATGCGGTGAAATAGACCTCCCAATTCCCTTGATGATATTTTAAGCTCTACATCCGGCATCGCATCCAGATAAAGGATATATTTTAAATAAAATTGGAATGGGCACAGGCCATAAGATTCAAACATCGTGGGAGAGTATACCTTGGAATCGTTGAATCTTCTCGATAGCTCAGAGGCTATGGATTGATCGTCATTAAGCACGCCATCATATTCTGATTTATAATTGCGTTTTCGATAATAATTCTCGATATTTATTTTCTCTGCAATCATTCTTGCATCCGATGCAGAGACTCTTATTAATCCGATATTCCTGTAGTCTCCATCAGATATCGCTTTTCCATCATCAAACTGCTGCTTTACTGTCGAATAGCCAATTTTCCCGTCTGCCCAGGACCCAATTTTATACGATTCCGAAATTTCCCTGATGAAGAATGTTGGAATGAGCGGTTGATCCTGCTCTGATAATGGACAGCTCAGAAATAGTCTTTGCCTGGCTGCCAGCATTGCAGCCAGAAAATAATATCTCTCCCGTCTCAGTAGATCTCTTTTTGTCGGAAGGTTCAATCTCTGCATCTCAATTTTTGTGAAAAATGGCTGAGAGAGATTGGTTTTGGGGATCTCTCCATCGACCATGTCAGGGATGAATAAATAATCGTATGATAGATGGGAAATTTCCTGCAATCCGGTTATCTGGACCCGGTTTGTATTCGCATCTGCAGTATCGTATCTCATCTCGGATAAGCCTGTAGATACTATTGTTAAAAAATCCTTCAAATAAATTTTTGCATCTGGAATAATCAAATATGCCTTATCAATTTTGTCCAGCATATCTAAGAATGGACCGAGTGCGCTTGCATCCTTCCGGCTTATCTCTTTATCGGGATATTCTGCATACTGTCCAAAATTCAGGTCAGAAAGAAGCCGGCGAAGGGCAACGATGTGTTCCCTGACCGGCCTTTTGCCCTCCAACTTTTGCAGACTGGAGACTAGCTTCTCGATTCCTGTTTTTATATTCTCAATCCGGTGAATCCGCTCTTTGATGCCTGAATTATCTTTCTTATGATGATCGCCCGCACTGGGTTCTTCATTTAGGCTTTTCGACAGCAACTGCAGCTTCTCTTTCCAGTCATCTCTCCCCTCGGTGATATTTGCGGCTCGCGATTCGAAATCCACTTCATGTCCTCGCAAGGGACTGCTTCCTTCGCCCTCCGATGATATTCGAATATACGGCGATTTGAGCAGTCTTACGACAGAATCCCTCTTGTAATTATATGCAGGGATTTCAATAATGTTGAGGATTGCCTGAACGATTGTAGATTGTGACAATAAATCGCTTTTGCGTATATCATACGGAATGGCAAAATCTGGAAATATATCCGATATTAGCCCTGCCGCCCGGTCTCGATCGGGAAGAGCCACTGCGATGCGGGCCGGATCTGCGCCACTGGCGACGAGACTGCGTATCTCCTGGGCTATGGCTCGAATCTCTGAAACTCTGTCTTTAAATTTGGCAAAAAAAATTCTTTCCGATAAGTCAAATTCCTGGACCTCTGCAAATAACTGTGACAGTCTTGCATTTTCAGGATTTGATTCAACGCTTACTCTTTGAACCGCGGGCAGCCAATCTCCCCGGTCGGCAAAGATTCTTGAATTGTCTGCAAACGGCATTCCGTAATGAAATTTGGTTGATGAACTTCCCAATGCGGCTATGAACTCTCTTTCAAGTGGACTCGGCTCAAAGAATCCATACATGAATATCCTTTTTATCACGGTTCTCTTTTTGCTCACGCATTCTGTAGCTTCATTCAAGAGTATATCGTCATCCACGATGTGATTATTAGATAAAAATTTTAAATAATTGGAATAGACGAACGCCAATTGTCGGCTTTTGTCGCTTTGCAATTCTCCCAAGCATGCGGGATAATCTATTTTTCTCTGAATCAATGTTGAAATGAATCTCTTCAATTCCTGAACAAATTTGATTGAGATGCGTCCGTTATTCATGAAGAGAGATAGACTCTGCGAATTTTCAGATATGATATGCGAAATAATGAGCTTCGACTCTTCATCGCTTATGCAACTGAATGAAGGCAGATGCTCAGAAAAGATGAATTTTGCAATCTCCCCAAGGGTGCATATTCTATCTTTTAAAATCGGCATGCCCTTTTCATGAATTCTCCTAGCGACTTCCGACTTTAGCCGCAAGGTGGAGACGACAAAAAATGTTTCGAATGGATAATTGCCGGATTCTTCTGCAAATCTGTCAACGAAATCCGATAAGCCGGTTCCGGGAAGAGAGCAGAATTGAACCTTATCATCCATCTCTTATCGATAGATCGGTAACTGTGATAAATATTGCGCCATTATGCAACTGTTGTGCCGTCATACTTGCGTGCCCGCCAGTTCAAATTTGCCTTTCCGGTTAATAAATGTCCATGTCCATCTGTCAGCCTGGCAAAAAGCCTTCTGCGTTTGGTTGCCCTTTCCGGCTCACGATCCTGATGCTCGATGCGCTTGAAACAGAGCATTGGATCGTCCAGGCACATCGCTAGAGCAGGAATTGGCGGCTGCCGCCAAAGGATTGCCTCATTCAGAGCAACGTATTCCCAAATCTCGCGAATGCCCCGGGTCAATTATCGCGAAGATTGATATACCAGAACCGGCTCATTTGTCACGGCAAAGCTAAAGAAAGCGCCAATAATCGGCATAAAAAGCATCAGGCATAAACGCGTCAGATAGTTAGACATCTAGGGCGCTAGAGCGGCTGTGGTCCAGCGGTTATGACATGGGCTTCCCAAGCCCGTAACCCGGGTTCGAATCCCGGCAGCCGCACGTTTTCCCTTTTCACATCAACTCGCGTTCGCACCAACCGCCCAGGCGTATCGCTCGATTCCAGGAATCCAGACAAATGCCTTTTAACATACGAAAATTTTATTAGTACTGGGCGACAGTAGTTAATGAAATGTCAGCGGCGGACGGCAGGCAAATTTATGAATACGAATAAAATATGTTCTGGGCGTGCTCTTTCATCAATAATTCCATCTATAATTCTGTTTATGATCGTTCTCCCAATTCCAATCGCAGGACTTGCGCAAGCCGGAACCGTCACGATAATTCCCGGAAAAAATATCCAAGAAGCCATCGACAAATCCCAAGCTGGAGACCTCATCGAGGTGCAAAGCGGCACTTACTACGGGAATGTGAATATCACAAAACCGCTTACTCTTCGCGGAGTAAATACGGGCGAAGGTCAGCCTGCCGTAGACGCTCAGGGTCAGGGAAGCGCCATCACGCTCTCTGAAAATGGAATTACACTGGAGGGCTTCGACGCCACAAACGCCGGAGGCTGGGAAGAAGCAGGAATCCTTGTGAGGTCCAGCATCAATACTATTAGGAACAATACTGCCCGGGATAATTACGGTTTGGGAATATATTTGGTCAAAGCCGACGGTAATTTATTAATAAACAACACCGCATATAATAATGATTTCGGTATCGGATTAAATCACTCTGGAGAGAATTTGTTAAAGAATAACACCATGTACGAAAATAAGGGCAATTTCCTGTTCGGATACGGTCACAATGATATCGATACAAGCAATACTGCAAACGGCAAACCGATCTTTTTCCTGGACAACGAATCCGATAAAGTTATCGATTCTCTGTCCAATGCGGGATGTGTATTTTGTATCGGGTGCCGGAACATCACCATAAGAGATCTTACCTTAAGCGACTGCTTTGCAGGAGTCTATCTCGACAACACAACCGGCTCTCGCGTTGAGAACAATACGCTGTTTGCCAATACTCTTGGAATATCGCTCATCGATTCCGGCAACAACACCCTAACCGGGAACCGCCTTCGCGATAATGTCTATGGGATATACCTCAAGACGGCTTCGATTAACAATACCTTAACCGGCAACAATGTCACTCATAACGATTACGGAATCTTTGTCAACGTCGACGAGATTCCCGGCCAGAGCAATGTGATTTATAATAATATTCTGCAAGACAATAAACGGAGCAATGCCTTCTCCCGGGGGCCCGCTCGCTGGGATAACGGCTTTTTGGGAAATTTCTACAGCGATTTCAGCCGGCCAGTCGATGGCTGCAATGATGAAGACGGAGACGGAATCTGTGACAGCCCGCGCAAGATACCCGGCGGTCTTGGCCTTGACGAATATCCGGCAATCAAACCGAATTTTGATGTCGATTGAACCTGTTTCCATCAGTCCCGTGTGAGCCCCTGCCTGAGCGCATGGGGGCTTCAATGGTTTGAAAAAAATTTTTACCAGCTCTGGCATCTTCTCGGCACAATCTAGAATTCCAGTGATGAAGTGAAGGCAGGATATATCCACGAGAAAATATTTAATCTTCAAGCAGATGTATCCTGTGTGACCCTTCAGTGACTCAGATACAATTTAACCTAATGAACTTTCCGTTCGGCGAACAACTGATTGCCCTCTTTGGTAGGTACTCCGATGACTACGAGTATACTTC
>Ga0074195_1002921_pt1 | contig 17358 bp, 24 predicted proteins | sample EPASupsiteHSE623_FD_64525 | JGI IMG/M metagenome (GOLD analysis project Ga0074195, IMG submission 64525) | Bioremediated contaminated groundwater from EPA Superfund site, New Mexico - Sample HSE6-23 | ecosystem: Environmental > Aquatic > Deep subsurface > Groundwater > Contaminated ...
AATACCATTTACTTTAACCCGTCCAGCTTTAATTAACTCCTCAGAGTCTCTTCGGGAGGCAATTCCCGCCTGGCTAATCACTTTCTGCAAACGTTCCGGCATATTGAATCCCCTAACTTAGATTAATCGCAAATAAATTCGGTAAAGTCAGTTTGGACTTTACAAGTTTTAACCCGTTTATTATCACGGGTAAGCTTCTCACAACTACCGCAAATCCCTTCACCGCAGCACATAGTGGCATTGTTTGTTGCCGCCATTGGCAAATTGATATCAACGGCCTGCATCGCGGCAATCAGAGCATAATGCTGGTCATCCGGCCCTGCACTGACCACTAAATCAGGGCACTGCTCTTCGCTGGCAAAAATCTGACGCAATAAAGGCAATCCGTTCTGGCGAAGCGAAGGGATTGAAATTACTTCTACACCGAGGCCGCGCAGTTCCGACTCGATAAAAGCCCTGCCGACTCTGCCTGGCGCTACCAGTGCAGTCACTTGATTACCATTGCTCACCAGCGTTCTCGCTATTGGCATAGCAGGAGGCTGACCTAATCCTCCAGCAACTAATATTACCTTACTGGATTTGGTATTGTCAATCCAGGGCTGCCCAAAAATTCCATTTGCATAAGGACCGCGGACAATAATAGGCGAACAGGCATCATCGGTAAGAAGCCGTACCGATTTTGGCCCAATTGCTTCAATTACAACCTGAACTAAAACATCTTCGACTCCCATTATCCCTACCGGAAAGTTATAAAACTCCGGGTCACCTGACCGGCGCAGGAAAACAAAAGCTCCTGCCTTTTTCAGCCCCTGGGCTAATTCGGGTGTAACGGTAAATTCTAATCTATACGTATTCTTCCCTATTTCTGTTTTTACAGACAGCGGACTTTCGATTTCAATACGTACTTTCGGTTCCTCGCCTGGCAAATCCTGCTTCTTAGAATTCCATTGTTTTTCGTACAATATGCATGATCCGGCCCAATTACAATTGCATACCTGCTCCCCTTTTAAATGACTGCAAAATACGCAATGATTGGTTTCAGCCAGCATACACGGACAAAATTCTGTATTAATATCAATACACCGGGAGGCAAATTTGCTGATCATCCTCATCCCTCCTAAACCAAACACCGGTTATAAATATCGGCCAGTCCGGCATTAGCAACCCGTTCATGAATTTCTGCCCGGTTCGTAGAGTAAAGTGCTTGTTTCTTCATTCTTTCGAAATAGACCGAGCCGGAGAAAGTATATCTCAGACGAATGCCTTCAAGCGTTTCCATCTGTTCATGGACATGCTGAATAAAATCGCCGGCAGCCAGCGACCGCGGCAGTTTCAGATATTGCATATCCAGGCAATGGCGCACTGCGTTATTGCCGGCAAGCAGACCTGTTACAACAGCCTCGGTATGCCCGACAAGAATAGCCGCTTTCTCACCGCCGCAGAAAAGATTTTCGATCCCTTCGACCTTGAGGGAATCATCGCAAGGTGCAATGCCTAAGTATCTAACTGAATTTCCCATGCCGCCCGAATAAGGATCTTCGTAACGTGCTTTTTCAAGGCCGGGAATCGCACGCAACTCTTCAATTGGCATAAAGGGCTTCATCAGCTTTGCATGGCCTGTATCCAGAAGTACAATGTTAGCCTCATATTCAGCTAAAGCGTACTGCGAACACGCCTTTTTCCCCAGTCCACCGGATTTTATCAGGCTGGCCGGGACGGGAATTACAGCAACACCGGTTGCTTCCAGTCTTTCCCTGAGTTCTTGGGATAAAGAATCTTTATTTATTTTGCAGGAGCCGCTCATGGCACCAAAAGTACCATCTGATTTTTGCCCCATAATTTCTTTTATATCGGCCTTTGCCGTGACACTGACACGCGGTCCGAAGGAAGGACAACGTAAAATACACATGGAACAGCCATTGCCGTATTTTATGCAATTCCCCATAGGTCCGGCCGAGCCAGTTGTATCAATAAATGCATCACCTGGCAGAATTTCATTTCCGTCAATTACGACTGCCTGCAGTTGCTTACCAAACTTCACCGTATTAATTACTCGGGTCTGAAACTGCACCTCAATATTATAATTTTGCAATATCTTACGTACTAGAGGTTCCATGGTGGTTACATCGTACAAGGAAGCATGCTGATGTCCCGGAAAATTCACTCCCTTGTGCCGGGTATTGGCATCCATGGCCACAAACAAGTCACCTCCACCCATTGCAATTGCTTCCTCAGCCGCCGTAAACCGTCCGTTATTGCGAAAAATCCCACCAACAAGTCCGGTTCCCAACAATAAATCTGTTCGTTCTAACAGTGTTACACCGGCACCAGTCTTCGCGGCAGCAATGGCAGCTGCGCAGCCTGCCCAGCCACCACCGATAACAATGACCTTAACCATGGACTTCCCTCCACTTCACCTTGTTTTACACTGTACAGTGTATTCGAAGGCCACTTAAGTGCCACTGAATCGTAAAAAAATAAGACTGGTAACAATTGTTACCGGTCTTACCCGTAAAAAAAATAATAGCAAATGAAAACGGAGAGTAAAAATCCGGCTAAATCACCCAGCAGGCCTACTATAACCGAATATCGGGGATTACGAATGCCAACTGCACCAAAATATACCGTTAGGATATAGAAAGTTGTATCCGTGCTGCCCAGCACTGTAGATGCGATCTTTCCGGTCATTGAATCAGGGCCGTAAGTATTTAATAATTCCGTTGTTAACCCTAATGCTCCTGTACCCGATAAAGGTCTCATAATCGCCAGCGGAATCAATTCCGGCGGTACTCCAATATAGTTCAGCAGGGGTGCTATGCTATTGACAAATAGATCCATTGCACCGGAAATGCGAAATACATTAACAGCAACCATCATAGCTACTAAAAAAGGCATAATCCTCACCGCTGTATGAAAACCTTCACTGGCTCCTTCTACAAAGGCCTCATAGACTTTAACCTTTCGGACAAAGCCAATTACCGGAATAACTAAAATCAACAGCGGCATAATCCAGACTGATACCGCTCCCAGCAATTCCATCATCCAGGCCGCCTCCTCGCCGGTCTTTTCGAGAACAGTTGGCAAATCCGGTCAGCCAGCAGAGCTATTATCGTAGCCAGTAAGCTGACGATTAGTGTAGTCCCCACTATTTCGGCAGGATTTGTCGAACCTGCTGCCGACCGTATGGCAATGATAGTCGCCGGCACCAGGGTAAATCCGGTTGTACATAACGCTAATAGTGTACACATGGCTGCAGATGCCGTATCTTTATCCTGATTCAATCTTTTCAATTCTTGCATCGCTTTAATACCAAAAGGAGTTACAGCATTGCCTAATCCCAGCATATTCGCGCTTACCGTCATCGTTATCGCACCGATAGCAGGATGATTTTTGGGAACAGAAGGAAACAGACAGCGAATAATGGGGCCAATCAGCCACGAAAAAAAATTAACAATCCCTGCCTTCTCTGCGATTTTTAAAATTCCCAGCCACAGACACATTACGCCGATTAACTTAAAAGACAGCGCAACTGCGCCTTCAGCGGCACTAATCGCGCTTTGGGTTATGAATTCAATACGCCCGTTCCAGCCGCCATAACAAATGCCACTAACTAAAAAAACCAACCAAACTATGTTAATCACACTGCCAACCCCCCTTAAGAAGGTATGACAGCAGACACTATGCTAGAACGGGATAAGGAGCTGCCGCACTAAAAAGGCGTGAAGCTGACAGGTGTTGTCCTTTTGTCCACAATACGAAAAGGACAAAAAACAAAACCTTTGCGGCAATTACCGCAAAGGCCGTAAGCTACGAGCGCAGCAAGTGTCACAAATTTTAGTAAGCTGAGCCTTTACCAAGCAGCTTGCAAGACAGGCCTAGACCGTTTGCTTTTCTGAGGCAATGCCCAAAGCAGCAAACCGGGCTTTTTCCCAAAAGCGTTCTGCCCCCCCTGCTTATGCAAGATTTCGAATAACGAACGTGAAAAAGTTCCATACCGATCCCCATAAGGCACCAAAGAGGGTCTTTTTCTCAACCTGACTGGCAGATACCAAATCGACGGAAGCGTATTCTTTATCTTTGTACAGAATCCGGACTTTCCCGATTTTTTGTCCTGGTGCGACAGGCGCCTCTACTTTCGCAGGAGCATCGATGATTGTCTTAAATTCTTCCCTGTCATTATCAGAAACGGGGATACTAACATCCTCATTAATCTGCAGTTGAACTCCCGGGGATTTTCCATTATTGACCTGAACTGTTTTCAGAATGTCTCCTTTATTGAACATCGGTACAGTTTTAATCTGTTTGAAGCCATATTCAAGCAGAGCCGTTGAATCATCCCACATATACTCACTGTCAAGAACAACTGCTATAATTTGCACATTACCGCGTTTAGCGCCTGATACCAAACAGCGTCCCGCTGCCTCTGTATAACCTGTCTTAACACCGTTACCGCCATCCACCAACGTCAAAATTCTGTTTTCATTATACAAATCCCGGGCTTGATCCTTTCCCGGCCACGGAATCACTTTATGTCTTGTACCCACAATCTGCGAAAAGAGTGGATTCTTGTAACCGTAAGCTGTAATCCGTGCCAAATCCCGGGCTGTGCTATAGTGGTTGGGATCAGGCAGACCACTTGTATTCACAAAGTTTGAATTGACGGCACCAATAGCACGTGCCTTTTCAGTCATTAATTTAGCAAATTTGTCAACTGAGCCGGAAATATGCTCTGCTACGGCAACAGTAGCATCATTGCCTGAAATCAGCATGATTCCATAGAGCATATCCAGCATTTTTAATTTTTCTCCAGGAGCCAGCCAGAGTGATGAGCCTTCCGTACTTGCTGCATTGGCACTGGTGGTTACGGTATCCTCCATATTTCCGTGCTCAAGTGCGGTTATCAGTGTCATAATCTTTGTTGTACTGGCCGGATATCGCCTTTCATCCGCTTGTTTTTCATATAGTACTTTTCCGGTAGATGCCTCGATAACAATGGCTGATTTAGCAGTCAAATCAGGTAAGCCTGGCCCCGCCAAGGCAAAGCCGGGACTAAGCAGGTTTATAAACAAGCACAGTATGATGAATCTGCATATTTTATGTAGCATAATTATCCCTTTCCAAATTGATTCCTGAACATTACCATTATATATGTGTTTTTCCCTCTCGTCAAAGCTTCCATACATGAGAAAAAGTACTTAGGAGCATACTAATGGCGATAAAAGGGAGGTGACAAAAGTGGAAACATTAGATATAAAATCGGCTTTACGGACCACCTTAACACAAAAGCAGGAATTAGTGCGGGACTACCAAACATTTGCATCTCAAATAAGCAACCCGGAAGTTTCAAAAATGTACCGTCATTTTGCTGAATCGGAGGCTCTCCATGCAACTAAAATCAAAGAGACTCTTGATTCTATTCGCTGACTAACATTTCTGTATAATATGAAAAAGGGCTGTCTCAGTTAACGCTTGAGACAGCCCTTTTATTTCGTTTAAAAATTGGTTACTGTACTTATGCTTGCGTTTCAGCGGTTCTTGCCAGTTCATCAAATTTATCGCTTTGGCCGTTTTTTTTGCAGCCGCTCATCATTTGCTGCAGACGATCAAGCACTTGAGGAACCATATCCAGTATACGGTCATAGAGGATATGGCCTTCAACAGGAATGAACCGTACTCCGCTGACGGAGGAACAAACCAAAAAGCCTACCGGCTTTACACTAACACCCGCACCGCTGCCGCCACCGAAAGCTTGTTCCGGCATTTGGTCATTATCATTGTCCTGTCCGTCAAATTCGCCCCCGCCGCCACCAGCCGCAAAGCCAAAAGTCACTCGCGAGATCGGAATAATGACAGTACCATCAGGCGTTTCCACTGCATCGCCGACAATGGTATTGACATCCACCATATCCTTGATACTTTCCATCGCAGTTTTCATGAGACCTTGAATCGGATGCTCAGCCATCTCCTGCAACCCCCTTGTATTTAACATTTAGAAATATTAGACTGGCAATAATAACATGACCAACAGTAAGTCTGAATATACACAGGAAGTCAATATCAAAGCTGTTTTTTCCAAACGAGGGAATGATGCGTATTTCCGGCTGCCGCAAAAAAGCAAGATGGCTTTTACAAACTTTGATCGCCAAACCGCTGACTGCCCAAAAAGCTCCAACCATTATACCCGTTTGCGCTGCATCTTCCGAACCATAGGTAATTTTACATCTTAGCCTCTCACACTGTACTGATTTGGCCAATTGATTGGCAAACGTGTAGTACAGGTCCCGGTATTGGCGGAATTTTCTCATCAGTGACCGCCATCTCCTGGGATGATGCAGATAAATATGTAATACACGCATGACAAAGCGCCTCTCCCGCTTTGGATGAGTGCCTACTTGCTCGTTGTGCGTATGCAGTTCGGATTTTAACCAGGGCAATTTACTTTTTTCTGTCACCTCAATTACCGGCACATGAAGCTTGTATACTAAGAAACGCTGCAGATAAATATGAACCCATAAATCATCATCCGATGCCGAACGCTGATAAGTAATGTTAATGTGAATGTCAATCCGGGAAAATACATAAGCAACAATAAGACCAGCCAGAAGAATAATCAACCAATTACTCATGCCCTACCTCCCACCTGCAAATTGACATTTTTTTATTGTTACCCACTATCTGGAAATTATACAGAAAAACAGCCCTAATCGGGCTGTTTTCCTTGCTGCTCTTCCATTACATTCAGATAACCTGCAAGATCGGGTAAATCCTTTAATGTTTTTAAACCAAAGCATTTTAAGAACTCAGCTGTTGTTCCGTAAAGAATCGGACGGCCAATTGCCTCTTTCCGGCCGATCTCCTTTATCAGCTGCCGTTCTGTTAATGTATTGACTACTCTGTCAACCTTAACACCCCGGATGCTTTCTATCTCCTGCCTGGTTATCGGCTGTTTGAAAGCAATAATTGCCAAAGTTTCCAGTGCAGCCGACGATAACCGGTTATCCTGATTTTCAGCCAGCTTTTCAACCGTATCTGCCAGCTGCGGTTTGGTGCATAACTGGTACCCTCCCGCAACCGCCACAATAGTCAACCCTCGCTCATCTGCAGTCATAGCCTGCTGCATCTCAGCGATCATCGATTCCACGTGTCCTACAGGAACTTCTAAGATTCGAGCCAGCCGGTCCCCTGGAACTGGGTCACCAGTAGCAAAAAGCAATGCCTCCAGAGGGCCTTTCAGATGTTGAAAAAACACGATATATCACTCTCGCAACATAAGATAAATAGGCTCAAATGGGGCCTGTTGTTTAATCCATACGCGATTTAACCGAATTAATTCAAGTAAGGCCAAAAAAGCGGCAATCACTTCATTTTTCGTTCCTGATCGTATAATAGTATGACTAAACTCGGTACGGCCGCCTCGTTGCCTTAGAACATGAATAATATCATACATCTTATCCTGTATACTGATCTCTTCTCTGGCGACCAAAGCATAATCGTTGCCGGCGCTCTCCCATACCGCAGCAAAAGCCCGCACCAAATCATCCAAATGCAGTCCCTCGGGCAAAGAAAACGCTATCGGAAATTGTTGTGGCAGCCGTGTAAATACAAGCTCCCGCTGCCGCGCTAAATCTTCAAATAATGATGCCGCCTGTTTAAATTTACGGTATTCCAGCAGCTTATCCACTAATTCCTGGCGCGGATCTTCCCCTTCCTCAACCAGCTCGGAAGCTTTAGCTGGTTTGGGGAGCAGCATCCGGGATTTGATTTGCAGCAGGGTTGCCGCCATAACTAAAAAGGAACTGGCAATTTCAACATTAAATTCTTCCAATTGTTTGATATAACCTAAATACTGCTCCGTTATAACGGCAATCGGAATATCATAAATGTCTATCTGATGCTTTTCAATAAGATGCATCAGCAAATCAAGCGGTCCTTCAAAAACTTCAAGCTTAATTTTATAATCAGACATACCTGTTATAAGTGCATCGCTTCCCGAACTTCAGCCATCGTAGCTGCTGCCACTGTCCGGGCCCGTTCAGCGCCATAAACAAGAATTTCTTTTATTCGATTCGGATTGCTTTCCCAAGCCTGACGCCGGGCATGGTTGTCGGCAAGAGCAGCAACCATGTGTTCAGCCAGACGTTTCTTACAGTCTACGCAGCCGATTGATGCACTGCGGCACTGAACGTCAATTTCTGCCACTTCATCTTGATTGAATATTTTGTGGAATGCAAACACGGTGCAAACATCCGGATTACCGAAATCTGTCCTTTTTACCCGCTGCGGGTCCGTAACCATAAGGCGAACTTTTGCCCGCAATTCATCAGGACTGGCAGCAAAGGGAATTTCATTGCCGTATGATTTGCTCATTTTGCGGCCATCAATACCCGGCAGGAGCTTTGCCTGGCTCAATCTGGCCTGCGGCTCAGGGAAAATACTGGCATACATACTATTAAAGCGCCGCACCATTTCACGGGCCAGTTCCAGATGGGGCAGCTGATCCTCTCCGACCGGTACGGTATCAGCCTTGTAAAGGAGAATATCTGCGGTCATTAAAACCGGATAACCTAGGAATCCATAGGTGTTTAACTGCCCAAGCTGCTGGAGCTTGTCCTTGTAAGTTGGAACACGCTCTAACCAGCCCAAAGGCGTAATCATCGATAATAATAAGTGCAATTCCGCATGCTCCTTTATATGAGATTGCACAAAGATAACATTTTTCTCGGGATCAAGTCCTCCGCTCAGCCAGTCAAGCGCCATATTTTGAATATGTTCAGGCAGCTTTTTGGTATCTTCGTACGATGAAGTTAGAGCATGCAAATCGACTATAGAAAAATAACACTCATATTCGTGCTGCAATCGCACCCAGTTTTCCAAGGCGCCAAAGTAATTGCCTAAATGAAATTTCCCGGATGGCTGCATGCCGCTGAAAATGCGACCTTTCCTCATGGATATCTACTCCTTTAGAAAATAAGTCTAATTATGCTGTTGATAAAGCTAGATAAGGCGTATTCCACCGGTCTGGTAAGTATGCTGATAAAACCGAAATAAGCAAGCGCCAGCAATATCCATGGAGCGTAAGGCTCCAGCCGTTCATAAGCATATGACAGACGGCCGGGCAATAGGTTCGAAACCACCTTAGCCCCGGCTAATGGCGGAAATGGCAGCAAATTAAAAACAGCAAAAATAATGTTATAGCTGTAAGTAAGCCATAAAACTTTAATCCATTCACCCTTAACCAAATTAAACATGGACAGCAGGACAATGATAATCGCGGTCACAATTGCCAGTAAAATATTCGAAACCGGCCCGGCGAGAGCTACCAAAATAATTCCTTGGCGGCGGCTCTTAAAATTATCGGGATTAATGGGCACCGGCTTGGCCCAGCCAAATTTAAACAGCCACATCATGATCAGCCCTAGCGGATCGAGATGGGGTATAGGATTCAGTGTCAGTCTGCCCAAAACACGCGGTGTCGGATCACCCAGAGCAACTGCCGTCCGGGCCTGGGCATATTCATGAACTGTCAGTGTAATCAAAAGTGCAGGAATGCGAAATATCATATCAGGGTCTGATCCTATCACGTATGTCTTTCCTCCAACCATATATTTTACCATAATTCATTATAATGGATTATACAGGTAAAAGCAAAAGCAAATCTCCTCTTGAGAATAAATACACGAAAGCCGGCAAAAGCTAAGTTGCAAAGGAGGCGATTTTTTTGCTGCATCGCAAATTCCTGTCGGCAATTACGATTATTCTTGCGTCAAGCCTGATTAGTGGCTGTGCTGCTTTTACACCAGCACCGAAACCAGAAGTAGGTCCAACAGGCAAGCCGGTTGAAGCGAAACCGAATCCCCCCATACTGGAACGGTTCCAATCACCGCCCACACAATTGTATGATCTTGAGGCTACCGCCGGTGTTATCTTCGAAGGCTTTACCACTGAGAAGTGGGATCAGGCTCAAAAAGGGCTGGCAACGCTCCAAGCAAACTGGCAGCAAGCGAAACCGTTATTAGGCGAAAAAAAGGGGGTCAGGGAAGCGGATGAAGCACTTGATAAGCTGAACGAAGCAATTGCTGCCAGGGAGTTGACTAATTCCTATGAGAATCTCGGCAAATTCATGGGAAGCATCAGCGATATTGGAAAATCCTTTAAGCTCTCCCCTCTTGCCGATATTGTGGCCGTAGGTAATGCAGCTCGCAATGTGGGTTTTTATGTTGATGACAAAGATTGGAGCAAGGCTGCTGCCAAGGTGAAAGAGCTACAAGGCACCTGGCAACAGGTGAAACCCAGTATGGAGCAGGTAGGAATTTTAGGGGAATTGACCAAAACTCATGCCGATATTAAACAGTTAAAAGATGCTGTAAGTGCCGAGAATAAAGCATCTGTCAAAGAAAACCTGGCAAAAATAAATGAAAGCATGGGACAAATACGTCAGTTTTATTATGGGCGATAACACAAAGCGGACTCGATACTCTGTTTCAGATGTAGTGAGTCCGCTTTGTATTTAATCATCCTCTTGCCTGCCTTTGTTGTCCTGATTATTTTCATTACGAATAATTTCCAGGCGGTCATTATCCTTCGGCCGCAAAGCTGCCGGGCGGAGCAGCTTACTCGGGATGGGCAGGCGAAACAAAACCCCCCGCATCGCTTTAAAATTGAAAGGAAGAGCAGGCCACAAATAAGCTACACCGAAGGATTTTGTAAACCCAAAAATCAGGAGAATCGCCGCTAAACCGCCAAGTAAGCCCGGCAACTTAAACAGCATAACCAGAGCAATTAATACAATACGGAAAAACCGCATCGCCAAAGCCAGTTCAACGCTTGGCGTAGCAAAGGTTCCTACCACCGATACCGCTGTGTAAAATATAGTTTCATTGCCAAAAAGCCCAACTTTTGTGGCAAAATCGCCCAGCATAAAAGCCCCAATAAAGCCAAGTGCAGTTGACTGTGCGGCAGGGACATGCACGGTTGCCATCCGTACCATTTCGACACCGACTTCCGCCAGCAGGAATTGCAATCCTAAAGGAATGATCCCTGTATCCTGCGGACCAAGAAATGCCAGCGTTTCGGGCAATAATTGCCGCTGCAAAACCAGAGCCAGCCAAACAGGCGGCAGCAATAAAGAAAATAAAACAGCGCCCAGGCGAATCAAGCGTAAAAAAGTACCAGTAATAACATTTTGGCGGTATTCTTCCACATGCTGTATATGATGCCAGAATGTGGTCGGCAAAATCATAATGTCCGGTGATGTATCAACGACAAGGCAAACATGACCTTCCAATAAATGCACCGCTGCTACATCCGGTCGTTCCGTATACCGCACCTTCGGCAGTGGGTTCCATTTATTTCCGCCAACAATAAATTCCTCAATGGCTTTTTCAGCCATCGGAACGCCGTCAATACTAATATTGTTAAGCCGTCTTTTTACAGTCTCTACTAACTTGGGGTTCGTAATATCCTTAATGTAGCAAACGGCAATATCCGTTTGAGAGCGTATGCCGACTTTGGTAATTTCACAGCGCAAATTAGGGTCACGCAGCCGCCGCCGAATCAGCGCCGTGTTAAAAACAATTGTTTCAACAAAAGAATCCCGTGAGCCACGGGTAACTTTTTCAATATTGGACTCTGACGGTGACCGCGATGGATAGGCCCTGGCATCAATCACCAGGACCTGGTCCGCACCATCGACAAAAAACAGCATTTCGCCTGACAACAGGCTGGTCACTGCATCATTCATATTTTCCTGTTGTTTTATCTGGGTATGAATCGCTCTTGTATAAAACAGTTTCTGCAGCGTATTCATCGATAATGCTTGCGCATCTGTAGCAATCATTTCCTTAAACAAATCAGCAATTAACAAATCACTTGTCATACCATTAACCGTAAAAGAAGCTGCCCTTTTATGCCCAATGTGAAATTCGCGAAACATAATATCAAAAGTCTCTCCTATTCCCAGGAGATCTTTTAAATAATTAATGTTTTTATCAATATCTTTATCAATTTTTCGTTCTTCTGCCATATTGTACGCCACTCCGTTTTAAAACCTCTTCTATTGCCTTGCGCGTTACCGGAGCTCCTTTATCAATGCTATCCGCTTCTTTCATTTTGCCGATATCGCCAACACCAATAATAAAAGGGATTTCCACCTCATTTAATACATCCACCGTATCCCCGTTTATGATCATTTCATTTTCACTTTTGCTTAAACCTACCCGGCCATTTTTGTCAACCGGTGAGGTAACTAAATCACCATCGCCGCAAACACACGCATCCACCTGGACACCTTGGATACCTGTGGTATTGGATGCGACGGCCACGGCACCGAGAACTTGTATATCCGGATGATTCGCCACATACTCCATAGCAGTCTCTCCCTGTGCTTTCCCAGGCTTTCCCCTGTCATCAAACATAACCAAAACAGGATCATATGGGACTTCTTTCAGCAAGTGAACAATTTCTTCTCCCGAAATTGGAGTTGGATTTCCAGCTGAAGCGGAGATACAGCGTAAGCCTAGCTCACTCGCAATGCTTTCAACAGCATGTTGCGCACACCTGTCACCATCGGTAATTAAAACCACTTTAACCGGCTGCGGCATATCTTCACCTCATCATTTGTTGGTATTTCCTTCATCAAGTAAATTACTGATTTTATTAGCAATTTTCTCGCTTTCACTGATAACCTGCTTCAGCTTGGTTAAACTGTTTTCCAGCTCATTTGCCAGTTCATACTGGGCCTGCGCCAATACCTGCGCAGCAGTTTGTACGGTTACTGCGCCCTGTTTATTACCTGGCTGCGCTTGCCGGGATTGATTTCGTTGTTTATTCTGTTCAGGCCCTGCTTTTTCTTGCGCGTTGTTTTGCAATAACTGACTAAACAAGCTTTGCAGTTCCTGGGATTGCATCACTTCCCCTGGCGGCGCATCTTGCGAACCGGACTGATCTGACTGGCTGCCGGACTGATTTGCCCAAGCGGGTGTCGCTTGCGCAGCAGTAGTCTGATTCGCGTTTTTTTGATTTTTCCTCTGATTTTGACCGTTTTGACGCTGCTTAAGCTGCTCGGTTATTTCCTGCAGTAACATTACAATTTTCTGATCATCTTGTCCGCCGCCTGCTTCATTATTTGGCAGGCTTGCCTGGTCAGTCCTGCCTTGAATACGTCTGGCCATTCGACCGTTCCCTCCTTATAAAAAAAAGTTCCATATGTTTACCAGAAATGAAAGTATCGCCAGTCTGAGATTAATTACAGCAAAACCGCTTGTTAAAACAGCACAGGGATTCAGGAGATTTCCTGTCCGCTCTCGCTCAATGCCCCCGACAGTAGCGCTTACCATGTAATTGACTAATGGTCCGCTTAATACAATCAAGGCATTTTTTAAAACAGAATTTAAATTGCTTACATCCGTTGTGCCAAAAGCCCCTGCTGCAACAATTGTCTCAATATTGCCGTGTAAAAAAAGTGCCATTAAAACTCTGCCCATATCATGAATGATAGCTGCTGCCACTACCAGGTGAGGATAGCGCAGCCCGATTAAACAGATGGTCATTGTTAGACCAATAATATCAATTGCCAGCATGAGACACCCTATCCTTTGGGATTAAATAACAACGCCATGGTAAAGCCAAAAATAACAGCAGCCATTATGCCTACTGCCGTTGCTTTTAATGCTCCGCTGAAAACTCCCAGAAATCCAACCTTTTCAATTTCTTCAATCGTTCCGGAAACCAAAGCATGTCCAAACCCAGGCAGTGGTACCGTGGCACCGGCTCCCGCCAAATCAACAAGCGGCTGGTAAAGGCCCAGACCGCTTAATACACCACCTAAGACGACAAATAAAACCAAAATATGTGCAGGAGTTAACGGAGTTAAATCCATTAATAATTGGCCAATCACACAGATTAATCCGCCAATTAAAAATGCCATAACATACATTTGCATCGGGACACCGCCTTCATTGTTCAATTGAAACTGCGTGGGCAATACAAGGAATGGATTCTTTTTGCTGATACGAGGTGGGACTGTGCAAGCTGCCTGTTCCGATTAGCAGAATTCTTTTCAGGTCTCCCTGCCGGAGCAGCGGGTAAAGATAGCTGGCAAAGACAATTCCCGAGCTGGCGCAGCCGCTGGCTCCCGAATGTGTATCTTGATCTTCCCGGTATATCATACAACCACAGTCTTCATAGTTAGCCGATACGTCTATCCCTTTTTCCTGCATCATATCAATGACCAGCTGTCTCCCGACTTTTCCCAAGTCTCCGGTATAAATCATGTCATAATAAGCCGGGGTCCGTCCCGTATCATTCAAATGATTCCATAACGTATCAACCGCTGCCGGTGCCATCGCCGGTCCCATAACATTAGGGTCTTTAATTCCTAAGTCAATGACACGGCCTACCGTAGCTGCCGTTACTCGCGGCCCTGTGCCACCGGCAGTCACGACTGCCGAACCGGATCCGGTTACGGTCCACTGTGCACCTGGCGGCCGTTGAACTCCCATTTCCGTAGGAAAACGATATTGCCGCTCTGCTGCATCATGGTGGCTGGATACTGCAACCGCCACCTTCTCAGCGAAGCCTCCGTCAATAAGCGTGGAGCCGATCAATAAGCTTTCTGCCAATGTTGAACACGCTCCATATAAGCCTAGAAACGGACGCCCTAATGACCGCATGGCAAAATGCGTAGCCATCAATTGGTTTAATAAATCGCCGGCTAATATATAATCAACATTTTCCAACGTACTATTATCTTTTTCAACAGCCTTGCGAACAGCCCATTCAATCATAAACGATTCACATTTTTCCCAGCTTGCGTAATTATGGATATTATCCTCCATAACATAATCAAAGAAACCGGTCAGAAGACCTTCTCCCTCCATCGGCCCTACGATAACAGCTGTGCTCGTAATAACAGGAGGTTGTTCAAAACGAATACTTTGCAATCCTAATTTTTTTTTCATTTCCATGCTCCTCAGTGCAATAACCAGTGTAGAAGTCCAATAATAAAAGCGGTTAACATGCCGTAGACTAAAACAGGTCCTGCAATAACAAACATCTTTGCCCCAATACCAAAAACATAACCTTCCCGTTTAAACTCCATAGCCGGTGCAACGATTGAGTTCGCAAAACCTGTTATAGGGACGATGGAACCCGCTCCTGCCCGTTTACCCAGTTCATCATATATGCCTAGCCCGGTAAAAAGAGCTGACAAAAAAATAAGTACCGCACCTGCAGCCCCGGCAGCATCCTTTTTAGACAAACCGAAATCAATAAAGGCATTCATAATCAACTGGCCAAAGGTACAGATCAAACCGCCAACGACAAAGGCCCAGATAATATTTTTTAGTAATGGTGGCTTAGGTGTAGCCTGGTCCACCTGTTTTTGGAACTTTTGTTCCGGATTTCCTTGCTGTTGATTGCCTGCCACTTTTCCACCTCCCTGATTTATTTTTACCAATGGTGCAAAAAATAATTCATTTCCCTCACCAAAGTAAAAGAGTGCCGCAGGGGCACTCTTCGAAACCGCTTAATTGTTAACGCTAAAAGCAACCTTCAAGTCCGCTTTGTATTCCGAGATACGGCCATTATCGATATTGGCTGTAAAATTAGTAACTTCAACACCAAGAATGTCATCCAGAGTTTTAGACGCTTCCATTACAGCATTATCCACTGCGTCTGTCCAGTTGTGCCGGGAAGTTCCCACCAATTCAATAACTTTTACAACACCCATTCGTTTGCCTCCTTTATTTCGTGATTGGCTTCAGTCCTATTTTGCTCAATTCATCCATTCGTTATGCCATGCAATCATCTGCTTGGCAATAAATTTCTCACCTATCGGCAGTAAATAAACCTGTTTTGCCCTGACAGGTGATTTTCGGGGACTCTCCCCTAAGTACAGCCATGCTGCAGTACTGCCGATCAGCATTAGAAGCATTACAAACAAAAGAACCATGTACTTTCTAACCGCCATGCGTTTCACCTCCATGTTAGTATACCCTTGTCCAAAAAAATAAGACCCCTCTATGGGGTCTCCATTAATTGCCGGATCAGCTTTAATGCCTGTTTTTCAATACGCGATACCTGAACTTGCGAAACATTAATGATAGATGCAATCTCAGCTTGCGTCTTATCTTCAAAAAAACGCAGTTGAATGACTATTTGCTCCTTAGCCGGCAATCTGCTGATTACTTCTTTTAATGCTAAGTTATCGAAAAAAGTATTGTTAGGATCATCGGAGCATTTAATCTGATCAAGCAAATGAATCGGATCCCCGTCATCATGATAAGCCTGCTCATATAAAGAAGCGGTTGGCTGCATTGCCTCAAGAGCCGATACGATTTCCTGCGGTGCCAGGGCTAACTCTTTTGAAACCTCCATAATAGTAGGTTCACGGCCCAATACTCCCTGCAGCTTCTCCTGCGCTCGATGAACCTTATAAGCTAATTCCTTCAGGGGCCGGCTGACTTTGACGGGATTGTCATCTCTCATGAATCGTTTGATTTCCCCCATAATCATAGGAACAGCATAAGTGGAGAATTTGACACAAAAATTGTAATCGAAGCGCTCTATAGCTTTTATTAAGCCTATGCAGCCAATCTGAAACAGATCATCCCACTCATACCCTCGGTTAGTAAACCGGTGAACAATACTGCGTACTAAATTGATATTCTGTTCTACAATCTCTTCTTTTGCTTCTTTATCACCTTGTTGCGCCTTTTTGATAAGTTCCTGTAGTTCTTCGTCACACAGCATGACATCCCCACCTAATGTGAACTGTTGGCTACAAAGTTTTTTACCAAGCGCACCTTGGTTCCTTGACCGACAGCCGATTCAATCTCCAGTTGATCCATAAAGGATTCCATAAATACAAAGCCCAGCCCCATTCGCTCGGGATCACTTGAGTAAGCCGGCTGACGAGCCTGATCAATGTCTGCAATACCGTGCCCGTAATCAACAACAATAAATTCCAGCTTGTCCTCATATAGGTTCATCGTTACTTCGACTTCTCCACTGGTCTGTGCATAGCCATGGATAACGGCATTGGAAACCGCTTCTGATATAGCGACTTTAATATCCTCGATTTCATTTAAGGTTAAATCCAGCTGCGCCGCAAAAGAAGCCGCAGTAATGCGAGCAATCCCGACATTTTCCGCAAGACTGGGAAAAGACATTCTTACACGATTTTTCATTCCCATTACTGTCCTCCTAAAAGCGGCTTAACGCTTCAGTTTCAGTATCACAAAGTTCAATAATGCGAAACAGGCCGGATACTTCCAAGATACGGGCCACTTGAGGCTGTACATGAGCTGCCATCATTTGTCCCCCTGCAGTACTAATCCTTTTATAGCGGCCTAAAATTAC
>Ga0074195_1002922_pt1 | contig 17354 bp, 13 predicted proteins | sample EPASupsiteHSE623_FD_64525 | JGI IMG/M metagenome (GOLD analysis project Ga0074195, IMG submission 64525) | Bioremediated contaminated groundwater from EPA Superfund site, New Mexico - Sample HSE6-23 | ecosystem: Environmental > Aquatic > Deep subsurface > Groundwater > Contaminated ...
CGTAACACTCTTGCTTCAGCGATGTACTGATTCGATTTTCCCCCCAGGCTTTCCAGATAGGGTGTTGCACCATAGATTACAGAATTTGTCCGGGCGATGATCACATACAGTCCTGACCACCAGCTCTGTACGGCTGCATTGTCGGCATTCAAAGCCCCTCCTGCGCCAATGGTATTATTCTCTGCCCGTTCCATAGCCAGACCAGTATAATGTTCCATGTAAACATTGAAGGGACACAGATAAGCGATATGAATGTAAAGTGCATTATAAATACCTGATACACCGTCCTTTATGGCCGATTCAGACTTATAGAATCCCGAAGACGAATAAGTCGTCGGAGCTTCATCCAAAAAATCAGCACAGGAAATCATGAAAAAAATCAGGGACAGAAGTGAAAATCGATATATTGTCTTTTTCATTTTGTATATTTTTTATAGAATAAGTGGAATCTGTTTCGCTTACAATCAGAATCGAATATCGATTCCAAAGGTGTATGTCTGCATCAGCGGATAAAAACTTCCGCTATCCACTGAGTTTTCGGGATCATAACCCTTATAAGCATCGGAAAAGGTAAACAGGTTCTGTGCGCTGGCATAAAGACGTACATGCTGAACACTGTATCTGCGGATCAATGACTCTGGCACGCTGTATCCAATTACCACATTTTTGACTCTCAGATATGCACCGCTTTTTACCCAAAAATCTGAAATGATGTTGTTCGGATTGCTTCCTGTTCCATCAATCAGCAGTAACGGGAACTGCGCATCGCGGTTGTTTTCGGTCCAGTTGTCGAGTTGACTCCGGAAGATTGATCTTCCGATATAGAAAGGCCGGGCACCATAGCCGGAATAATAGATTTCCTTTTTGCCAACGCCCTGAAGAAACACGGTAAGGTCAAATCTCTTCCATTCCGCGCCTATGTTCAGACTGTATTCCAAACGGGGAGACGGATTTCCCAGGATCGTCCTGTCATAGTCATCAACCACTCCGTCGGGAGTACCTTCTTTACCGCTGATGTCTTTGTACTTAATATATCCCGGTTTCACGTTTGTTTTACTACCATACACCGGCGAGCTTTCAATCTCTTCGGGGTTCTGGAAATACCCGTCCGACTGATAGCCGTACCAGGAGTTAAGCGCGTCTCCTTCCCTGGTAATCATCGTTCCCACGTATTCTTTCCCGTAAAGGTTTGTAACCGTGTTTCTGACATCAGCCACATTTCCGGTTAAGTGATAGGCAAAATCGCCGATTTTATCGCGCCATGTCAGGCTAAAGTCCCATCCGTTGTTCCGCATCGATCCTGCATTTTCCCATGGAGACGACAGCCCTACATAAAGAGGGATCGGAAATTGCTGAAGCATGTCATCAATATGCCGCACATAATAGTCGAACGAAAAGCTTAACTCCGAATTCCAGACGTCTCCGTCCAAACCAGCGTTGAACTGCGATGATTTCTCCCAGGAGATTTTTTCATTGGCCACTTGAGTCTGGGTCGAACCTGTACCCAGGATTTCGTCAAACCAATATCCGTACCCTGTTGAAACAGAAGATGCAAACGGATAATAACTGTTCACTTCCTGATTCCCGAGTGTTCCATACGATCCTCTTACTTTCAGGTTATTTACCGGCAGGTTCAGTGATTTGAAGAATGATTCTTCTGAAACCCTCCAGCCAATTGAAGCTGAAGGGAAAAATCCCCAGCGCTGGTCTTTCATAAAACGGGATGAAGCATCCCATCTGCCGTTAAGTTCAAGCAAATAGCGTTCTTTAAAGTTGTAATTGATCCTCGAATAAAACGAAAGCATAGTCCAGTTCCAGTGTGAGCCGGCATTCGAAGCAGTGGCAATATCCCCGTTGTCCAGGTCCTCAAAACCGTCAAAATTGAATCCTGTTCTGGTTGCGCTGAACGACCTTCCCTTCTTCTCCGATGTCTGGATCCCGCCCAGCGCTTTCAGGTAATGATTCTTTACCTGTTTTTCATACTGGGCCTGAAAATTAAATTCATTCGAAATGGTTTGGCTCCATCCTTCATATTTGGATGTTCCGGATGCCGGATAAGTGGTCTTGTATACACCGTATTCATAAGTATCGTACGGTTTAATAAAATAATCCGATTTTGTTTCCAGCCTGTTTGAGCTATAGCTTCCCGTCAGTTCCAGTCCCTTGAAAGGATTCATGACAAGAAATCCTTTCACCCCGAGTTCAGGGCTGGTGGCGGTGTTGATCCCGGACGCCTCAGCCGACGCAATTGGGTTGTCGCCGTTTTGACCGTAACCCCAGGTCCCATCACTGTTAATTCCGGAAAAGATCGGAACAAAAGTAGTCGCCTTGTTGATGATCGATTCAGGTGTGTCCAAAGCCGGACTAACGGTCCTGGACTGCCGGATGTTGACATCGGCCCCGATTTTAAGCCATTTGCTCAGTTTGGCATCCGTATTCATTCTTAATGTCATCCGGTCGTAACTGTTATTATCGATATTTCCATCCTGGGAATAATAGGCTGCATTGGCGAACACACTTACATCAGCCGACCCTCCTGAAACACTCACGGAGTGATTGTGGGTCAGCGCCTTGTTTTTGATAATTTCTTTTCTCCAGTTGGTTTCATAACGGTTCAGGTTGTCAGCACCAAGGGTTCTGTATTCATTGATCAGTTCGTCCGAATAGGTCTTATTTGCCCCTGCATTGGTATTCGCCAGGTTAATAGCTTCCATGTATTCCACAGCATTGACCGGATCAGGAAGTTCTGTCGGTGTATTAAAGCCGGCGTAGCCGTTGTATGAAACCTGAAGGCTTCCGCCTTTGGCACGTTTGGTCGTGATCAGGATCACGCCGTTTGATGCCCTTGATCCGTAAATCGAAGCTGAAGCTGCATCTTTGAGAACAGAAATCGACTCGATCGTATTCATATCAATAAAGTTCATGTAACCTTCAACTCCATCAATCAATATTAACGGGGTTGAGGACGAATTCAGCGAACCGGTACCTCTGATCTTAATGCCTGCACCGTCATAACCCGGCCGTCCGGATGAGGTCACGACCGAAACTCCGGGCGCCAGTCCCTGTAAGGCGACCGACGTATTTGAAGCACTCCTTTTCACGAGATCTTCTCCTGCTACATTCTGAACCGATCCGGTAAGATTCACTTTCTTTTGGGTTCCGTAACCGACAGCGACAACCTCATTGAGACCAATGGCATCATCCTGCATCGTCACCTGAACGGTCGTTTGCTTTTCAACAGGGATTTCAACGGTTTTCATTCCAACGAACGAAAAAACAAGCACCGTATTCTCGTTAATGCCCTTAAAGGAAAAACTACCGTTAACATCAGTTATGGTACCCTGGTTAGTTCCTTTAATTACGATGCTAACACCCGGTAAAGGGTAACCGGAAGAATCGGCTACCTTTCCGGAAATGGCCCGGCTCTGCTGAACATTCCCAAATGACCATTTCATGTCGGCCCTCGAAATGATTACCGCGTTATCAACGATTTTGTAATCTACATCACTCGATTTTAAAATCTGCTTCATGACCTCGTCTACGGTAGCATTCTCAAGCTTAAGGTTAACCTTTGCATTTACATCAAAATCGTCGTTACTGTAAAAAAACTGCAGATCACTCCTGGACTTCAAAAAATTAAATACCTCTCTTATCGTGGTATTCTCAAACTTCATATCGAAGCGGGTCTGCTGCGAATATGAGCTTGCAGTAGCTCCAAGGAAGCTTGCTAAAAAAAGTAAGACCGTTAGTTTCATACTCAACAATAATTTACGCATCAAATACCTCATCCGCAAACGCGGATCAAACTGTTTTTTTTTCATACATTTGTGTTATTGAAGTTTATACTTTACCAATGCATGTTGTACAAAAACAGACATTGGCATTTTTGATGAAGACCGGATAATGTAGCCAGCATTGACCGGTCTTTTCTTATTTGTCCATGATCAGTATCTGTTCGTCTTTAAATTGAAACTTAATTTTGTTGATTTCCTGAATAATGCCGAGGGTATAGTTCAGCGATCTTTCTTTATTGATCACCCCTGAAAAACGATAGGACCTGATTTTTTCATTTTCAAAGGCGAATTTCACTTCATACCATCGTTCAAGCTGGAAAACCAGATTTTCAAGACTCTCATTGTTAAAGTAAATTTTTCCACCCTTCCATGCGGTATATTCCGCCGGGTTAACCTGTGTCATTTTGATCTCACCTGTGGTTTTTGAAAACAGCAGGTGTTGCCCGGGCAACATATCGACCTTCGATTGGGGGGAACCAAACTGCACCTTCCCTTCAATAAGGGTAGCTTCAATTCCTGACTCGTTCCGGTATGCCTTTACGTTGAATTCCGTTCCGGTAACTTTGATCTCAGCTTCTCCGGCGTGGACAATAAACGGTTTGCTTTTACCCCTGGTTACTGAAAACAAAGCCTCCCCCTCCAGAAAAACTTCCCTGTTTTTATCATTAAAATCATCGTTGTACTTTAGTTTCGATCCTGAGTTCAGCCAGATAGTTGTTCCATCCGAAAGGCTGACGGTCGAAATCTGACCGTTCGGAGACATTACACTGGTAAACTCATTGTCAGACGGGATGGAATTCATGATCCAAAAAGTGATTCCGGAAAGAGCTATAGCCAGCAAAAATACAGCCGCATATTTCATCAATTCGGTCTGCCATCCCGGAGATAGTCTCTTCTTCAGTTCCTTCCATGCTTTTTCAGGTGATTTGAAATTAAGGACATGCCCGACATCTTCCTTTGCCCCATAAATTCTCTTCATTTTTTCCCATTCCTTCGGGTCTGCCGGGTTTTCGTCCCGGTCATTTATTGTGTTATCCGTTTCATCATGGAACCAAGAAGCCCATTTTTCCCATTTATCCTGATCATTCATTGAATCAATTTTGTTCTATAGACACAAAAAAGAATCGAAAGGGTGAAAAGAATTTTTAATTTTCCCGGATTTCTTTTTTGAGCCGGTTATTCCTGCAAAGGAAAAACAGAGACAGGATGTAATGCGACAATTTATCTCTCAGCATCCGGTAGGCAATGCCCATTTGGGTTTTGACTGTATTTTTTGAAAGGTTCAGCGTGGCCGCGATGTCGTTATAGGATAATTGATGCTGATAAGCGAGTAAAAAAATCCTCTTGCACTGAGTGGGCAGTTCCTCGATGGCTTTGGCGATCAGCACAGCCAGTTCTTCCCTGTTTTCATCTTCATTTATATCTTCTTCGGCGCCGGCCGGGACCTGCAAACTGTCCAGGGTACTGAAGGGATGACTGCGCTGCAGGTGGTTGATGCACCGGTTTCGAACCGAAAACAGGAGGTATTGCTTTAAATCGCGCTCAATGGTCAGACTGAAACGTTTTTCCCATAAATGGAAAAATGTTTCCTGCACAATATCTTCTGCTGCCTGCTCATCTTTCAGGTAGCGGTACGCGGTAAGGCATGCCAGATGATAATTTTCTTTAAAAAACAATTCAAAAGCAGAAACGTCCTCCCACGTCAGTCCGATCGGTCTTCCCTTGTTCATTTTATTCCGGCTTACCCCAAATGGAGCGAGCTATCTGATTTAATTCAGGTATGTTCAGAAAGGGCGAAGTTTTTTCGATGAAGACGTTTCCCCGCAAATAATCCTGGATCATCTGGCTCAGTACTTTCAGTGCCGTTTTCCCGTGTGTGAACCTGAACAGATCCTCTTTCACCAGCTCTTCCACTGCTCTGCCCAGATGACTGTGATTTTCGGCCTTATTTCGTCCGAATTCCTTTTTCCACAGGTAATCGACCGACTTTGCAAAAACATCGTTCATCGCCTGACGCATCATTTTCTGCGCCTGTTCTTCGCTGATCGTCGGATGGCAGAAATGAATATGGTCCTTGTTCAGGAAATAACTTTCAATATCGGTTCCTCTCGTCACAAACAGGTGGGTGTCGATCCGGCTGAAGCTTTCTCGTTGTCCGGCAATCTCTGTATCGGTCAGGTAATCGCGGTCGCGATGCACCAAAACCTTCACCCCTGGCATTTTTTCCTTCACAAAAATCGAAAACAGGTTCGCTGAACCGAGGTTTGAGCATCCCTTGTACGAAATGAGCGACGTCTCCGCCATTTTAAAGCCGGACGACTGCAGCAGGATTCCAAGCAGATTACTGGTGGCGCTGTCTTCGGTGAGGACAATGCATTTTTCCCCCTTATCCAGATCTTTCAATTTCCGTTCAAGCTCGTATTTGGCCTGAACTGACAGGTAATCAGGTCCGGACACAAACTCCTGAATAGACTCCAGCTCCTTTGCCGCGATAAAGCGGATCAGTGGCTCCGGATTACCCCGATCAGCTTTTTCAAGGATTTCATAGTATTTCAATCGTTCGTCGCGGCGGATAAGCACAGGAAGGTAACCATCCCGCATCAGCGTGTGGTTCAGCAGCAGCCGGGCGATACGGCCATTCCAGTCCGTGAAGGGATGGATCACCGTGAGGCGATAGTGCAACCATGCGGCTCGGGCAACAGGATGTTCATGACCGGTCTTCACCGATTGATTATACCATTCGACCAGTTGCTCCATTTCGGCCGCGATCGATTCAGGCTTTGAAGTTTGCTGTCTGTCTCCTTTGATGCTCAGCAGATACCGCTCGCCATCGCGGTAACTGGTTTCACCCAGAAGGATTTCCGCGAGCAGCCGGATACTGGTTGAGGAAAGCATCTGGCCGGCCATATCAAACATCAATTCAACAACTGCCCGCTCCTTGCCCAGACCGAGATAAATATTTTTCATTTCCTCATAAGTATATTTATCCGGCCGGTCCCGTTCGGCAGAAGCTTTCTGCTTCCCCGCCTTCAGTGAGGTAAGGTGATGCGTGATCTTATCCGAAAATCTCTCCCTGATCAGCGAAACAAGCGGATCATAGCTGGCCAGTTGCTTTACCGACTTCAGCTTTTTATCAATTTCAGCAATTTCCGGCAGCGAGATATGCAGGTTCATCTTCCAAATTTTTCGTTAAAACTAATCTATTTTTTTTAACCAACGTTTTATTTGCGGGAGGTTTCCCTCCTTCAACATCTGAATTTATACTTTATTCAGAAGGGAAATGCCTCAGGGTTGCGGATTGAATCCAAACTTTCGTTCAGCCATGTGCATGATAAGAATTGCAGTCTCCTCAATTCCAAGTACCGACGAATTGATACACAAATGATAGGACTGAGCTGCACCCCAAATCTTGTTGCTGTAATAGTTATAATAAGCTGCTCTCTTCTTGTCCATTTTTTCGATGAAATCACGGGCTTTATTCTCAGGTATCTGTTGAATTGCAGAAATGCGTTTTACGCGGTCATTCATATCTGCGCTGATAAATACGTTCAGACAACGGGAATAATCCTTCAGAACATAATCTGCACATCTCCCGATAAAAATACACGAACTCTTGTCCGCCAGTCCACGGATCACATCACTCTGGATCTGGAATAAAGTTTCGTTACTCAGATAATAATTCGAATAGACCTCGTCGATTAAAGAACTTCTCATTCCAAATAAACCGCCAATCAGGCTGTGACTGGTCTTTTCGTCAGCCTGTTCAAAAAATTCCTTTCCCAAACCGCTTTCCTGTGAGGCAATCTGGATCAGCTCTTTGTCATAGAAAGGGATTCTCAACCGATTGCCCAGCTTCTCTCCGATTTGCAGGCCACCGCTTCCCAGTTGCCTTCCGATATTAATAAAATACTTTTCGTTCATCGTTTATTCCTTAGGTTTACTTGATTTAGGGTATTGTTTGATCAGCACATATCCGGCAACAATACTTGCCAGTAAGTCGGCCGCCGGCATACTGTACCAGACACCGTTCACGCCAAACATAGAAGGAAAAACAAGCAGAAATGGCAATAAAAAAATCACTTGTCTGGTCAACGACATAAAAATAGCCTTCCCCGGCATTCCAATACTTTGGAAGAAGTTTGATGTCACCATTTGAAAACCGACAATAGGGAAAAACATGAGTACGGTACGTAATCCGGGAGCAGCAATATCAATCAGGGTTTTATCGCTTGTGAAAGCAGAAACCACGGTACGCGGGAAAAACTGACTTAGCAGAAAGGCCACCGTCATCACGCCTGTAGCTAAAATGATGGTCAGCTTTAAAACCCTTTTTACCCTGTCCGTTTGCCCGGCTCCAAAGTTATAACCCGCGATGGGCTGCATGCCCTGGTTCAATCCCAAAATGACCATCGGAAAAAGGGAGCCAATGCGGTTAATGATCCCATATGCGCCGACTGCCAGATCACCTCCATACCTGATCAGACTTTGATTGATCACGATGATGACGATAAACCCGGCAGCATTCATCATAAACGGAGCCATTCCTATGGATAAAGAATCGACCACTATTTTACGTCTGAGGCGGAAAGTCTCTTTTCGTAAATGAATAAAGTTCTTCCTATCGGCGAAAAAACGGATTTGCGCGATGAGCATGATTGTCTGCGATAAAACAGTGGCAAGAGCAGCCCCGCGGATCCCCCAGTTGAATCCAAAAATAAACAAAGGCGCCAGTATAATATTCAGAATGACCGTTGAAATCACGTTAAGCATGGATTTTCGCGGACTGCCGGATGCCCTGAGCAGAGCGTTCGATCCCAGATAAAGATGCGTGACCACATTACCAATCGTGATAATCTGCATAAAATCGCGCGCGTACACGATGGTTTCGCTGCTCGCTCCAAAAAAGTAAAGGATCGGGTCCAGGAAAAGCAGAACAATAATTGTATAGCTGATGCCAATGATCAGGTTTAGTGTAAATACATTTCCGAGGATACAGTTGGCCGTTTCATAATCTTTTTGTCCCAGGCGCAACGACATTAATGAGGAAGCGCCTCCTCCCACCAGCGAGCCGAATGCCGCGGCCAGATTCATTAAAGGGAAGGTAATGGCCAATCCCGAAATCGCCATCGGGCCAACACCATGACCGATAAAAATACTGTCCGTAATGTTGTAAAGCGATGAAGCCGTCATGGCAATGACAGAAGGAATGGCATATTGAAGCAGCAAATGCCAGATATTTCCGGTTCCTAAGGTTGTTGGTGATCCTTTTTGCAGCATAGATTCATTTCATCCGTAAATAATTTGTTTTTTAATGGTCGGATGGAACTCGCATAGCCAGGATTTTCATTCCTGTTTGTGCATGGCACAATCATGCTCGTTTCATTAGCCGTTTCTCCCGCTCGGCAAAGCCCGAACAAGTTCGGCTTTGCACTCGCTTAATCGAAACGTTCTTACCTGATCACCACGGTTTTAATATTGACGAATTCCCGGATGCCAAAAACGGCAAGTTCGCGGCCATAACCACTTTCTTTGATACCGCCAAAAGGAAGGCGTGGATCAGATTTCACAAAATCATTGACAAATACGCAACCGGCTTCGATGCTTTTTTCGGCCAATTCTTTTGCCCTGGGAATATCTGAAGTAAATATGCTGGCTCCCAGTCCAAAAACTGTGTCATTGGCAATTTTAACGGCTTCTTCTTCCGATTTCACCCTGATCAGGGAAGCCACAGGACCAAACAGCTCTTCTTCCCATGCAGGCATGCCTGGCATCACATTATCCAGTATGGTTGGCGGGTAAAATGCAGCCTCATGTTGGGGAATAAATCCGCCACACAATATTTTTGCACCTTTCTCTTCAGACGTTTTTACCTGTCTGTGCAGATCATCACGTAAGTCATGTCGGGCCAAAGGTCCGATGGCCGTTTCCTGATCATTTGGGTCTCCGTACCGGACCTCCAGCATCAAGCGGAGAAAGGCGTCCCGGAACTGATCATAAACTGCTTCGTGTACGATGAAACGTTTGGCGCCGATACAGCTTTGTCCGGCATTCAGTAACCGGCTTGTCGCACACAGTTTGGCAGCGTCATCGATGTTGGCATCCGGAAGGATCAGGTAAGGGTCGCTCCCGCCCCATGCCAGTACGGTCTTTTTTAATACAGCCCCCGCGGCCCCGGCAACAGATTTACCTGCAGGCGTGCTTCCGGTGAGCGTCACTGCTTTTATTTGCGGATTTTGAATGACCTGCTCAACCTCTTTTCCTCCGATCAGCAGGCTCCTGAAGACATTTTCCGGTAAACCGGCTTTCCTGACTGTTTCCTCAATCGCCAACGAACAGCCTGCCACATTGCCGGCATGCTTTAAAACCGCTGTATTTCCGGCCATCAGCGCAGGCGCCAGGAAACGAAATACCTGCCAGAACGGGAAATTCCAGGGCATAACCGCCAAAATCGTTCCCAAGGGCTGAAAACTGATATAGGATTCGGATGCCTCGGTTTTGATAATTTCATTATGAAGGAAACCGGCTCCGTTTTCTGCGTAATAACGGCAGACCCAGGCGCATTTTTTAATCTCGCCCAGCGCTTCCCTTCTGACTTTTCCCATCTCATTCACCATCACACCGGCCAAATGCTCCTGATCATGTATTAATTGACCTTCCAGCTTCAGCAGGTAATTTTTACGCTCCTCAAAGGAAGTATTTCTCCATGACAACCAGGTGTCAGCAACCTCGTTAACGATTTGCTTTACTTCGCTTTCAGTGTGATCTTGACAGATTTCAATTGATTGATTCGTAAACGGATTAACTGAACGCATAACTTCAAATTTTGGATATTTTTCAAATTTACGATAAAAATCTTCAGTTCTGATTTCGATGCCTCAACAAAACACCAGTAAATATTGATGTCATGCCTTCCCTGGGCACCGGATGAGCAACTTCCGCCGATCGTAATCATTCATGTCGCTTAACATCTGACAGGACTAAACATCAGATCATTTTTTTAATCAATCTGTTCTCTATTTTTTTAGCTTTGTATATCGTTAAAACATTTGTATATCGTTAAAACAAAGACCAAACTTCTTCTTTATGCTTGAGCTGAAAAACCTATCTAAATCGTACGGTGCTGTAAAAGCAGTTCATGATGTCAATCTGACAATCGGTAAGGGCGAGTTCTTTTGTTTGCTTGGTCCCAGCGGATGCGGAAAAACAACAATCCTGCGCATGATCGCCGGCTTTGAAAAAGTGACCGGCGGTCAGATCCTTCTGAACGGCAAAGACATCACTTCCGATTCACCAAATAACCGGGACGTCAATACTGTTTTCCAGAACTATGCGCTCTTCCCGAATATGAGTGTACGTGATAACATTGCCTATGGTCTGAAAATAAAAAAAGTTCTCAAAGCAGAGCTGGAACAAAGGTTGGAAGAAGTGATCAGGCTGATCGGCCTGACCGGTTTTGAGAAACGAATGCCGGCTCAGCTGTCGGGCGGCCAGCAACAAAGGGTGGCGTTAGCCCGGGCATTGGTGAACCGCCCCCAAATCTTGTTGCTTGACGAACCTTTAAGCGCCCTGGACAAAAAAATTTCGGAGCAGACCCGTAACGAACTGGCCGAGCTCCAGAAAAAGGTGGGGATCACCTTCATCTTTGTCACCCATAATCAAACGGAAGCACTGGCCCTGGCCGACCGGATTGCCGTGATGAAAGACGGTGTGATCGAACACTGTGATGCCCCGAAAGAAATCTATGAACGACCGTTGACACACTTTGTGGCTGATTTTATTGGCAGCATGAATTTTTTCAATGGCGCAATTACCCAATCTGACCAAAAAATGACCGTCCTTGATATCCCGGGACTGGGGTCAATCGCGCTTGCATATAATCAGGTTCAGCAGCAAGGGACAAAGGTGATCTATTGTATCCGGCCCGAGCGCGTCAAGATCAGCATGCTTGGACCTGCCGTTTATGAAAATGGCTTAAAGGGAATTATCCGTCAAAAAAACTACCTGGGTGAAATCACCAAATTCATTGTTGAACTGGACAACGGAATGCAGGTTTCGGTGATCGCCCAAAACTACCTGTTGCAGTTATCCAACGAATTTTATGATCTGGGTGAACGCGTTTATCTGAATTGGAGTCAAACCTCAGGAGAAATAATCCATGTTTAAAAAAATCAAAGAACAGCATATTTTGCTGGCTCCGCCCCTTTTCTGGCTGTTGCTGTTTTTTATCATTCCGATCTTTATTGTGATCGGATACAGTTTCAACATCGGGGTGGCGGGCAGCAGTTCTTCTGACGCGTTCACCTTCGATTACTACAAACAGGCTTTGCAGGGAATATATATCGGTATTTTTCTGAAATCATTTGTTTACGCGTTGGTTACTACAATTTTAACGCTTTGCATGGCCTTTCCGATGGCGTATTTCATGTCCTTTGCATCACCGCGTACAAAATTACTGATCATGTTCCTGATCATTTTGCCGTTCTGGACCAATTTCCTGATCCGCATGTATTCGATCATGACCCTGCTGGGTGATTCCGGACTGATTAACAGCGCCTTACTTTATCTTGGGGTCATCAATGAGCCGCTTAAAATGATCAACAATTCCTTTGGCATGTATGTCGGATTTGTTTACTGGAATCTTCCCTTTATGGTACTGCCCATTTTCTCGTCGCTCGACCGGATGGATGTTTCCCTGCTTGAAGCTTCTTTGGACCTGGGAGCCAGCCGGCGACAGACCTTCATGAAGATTACCTTACCCTACGCGATCCCCGGACTGGTGGCCGGCATTATTTTCACATTCATCCCGACTCTCGGAAACTTTGTGATCCCGGAGTTTTTAGGTGGAACTGAAAACACCATGATCGGGAATGTGATCACTGCCCAATACCTTCAGGCAAGGAACTGGCCTTTCGGGTCGGCCCTTTCCACGGTATTGATGTTTGTGATCATGATCTTCATCTCGTTATACATACGGTTCTTTGATCCTACCAAATCAAAAAATGGGATAAACTTTTAAGCTATGGCAGGAAATCTTGCAAGAGGAAATGATCTCAAAATCGGACAAAGCGTCACGCTGAAAATCATCACAATCGCGGGGATCCTGTTTTTGCTGCTTCCCCTGATCATCCTGATCCTGTTTTCATTCAATGAGTCGCGTACCGTCTCACTTTGGACCGGCTTCTCTTTGAAATGGTACCATACGGCCTTTTCTGATTCCGGGTTATGGATGGCTGTCCGGAATTCAGTTCTGATTGCCATTGTCAGTACATTCGTCACCACCATACTCGGGACTATGGGCGCCATTTTACTGGCGAAATATAATTTCCGCGGCAAGGAACTCTTTCAGAATTTACTCTATGTTCCGGTTATATTGCCCGAAATCATTCTGGGCGTATCGCTGCTGGCTTTGTTTATGCTCATCGGGTTCCCGCTGGGACTTCTTTCTGTGATCTGCGCCCATATTGCCTTCAGCTTTCCTTTTGTGACCATGATCATTCTGGCCAAGGTCATTAATCTTCCTCCTTCGCTGGAAGAAGCCAGTCTCGATCTGGGCGCCGACCGTTGGCAGACTTTTGTAAAAGTGATCCTGCCCAACATCTCACCCGGAGTGATTTCCGGTGCCTTGTTCGCCTTTACAATGAGCATTGATGACTTTGTAGTGACTTTCTTCACGGCCGGTGTCGGAGCTTCTACCCTACCGCTCAAGATCTACTCACTGATTAAATTTGGTCTCACTCCATCCATCAATGCCATTTCCACCATCCTGATCATTTTCACAGTTCTGGCGCTTACGACGGCCAATTTCCTTCAGAAGAGTGAAAAAGTGAATAAGAAAGTCAAGCTGGCAATTGGTGGTTTTTTCATTTTGTCGCTTGGATTTGTGATCCTGGCCCCCTTTTTTACAAAAAGCCAGGAAAAGCTGAATATCTACAACTATTCCGACTACCTGAGCGAGGACCTGATCAAGGAATTTGAACAGGAAACAGGGATTGATGTTTCGGTGGATTTCTACAATGACAACGAGGAGCTTTTGTCCAAGTTAAAAATGGGAGTCACCGGGTATGACCTTATTGTTCCTTCGGGTTATATGGTGAAGATCATGATCAACGAAGGATTGCTTGCTCCCATCAATTTTGATTCCATCCCCAATCGTTCATTCATTTCCCCTGAATTCATGAAGATGCCGTACGACCCCACTGATCAGTACCATGTTCCGTACGCCTATGGCTATTCAGGGATCACCTATAACAGTGATTTTATCAAAGATTCGATCGATTCGTGGGCGGCCTTATGGGACCCTCGTTATAAAGGGAAGATCACGATGATCGATGAAATGAATGAGACATTCTTTGTCGCGTACAAAATGCTGGGGTATGATTTTGAAAAGGACACTTCTAAACTGAACGAAGCCCGTGACCTTTTGATCAGGCAAAAGCCCCTGCTGAAAAAATATGAATCCAACAATGTTGAAGCATTAATGCTCAGTGGTGACGTATGGATCGCGCACACCTGGAATGGACAGCTCTCCCGGTTAAGCGGCATGGACCCGAAATTTAAAACTGTCATACCCAGGGAAGGGGTGCTTTTCTGGGTTGACAACATGTGTATCCCGGCTTCCTCAACGAATAAGAGAAATGCGGAACGGTTTCTGAATTTCCTGCTTCAGCCCGGGAATACCGCCAGGAATATCAAAGTGATCAATTATGCCATGCCGAACGATTCTGCCAGGAATTTACTGGAACCTTCCATCCGGAACAACAAAATCATTTTCCCGGATATTGACCGGTCAGAACTTAAAGTTTTGGAAGACAAGGGTAGTTTCAACAGGAAGATAGACCGGGCCTGGACTGAGGTGAAAGTGAACTGACAGCGAAGAAATGCAGGAATTTTGAATTCGCATGTGACTCAAAAAGCATATCTTTACTAATGATTTTGGTATTGCTTTAATAATCATGAACTTAAAAACCGCCATAATGAAGAATCTATTCATTATTTTCCTCATTGTCTTTACAGGGATGCAGCTTTCTGCTCAAAAACCAGACCGGATCACCGGCATTTGGTGGAACGACGAAAAAACATCAAAAATTGAGATCAAAAAAGAAGCCAACGGATCCTATTCGGGGACAATCCTTTATTTGATTCCGGAACGATATGAGAACGGACAGCCACCAAAAGATAAAAAGAACCCTGATCCGGCATTGAGCGAACGAACCATGCTGGGGCTTACTATCCTGACAGAGCTTCAGTACGACCGGAAATCGAATGAATGGACCAAAGGCCGCATTTACGACCCAAAATCGGGAAAAACCTACGACTGTTTTGTCTGGATGAAAGACAATAATGACGTGCTTTTCATGAAAGGCTACGTGGTAGGCATCCGCTGGCTGGGCCGGTCAACCGAATGGACCAGAACAACTCTTTAAAAAGAACTCTCCCTAATCTTTAACCCTGCTGAATTGTAAGGTTCTAATCATCCAGTCGGGTAGTGATTTTTTTGGATCCCTGCCTTTGAGATTCATGTACCAGCCCAATTTTTCAACAATGGGAAGCTTGTGTGTCTCCACGAACTCGATGGGTGTGCCATCGGGATCAGAAATATAGGAGAAGTGACCGGCTGCAGAACCCATATCGAAACTGTCGGCGCTGTTTACGGTGAACGGAAAACCCTTTTGCTCACATTCTTTTTTCAGAAGATCCATTCCGATAACGTCAAAGCATAGGTGAATAAATCCCGGTTCTCCCCATATCCTGTCCTGGTAAATTTTCCTGGGTTTACGTTCCAGTGGCTGAACGAGTTCAATCTGAGTGGGACCAAGCAGTTTGCTGAAAGGACCCGTCCGGAATTCATGCTTCAGCAACACCCGCCTGTACTTTTCTGTTCCCCCGGGCAAAGCAGCAAAATCATCAAACTGTCCGCTTTCATCGTACATCACCTGATTATACTGAAGAATATCTGCATATACTTTTTTTGCCTGATCGATGTCCGAAACCCCGATCACCGTTCCTGCTACACCGCCGGTTACTGACTTCTGCTTCATATAGCAGACCGGCTCTTCCACGACTTCAAAAAGATTGTCATTGGGATCCTTCAGATAATAATGGGAATGACCCTGCGGGTCCTTACTTAATGTCCCCAATATGTTCAGGCCGGACGACTGGTGTTCGTGAAAAGCTTTCTGAATGTCACGGCACTTCATCTTGCAGATAAATATTCCGCAATCGCCAAGTTTTACGTCAAATACCGGAGGCTTTGGCGTCATCCCGGTGTGCTGCCAGATCTCGAAACCACCCCCTCCTTCCATGTTCATCGCCAGGGCGGCATATCGTTCGCATTCTTTGCCGTTGGTATAATGCAGCATCAGTTTAGCCACCGCTGTATCCTCGAAAACGCTGATGTTCATTCCAAATGCTTTACGGTACCATTTCCAGGCTTCCCTGGCATTTTTCACACCAATACCGATCTGTTGAATTCCGCAAATATTCTTCGTTTCCATAGTCTCATTGTCTAATATGCTTTCAGTGCTTTAATTTCTTATTTTTGTAACCAGCCAATGGTATAATGCCGGAACGAAACGTCTGATGCAGACCATGATCAACTCCTTTCCACCCACTAAAACCTCTTTCCGGTCGCGTTTTACGGCCTTCACGATCCTGGCAGCACACAGGGACGGGTCCATTCCCCTGGCCTGACCTTTGTCCATCTGCTGATAGGATGAACCGTCTTTGGTCACTGCATTGACCGATATATTTGTCCGGATGAATCCGGGTGAAACGATTGTGACCCTGATATTCTCATTACTCAACTCGGCTCTCAGCGACTCAAAATAGCCCTGGAGTGCATGTTTGGAAGCCGAGTAGGCCGTCCTTGTCCTGGCGCCGAATTTACCGGTGATACTGCTGATGACAACCAGATGGCCCGACCGGTTTTTAAGCATGTGAGGCAAAACAAGCTTGGTTAACGCCACCGTGCTGAAAAAATTAAGCTCCATGATACTCCGGTCAATCTCCAGCGGTGTTTCCTGCGCCAGCGAACGCTGACTTCGTCCCGCGTTATTAATTAACAGATCAATCCGTCCGGTCTGCGACAAAACCGAATTTACCGCGGCTTCCAATTCACTGACTTTTGAAAGGTCAACGGGTTTGACCAGACACTTTGAAGTGATCGTCAGGCATTTGGCTTTTACCTGTTCCAGTTTCTCCTGGTTCCGCGCCGAAAGGACCAGGAAGGCTCCTTCCTTTGCAAATGCATAAGCCAGCTCCTCCCCGATCCCCGATGATGCTCCTGTAATCCAGACAATTTTATCCTTTAGGTTTTTCATTTTTTCAATATTAAAAGCTCATTTCCGCCCGGAAACGGAACCCGCTGTTGTCGGTAAAATCCCTGTTCATATAGTGTGAATTGAGCTGATGCACATATTCCACGCGTAAAACCTTGAAAATATTGGTGACCCCAAACCCGATTTCTGCATACGGCTCTTTGAAGTTATTCGTATAATACCCGGGCAGATCGAATACCCCTTCATAAGATTTGGTCAGATCTCCGTAATGGCATTTAAACGA
>Ga0074195_1002923_pt1 | contig 17353 bp, 10 predicted proteins | sample EPASupsiteHSE623_FD_64525 | JGI IMG/M metagenome (GOLD analysis project Ga0074195, IMG submission 64525) | Bioremediated contaminated groundwater from EPA Superfund site, New Mexico - Sample HSE6-23 | ecosystem: Environmental > Aquatic > Deep subsurface > Groundwater > Contaminated ...
ATGCGACGCGGTCAGTTATCCACATACGGCGATAAGGATATCGTCGCATTTACCAAAGAATTGGCTGGAGAGAAAGTCCTGATTATTTCCAACCTGAGGAACAATATCATCAATTTTGCATTACCGCTCCCGCTTCAAAATACGGTGTGGACAGATGCCATGACCGGCGAAAGCATCACCATGACCACACAGCTTGTTTTACAGCCATACAGTTACCTGATCGCGAAACAATAAGTTTTCTCAGTTTTCACTTAAATTTGCAAACTCAAAAAGTCGTAGGATAATTAGGTTCTGTGGGGGAATTTTTTGGAACAGTCAGCTCTTTTTTCCTGAACAGCTCCCCCGGAAACAATCCTATGTTTATTCCGATCCGGAAGCCGCTCCAGTTGGTTTCGTAAGGCATCTCCTTGCTGCTCTCTGTCATGATGGACCCCCCGCTGTCGAACAGGTAGCCGAAATCGGCACCAATCCTGAAGAACGGAAAGGAATACGAGACCAACACAGCGGGTTCGCCGTAAAAACTGTCGGAAAAATAAGAGGCTGAATAACTTATCGAGGTGTCGAGCACCTGCAGGTATTCTTCGGTTTTCATGGTCGAATAATTATATCCCACGGTCAACCGGAGCTCTGCCCGCCATCGTCCCAGTGTTGCAACCCTGAATGAATTTATCACTCCGAATGAGTGGCACTGCAGTAATTCGTCGAACAGGTATTTGCCCGAATAATCACCCGATGAAATCCTTCCTCCCGTTGAATTAAAATTATACCCGACTCCCAGCGACCAGATCCCGAAGCTTCGGAGTGCATAGCCGCCGAAACTGATCCAGCCTGGAAAATCAGCAACTACTTTAGACTCAAAAGGCATGTTCCCGGCTCCTTTGACGAGGTCCGATTTAAGCTCTTTCATCGAAAAACTGCTGTAACCTGTTGTAAACCCGATCTCGTATTTCTGGGCATATAATGTGGCTGAAAAGAAAAATAGAAAAGCAAGAATGAGTATTTTTCTCATTTCAGAAAAGGATTAGTTTACTGCTTCCGCCATAAAACAGTGCATTTCCCCTGAATTTCAACAATGGCCCGCCGATGCCTGCAAATCTCATCTGTTTTAAAAGGTTGCCCGTTTCAAAATCATAGATCTTTAAATAGTTCTGGTCATACCCGAATATCCTGCGCGAGTTGAAATCGATGTTCCCCAGGGTTGCAATATCCATTGGAAAGCTTCTCACCAGGCTCCAGTCGCTGCATCTTCGTATCGACAGTACCCGGTCTTTGACAATAACCGCCTGTTCTTCATCGCCGGGTAGAAAGGAATAAAAATCATAACCGGAAGTTCCGTCCGTCGAATGCCACTTTTCAGAGATATTCCCTCCCGTAAAACTGTACAGGTAGATTTTATCGGCCCTGGCAAAAAAGTATTTTCCAGAGGGAGAAATTTCTGCCGACGGGTCCTGTCCGAAATATGTTTCATTCATTTTTTGTTGGTTCACGAAATCGTAAAGAACAATCTTGTTGCCCACCGCCAGCACAGCCACCCCGCCATCGGAAACCGACACTGTTCCCTGCGAAAATCCCGATCCGATCACCTGAGAGGCCGGGATAAAGGTTTTCGTACGTGTTACGATATCATAAAACAGGTACTTAAAATAATTGTTAATCGAAACCAGGAGATATTTATTATTTGGAGAAACGCTCACAGAATTGAACACATAATTATCTATGATATTTTCGGTAACTGTAAGTGTTTGTGCCGAATACCTGTCCAGGGTGTGATCATACTGGATTGTGAAAAAATCATCCCCCATGGGGTTCAGCAACCGGTTAAATGCAAAGGATGGCTCACCAATATCAAAATTAGTAAATATCGAATAATTATTACTATTCATGGAGAAATCCGGAGGAGGGTTTTTAGGGAGATAGGTAACGCAGATTCCATTCCCGCCCGGGAAGCCTAAATCTTTGACTTCAAGGGTTGTCTGGTCAAGATCCAATATGGTTTCAATTTCATAAGGGTCTGATCCCATCAGCCTGTTTGTAATGCGATATCCCGCGCAATGGTCCGGGTAACTGGTTTTTTGCCATTGAATCACCGGCATCCCGTTGTTACCGATTGTAATTTCAGGATTCGGGAATTCCTTGTTTTTCGCGGTGAAAGCCTCGGTCGCGGAGTAGAAAGTTGTATCCAGGCTGGTCCCATAATATATCCTGACCGTGTATGATGCGTTTTCACCAATATATGAGCTATCGTAAAAAGTGAAGGGGAATGAACCGGGGCCCGAGGCAATTTCGTATCCCGGACTATATAATAAAGCCTTATATACAACGATTTTCGCGACCGGCGGAGCTCCGGGAGTTATATTAACCGTACCCTCAAGGCTGCCTGAAACGGTCGACAGGGTTAATTGCGTATAATAATTTGAAGGATACTTCACAATTGTGAAATCCTTTGTGAATTTATAGGCCTCTGTACCAAGCGTTTCAATTATACTTCCCGAGTTTGTCCCGGCATAGAGATCAATGTGAACAGGAAATGTTCCGGGTTCATTCACCTGATAACCACCAATCGAGAAATCGGCCGTAGGAATGAACCCTGAATATTTCATTTCACCGTTAATCACGATTTCAAGATAATAATTGTAAACTCCACCCGGATCGACATGAATTTCAATTGCGGAAGAATTGGTTAAAAACAGGGTATCAGGCCCCGAGAAATTGGAAAAATTAATCGCGGGTGGCACCAGGCGGATCTCCCTGAAGTATTCGTCGGTTGGTTTGTAGGTGCAGGATACCAATGCCGTTAAAAGAACCAGTACAATCGGAAAACGGGTAAATTTCATCACGGATATGCAATTGTTTACGTTAACATTCTTCTCCGTTTTTCTAAAACTAAAAGCGGGAATGAGGATAAGCACATCCTCTGTTACAACCTGACAGGAAAATTTACCTTAATCCGTTAAGTAACACAACAAAGGTAAGAGAAATCAATACCTGTGCAAATTTCATGTGCAACGCCTAAAAAAAACACTCATTCCATTGGAATCTGAGAGCTTTTTCCGTACTCTTTTTGGCATCCTTGACCTGGAACCAGAATGTAATCCATTGGACTTCATTCTTTCATGGTTGTGGAGTGTGAAATTTCAGCATATCTGACACCAAGTTCAGGTTGCAGTGATGTGGGAGGCTCTTTCCCAGCCGGCGATGCCGGCGGGGCAGCCTACTTGATTATACACTGGTCGGTTATTGTTTTATTAATTTTTTTACAGCACTGCCTTTGTTTGTCTTTACTTTAATTATATAAATTCCACTGGATAATGTTGATAAATCTAGTGTGGTTTGACGATCGTTTGTTATTAATCTTCGTATTATTATTCCTTCGATAGTCAAAATTTCCAAGTTGGCTTCTAGGGGGCATTCAATATTGACCTTATCACCGGCTGGATTGGGAAAAACAGAGATGTTTAATAAACTGTTTAACTCATTAACATTATAAATTGTATTACAACTTCGCATTGGAGGACTTACTGTTACAAAAGTCGGATTCACTGTGATAATACGGTATGAGCGATTAAATGATGCGGCCGTTTGGACAAAGCGTGTGCCGTTCGGCCAGTTTTCACTAATAGTATCTCCCTTTCTGTCAGCGACCACATTTTGATGCTCATGCCCGGCAAGCACTATGTCCACGTGATTTGAATCGCAGATATTCAGAAAATTGGTTCGGTTATTTTGCAGTGAGTTGGTAGCCGTATCTATAGTAATAGCAGTAAAAGGAGTACCATCAGAATTCGTGCCGGCAGCATTGACAGGGGGATGGTGCATCACGATAATTTTTCGTTTACCGTTGTTAATGCTCAAAATGTTCCTGAGCCAATTACATTGGGCATTTGTAAGTCCGGTTCCCATGATGACTGCAGGGTTGGGGGGATACCCATAAGGGCTGTCATGTCCCGAACGGAGAAACACAATAACTGCAATAGCTGTTGTCAGTGCATAATCCGTATCAGATACAATATATTTCGGATAATAAAAAAGAGTATCATTTGAAATGGGTATGTGTATTGAATCGAATCCTGTCCAATATTCGTGGTTACCTGGTGCGAAATAAATTGGTATGGTTTTAGCCGAATCGATAAAATAATCGCCAATAGCCGGGTTTGTAATTAATGGAGGAAACAGATGTTGCGTAATCGCAGGATACATGCCGTTCGGTTGTTCGTTTCCCACCTGTGAAATATCCCCGGTTGCAATAACAAATGCAGGTTTAGGACTAAGAATGGCAAATTCTTTTATGGCGCATTGGAAATATTGTCCATTTGTATCACTGTTTGCGCTGGGCGTATTCGATACGTGCATGTCGCTGATATGAATAAAAGAGAACTGAGCGAAAGAACTCACAGTGGCAATACAAACGGTTACGAAAAGTAAAATCTGTTTTTTCATAATTACTGAACCGGTGGATCAATCGTGTAACTCATTGTCTCTTCATGGCTTTCTGTGAGGCTTCTGTTTATCTATAACAACTCGTTTCGTTTCAAATGTAATATCTTGTTTGCAGCCCACCATCTTGATTACAGCATGCTTCACTTATATTTACCAGAAATTATTTTCCGGCCGTTTAGTGTGCGTCTGGGCGCACTCAGTCCTGCACACACCGTATTGCATCGCCGCAAGGCTTTTCAAACTGAAACTGGAAGAAATCGGCGCTCTGGTAGTTCAGGTTGCGGTAATAGGCGTCGTATGACCCGGTCTGCGTGGCCGTCCAGAACTGGCAACTGGTGAAGATGGCGTGAAATGCATTGTCGACCCACCGGTATCCATTCGGGAGCGCCGTGAATCCAGATGAATTCGTGGCGCCGGTGTTCGGGGGTGCCCAGTGGGCATACCCCGCCTCTTTCATCTGTCCACCGATCCCGCTTCCCCCGATCGAACCGCTCAGTGTGTTGAACTCGGGATCCTTCGGCACATGCCAGCCCGGGGGACAGATCCCCTGGATGTTCCCGGTCGGCGTGGGATTCCAGGAGGTGGTGTTGCTCGCCCCGTTGATGTATTGAATGGCTTCTCCCCACTGGTACATGCCTCCGTAAACATCGCAATTCGCATCGAGGTTGTCGTAGCAGTATTTCTCCACGATCCCGTTGTTGGTTTGTTCGTTCACACCGGGGATCTTCGTACCATAGTTGAGGTTTTCGGCCATCCAGCACTGGCTCCCGATCATCAATGCGGCATAGGTCTGCCCGTCGCGCGGATCGGTGAGGATGCTGCAGTCTTTGGTGTGTATGTTGATCTCGTTCCCGTACCAGGTACCGATTGCATTGGTGGCATAAGCCCTTACAAAATAGACCATGTTCATGGCGAGGCCGGTCATTGAGCTGTTGTAGATACCTGTACCGGATCCGTTAAGAGTCTTGCTGTTCGCGGTTGTGGGATTCGGACTGGTATTCCAGCACACGCCGCGTATGGTCACGGCCGATCCTCCATCGCCGGTGATGTTTCCGCCGGAGGTGGCCGTGTAGAAAGAGATGTTTGTGGCGGCTGTGGTCGAAAGGGTGATGATCCCGTTCTGCGTGGTAAATGTCAGCCCGTTCCCGTACCAGGTGCCGATAACATTAGTGGCGTAAGCCCTGACATAATATGTTGTGGATACATTCAACCCGGTGATGCTGCTGCTGAATGAACCGGTTCCGCTACCGTTGATGGTCTTGAAGTCGCTGATGGTCGGATTCGGAGCTGTGCTCCAGCAAACGCCGCGGGCGGTGATGGCAGAGCCGCCGTCTGTTGTGATCATCCCGCCGGAGGTGGTCGTCTGGGCCATTACCGCGGTTACCGAAGTGGTGGTGAGACTTGCCACGCCGCTTTGGGTGGTAAAAACAAGTTCAGCGCCATACCAGGTTCCAACACCGTTGGTGGCATACGCCCTGATATAGTATGTGGTCGTTGCACTGAGACCGGCAAGGCTGCTGCTGAATGAACCTGTTCCGCTTCCGTTGATGGTCTTGAAGTCGTTGATGGTCGGATTTGGATTCGTGCTCCAGCATACCCCCCTGGCTGTGATCGTCGATCCTCCGTCACTGGTGATGGTTCCCCCCGTCGTAGCGCTTTGGGCCATGACGGAAGTGACGGCGGTGGTCGTCACTGTGGCGATGCCGCTTTGGGTGGTGAAAGTCAGCTCGTTGCCATAGTATGTTCCCGTGGCATTGGTGGCATACGCTCTTACAAAGTAGGTGGTCGAAGCGGTCAGGGCCGATAGGCTGCTGCTGAAGTAGCCGGTTCCGCTACCATTTGTGGTCTTGAAATCGCTGATGGACGGGTTTGGACTGGTACTCCAGCATACCCCTCTTGCCGATATGGCGGCCCCGCCATCATTGCTGATATACCCCCCGCTGGTGGCGCCCTGGGCCAGGATGGAGGTCACGCTATTGGTCGTGATGGTGACCGACCCCGACAGGGTGGTAAAGATGATCTCGTTGCCGTAAGCAGTTCCCGTTGTATTCGTCGCAAATGCCCTGGCGTAATAAAACGTCGATTGAATGAGCGGGCTCAGGGTTACGCTGAAACTGCCCGGCCCGTTTCCCGAAGAGGCCTGGCTGTTGGCCAGCGTGGGTCCGGGTGATGTTCCCCAGCAAACCCCCCGGTCGGTGACAGGTGCCCCGCCGTCGCTGCAGATGAATCCGCCCGAAACCACCGACAGCGCCATTATCGAAGTGGCCGGGTTGGTGAAGATCATCGGCATCTGTAACCCGCCCCATTGTGGGGTCCCGTTATTAAGGGTCAGTACCTGGCCATTGCTTCCCACCGGCACAATGACCCAGCTTGACCCGCTCCAATAAAGCATATCACCGGGATTGGCGCCATCGGGGATGATCACCGGGACCCAACGTGCGCCTTTCCAGCAGTAATATCCCGGCACGACGTGGTCGGGCGGTGTTCCGCCAGTTGCCGTGTTATAAATAAAGAGGCCGGCGACAGGTGACGCTACAGGTCCGGGATCGATGGCCGAGACAAGGGCGATCCTTGGGGGCAGAAAGCCTTTGTTGGTTGAAGAGACATCAAGTACGGCAGACGGATCGGGTATCGCGGTACCAATTGCAACCTGTCCGGAGGTGTATGTGATTCCGGCCGGAGCATCGATCCACTGGCTCGAGACTTTAGCGTTGAACAGTGCCCAGTCGGAGGAGGTCAGAAAGCCATCCGTGAGCGCACCGGCCGCCGGCATCGAGGCCGACAGTGTGTTGTTCTGCAGGTTCAGGATAACCGGGGATATACAGTTCACGGAACTGATTCGAACACTGAACGCCGCATTCCAGTTTGCGATATCGGCGGATGTAATACTGCCCGAGGGATGGGCCAGAAATACAGGATCGGTCTCGGTAAAATTGTTCTCATTGAATTTTTTCCATGTTGTACCATCAAACCAGTACAAAGAATTAACCGACGTGTTGTAAACGATCAGCCCCTCGGGAGGGGTGATGATCGCGTTCATCTGCCCGGTTGTCATCCTCGGCGGAAGGAAGCCTCTGGTGGTGGATTTCACGTCGAGCATTGCGGCCGGATCGGGTTGCGACTGGTCATCGTTTATACCGACCTGGGCAAAAACCTGGCATGTAAAAAAGTAAAGAACCAGGAACAGGATGACGTACCTGAAGGTGGTGACCGGGATCCCTGAACCGGATCTGCTGGATCTGCAGGGCCTTTTCTTTTGAAAAGGTGTTTGGAAGCGGATAACTGAGAACATTCGGATAATTTTAATGAGGGGAAACCAGCCTGGATATCAGGAAAGGATTTAGTGGTTAATGAAAGGAAAGCACTGGAACAATCATAACAAATGAAAAATGAAAAATGACTAAATACGAATGACGAATGATTCTTATCTGACAAATGTATAAAAAAAGAACGCTTTGGTTCTTTAAGAAATCCTTGGATTCACTGAAAAAGTAACAAACCCTGTCGAGTAAGCCGCGGGAGTTTCACCCCCAGCCGCTCATAGTACGGTACTTGACCGTCTCCCATCATACGGCTCTTCCTGTTCAATCACAAATGTAATAAGAATATTGTAGATGTTACCACTAAAATTCAAATTGCAAAATAGACCAATAGTCTTTCAAAAATCCCGAACGCAACGTACAGAAGACCCGATTTTCTTATTGAGATCATTTCTGGTTACACCACTCCAATTGTAGGACAGACCCCAGATCCAGGCATAGCTTGAATTGTTCTCAGACGAACTCCACCAATAGCCTTAGTAGTCAATGTCAAGGAATTGACCAGAGAGGAAGCGGTCGCCTGCCGGAACGGCTGTAAAGCCACTTTCGTTGGTGGCTCCGACATTGGGGGAATACCACAGGCCATTGCCGGCCTCGATTGTCCTGGTACTATTCATTTTCCCGTCCCCGCTACCGTCTCCCAAAATGAAAAATCGCCATAAATCATTGATTTACAGCGATCATTTACATTTCTATGTACCCGGAGCCGGAATCGAACCGGCACGAGTGTTACCTCATTGGTTTTTGAGACCAACGCGTCTACCTATTCCGCCATCCGGGCAGTTGTTCCATCCGTTCCAAAAAAGTACAAGGTTCGGGTCTGGGGTAAACAAGGGTGCAAAAATACCATTTTTTTTTCAGCATCCAACTTTTTATGCTGAGCGAAGTGTCCTGGTATCATCGGCAGATCGTTTCGACTCCGCTCAACGACCTGATAAAATTGGACACTGAGCGATTTTCGAAGTGTGTTGATAGTTTAATTTGCACCGGGGTGGATATTGAATTATCTTTGCGCAAAGAAATCCCCCCCTCATGGCAGCAAAGATCAGCATCTTTTCAGGTTCGGCAACAGCCTACCTGGGTGAGAAAATTGCACAAAGTTATGGTGCAGAACTCGGTAAATCATCGGTGGTCAGATTTGCTGATGGTGAATTCCAGCCATCGTTTGAAGAAAATATCCGTGGAACGGATGTCTTCCTGATACAGTCAACCCATGCCCCTTCGGAGAACCTTTTTGAACTTCTGATGCTCATCGATGCCGCGCGCCGCGCCTCCGCGAAGACCATTGTCGCCGTAATCCCCTATTTCGGATATGCCCGCCAGGATCGCAAAGACAAGCCCCGCGTATCCATTGCTTCGAAACTCGTAGCCAACTTGCTTTCGGCTGCCGGGGTGAACCGTATCATCGCACTCGACCTGCATGCCGATCAGATCCAGGGATTTTTTGATGTTCCTGTCGATCACTTGTATGCATCCTCGGTTTTTATTCCCTACCTGAAGACCCTCCATCTTCCGGAACTGATCTTCGCTTCACCCGATACCGGTGGCACGCGCCGCGCCGGATCCTATGCAAAATATTTCCACACCAATTTTGTGATCTGCTACAAACACCGGTCGAAACCCAATGAAGTGGCAAAAATGAGGCTGGTTGGAGATGTGAAAGGCAAGGATGTCGTGCTGCTCGACGATATCGTGGATACAGGAGGAACCCTGTGCAAAGCTGCCGAGATCATCATGGAACAGGGCGCCAATTCGGTACGGGCCATGGTGACACACCCGCTTTTATCAGGGAATGCACGCGAAAACATTGAAAAATCAGCCCTCCTTGAACTTATCGTTACTGATACGATACCCTGCCTTACCGAAAGTCCCAAAATCAAGGTTCTCAGTACTGCCGACTTATTTGCGGAGGTGATCCGCCGGCTGAAAAAGAGGGAATCAATCTCCTCCCTGTTCAAGTTCTAAAAGAATTTCTTACCTTTGCAGCCCGAAATCGGGACGCGGGACACGGGACGCGGGACAACATTCCTTGTCGCCCTGTTGCCATGTTAGCTTGTCCCCTTTGAAATCACTAACTAAAACAAAATTTTATGAAAAAGGTATCATTGAGCGGTTCTCTTCGCGAGAACGTAGGGAAAAAAGATGCCAAAATGCATCGCAAGGCATTTCAGGTGCCCTGTGTCGTGTATGGCGGAAAAGAACAGATCCACTTTGTGGCAGATGAAAAAATGCTGATGAAGATCATGCACACACCGGTGGCCCACATTTTCGAATTAAATGTTGGCGGAAAAAAACACAGCACCATCGTTCAGGATGTACAGTATCACCCGGTCACCGACCGCATGCTGCATGTTGACTTCATGGAGATCATCCCTGAAAAGCCTGTCATCATCGGCGTTCCTATCAAAGTATCCGGAACCGCTCCAGGCGTGCTTCGTGGCGGAAAACTGATCAAGAAAATGCGCAAACTCGTCATCAAGGCGTTGGTTCAAAACCTGCCTGATGAAATCAATGTATCCATCGATGGTCTTGAAATTGGCGACTCAGTGAAGGTTTCCAATATGACCCTTGAGAATGTAACTTTCCTCGATCCGGCCAGCAGCGTAATTGTTGGTGTGCGTACCGCACGTGCCGTGGTTGAAGAGGTGCTTCCAGGTCAGGAAGGCGCTGCTGCTGCTGCTGCAGGTGCTGCACCAGCCGCTGCTGCTGCAGGCGCAAAGAAAGCCTAAGAGAAACAAGCAATTTTTTTTGCACGGAAGGTGTAGGGTGAGTAACTTTACCCCTTTCTTTTTTAATGGCAGGAAGGCAGGCAATGCAGGCAATGCAGGCAATGCAGGCAATGCAGACAATGCAAACAATGCAAACAATGAAGGCAATGATTGACTGGAAAAGGTGGATCACCCTCATACATAAGCACATTAAAACATCAGCACATTAACACATCAGCACATTATCACATTAGCACATCAGCACATCAACACATCAACATATTAACACATTAGCACATTATCACATTAGCATATCATGAAGTACCTCATCGTTGGTCTTGGAAATATAGGTGATGAATATGCCGATACGCGGCACAACATAGGTTTTATTGCTGCCGACGCGCTGGCTTTGAATTTTAAATCAACATTCGAGGTTGCCAGGCTTGCGTCTGTTGCAAGGATGACACTCAAAGGGCGCACACTGGTTGTCATCAAACCGACTACTTACATGAATTTAAGCGGAAAGTCAGTACGGTACTGGATGCAAAAGGAAGATATCCCCAAGGAGAATATCCTTGTTATCGTCGACGACCTGGCCCTTCCACTGGGGGCGCTTCGTCTGAAAGCAAAGGGAAGCGACGGGGGCCACAACGGCCTCATCAGCATTATCGAAACCATTGAGACCACTGAATTTGCGCGCCTGCGTATTGGTATCGGCAACGATTTTGCCAGGGGTTACCAGGTTGATTATGTCCTGGGCCGATGGACTGCTGAAGAAACAAAGACCCTGATCCCACGGATAGAAACCACCGTTGAACTGATAAAAAGTTTTGTTTTGATCGGATGTGAGCGGACGATGAATTATTTTAATAAACGTTGAAGAAGTAGGTTGGTGAACTGATGGGATAGTGACAGGTGGGCAGACGAACTAGTTGATTGGTGGACTGGTTGTTTGGTGGACTGGCAGGATGGTGTGATGATGGACCAATGGGCGTGTGAACTAGTGGACAATCAGGCTGATAGGTTCCTGGAATAGCAGATAAAAAAACACAGGATCAGATCCACCCCTGCAGTTTGTAATAGGCCAGGGCGAAGTACTCCCTTAAAACAAGCAGTTCATATTCCAGGTGCAACCAGAACTGGTACCGGATTGTGATGTTCCGGCCCACATCGGGGACCCATGTTTTCGCTCCAAGTTTCCTTGAATTGAAACTCAGATCGGACTCTATGGTCTTTTCAAAAGCAGGAACGCCGTCAACCTTTATGAAGCCTGCCTTTTTGAATGTAAGCACGGCCCGGTAGAGATGTTCAGGAGAAGTCACGATAAGGATTGATGAGTGACGAGTGACGACTGGCAAATTAACTGACGATTGACGATTAACGAGTGACGATTTAGGAGACGAAGGTTTATTTTGTTCGACATCCAATTTTTGCTGTTCAATATGCTCTATTATTTTAAAGACATTGATCGCCTCTGCCCGGGTATTTGTTCCGGAATCTTCAAACATGATCCGTTCGGGTGACACTCCGCGCAATTCCAACTCTTTCTTCATCTGGTTAACTGAACTCATGCTATCCCCGACATCACCAGGAAGTGCAATGATGACGCGGGCCCTGGTAAAATGATTGGCCACTTTTGCCGCATACCAGCATCGCATAAGACCCGATTCGCTGGGCATACCGCCACCACCCATCACGACAATATAATCGGGCGGCCGGTGAATACCGGCCTTTTTCATACCCATGCCATACCAGATCCAGAAAGGCGCAGAAGTTAATGACAGTACGATCATGAAAACAGCAACAATGCCCGCTGTCACCATAATGGACCTAAGGATACGCCAGGTTAACTTAAGGATACGTTCAGCCCTATGGTTTCTCATCCGGTCAAATCCATATTTTCATCAAAAATAAAAACTTCTTCGATTGAGACTCCGAAATCCTTTGCAAACTCAAACAGCCGAAGTATAAAAGGTCAGCATACACCAACCTAAAGTTTTCCCTTCACAATTGCAGAAATCCCATCAGCCGGAATTCTTTCCTGCAACATGGTATCACGGTCGCGGATGGTGACGGTGTTGTCCTCCAGGGTCTGATGATCGATGGTGATGCAGAATGGGGTGCCAAGGGCATCCATGCGCCGGTAGCGCCGGCCGATGGTATCTTTCTCCTCGTAATAGCAACGGTAATCGACCTTCATTGCATCCATTACCTCGCGCGCCTTTTCGGGTAGTCCGTCTTTTTTGGTAAGGGGTAAAACAGCCACTTTGATTGGCGCCAGTTTGGCAGGGATCCCCAAAACCACGCGCTCGCTGCCATCTTCGAGTTTCTCCTCGCGGTAGGCATGACTCAGCACAGCCAAAAATGTACGGTCGAGTCCGATGGAGGTCTCCACCACATAGGGCACATAACTTTCGTTGGTTTCGGTGTCGAAATACTGGATTTTGCGGCCCGAAAAGGTTTGATGGGCGGTCAGGTCAAAATCGGTGCGGCTGTGAATACCCTCCAACTCCTTGAACCCAATGGGGAATTCAAATTCGATATCGGCTGCGGCATTGGCATAATGAGCCAGCTTTTCGTGGTTATGATAACGGTATTTTGAAGCAGGAAGCCCGAGGGAAAGGTGCCATTTCATGCGCTCCTCCTTCCAGAATTCATACCATTTCAATTCTTCACCCGGTTTGACAAAATACTGCATCTCCATCTGCTCGAATTCACGCATGCGGAAAAGGAACTGCCTTGCCACAATCTCGTTGCGGAAAGCCTTCCCGATCTGGGCAATGCCAAAGGGGATCTTCATGCGGGCCGATTTCTGTACATTCAGGAAGTTGACGAAAATGCCCTGTGCCGTTTCCGGCCGCAGGTAAACCACGTTGGTATCGTCATTCACTGATCCCATCTGGGTTGAAAACATGAGGTTGAACTGCCGCACATCGGTCCAGTTTTTGGTCCCGCTGATTGGACAAACAATCCCTGCTTCCTCGATCAGTAGCTTGACATCGGCCAGGTCATCCTTCCCCAGGGAGGCATAAAACCGGGTCTTGATGGCATCAATCTTGTCCTGGTATTCCTTAACCCGGGGGTTGGTCTCCCGGTACATCTTTTCATCAAAGGTTTCTCCAAAGCGGCCACGGGCTTTTTCCACCTCCTTCTGGATCTTATCCTCGATCTTTTGAAGATGATCTTCAACCAGCACATCGGCACGGTAACGTTTCTTTGAATCCCGGTTATCGATCATCGGGTCGCTGAAGGCATCCACATGACCAGAGGCCTTCCATACCGTAGGATGCATGAAAATGGCGCAATCGAGTCCCACAATATTTTCATGTAGCTGGGTCATCCACCGCCACCAGTATTCCTTGATGTTGTTCTTGAGTTCAACGCCAAAGGGGCCGTAATCGTAAACGGCGCTCAGTCCGTCGTAGATTTCGCTTGAGGGGAACACAAAGCCGTATTCCTTGGCGTGGGATATGATCTTTTTAAAAAGTTCTTCGTTGTTGGCCATGGTACTCCTGAATTTGGGGCACAAAGGTAGAAAAAATAGCAACTGGTTTGAAACAGCGTACCTGGGGATAACAACTGGTCAGTGTGCTCACCGGCCTGGTGGTCACGAAACGGTTGCTATAATGATACGGCCAGTTCTTTCAATGTGGTGAAATGAAAGGAAACAACTCCAATCCGGATAGTTATCTTATCACCGTGCTGCTCCCATGAAACCTCCATGTGACGTGCCTTTGCGATGTTTACCAGGGTGAAGGCCTTTTCCATGCCGTCGCCCCGCTGGTAATTAACCACCTCATCGGGAAGGGCAAGCCTGTTGCCGTCGTAGATCGACTCATCAGGCCAGGAATGGAGCTGGTTGTAAATATCCTGCAACTCCGATCCATGGAAATGGCTGACAGAAACCGGATTTCGCTCAAATACCGCCTTGAAAAAGGGTTTCCATTCGCATGAATCCATATACCGTCCGACGTAGAAAGCCAGATCGAGAATAACTGAAGTGGATTCCGATTTATGATCAACGAATGATGATTTACGAATGGAGGAAATATAGGTAACGATCTCTTCCCTGGTTTGATCAGGAGAAATTTTAATTGACTGAGAAGGCATAAACTCCTTTTTTGCCGATGGAAGTTGCGGGACGGTGTGAATGAATTTTTTCAGATCATGGAAAAAATCAGATTGGCTTCCCAAACCGGGAAAATTTTGCTTCAGATTTTCAATGAAGAGCGGGTATGGTTTCAGGTCGAAAAGCTCATCTTCATGATAAATCCTGTACCTGTGATCCAGGGGCTGGAGATACAGGTCTTCCTCATCCATTTCACAATACAATTTTCTTCCGGTTTTATCCCCAAGACGGTTTTTGCTGCCATGTTCATACCCAAAGGCTTTCTCAAGCTTGATATAGCGGTCGGTTCCGTGGCAGCGGAAACACAATTGGAAAAGTTTCTGATGTCGGCTATAATCCCGGAGAAAATTCATGAAGATCTCGAAATCGACCGGTGTTTCCAGGAATTTCGTCAGTTTCTCGCGGAAAGCATGATAATCCTGTGCATTGATCGTCGCTTCGGGATACATAGCGTGAATCCAGCCCGTATTGTGTGCAACATAGGTTACCTGCTCGTGTTCCAGCGCTCGCCGTGCAAGGGCCGATAATTCGGTGCCATTGTACCACATCGATTTCGTGACGATCCGGCGGTTGTTTGTAAGCACGCCTTCGTCGACCATCACAAAATTCTGTGAATGAAGAGGAGTACCCATCAGGAATATTTTTTCGAGTGGCACCTCGGCAACAATGAAAAGGGCTGCAGCATACAAGCAGGCCAGCGACACGCATTCCCCGGCCCCTGCCTCGTGGCCCGGCTTATACCGGAAAGCATTCATGGCCTCCACGGTTTCCGTCTTCCAGTAAGGGATAATATCGGAATCAAATTTATCGAGTCCAAAATGGCGACGTATATCCAAATCAAAATAGTACTTATCGCCTTCATAACCAAAGAGTGCATTCGACCTTGAGAGCATCTCCATATCGACAAACTCGCTGAACCGGCTGATTTCGGTCTGCTTGTCGGTAAGTCCCCAGGTTTCAAGATCAAGGTTAAAATTATAATGATCCATCACGTACTGTTTTACCCGGTGGATCTTTTTCAGGGGGCCCATTTTTTTAATCCCGGCGAACCAGGGATCGTCGCGCCATTTCCAAATTTCGGGCGACATGATATTGGCGAGCACCAGCGAATACAGCAGATCGGGAAAGATAAAGATCTCCATGTCGCTGAGGGTGAAGGCGGAACTATATTTTTCGAGTGTTTTTTTGTCCATTTTGAATCCTTGATTTATACTGCATCTTGGCGGGATTGTGAAAGCAATCGAGTTCAGATGCAGTTATATTGCGCGTTTGAGTTTACTTTCAATTGCAAACTCAAACAGCTGAAGTATAACACCGTCAATGTAAAAAGGGATGCAAAGATAACAAAAACGCCCGGGTGGGATTCCGGGCGTTCAGGTAAGTATTATTGTGGAAAAACAGACTGACTATTCAACAACCAGTTTCACGGTTTGGTGCTTATCCTGGCTGTTAATCCGGATAAAATATACACCGGCCTTGAGGGCTGAAATATCAAATGGCGTGTTCCCATTCAGGCTCATGGACTGCTTGCTGATGATCTCTGATCCAAGGGCATTAAAGATCCGGATATCCGCTGTCATCGCGCGTGCAGGAATGATCGTCACGCTTGCACTTGCAGGGTTCGGGAATATACTGATCAGTTTCGACTGGCCGTTTTCAAAAATTCCTACGCCACCGGCAGCAACCGCAACAGTAAATTCACTTGAAAAGGAGCTGCCGCCGCAGGTGTTGATGCTTTTAACTTTTACCATGGCCGTACCGGTATAAACCGGGTTCCAGGTTGCAGTTCCAACTGTGGTAGCTCCATTTATTGAACCTGCTTCTGCCGGGGTGATCTCCCATGAATAGGTGGTTGCATAATTGCCACCGGAAGTTGTATAATCTGTGGTTGGCGTTGAGCCTGAGTATACGCTGGGCGGTCCAACAGGAATCCCCGGAACAGCCGGGATCTGGGGATCAACGTTAACGACAGCGGAACCGGTCATATTGTTGGTGCAACTCCCCGAAACCGTAGTGGCCATGATGGTATAGCTTCCTTCGTTCATCTGGTTTCCGAAAGTAATGGCGTTTCCGGTTCCTGCAACTGTGTTGGTCGTGGCCGTATTATTAAACCATAAAGTATAGTTTGTTCCTGACTGCGATCCGCCTAAACCAATTTCAACACCCGTTCCGCCCACAGCGCAATAGGTACCACCACCGGTAACAGCGAATGCATTGGGGCCGGGAGCAACATTGATCGTCAGCGGATTTGACCATATTCCTTCGCAGGTGCCGTTAAGGCCTTTTACCTTAAGGGTGGCAGCGCCGGTGAATGTCGCACTCCACACGACATTTACGGATGTTCCGTTCGGGTAAAGTGCGCCGGCATCGGCGGGACTGAGATCCCAGTTGTAGGTAGCTGCATTGGTGGCGCCGGTTGTTGAATAGGTTGTTGATCCCTGGTTCATGCACAGCGATGTTGGACCTGTCGGTGCAGTAGCCTGACCAGGCTGGCTGCTAATAGCAATGTTCAGGAATGGTGTCCACGGACTATTTCCGCAGGTATTGGATGCCCTGACCTTAAGCTGGGCGATTCCGGTAAATGCATTATCCCAGTTGATCACACAACTGGTACCATTGCTGGTTAGCACACCAGCGGTGGCGGGAGTGAGATCCCAGGTATAGGTGGTGGTGTTGGGTACTGCATTGGTCGTATAGGTCTGATCAGGCGGATCAATGCACAATCCGTTGTTTCCTTGTGGTGTGGTTGGTGCAACTGG
>Ga0074195_1002924_pt1 | contig 17351 bp, 13 predicted proteins | sample EPASupsiteHSE623_FD_64525 | JGI IMG/M metagenome (GOLD analysis project Ga0074195, IMG submission 64525) | Bioremediated contaminated groundwater from EPA Superfund site, New Mexico - Sample HSE6-23 | ecosystem: Environmental > Aquatic > Deep subsurface > Groundwater > Contaminated ...
CTCTAACAGGATAGTATACCGTCTTATGGATCTCGACCTTGTTGGCACTATGCAGAGCAAAAACTGTCTCTGCAATGTGATTACAAGCCTCGTTAAACCTCTTCATTGTTTCGCAGAGCACTTCGTGTTGCTCGGAGGAGGGATCGAGTTTTACCATCAAGGTTTGAAGCATTCCATTGAAGATAGTCTTCAAAGAATAAATAGTTATCTGTATGCTGCAACAGCGGGGTACGCTCCTCCTATGACTGAAGTCATAGGTTTCCGCTACCCCTGCACCCAGAGGTTATCCTGAATTGTGAAATAGCGGTTCAAAAATCTCCGCGAGATGGGAGAATATAATTCCCGCAGGCAGAGCCCGCTTTTCTAGGCCGCCACTACAAAAGCATATCCTGATAAAGCCCGTAAACCTTTTCTGCGATTCGTCTCCAACTCATCTCTTTTGCCAGTGCGCGCCCCCTTAGTGATAGGCGTTCCCGCATTTGGCCATCGGAGATGATCGCCTTGATTAGTTCCGCCAAATCATCCGGATCGCCGTATTTCGTCACCAAACAGCATCCTTTATCCAGCAATAATTCCTTGATGGCCATCTTATCAGAGATTATGACCGGCGTTCCCAGGGCCAGGCTTTCCATAAGTGATAGTCCGAATGCTTCATACTTTGCAGGCAATACGGTCGCCTTTGCTCCTTTGTACAGAGAGATCAATTCGCTATCAGATACACCTCCCAAGAGGTGAACGTGCTCCTTCAGCCCCAATTTGTCTATCAGCATTCTGATGTCTCCCTCATATCCTGCATCCTGGCCGGCAACCATCAGTTCGATCTCTAATTCCGTATGCACCTTATCGAAGGCTTTGATCAATGTATCAAGCCCTTTATTATATGCGAGCCTGCCCACAAACAAAATATAATCTTCTCCCTTTACCTGCCCGGCAATATGGTCTGCGCCGTTGAACCTCTCCAGGTCTATGCCGTTTGGAATAACTTCTATGGATTTTTCATCAAAATAGGCGAATTCATCACACAAGATAGTCTTCTCCAACACCGTCAAGGCGACCACTTTTTTGATGCTCTTCTTTTCCAGGGGCACGAAGAGCTTGTTGAGAAGGATATTGGGGAGCGGGTATCTATGTGTGCTTGGCGGGTGGAAATGAGGAGTCATTACGATATTTGGTTTTCTGCAAAGGCATGACAATATCGTCCCGCTGGATACAATCCCATGAGTATGTACTATATCAGCATCCGCTTTTTGAATGTAATTTAGCATAGATGGAGCTAAAACAACACCCTTTATGGTCAGAGAAGGCACACGAATAACCCTGATGCCCTTCTCATAATCGAGCCTCTTTTCGTTGGGGCTGTTAAGCGTGGTCAGGACGGTTACTTCGCAGCCTAGATCCGATAGCGACTTTGAGAGGTTGTACACGTGATTTTCGACCCCACCCCGGGCGGGTGGATATTTATGAACCACCTGCAGCACTCTCATGGGGCGGCCACTCCGATTTGCTCCCTCAAATCTTCAAATAATTTTCGATATTGAGCCCCGGCGGCCTGCCATGAATGGTTCTCCTGCACATAACATCTCGCGTTTCTCTTCAGCGATTTCATCAAATCTGCATCATCCAGCAATCTATTGACTGCAGTTGCCAGTCTCAACGGGTCTCTGGGCGGAACAACCAAACCCGTTACATTGTCTTCGATTGGCAGACCGATATCGGTAACAACACATGCGCATTGCGCTGCCATGGCTTCGAGGAGTGCCATAGGAAGACCCTCGGATAGGGACGGCAGGACAAAGATATCCGTGACTGATAGGATCTCCGGGACATCCTCCCTGAAACCCGTGAACACGACCTTATCCTGTATGCCCAATTCTTTGACACTCTCAATCAGTTCTCTTTGATCCGGCCCACTGCCTACTATCAATACTTTAAAATTTTCCCCTTTGATCAAAGGAATTGCGTCAAGCAGGTATCTGGTTCCTTTTGTCTCTATCAGCCTTCCCATGAAAGAAATGATTATTCTTTGACCTAAATCAAACTCGCGAAGTATCTTTTCAGATTTGGATATCGAGAATTTTGAAATCTCCACGCCCGGAGGGATTATCTTAAAGCACTTGGGCAAGAACCCCAGCTTATTTCCAAAGCCTCTTTGATCCTCTCTGGAGAGAAAAACTATGACGTCGCCATGAGAGTAAACAAACCGCTCTAATCTGTAAAGCAGTAATCTTAATAGAAAACTGTACTGTGCCTGCACGGAAGATATGCCCGAGGGACAAAGAACAGAACTGCTACCCTTCATCTGTCTCAAAATTATATTGAAAAATGAGGCGACGGGGCCAAAACTTAGAACAACATCGCTCTCTAGTGTCGTTGCTTTCATAAAAGAATTTAGATTGAACGTGGGATTCCTTAAAAGGGCTCCCTGCAGCCACTTGACACGGTGGATTTCCAGATTATTGATTATTTCATATTTCTCGGTTTTGCTAAACAGCCTTGTGATAATATTGATGCTCATGTCGTATCCAACTAGCACTCTAACTAAATTTTCCGTATATATTTCGATTCCGCCTGACGGCAGCGGATCATCTGCGTTTGTTCCCATCGGATATTCCTTTGATCCGAGTATTAGAAGCTTCATGCCAGAACCCAAAAATATACAAGAGCTATTAGAACAACAATTGCTTCTGCACCAAGGATCGCTCCCACCACATCCCTCTCGTACACCCTTCCATTGGTCCTCTTGAGCAAAGCTATAGCCAGATGCGTCAGATGATATATGCCTTTGCACGGCCTCTCCAGGCTGCCATCATCATTCACTTTAGCAAAGGCCTCTGCTCCAAATCCGCTCCTGCTCTGGAGAACGAAATCCACCGCATACGGCATATAGAGCAGCACGGCGATCTTCTCCATGTCGCCCAGTATCGCCACGCATGCCACCAGTGCCCCCACGGAATAAGTCATCGAATCCCCTGGAAATACCCTTGCAGGATACCAGTTGAAATACAGGAACGCGACCAGTGCGCCTACCATGCACAACGCAAGTATCATTGCGCTTGGTCTGTTTGTGACGACGGCAACATATGCCATAGTGGATAGTATTAGTATCCCCATGCCGGCCTCCAGCCCATTATAGCCTGCCACCATATTATATGCATTCGACGCGCCCACTATTCCGATAGGCACTATGAGCAGAGGATAGAGAATGCCCCATTCGATGCTCCCCACGACTGGTAAGATCATTGTAGAGTGACCGGCATTGATTACCATCATGGGCAGGGCGGCAAAGACTGTTAAAATCGGCTTTTGCCACTGCCTTAGCCCTTTCTTCCAGCCCAGGATATCATCCATCATCCCGATCATGCAGGTCATGAGCACAGAGCAGAGCACAGCCAGAATTGCCATGTGATCTTGCTCTTGCAGATAGAATGTCATCAGGCCGATGTAGATGAGAATGCCCAGGATGAACCCAAAGACCACGCACACTCCTCCCATCTCGGCAACCTTGGGTTTTCCGGGCTTGTTCATGTCACCACCCATGAGGCCGATCTCCGCTGCTTTAGATATCCACTTTCGTGTAATGATCCAGGTGGTGAGTAAGCTGATCAGCACATATAGATAGATCACGAGCCCCATAATGTGACTTCCTTCCCGGCCCAAAGACCAGGGCTTTCTGCTTCGACGAATATCTCGATATATTTCTTAATTGTCTCGGTTATTATCAATTTTGGTAATATGCCGCAATAATGATCAGCGCACCTAATAGCATTGCTAAATAAGCGATGTTGACTCTTTTTACAAAATTTAAAATTATATCAAGCGACAAATAGCCAAACACAAAACTCGATATTGCAATGGACAATCCGTCCATAGTCGGCAAGCTGCCCACCGGTGACGCGATGTAAAACACGATCTCTGCCATCACGACAGAGGGTATGCTGAGGAGAAAGCTGAGGCGAAATGCACTCTCCGAATCAAAGGAACGCCAGATTAGAGCCGTAGATGTCGTTCCTGCTCGCGAGATTCCGGGAAGTGTGGACAGTCCCTGAAGCAATCCGGTAAAAATGCCATCCTTCCAATCAACGCTTTCCGAGCTCCTCAACTGCAGCTTTTTTTGCGATAGCAGCAAGAGACTGGTCAGGATAAGGCCTGTACCCATAAGCAAAAATATGGATGTCCCCCGGAGGCCAGGGAAGAGCATCTTCTCTGCATAAAGTATTGGAAAGCCAACTAAGCCAGTGAAGAAAAGTGCGGCGATGAGAAAACCGTTTTTTCCATCTGTATATGTTTTATAATTAAACGGGCAGCATAAAATTGATTTAAGGATCTCTTGTACCTCTTTTCTGAAGTAGATAGTGGCGGCGAGAAGAGTGCCAATATGTGCATAGAGGAGAATAGGGATTACAAGAGAAGGGCAGCCTCCCAGGAATTGGAGATAAATGAATGTTACCTGCGTCTTGGAGCTGATAGGTATCCACTCTGTTATGCCCTGCACCAGGCCGAGTACGATGATGGAAAACAAATCCATGCAGAAGGCATTCCATCATCAGTATAAGATGATAATGGCAGTTACGCCCTCTACTGGGAATTGAACTATATCCCCAGGAATCGGGCTGAAGCCGATACTTTTATAATTGAAGATAGAGGGAAGTGGACGGCTGAGGCCTAAAAAAAGCCAGGCATTCATGAGGTCAATCGCCGTGAGACACAATGTTAATGAAACTCTGTTCAGAAACCCAAGGATAATATTAGTCCTATCTTTCTGCACCCTTGTCCTGGTGAAGGCTCTCTTATCTCTAAAGTTCCAGTCGCCCTGGTTCTTGCCGGATGAGGTCAGCTACGCAAAGATGGCGGCAGATCTATTTGGATCAGAGTATTCAGGCTTGCCCGGGGGATACCCATTATTCTTATCAATAACCTACCTGTTTTCGGATGATATGACGACAGTATATCATTCAATGCTGTTCATCAACAGTTTTATCTCTTCATTGATAATTTTCCCATCGTACTTCATTTTAAACAAGTATTGTTCAAGGGATTTTTCATTCATGGGTGCGATAACAATAGCCACCTTGCCGTCGTTGACACTTTACACATTCATAATCATGAGCGAGAATCTCTTTGTTCCGCTTTTTGTATTTAGTATCTGGTTCATGATTGAAGCCTATGAGTCAGAAAAGCCGTTCTGGATCGGCCTTGCCATCGCATCAATCTCGCTGCTTTTTTTTACAAGACATATTGGCATATTTATGCTGGCCGCCGCGGTGTTTTCTTTGATCTATTACCTGCTTTTCTCTGAGCCGTCAGCAGAAGCAAATGTTCGGCAAAGAGTAGCAAGAATGCGGATATACACAGCTTTGTTCATCTCCTTTTTTGCTTTAATTGGGTTGGCTCTTACCGGATCGGATCGATTTTCCTATTTTGATTGGTTGTTCGGCCGCACAAAAGAGGATTGCCAGGTGTTCTTGAACTTGCTTAGTGACACCGATTTGTTGAAGAATTATCTGGTTTTGCTGCAAAATGAGATCGGATATCTGATCGTGGCTTCATATTTTATATTTTCCTTCATAACTGTTAAGTTTTTCTACGAGATATTTATTGCATCGGGTCGGCAAGGCAGCCTTACACCCTCGCCGAGCCGGCTGACGTCACAGGGCCGAGAAAGGAGACAAGCGCTGAAATCCGCGAGCATATACTTTCTGATAAGCTCAATTATTCTAATACTCACCACAACCCTCAGCGTCCACCAGGAGCAGCGAGAGATTATCGGCAGATATGTCGATCCCATCATACCAGGTCTTTTTCTTTTCGGCTTGATTGGAGTATATCACATGCATGAGGCTTCAGAGAAGCCGAACTACATGGCTACGATAATATTGGCAAGTATATTCTCAATAATTTTCTTTTTTAATTTCCCCGAACCTAGTTCAAATTCAATACCAATATTTCATTTGAATTTTCTGAAAATCCAGTGCTCAGCCCCCAACTGGATTGCATTTCCGGCTTTGGCCGCGGGCTTCTTCTTGCTCTTGAATTTGCATAAGAATTTGTGGACCCGATGGAGAATCTTTTTTGCCGTCCTCATAATATTTTCTGTCTGCGCTTCTGCATATACATACTATGGAGAGCTCATTTATTACTCCGAGAGCAATAACGCAGAAAATCAGATCGGAGCTTACCTAAATGCGCATTCGAACAAGGATTCCGTGGTTATATTTGACAATGAAATCTTACGAAATGACTGGTATTTTGCCTCTATGACTGAGTTCTGGGCAAAGGGAGCCATAATTTATCAGCCTGTAAAGGAGAATCTCTCAGACTTGAAGAACGATAGAAAAGAGATTTATGTGATCACTTCATATGTGATGCCTCTTAAACCTCTGGCAGTCTCCACCAGAGGATATTATTTATATCAATATCCCCAAAGCTTTAGACCTTCTGTCCTGATTTAATTAAATGAGAAGGGAGATCGAATGATAAGAGAATTGGCTGTCGTCTTGGGACTTTTGACAGTTTTGGCAATAAGCGGATGCATTGGCAGCGAATTGAACAGCAATCCTCCCGAGTATATAAAAATTCTCTATCTGAGTAAAGAAGGATCTGATGGTATATCCATCTATTTCGTTTTGGGGGATAAGCACGGTATGAGTACCGCATCCGACGGGAGACTTGTGCTCAACATAACCGACGACCGCGGCATTCTCTTAGAGTCTGTTAGAAACGTGACAAAATCGGATTTTATTAAAACCACTGATGGGATGGGTGGGGGCAACTTTGCACATCCAATAATCCTCCTGAACATCGGCCGTATCCCTTATTCCTCAATGACCAGAAAACCGTCAGGGTTGGGTGTAAACGCGATCATCTCTTTAGTGACTCCAAGCGGAAGAACATTATCAGGCGATGCTACAATAATCCTCTAGGAAGTCCTGTTCCAGAGAGCACATGAGACCCATGAAATTACCTCTCATTTTCGTTTTTCCAGAGTGGGTCGAACTCGTTTCCCCATTGGGTTTGGGAAATTTCCTGCATATATTTCTTTCCAAATTTATTATACCACCATATCGTGTTGTACTTGGTGGCAATTGCCGCGAGGATGTTGAATACTGGCGTGTCGAAGAGAATCGGCTTCACCACCGGAACCTGCCGAAGTCTTGTCTCCCAGTAGAATATTGGCTGCTTATCTGGCTCTGGAGGCTTGAATGGGTTAGCCTCGAACGTATCCCCTACTAATTCTATGTTCTTGGTGCTTCCTATGCCCATGCCCTCGGCGATCTTGATATGCTCGATGTTATCGGCATCGAATCCCATGAACCTGGCGATGCTGTAATCTGCAGCGACTCTATCGGGCGAGGCCATGACGACGCCGCATACCTTGGATATCCCTGTCTTTGGAGCATTTCCCTCCATGGAAACAGTCAGATCCATCAGGTTGTACCTGGTTTTCTTGAAATAGAAGTTTATGTCTGGGATTGCCTGGTTCGCCACCGGGTGAAACTGGTGCCTGAAACGAGGTACCATGCCCCAATGGTTCTTCAGACAGCCGGTGATGGTAGTGAGGCAATGGGTTTTGGGAATGGGCAGGTTTATTATGGTATCCACATCGACGAGGATCTTGGGAAGCTCAAGCTCTTTGAAGACCTTTCCGCCGCAGTTAACCTTTACTAGCGGCTCTTCTGAGAGGTTGACGAAATTTATGCCGTACTTTTTGGCGATATCCCTGTGACCCCATATTATGCTCGCTTTATCGAGCTGTCTGGAGGCGGCAAGGTTGGCATCTCCCATGTACATCTCCAAGTCGGGGAAGTTCTCCCTTAGCTCCTTTGCGGCGGCCTCCACCACCCAGGGCGATGTACACTGGCCCGGGACTACCTGGTCGGAAATGCAGTTAATCTTTAGGAAAATCTTATTTCCTTTAACATACTTCTTCCAGTCTGTAAGCTCGAGTGCCCTCTTCACAGAATCGTGAACACCCTGCTTGCTGACCTCTTTTACCTTTATAAACGCCACTTTAGACATGGATGTCCTCCTTTTCTGCAACATCCTGCACAGCCACGCTCAGGCATCTCAAATCACGGTTATTCAGCTCCAGCTTATCGAACGGCCTCTCACAACCGTCTGGCACATGGAGCCGTATGGTACTCGTGCCCTTCATCAAGTGGATTTGTGCCGTCTTATCTTCGAATCCCGTCGAGGAGACATTAGTTCGCAAAGCCAACTCATCGCCTGCGTATATCTCGAGAGTCCTGGGGCGATAGAAACTTGTGAGGCGAAGACTTAGATTGGCCGTTCGGTTTTCGGACGATTTGATTGAGATTAGAGCATCATCCTTCATCCAACGTGTCGGTGTGCCAGCCCATATCTCGATCCCATACCATCCTTTTCCCAGAGTACCTATTGCTGCGATATCCTGTGGCGAATTTGCAATGTTTTGGAGGGTCTTTATGTAGTCCCCTGGCGGTATAATCCCTGCATTAAAGGACCTCATTATTTGGGTATCATTCCAATACCAGCATCTCTCGGGATGATGATCAACGCTCGGAGTTCCGTCCCAATTACCATTCGGATAATAAAAGGCGCCAACGATTTGCGCGAAAACCGACCAAATCAGCAATATAGAGAAAATGCAGATTACAGCCAAATTCTTGCCGTTTTTTATATCAAAATTGATATCTTTGATATATAATCCTAAGAATATAGCTAAGGCTGGGAGCATGCCAGTCAGGTATCTTGGACCATACGACCATCCCGCCCACCATATTCCAAAGGAGGCGTAGACTGCCGTCAGGGCTAAAATTGATACACCCATAATAAATAGAAAATTTTTAATTTTGCTATTTGTCATCTGCAAAATCCTAAAATACCCCAATACCGAGAAAAGCATAATTGGCGTATAAACAAACAGGCCTCTGTTAGGGCTGATCAATAAGGCCATGAACGGCATGATCAGTCCTGAACGTCCACCCAATAAACCAAGTACATAATTCATCCCGCCAAATAAATTGCCGAAATAATGAAGATTATATAAAAGAAATGGGCCGCCTGAAATGAACATTGCACAAAGATAATAGGCGATTCTTCGATCTCTTAATCCAAATATATAATATATTATTGGTATTAGAAGAATGCTATCAACGAGTCGATTAAATACAAATAGTCCGGATATGACGCCCAAACTTACAATAATTTTATTTGATGCACGTTTTTCGTTTATTAAGACGAGGTAAATGGACATGGCCAGAAAGAGTTCAACTAAACCATGCTGCCAGAGTGCTTGACTGCTTATAGTCCAAGTATTGGTTGCAAAGGCAAAAATCAGCGCAACAATAATTGCGGTTCTTTTATTTATCAATTCTTTCACGGATAAAAAGACAAAGATTACAGAGAGTGAGGCTATAAGAGAAGCCGCCAATTTTTCCATAATGGGCACGATCAGTGCGAACCCCGGATGAAACAGGTCGACTGGAATATGGGCCCATTTCATAAACAATAATGGCAAAATATATAATGGCGTAACCAAGACCGGTGTGACAATTGGATAAATGGAAAGACTATGCCCACATAATTCTTGCACAAAGTATGGCCACTCGTAATTGGATTCAAAATAGTAAGAGAATTGATCAAGATATAAATTATGGTTTTCTAATATGCTAAAGGGTAACAAAGAAGCGGGAATTGTATCGCCAGCACCTATAGTTCTTCCATTTATATTATATACGAGATAAACCAAGCAGAGCAAACAAAGTATCTCATGTCTCTTTATGAACTCGATTGGGTTCTTGATAAATCTTATAAAAAGTTCTTCCATGATAGGGATTCCATTAAGCTCTTGATATTATTATCAGACCGCTCGTGATCGCTATTGTTCCAGCGATCTTATTTAAATCCAATGCTTTCCTTGAGCACCGGGTCGGCCCCTCTCTCGATTTCCCCAATCAAATCAGGAATATATTATTCATCTCAGATACGTCACGGGGCCTCTCACACCCTTCCAGAACATGGAACCGCACATTATTTGCACCCTTCCGGAGGCTGATTGGAGCCTTATCCCATGACTCGAGCCCAAGAGTCCTGAACTTGAGGACCGATTTACGCCGCACTGCTGCCGCCACTGGTTCACAACCCACCTTCGCCGGGCAGGGATGCCGCGGGAGTTCATCCAGGAGCTGCGAGGTGATGTCAGGCGAGAGGCGATCGATATCTACGATCATTATAGATAAGGACGAGTTGAGGAAAAGCTACCTGGCGCATGTGCCGAGGCTTGGGGTTTAGCCTCGCCAGCTCCTCGGTACGGGCCTCAGTCTCATCTTTTATACCCCAACTCCTCGGCCTCGGTTATGTCCACATTCTTAAATGCTCAGGGATGCTTACTGTCCTGCGACTCTTATGAGCCAGTTTATTGGAAGAGTCTGGTTGTTTCTCAATGGCAACCCATAATTGTAAAGCTGGCCTTCAGCCTTATCGAAGAGGTAGGAGTTGCCTGTCGTGTTCTGAAGCTCTGCCGCAAGGGCGATGGATCTGTAGCCGTAGAAGCAAACGAAGAAATCCCCACTTAAGGTTAATTCGGGCACTTCTATACCTGTCATTCCGACGCCTTGGCTAATGGTGAAGTACGGCAGCTGAGTATCTGCAAAGTGATATAGCAGCTTCAAATTAGCATCGCGGATCTCAATGGCGAAGGGCAAGGGATTCGGCAACTGTTTGCTGCTCGCGTTCCAACCATCGGTGGCCATTATCAATATGCTCTCAAGCTTCCAGCCTGGCTTTGGTGCGGTGAACATTACTGTCTGCGCTGACCCGTAGGTAGGTGAAACCGCTAAGGTAATATTCATTTTAGAGATGTCTATCCCGCTATCTTGCCTCAATATACTAATATTTTCTTTCTGTAATGGCGCCTGCGTAGCGGCAGAGTTCGCTGGTTGTTCTGTGGCATGCGCATTGAGAACGGTGTCGGATTGTTTAATCTGATCTAGCCCCAATTTTGTCGTCCCAGATAACGGATTTGCAGCAAGACTACTGAAACTGAGGGTTGCACAACAGAGTAGCGCTATTATTATGATTATTTTCCTCAATTTATCACCCAACAGTGATTGAAGCTCATTCGTATATAGATAGCGAAAGGCGACTGAGTTCAAGCGGCCAGATCTGGAGGATATGCGCAAGAGCTACCTGGCGCATGTACCGAGGCGGGGGATTTAGTGCTTCTCCATAACGAGATGCAAAGAGCCGAAACGAATCCCATCGCTTTCCATGACAATGTGCGGAGTTTTCAATGCCTCTTCTGGCAGGTGGACAACAGGTTCGTTTTTCTGTGAATAATCTATCTCATTACACAATTGCAGGCCATTAGATTTTATAAGATACTCAGCCACCTCTTCCCGCGTGAATATCTCAGATGTTATCGATTTTCCTTTTTTCCGGCTCCTCTCAATATCGCCATAAATATATGCTTCAGTGCAGAGAGATAGTATTCCACTCGGCTTCAGTACTCTTTCCATTTCTTGCATAGCTCTTGCAGCGGCCTCTTTGCTGCCGAAATGCTCAATGGATGAGTAGCTGAAGACTATATCAAAGGTCTCATCCTCGAAATGGAGCTGAGTCCCGTCCATGAACATGACGCCGAGCCGCCTTTTATTGAACGGATATGGCGCAAGCTTTTCAGGCGTGGTGAGCATCGAGGAATCCGCTTCATTCCACCGAGAAATCGTATATAAATCAGTGGCTACCACGTACCGGATATGATTCGTGAGCCAAAAGACCGGCCACTCCCTGCCTGCCCCTACACCAAGTGCCACGATATCGTTCTTCAGCTTTCCTGCCCTCTGAAGAGCCAGCATCCCCATAGCCCACTCCCAATGCTTGCGATGCTTCACATCACAGAGCGGAGGTGGAACTACCTTTTCCAGCATCCCTCTAAATTCGGCATCTGACCAATCAGCACTTTTGCATAGGCGACACAGGTTCTCCATAGCCAGTTGATGATTCGGGATGATGATAAATTTTGCTGTTTTCGCGTATTCGGAATGCCTTAGGCGAAGCTATCTGTCGCACGTTTCTCCGCTTGGTGCATGACGTACGCCTTGCGCGATTTCATTAGGTTGTCCGGAGTTGTTTAATAGACCACCAATCGTTATCCATTGTTATCGATGATGAATGAGCAAAATTATCTAGCGATGGCTATAGGGGTGTAAGCGGAGGAAAAGCTATTTAGCCCATAGATCGATCTAAAGTTAGGAACGAAAGGTGGCGTTATCAATTGGTCCCCAAACTCGGTTTTTTGAAGGCTAGAATTGGCATAAGCCACCTATCAGCCATAGTTTTATATATTTTTTTGACGATAGTACTCACATTTCCTTTAATTCTCCATATGAATGATTGGTTGAATGCAGGAGATTCATCGCTCAATACCTGGATTTTGGCGTGGGGTGTGCACAGCCTTACAACAGATCCGTTAAATCTCTTTAATGCAAATATGTTTTATCCGTTTACTCAAAACACTTTAGCCTTTTCGGAACATCTTTTTGCCGATGTGTTGATTGCTTTCCCTGTGATATTGATTACACATAATCCAGTATTGGCATATAATTTGATTTTAATTTTATCTTTTATTCTATCAGGTTATGGAATGTTTCTGTTGATTGATTATTATATAAAAGACAAGTATTCTGCATTCATTGTTGGCATTATCTTTGCTTTTTGTACAATCCGATTTGCACATTTTGGCCATTTACAACTACTTACGGTACAATGGATTCCATTTGCATTATTATATTTAGACAAATTTTTGCATGGTGGGAGGTATAAAGACCTAACTTTGTTATACGTTTTTTACGTGCTCCAAGTCCTGTCTTCTTGGTACCTTGCTTTTTATACTACGATTGTTATAGGTGCTTATATATTTAGTATATTTATCTTAAATAAAGAAATATATGGGAATCTATCTCAACGCTCATATCAATTAAAATTGATATTAGCTCTAACTTGTTCGGCTGCGACAGTGGCTCCATTTGCAATTCCCTATTTTCAGGTGGCGCAAGAGTATGGATTTGAAAGAAGTCTCGCAGAAGTAAGTTCGTTTTCCGCCGATGTCGGGGACTATTTTCTTACAATGATAGGAAATTTAATTTACGGTAGCATATCTACACCAATTCAGTTAAATAGGAATTTCTGTGAACATTCATTATTTCCGGGAATAACTGCAATAATATTAGCATTATATGGCATATTTTGTTTCAAGAAATTCAAAATCAATAATCAAAACAAAGTGGGAATGTTTTTTTTGGGTGGCGAGAAGCGGGATATTTTTATATTTATATTGATTCTATCATTTATCTTGTCGTTGGGTTATCCCCTCCACTTTTTTGGTCATATTATAAATATCGATCTTCCATATAAATTCTTCTGGGAATTTTTGCCTGGGTTTAAATCTATGCGAGTTCCTTCGAGATTCGGTATAATTTTCATGCTTTCATTGAGCGTACTCGCAGGATATGGTTTAAATAGATTGATAAAATTTAGAAGTCATAAATTCGTAATCGCAGTTATTATTATGTTGTTCATTTTAGTAGAAAATCTGTATATTCCGGTTGCATTCGAAACAACCCCAGTCGGCCAGGAAATCCCAGATGTATATAAATGGTTGGGAAATGATACAAATAAATTCGCTATAGTAGAGATTCCGATAGGCAATCTATGGTATGATAGTAGATATTCATATTTTTCCACATACCATTGGAAGAGCTTGGTTAATGGCTACAGTGGATTTAGCCCTGATTATTATCCCGAAATTTCGAGCATAATTCAGACATTTCCATCAAATGATTCCATCAACACTTTGCAGAAGATTGGGGTAAAATATGTAATATTACATAGCAAATTGGTGGGTTCTAATGAATCTATGCGCATTCAAAAAGAAATCTTAAATTATAACAAGAGTGCTAAATTAATAATGATATTTGGCGATGATTATGTCTACAGGTTAAATGAAACGCGTGATTCGCCATCGATTGTTCTGCCATTCACAGGATTCTATAGTTCTGAGGACTGGAATGGCGTCCCAACCCGATGGACGAAATCAGATGCAGTTCTTCAAATCTACTCAAGTAACAACTATACTACAGAACTAAGTCTTCAGGCGCTCAGCTTCTGTAGTCCTCGGACATTAGAGGTCTATGTCAGTGATACACTGGCAATGCAGGTTACCGTCCCATCCACTGGCTTCATCAATGTGACTATGCCCATCCACCTTATGAAGGGCGCAAACAAAGTGCGATTCTACGTGCCTGAAGGCTGTGAGAGGCCATCCGATAAACTTGAGCTGAATAATCCCGATTCGAGATGCCTCAGCATGGCGGTTCAGAATATCACATTGACATGAAATTTCGGCCGCGTTGGCGGCGAGGACATGGCATGAATACGCGGAAATGCTATCAAGGAGACGATGGATATCTACATATATCCAGATCTGGAGGACATGCGCAGGAGCTACCTGGCGCATGTGCCGAGGCTCGGGGTATAGTACCAAGAAGAAGCTATATTAATAGAATCTACAAACAGATCCTTGATGAGTCCAAACGAACAATTGGTTTACGAAGCGTATCGAATTCTCCTTAATCGCGGTCCTGACCCGATTGGTGCGGAATATTGGAAAAAAAGTCTCGATGAAGGACTTAGTAGAGACCAATTGTTGAGCGCAATCATAGCTTCCGATGAATTCAATGCACATCGCCCTGCTTGGTATGATACTGGAAAATGGGGCAAATTGAATAAACTCAATGCCGATATTACTATCTCGTTGCCGTTTGGTGGGCGATTCGTTGGCCCGGTCAAAGATACAAGCGTTTTTAGCACCATTTTAGAAGAAGAAGGCCATTATGAACCGCATGTTACTAAATTTCTAACTGATAATTTGCATGAGGGCGATACTTTCGTTGATGGAGGTGCGAACCTAGGTTATTTCACCATTCTTGGATCTCGTTTGGTAGGACCCGAGGGAAGAGTGATAGCATTTGAGCCTATGCCCATCAATCACGAATATTGTGAGAAAAATATAGCTTTGAATAAATTGAATAATGTGAGATTGTATAATAATGGTCTGTGGGACAAACCGGAGAAAAAGGAGATAATGATACCATCAGCGTTCTACGCCGGGGCGCATTTCGGGAAATCGAATGCCATAGAGCGAAAGGCCCTCATCGAATGCATCCCGCTAGATCAAATGAATTTGGACCCGGATGTCATAAAAATGGATATCGAAGGCGCGGAGCCCATGGCATTGAGGGGGATGCTCCGCACATTGAAGAAATCTAAGCCCTTGATCGTCTTGGAGCTGAATCGATCGTGTCTCCGAACCTTTTACGGACTGGATACACAAGATATCTGGAACCCATTGAAAGCCGCTGGTTATGAGATATCTGTCCTATCTAACGACATAAAAAGAGTAGATAGCATCGAGCAATTAAATGCGATATGCTCGCCAGAAACGCTGGTGGATCTGATTGCATTCGCCTAAGCCAAGAAATCGTTGTCTTCAGGCGTAAAGTTGCTCGGAGTGCCGCCGGGGGAAAGATATTTAGTGCATATGCCCAACTCAGGGCATAATGATAATTGAGTTCATCAAGAAACATGAGCTGTTCTGTATATTTTGTTTGGTTTATTTAGTATATAATATAAATGGCAGAACTATGGGTGCTGGCGATACAATTCCTGCTTCATTGTTGCCCTTTAGCATATTAGAAAACCATAATTTATATCTTGATCAATTCTATAATTACTTCGAATCTAATTCCTTGCTGCCCTTTTTTGCGAAAGAAATAGATGGACATCTCCTTTCAGTCTATCCAATCGTCACTCCTATTTTGATAACGCCGTTGTATGTTTTGCCATTTTTATTCTTGAAATCTGCTCATATTCCAATTGACATGCTTAATCCAGGATTTGTATTGATAGTGTCCATTATGGAAAAATTGGCAGTTTCCCTTATAGCCTCACTCTCTGTAATCTTTGTCTTTTTATCCGTGAAAGAATTGATAAATAAAAGAACCGCAATTATTGTTGCGCTGATTTTTGCCTTTGCAACCAATACTTGGGCCACTAGCAGTCAAGCATTCTGGCAGCATGGATTGATAGAGCTTCTTCTGGCCGTATCAATTTACCTCATCTTAATGAACGAAAAACATGCATCAGATAAAATCATTATAAGCTTAGGTATTATTTCAGGGCTATTTATATTTAATAGGTCTGCAGATAGCATTCTCCTAATTCCAATGATTTTATATATCTTGGCCCTTAGAGATCAAAGAATTATCTATTATTTCGGCGCTATGGCCTTAGCAGGCACCCCATTTCTTTTCTATAATCTTCATTATTTTGGCAATTTATTTGGCGGATATAACGTTATGGCTACTCAGATTCACTTTAATTCTGAGGCGATTATTGGATTTGTTGGCCTGCTTGTCAGTCCAAGTCGTGGTATATTTATTTATACTCCCATAATGCTATTTTCGATAGTAGGATATTTTAAAATTTTTAAATTATCGAATAATAGCGTTAAGAATTTTTTATTTGCTTCCGGATTTTCGGTTTTGGGACAAATCCTACTATATGGTGCCTTTATTTGTTGGTGGGCAGGCTGGTCGTATGGCCCCAGATTTCTAACAGGAATGCTGCCGCTCTTGGCCATGTTCTTGGGATTATATATCAAAGATATTAGTTTCGATATAAAAAATAGGAAGAAATTGCTTATCGTCGGTGTTTTCTCTGTCCTGCTGATCTGGTCCATCTTTGCTCAGATTGTCGGAGTCTTTTATTTTCCAAATGGGAATTGGGATGCTGATTCGGGTGTCACTCTCACCAATACAGAGAAATTATGGGATTGGAAAGATACCCCAATAACAAGGTCCTTTGATGCGGGAATTGTGCCTCCTGGAAATTTTATAAAAATTGTGAATAAGGGCATTGCATTGGCTACCCGTGATTATTTATGGTCCCAAATTACTTCTCGTTCCGTCGTTGAGTAAAGAATAGATAGTAGGTCGGGATAGACGCCCCAGATAAAGAAGAGCTGCGCAGGAGTTACCTGGGGGCGCATGTGCCGAGGCTGGGCGTGTGATCTCATCCTCTATGAAAGCTTATGTACGAATCAACCGCTCATTGATTCATCCTTTTTGCAAAATATGAGTTGCTCAGAGCATAGAACCCACATCCCGCACGTCTCTCTTCAGATATAGTATTTACTATTCGTCCAAATGTCCCCTACATTAAAATATCTTTGCATACGAATTCAATCAGTGGTGGGACAGATGGTACAAGTAGATGAGACTGATCTGGTTTACAAAGGCCCCTGGGTGAGAAGT
>Ga0074195_1002925_pt1 | contig 17348 bp, 14 predicted proteins | sample EPASupsiteHSE623_FD_64525 | JGI IMG/M metagenome (GOLD analysis project Ga0074195, IMG submission 64525) | Bioremediated contaminated groundwater from EPA Superfund site, New Mexico - Sample HSE6-23 | ecosystem: Environmental > Aquatic > Deep subsurface > Groundwater > Contaminated ...
GGGCCATCACCCAGTTTTCCACCGGGAAAATGGGCGCCGTCATGGTAACGGTGAATACCAACTACAAGACCTTTGAGTTGGAATACCTCTTGAGGCAGTCGGATTCCACCACTCTTATACTGATGGACGGTTGGAAAGATTCAAGTTATACCGGCATGATTAATGAGCTGTGTCCTGAGCTTAAAGACTCCGCACCCGGAAAATTGAATTCTGAAAGGCTGCCCCAGCTTAAAAACGTCATCTACATAGGGGAAAACTGCCCGCCCGGTATGTTCACCTGGGAACAGATGATGAAAATGGGCGCATCCGTTTCTGATGAGGAACTGGATGAAAGGCAGAACTCGCTTGATTCTGATGAGATAATTAATATGCAGTATACTTCCGGGACTACGGGTTTTCCCAAAGGCGTTATGCTTACTCACAAGAACATTATCAATAACGCAATCGCTATCGCTAATTGCATGAATTTTTCTTACAAAGACAGGCTATGTATTCCCGTGCCCTTCTTCCACTGTTTTGGCTGTGTTCTGGGGACCTTGACCTGTGTGGTTGCCGGAGCTACCATGGTCCCGCTGGTTTCTTACAACCCGGTTCAGGTACTGGAGACCATTGAAAAAGAACGCTGTACGGCAGTGCATGGTGTTCCGACAATGTTTATCGCCGAACTCAGCCTGCCGGATTTTAATAAATATGACCTGTCGTCACTGAGGACGGGCATCATGGCCGGTTCACCGTGCCCCATTGAATCAATGAAACAGGTTGTCGACAGGATGGGCGCCAGGGAAATTACCATTACTTACGGCCAGACGGAGGCTGCCCCAGCTATCACCATGACCAAAACGGATGACTCGCTGGAACTCAGGGTTGCTACAGTAGGTCACCATATCCCGGGGGTTGAGGTGAAAATCGTTGACCCCGAGACGGGCGGAGAAGTACCCCGCGGCGTACAGGGAGAATTGTGCGCCAGAGGTTACAATGTGATGAAGGGATATTATAAAATGCCGGAAGCCACCCATGCTGCCATTGATAAAGACGATTGGCTGCATACCGGCGACCTGGCCACCATGGATGAAAACGGGTACTGCAAAATAACCGGACGCGTTAAGGACATGATCATCCGGGGCGGGGAAAATATCTACCCGCGGGAGATTGAGGAGTTCCTTTATACTCACCCGGCTATTCTCGATGTACAGGTTGTCGGGGTACCTGACCTCAAATACGGCGAGGAAGTAATGGCATATATCCGTCTGCGCGAAGGAACCAGCCTCACCGGGAAAGAAGTCAGGGAATACTGTAACGGAAAGATTGCCCGCTACAAGATTCCGCGTTATATCGAGGTTATTGCAGAGTTTCCGATGACAGCCAGCGGTAAGATCCAGAAGTACAAACTCAGGGACATGGCCATTGAAACCTTGGGCCTCCAGAAGGCTGCGTCAGTTGAGACAGCATAGTTTAACAGGAGATGAGTACATGATGAAAGAGCGCTACGATTTTACAGAGATCGAACCCAAGTGGCAGACGATATGGGAGGATACGGGCCTGTATAGGGTTAACGGCGAAGACCGGGGCAAGGAAAAGTATTACTGCCTCGAAATGTTCCCCTACCCCTCGGGGAACCTCCACATGGGTCACGTCCGCAACTACTCCATTGGGGATGTAGTGGCCAGGTTCAAGGCCATGCAGGGTTTTAACGTGCTGCATCCCATGGGCTGGGATGCCTTCGGTCTCCCGGCGGAGAACGCGGCCATAAAACACGGTATCCATCCCTACCAATGGACCTTAAGCAACATTGAAAACATGCGCAGGCAGCTTTCCCGCCTCGGATTCAGCTATGACTGGGACGGAGAGGTTACCACATGTCAGCCTGACTACTATAAATGGACCCAGTGGCTTTTCCTGCTGTTCTATAAAAACGGCCTGGCATACAAAAAGCATGCTGCTGTCAACTGGTGCCCTGACTGCGTGACGGTGCTGGCCAACGAGCAGGTGGTCAACGGCGCCTGTGAACGCTGCGGAACTGAAGTCATCAAAAAAGACCTGGCCCAGTGGTTCCTGAAGATAACCGATTATGCCCAGAGACTGCTGGATGACATAGAAAAGCTGCAGGGCTGGCCTGAAAAGGTCAGGATCATGCAGGAGAACTGGATTGGCCGGAGCGAGGGGGCAATGGTGGATTTCCGTATCGATGGCTCCGACGAAACCATTACTGTCTTCACCACCCGGCCCGACACCATTTACGGCGTCACTTTTATGGTGCTTGCCCCTGAACTGCCGCTGGTCGAGCTGCTGACAAGGGGTACCCCCCATGAGGGTCCGGTACAGGACTTTATCCGGAAGATGCGGACCATCAGTGAGATTGACCGGACCTCCGCCGATACCGAGAAAGAGGGCCTTTTTATCGGGGCCCATGTCATCAACCCCATGAACGGGGAGAAGGTGCCCCTGTTCATAGCTAATTATGTCCTGATGGATTACGGGACCGGGTGCGTCATGGGCGTGCCTGCCCATGACCAGCGCGACTTTGACTTTGCCGTCAAGTACGGGCTGCAGGTCAGGCCGGTCATTCTGCCTGACGGCATTTCCGACAAAGACCTGGAGATGACCCAGGCCTATGAGGCCGAAGGGATCATGGTTAATTCCGGGCCATTTGACGGGCAGAGCAATGAAGAAGCCATCAAGAAGATTATCAGATACATGGAAGAAAAGGGCACCGGCAAGCCCCAGGTAAACTTCCGCCTGAGGGACTGGCTGATTTCCCGCCAGCGTTACTGGGGCGCCCCCATCCCTATTGTTTACTGTGACAAATGCGGTGAAGTGGCCATCCCCTATGAACAGCTCCCGGTTTATCTGCCCACCGACGTGGAGTTTAAACCTACGGGGCAGTCCCCCCTGGCTGAGTGTGAGTCTTTTGTTAATACGACCTGCCCATCATGTGGCGGGCCGGCCAAGCGAGAAACAGATACAATGGATACGTTCATCTGCTCATCCTGGTATTACCTCAGATACTGCAGCCCTCATGACGACAGGGCGGCGTGGACCAGGGCCAACGCAGATTACTGGATGCCGGTAGACCAGTACATCGGCGGGGTGGAGCATGCCATCCTGCACCTGCTTTATTCCAGGTTCTTTATCAAGGTGCTGAAAGACCGGGGGCTGGTTAATTTCGACGAACCTTTCACCAACCTCCTGACCCAGGGGATGGTGCTCAAAGACGGGACCAAGATGTCCAAGTCCAAGGGCAATACCGTCAGCCCCGAGGAGACTGTGGCCAAGTACGGCGCCGATACCGCCAGGATGTTCATCCTATTTGCGGCCCCGCCGGAGCGCGACCTGGAGTGGAGCGATGCCGGGGTTGAAGGGGCCTACCGCTTCCTGAACCGCGTGTGGCGGCTGGTTTACGCCTATATTGACGGGCTCAACGAGGGTACCCGTGTGGAAGATGTATCGGCGGCTGACAGGGAGACCAGGAGGCTGACCCATCATACCATCAAAAAAGTCACCGATGACATTAGCCTCAGGTTTAATTTTAATACGGCCATCAGCTCCATCATGGAATTTGTCAACTGGCTTTATCAGTACCGTGATAAGAATCCCGTACGTAACAGCGCCATTGAGGCAGAGGCCGTAAATACTTTGGTTATTCTGCTGGCGCCCTTTGCCCCGCATATCGCTGAGGAAATCTGGCATGAGCTGGGTTATACCGACAGTGTCCATAACCAGCCGTGGCCCAGGTATGACCCGGCGGCCCTTGTTCAGGACGAAGTCGAGATAGTGGTCCAGATCAACGGCAAGGTCAGGGACCGCATGATGGTTCCCGCTGATATGAACACAGAGGCTATGGAGAAATTTGTGCAGGAAAAAGAGAGCGTAAAGAACCTCATCGCCGGAAAGCAGATCGTCAAGGTGGTAGGGGTCCCGAAAAAACTGGTTAATATAGTGGTGAAGTGAACAATAATGGGGCTGTCCTCTCAACCAAGATAGCCCCATTATTGTTTAAACTTGATAGATCGGTTAAATATATAATAGCTTGCCGGCAGGGTCAGGGACCTCAGAAAAAAGTAGATCAATGCGATGTTGCCCAGCATGACCTTAACCTCTGCGCTGGGCAATAGCGGGAACAAATATACCGTGAATGAGAATGGGAAGAGGAAATAAAGACCGGCAACGGTAAAGCTGGAGGCGGTACTTCTCCGGAATACAGCAAGAACCAAAAACAGAACAATATAGAGCCCTGCTATAATCGGCAAATTGAGCAGGGCTTCCCCCCTGTGGATATGGATCAGACCTGCTATATCCCGGCCTTGAATAAGTTTATAAACCAGAAACGTAAACGGGATATATCCGACCGCATGGTATATACCTGTAGCCCGCCCGTCCATGGCCGAACCGATAAAACCGGCGGCGCCGGATGTAACTCTAAACAGAATGGCACATAATGCAGCTGATGCCAACCCGCTCAGGACAAGGCCTCCGGTGAAGGCTGCGTTTATCCATAGGGAGGGCCCCGCTGCCGCAGCTGCGGTGCATATGAACATAATTGCCGGTTCTATCATTGCGGTTTCTTTATTCCGATTATTTCTCAACATAGTATTACCCCTACTGCCAGACGGTGGTTTTCATAGAAATTTCTTCTAAAATTACTCCGATTCCTCTATTTATGACGAGGTAATTTGTTCCAGTCTTAAAATTGATGAAAAAAGCGAAATAGGGCGTCCGGCGCCCTATTTCGCTTTTTTAGTTTTACTGCAGTAGTGTTTCTTTTTCAGAGACCTTAAAAAGCTCTGATACATTTTCAGGTTTTCTTCAACCTGTCTGAGAAGTTCTGACTTTTTCAAACTATTTTCCTCCGTTGGTAGTTTTATTACCATTATGGCCTGGGAAACAACTTTTTAAACTTTGGTTACCTGCCGGCAGCAGCGGCAGCGGCAGCAGCAGCAGCCGAAGCCGAACCGGCAGCGGCAGCGGCAGCGGCAGCAGCAGCGGCTGCATCTCCGCTGCCTACGGCCACAGCGGCCGAAGCAGCGACGGCTGCGCCCTGGGCTGCCGAACTTGCAGCAGCGGCAGCAGCGGCGGCAGCGGAGGCATTACCACGGGCAGCAGCGGCCGAAGCGGCAGCAGCGGCAGCAGCAGCCCGGCGTGAAAAGAAGTTAGCCCGCTGGGCATAAAATCCGAAGAATGCGCCACCGAAGGGGCCTCCGCCGAAGGGGCCTCCGCCGAAGGGGCCTCCGCCAAAGAAACCTCCAGGACCGAAGCCCGGGCCAAAGCCTCCGCCGAAGAACGGCCTCTGCTGGGTTCCCAATTTATCTGACATAACTCGTACCCTCCTTTTAACACCCAAGGTGTTCTGAATCTTAATTTATCTTATGTTAATCGACTTAATAATGCCATTATCCTCTCATTTTAATAACAGGTCGATGGAATATCGGTAAAAGGCGCAGGAGAAACCAGGACCCGTAAAAAACTCTAACACCGACCGAAAAAAAATTAAAAAAAAGAGAGGGGTGGTGCTGTATTATGTGGAGAATGGATAGAAAGCAGGTGGTGTTGGGGGTAGTCCTGTTATTTGCCGTTATTTTTGGAATAGGTTACAAACTGGCCCTGATGCGGGAAAAGGCCAGCTTCCGGCCGCTGATTACAGCGGCTTCCGAAAATGCCGGGGATGCCCATACCGGGGATACCGGTCCCATGGAAGTTGATAAAGCAGGGTCAGATAACCGGAGCGAAAATAAAATAAACCGCACAGTGACGGTTTATATCACCGGTGCGGTTAAAACCCCGGGTGTTTATACATTCCCGGAGGGCGCCCGGATTAACGACGGAGTCAACTGGGCCGGGTCGGCCGGGAATGCTGACCTTTCCGGTATTAACCTGGCGGAGATAATGAGGGATCAGCAGCAGGTTTATGTGCCCAAAAAAGGTGAAACCACCATTTCCCGGAATTCTGCCGGCAGCGGCCGGGTCTCCGGCGGGGGCGTAACGGGCGGCGGGTCCGGCGGGAAAATCAACATTAATATCGCTACCGCTGAGAACCTTGACAGTTTGCCCGGAATCGGGCCGTCTTTTGCCCGCAGGATAATCGACTACCGTAATGAACACGGTAGTTTCAGAAGCGTCTCCGAGCTCCTGAAAGTTTCCGGCATAGGTGAGAAGAAGTACTCCCAGATAAAGGACCGTGTCACCATTTAGGGAAGCTGGCCGGCCCGGGCCGCTGGCGGCGGCGCCGGTATTTTATATAGCGGGTATTACAGCAGGGTATCTTTACCCGCTCCCGGTCAGTTTCATTTTGAGTCTCACCGTTTTGGCCGTAATCCTCGGTATTTTTAACGAATTAACGTCCTGGAGTAAACACAGGTGGTACTGGTATCTGGCCGTGTTCTTTTTAGGGATGATCATGTGCCAGTGGCAGGCCGAGCGGAACAAAGGCAACCTGGTCTCCCTGGCTGGCCGGCAGGTGGCCCTGGTAGGGACGGTGTTTGAAGAACCCGATCTAAGGGGCAATACGGCCAATTATGTGATTAGGGTTGAAAACCCCGGTCTAAAGGGTAAAATATTACTCGGCATCACGTCATCCAAGAGCTTTTTTTCTTACGGAGACAAGCTCCGGATTGAAGGGGTGCCGGAAATCCCGCGTGGGCCGGGGAACCCGGGGGAATTTAATTACCCCAAATACCTGGAGACCAAAGGGATCCGGCTGGTCTTAAAAAGCCGGGGTGGTACAGGCATAAGCAAAACCGGAACCGGCAGTATCAACCCTTTGGTGAACATGTGTATCGGAGTTAAACAAAGGCTGGTGCGCCCCCTGGAAAAATCCCTGCCGGTACAGCATGCGGGACTCATGAAAGGGATACTTTTCGGGGACTGCGGGCAGATCGATGCCGGGGTACGCGACGATTTCGCTTTAACAGGTGTTATCCATATTCTTTCGGTCTCGGGCTTTCATGTGGGACTCCTGGTAAGTTTCTGCCTTTTCGCCGGACAAGCCGCCGGGCTCAGCCGTATCGCAAGTTCCCTGTTCACAGTCATGGTTACCGCCCTTTACGCCGTTATGACCGGCGCCAGCCCCCCGGTGATCAGGGCATCGGTTATGGCCTGGCTGCTCCTGCTGGCTCACGCCAAGGGATACCGGTACAACTGGGCAGATGCCATGGGTCTGGCTGCCTTCGCTATTCTTTTGCATAACCCCCATGCTTTGTTTCGGGCCGGGTTTCAGCTCTCATTCGCGGCGACCTGGGGCATTCTTTATCTGGCGCCTCTTTTGCAGGGATTCCTGCGGATTCTGCCGGCTGACGGACCCATACCCGGGACTACCCGGGCAGCGGTTGTTGCCCTGGCTGCCCAGTTGGCGGTTTTACCGTTGTCATCTTACTATTTTAATTACTTATCCCTTGTATCTCTGCCGGCCAATCTGGTCATTGTACCTGTGGTCAGCCTGCTCATGCTGCTGGGAGGGTTTGCATCCCTAACGGGAGCGCTGTGGCTGCCTTTCGCGGAAACGGTCAATATCAGTACAGGGTTAATCCTGGACCTGGTGATAGCCCTGTCCCGTTTCATGGCGGAACTGCCCTTTGCGGTGGTTACAGTGAAAAGCCCGCCGATAGCCTCTATTCCGGCGTTATATATAGGAGTTATCGCCATGGTGGAAACTGCCCGCAGTCCGGAAATCTGCCTGAGGCTGCGCAGGATCTGGCAGCTGTATCGCCCGCAGATTACAATTATAAGCTTGACATTAATAGCGGCATTGATTTGCGCCGCCCTTCTGCACCCACCGCCGATTGTCATAAAGGCGGTCTTCATTGCCATTGGCCAGGGCGATGCCGCTCTGGTACAAAGCCCGGCCGGTCGGTCGCTCCTAATAGATGCCGGCGGCGCGGCAGATACCTGTTCATCTGCAGAAAATCGCTCGTCTTTTGACCCGGGGGAACGCATCCTGCTGCCCCTGCTCAGGCGTCACGGCATAGGCACCATTGATTTGATGGTATTAAGTCATGCCCATGCTGACCATATTCAGGGAGCCTATGCGCTGCTGGGTAAAATAAGGGTGAAAATGTTGGCGGTAAACCCGCAGTTCTGCCGGAATCCCGACGGTTCCAAGCTGGTCAGGGCATTTAGGGCTGAGGGGACTCAAATACGGATACTCTCTGGAGGAGAAAGGATACTCTTTGACGAAAATATCATTTTAGAAGCCTTTAACCCCCGTAAAGCCATGCTTCCTGCAGGGGACGAAAACAACAACTCCCTTATGATGCGGCTGAGTTACGGGGAACTGCAGGTGCTGTTTACTGGGGACGCCGAACAGGACGAACTGCTGAACCTCTTGCAAAGCGGGGCGTCTGTGGAGGCCGATATCGTAAAAGTTCCCCATCACGGGGCCAGGGGTTCCTGGCTCGCACATTTTTACCGTGAGGTTCGCCCGAAGGCCGCTGTTATCAGCGTGGGGCCTAATTATTTCGGACACCCGTCCGCGGAAGTTATGGACGGATTGGAGCGGCTGGGGATCCGTGTTTACAGGACAGACCTTGACGGCGCTGTTACCCTCCGGTCTGACGGCCGCAGTTACCGGATCGATACGGTCAGGGGCCGTTAATTTATAACATTGTAAAGGACTGAAATATCATGGACTATTTAGCCCTGGAAAAAAGCCTGCAGAGACAGCTGCTCTCCCCACTTTACCTGTTCCATGGTGAAGAGACCTATCTTAGGGACCGGATGCTGGAGCGTTTTAAGGCTCTTCTCCCCGGGGAAGTCAGGGATTTTAATCTGGATATCATTGATGGGAATGAGACTGATATCACTGCCATTATTAACGCTGCCGTCACCCTGCCTTTTATGGCGGAGCGGCGACTTGTCATCGTCAAGAATGCAGATTTCTTCAAAGCGCGGCGCCGGAAGTCCCCCAGCTCCGATAACGGAGCAGAAACCGGGGATGACACAGCGGACCAGGAAAAAGCCTCTCCGGCTGATGACGCGCTGCTAAAATACCTGGACAATCCTCCTGTTACCACATGCCTTATTTTTTGCACCGACTCGGTTGATAAAAAAAGAAAGATATTTAAAATGCTGCAAAAAAACGGCCAGGTTGTAGATTTTTCGCCTCTAAAGGGCCGGGACCTCAACGAATGGATAAACAAGAGGGCCAGGCAGCTGGGAAAAGTCATGGAACCTGCGGCGATGGCAGTACTCATTACGGCTGTTGGGAATGACCTCAGGCAGCTGAATACGGAGCTGGAAAAACTGGCCTGCCATGCGGCGGCAGAAAAAATAGCCGCGGCTGATGTTGAAATCATGGTCAGCAAAACGGCGGAACTGAGCATTTTTGACCTCGTGGACGCTGTTGGGGAAAGAAAATATAAAAAGGCCATCAGAATGGCCAGGGAAATGGTTTTTCTTGGTGAGCCCGTAATCAGGTTGATTTATATGATAACCCGCCAGTTCAGGCTGATTATACAGGCAAAAGCCTTGATGGAAGCCGGGTATACCCCGCAACATGTCGTGGAAAACTTGCGGGTGCACCAGTTTGTTGCCCAGAAATGCGTCAGACAGGCCGGAAACTTCCACATGCCCGAACTACAAAAAGCCTTGGCGAAAATACTGTCTGCGGATGCTGACATTAAACAGGGTAGACAGGATCCTGTCCTGGCCCTTGAACTGCTGATAATATCATTATGTGAAAAATGAAAAGACCGTTGATTTTGTCAACGGCCCTGTTTTAAAAGGTTCGCTTTTGGCGCGCCTTTTTTTACGTCATTTTATTCAGGTTTTTAGCCAGCCTTGATTTCTTACGCGCGGCAGCGTTTTTATGTAAAACGCCTTTGCTCTCGGCTTTATCTATTGCCTCCACAGCCTTTTTGAAGGCTTCGGCGGCATTTTCTTTTGTATCAGCTTCCGTAAACTTCCGGACACTTGTTTTGACACTGGTCTTTACCGGTGCATTCCGGAGAGTATTTTGCATGGTTATTTCCACTCTTTTGGCAGCCGACTTTATATTTGCCATGGGGCTTCACCTCCTTAAAGATACCATAAATATTATAGAAAGAATCTGCATTCTGAATAACAATCTACATTTTACCATGATGCAGGGAAAAAAGCAAGGGCGATTATGTATAGACATATCATTTTTGGTTAAAGCTAAAATTAACCTATAGACAGGGAGGTGAGTAAATATTATGCGCGAATGGATAGGATTCATTATCAGATTTGTTGTTTCGGCTCTTGTCCTCCTGCTGGTAGCAGCCGTTCTTCCGGGTATTTCGGTGAATGGTTTTACGGGAGCCCTCATAGCTGCTGCAATTATTGCAATTCTTGGGTATGTAGTGGAAAAGCTTCTCGGTGAAAGGGTGTCTCCCCAAAGCCGCGGTCTGGTTGGGTTTATCACGGCTGCGGTCGTCATTTATGCAGCTAAATTTATTATTCCGGGATATCTGGACGTTTCCGTTATCGGAGCCCTCTTGGCAGCTTTTGTCATTGGAATTATCGATGCATTTGTCCCAACTCTTATCAGGTAAAAGCAAAATATCACAAGAAAAGGGGCTGACTCATAACTAAGAGTTCGCTCCTTTTTTGTTCTACTTAACTGCGCCTTTTTCTAGTGATAAAAGCCTCTCCGTCCGAATATAATTGGGTAGATAAGGAGAGTGGCGTCCTATGAAACAGGTAAGAGCGGACAGCATGGTTCCGATGATACGAAACCTGGGCCTGTTTTTTGCGGCAATTATAACAGTTATTACGGCTATGGTGGCCGGGCAGTTTCCCGATCAGGAAAACCCCTACGTTCCCGCCTTAAGTTCAAAGTATTATTATGAAAAAAGCAGGACAGTAATGCAGACTTTGTCTGAGAAAATGAGCAGCCCGGTTTTGCAGACCATTCTTAAAGCAGAGATCCCTGCGTTGTCCATTGCCGACGTTAACCGGCCGGCGCCGGTTAACGGTTTCAATGCTTTAAGGACCTGCCTAAACCTACTGGCCGGTGTCAGGCTGGAAGACCCGCTGACATTTCTCAAGGCGGAAGTGCCCATGATGGATGTAACGCCTGTCACCGCCGATAACTTTGATGAAACAGAGGCTGACGTAATTGATGTACAGCCTACCCCCGGCAGTATCTCGAGCGACGCCGTCAGCACACCGGTAATTGAAAATACAATAAAATCCGATGTGCCTCTGGTTGCTCTTTATAATACCCATACAAGTGAGACTTTTGAGCTTACCGACGGGCTGGCCCACCTGAAAGGGAAAGCTGGCGGTATAGCGACAGTTACCCGGGAAATCCAATCAGCCATCCAGGAACAGTATGCCATACCCGTAGCCTATTCGGCTGCTATCCACGACATGACGTTCAATAAATCTTATGCTGAGTCCGAAAAAACAGTAAAAGAACTGCTCAGAGATAATTCAGGGTTGGAGATGATTTTTGACATTCACCGTGACGGGTCTATCACCCGGGAGCAAAGCCTGGTTAAAATCAACGGGCAAAACGTGGCTAGAATCCTCCTGGTGGTGGGAACCGATGCCAGGGCCGAGCATCCGAAATGGCGGGAAAACCTGGAACTGGCCAAGAAAATTGCCGCCAGGATGGATGTCATGTACCCGGGCCTCTCCCGGGGAATAACCATTAAGCAGGGCCGCTACAACCAGCAGTTCAATTCCCGGATTCTCCTGGTCGAGATTGGCAGCGCCAAGAATTCCACCGATGAAGCGACTGCTGCCGGCCGCCTCTTCGCCAATGTGATAGTGGCGGAACTTAACGACATGCGGGCGGGGAAGTGAGCTAAGAAATCCATTATAATTTATCCCAGAATTCTTTTTCTGTTATTTGGAGTTGATATTTTAAGATTCGTTTCCATAAATGACCTGGGATTTCTTTGTGTGTTGCATGACTCACTTTAGTCTGAAGAACTAATCCACTGCTTAATACTTTTTCAAAATACCAGTGGTCTGTGTTACGAATACATACCCAACCGTTCTTTTCACAAAACTTTTTTAGATCACCGAATTTTGGTGGCAATTATATCTCCAATAAACTGCGAATTTCCTCGTCATTCTCACAAAGTAAGATTCGTAACACATATGGAAAATGAGGCCGGCGGTTGGGGGCGTTTAAAAACAGTTGTGAACGATCAATATAGTTTTGGGCATAGTTTTTAAGGTCTTGAACTAGATCAATAATAGCTTTATCAAGAGTTTCACCATTAACAAATATTTCTAGAATGTCTAGAGCCAAGGTTATCGAACCGTCTTTCTCGGGTAATATTTCTGGTCTTAAGGTAAAATTAGACAATAGCATTTTCTGAAGGTCGGTTCTGAGCAGCAGCACTTCTTCGGCTTGCTTACGTTTAATTATCATAGGTTTATAACTGTTAAATACCTCGTTATACATAGAAGTAAAGTCTTTTCGTGCATCCGTAAATTGAAGTTCATCTAACATTTTCATGACCTCCTTTCACCTCCTATACTAGCATATTATGTACATAATGTACAGAATATATATAGCTATAGAATTTTTTTATTTCCTCTGGGGGAATTTTATGTGCCAATGTCTCCTTTAGAATCCGACAGCTAAAGAGCGGGATGGGGAATTATCATGGAAAACCGGTATCCCATCTATACCTAATTTAAAAATAAATGAGGCTGCCTGTTTTGAAGTGCACCCCAAATGTTAGAACTATTTTATCATAGTGACTAACATTTGGGGTGCACTTCATTTTTTAGACAGCCCAAGTTTCAAATGATATTTACCTGTCAACAAGCCGGGAGGCATGCTTTCGGTGATTTGGAAGATGAAAATATGGTAATAATTAACCTAAGTATTATGTTGCAAAGGGGGGTATGACCATGAGAGAAAGGACTATGCTCCTGCTGGGAGTCCTGTTTCTTATCATCTCGATAGGAGCGGGAGTTAATAAGTCGTTGGAATCAGGCAACAAAATGGTGGGTAGGCCGATGTCGCCCGGTATCAGGGAGGTATGCGGCCAGGTTCCAATGGCTGTAGACCGGATGGAGGAATACGCCGGTTATGCCAGGAACCGCAGCGAAATATTGGCGGCCCGTTACTATCCGGTTCTATCGGAAAAGGCCGAATCTGCCAAAGCTGATTTTACGGTAAAGATAAAAGCAGGATTGGCTTCATGGCGGGAAAAAATGCTGGATTTAATTGAAATGATAAGGGAAAGAGCGGTACATGAAAAAAATCAGGTGGTATAACAATTTGTCCTTTCCCAGTTAACCTAAAAAATGATATATTATTAAAAGGTAATCTCTTGGGTTAGTGAAAGGGGAAAGAACAATGTCCTCAGGCAAAAAGGTGGTCCAGGCCGCCGGCATGCTGATGGTCGCCATGCTGATTTCCCGGCTGCTTGGTTTTATCAGGGAAGCAACTCTGGCCTCCTCATTTGGGGCCAAGTGGGAAACGGACGCTTTCCTGGCGGCTTTTACGGTGCCTGATTTTCTATATGACTTGCTGGTAGGTGGAATCTTGAGTTCGGCCTTTATTCCTGTTTTTTCAAGTTACCTGGCTACTGATAGGGAAGAAGAAGCATGGGAAGTGGCAAGTACCATGATCAACCTCCTCGCTATTGTTATGGTAGTCTGTGTCGCTCTCGGGATGGTATTTGCTGTCCCTCTGACCAAACTGGTGGCCTACAAATTTACCGGTGAGACCCTTGCTACGGCGGTAAAACTGTCCAGGGTTATGTTCCCGGCGTTTGTCATCCTGGCCGTTTACGGTCTAATGCAAGGCATTTTAAATTCATACAAACATTTTGCGGCGCCTGCCGCGGGAGCCATCGCATATAACCTTTGCATCATCATTTTTGGGCTGCTGCTGCAAAAGAAATTTGGCATCATGAGTTTTGCCATAGGTGTGGTTATCGGGCATTTCGCCAGTTTCTGTATCCAGTTCCCCGTTGCCGTCAAAAAGGGATTCAGGTATCGCTTCATCCTGAATCTGCGCCATCCCGGGGTAAGAAAAATGTTTATCCTGATGGTCCCCACCATGATAGGACTGGCCGCCAACCGGATCAATCTTATTGTCAACCAGAGCATAGCTTCCGGAATCAATGAGGGCAGCATTACCGCCCTGAGAATGGCCAGCCGGTTAATGTGGCTCCCCCTCGGGGTTTTTGCCGGTTCCATAGCTGTCGCTGTTTTTCCAACCCTTGCTGCCCAGGCGGCCAAAAAGGAGATTAGCGAATTCAAACAGACCCTCTCCATGGGGGTCAGGTCTATTTTTCTGATCACTATCCCCGCTTCTGTCGGCCTGGCGGTACTAAGCGTACCTATTGTAAGACTGTTGTTCGAACGTGGTGAGTTTACCCCCCAAGCGACCCAGGTAACGGCCTATGCCCTTATTTTTTATTGTGTGGGCCTGTTTGCCCAGGCGGGCATATGGGTTATTACCAGGGCTTTTTATGCCCTGCATGATACAATGCGGCCTCTGTTAATAGCCGTTACCACCATTATCATTAACATCATCCTCAACTTTCTCCTGCGTCCTGTATTGGCCGAACGTGGCCTGGCCCTTGCCTATTCGTTGACGGGAATATACAATATGGTTATCCTGCTTTATTTTTTGCGGGCCAAAATTGGCCGCATTGACCTGAAGAATATCTTTAGATCATTTGTTCTCGTCACCCTGTCGGCAGCCGTGATGGGCATAGTTGCATATGGTGTATCGTATTACCTGGGGACAATCCTTGACCTGCAGACGAGCGCAAACCAGGCGGTTCAAGTGGGGGTTTCGATTGTGGTGGGGCTGGCTGTATTTGTCGGCGCCATCCTGATGTGCCGCCTGGAGGAAACCGACATCATCATGGGGCTGGTCAGGAGAAAATTGAAGAGAGCCTAGCAGCTAATAGAGGGAGAGGAATTACTTCGTGGAAAGGCATAGCAGAACCAGGAATTTTTGTATAATAGCCCATATTGACCACGGCAAGTCCACGCTGGCAGACCGCCTCCTGGAATATACGGGAACGCTCAGCCAGCGGGAAATGGCCGACCAGGTGCTGGACCAGATGGACCTGGAGCGGGAGAGGGGCATCACCATCAAGGCCCAGGCTGTCAGGCTCAGCTATAAGGCCGATGATGGGGAAACTTACACCCTGAACCTGATCGATACCCCGGGCCATGTGGATTTCACCTATGAAGTTTCCCGCAGTCTCGCTGCGTGTGAGGGAGCCATCCTGGTGGTTGACGCCGTCCAGGGAATCGAGGCCCAGACGCTGGCCAACGTATACCTGGCCCTGGAGCACAACCTGGAGATTATACCCGTCATTAATAAGATTGACCTGCCCAGCGCCGAACCGGAAAGGGTGAAGAAGGAAATTGAGGATATTATCGGCCTCGATGCCAGCGATGCCGTACTGGCGTCTGCCAAGGAGGGCATCGGCGTCAAGGAGATTCTGGAGCAGATAGTTCAAAAGATCCCAGCTCCACAGGGAGATGAAAACGCACCGCTCAAGGCCCTGGTGTTTGATTCCCATTATGACCCTTATAAAGGAGTCATTGCTTACATCAGAATTATCGACGGGACCGTCAGGCCGGGCATGGATATCAAGATGATGTCCAGCGGCAAGGTTTTTGAGGTTAACGAAGCCGGTATATTCAAGCCCTACATGGCTTCCATTGACGGCCTCGGGGTGGGCGATGTCGGCTTTATTGCCGCCAGTATCAAAAACGTCAGGGATATGCGGGTCGGTGATACGGTTACCGGCGCCGCCAAGTCGGCCAATAAGCCCCTGCCCGGCTACAGGCAGGTTACGCCGATGGTCTTTTGCGGCATCTTTCCCATCGACGGGGCTGATTATGACAACCTGCGGGACGCCCTGGAAAAACTGAAGCTCAATGACGCGTCATTGATGTTTGAGCCCGAAACTTCAATAGCCCTGGGTTTTGGTTTCCGGCTCGGCTTCCTGGGCCTTTTGCATATGGAGATTATCCAGGAACGCCTGGAGCGGGAGTATGGCCTCAGCCTGATTACCACAGCCCCAAGCGTAATATTCCGCATCACCAAGACCAATGGGGAAGTTATTGAAATAGATAACCCGACCAATATGCCGCCGGTCCAGAACATCGAAAAGATGGAAGAGCCTTACGTTAAGGCTGCGGTTATGGTGCCTAACCAGTATGTTGGCGCTGTTATGGACCTGGCCCAGGAAAAACGTGGGGGGTTCCTCAACATGGAATACCTGACAGAGACCCGGGTTATGCTGACTTACAATATGCCTCTGATTGAAATCATATACGACTTCTTTGACCTGCTAAAATCCAGGACCAAGGGTTATGCTTCCCTGGACTACGAGTTTATGGGATACAAGGAGTCAGACTTGGTCAAAGTGGATATCATGGTATCAGGCGAAATAGTAGACGCCCTTTCCTATATAGTTCACAGCGACAAGGCGTACCAAAAAGGCCGCCAGCTCACGGAAAAGCTAAGGGAGATTATCCCCAGGCAAATGTTCGAGATCCCCATCCAGGCTACTATCGGCACCAAAATTATTGCCCGGGAAACCGTTAAGGCTATGCGCAAAAACGTGCTGGCTAAATGCTACGGCGGGGATATCACACGGAAGCGTAAACTTCTCGAAAAACAGAAGGAAGGCAAGAAGCGGATGAAGCAGGTCGGCAATGTGGAGATTCCGCAGGAGGCGTTTATGGCGGTATTGAAAATAGAATAGGATGAAAAGATAACCCTCTGCCTGGCCTGAACGGCCCAAGTAGAGGGCTTTATTTATGACTATTTTTAAGCTGTTTTAATGTAAATCGAATAATAAAAACATACCACAGAGGCCGCAGAGTCGCAGAGAAATACGGCCCAAATAATAAGATTTTAATTAGCCGCGGATGGACGCGGATTAACGCGGATAAGAGAATAATACAAAATTAATTAAATTAAAATATATCTACCATATCGGTTTCCCTACTATAAGTTTTCTCCACTACATATGTGTCACGATAAGCTACTGCCAAGATGTGAAGAGAAAGCAAACATATATATATCCTGCAACAATATTATGTTTTATTTATAGATATTACATATCCCAGCATTCTACATCCGTGTTCACCCATGTATATCCGATCTTTTTATCCGTGGTAAATTCTTTTGATTATTTGATTGCAGATTTGCTGCGCTAGGGTGTTTCTTGTTTAGCTTTCCCTCAATCCATTGAAGCAGCAATTTGATCCTGGAATCGGGAACCCTGAAAGCCCTCCTGACTATGTAATAGGCCACACAGATTCCGATGATATCTTTGATTAAGTCTGTGACAGTGGCAGAACGTAAAGGAACGAAATATTGATGGATTTCATCCAACAACCCATAGAATGCAGAAAATATCGCCAGCAGTAAGTTTGATTTCTCA
>Ga0074195_1002926_pt1 | contig 17344 bp, 19 predicted proteins | sample EPASupsiteHSE623_FD_64525 | JGI IMG/M metagenome (GOLD analysis project Ga0074195, IMG submission 64525) | Bioremediated contaminated groundwater from EPA Superfund site, New Mexico - Sample HSE6-23 | ecosystem: Environmental > Aquatic > Deep subsurface > Groundwater > Contaminated ...
TCCGGGGTCGGCCCATGTTCTTGCCAACTGCTGGCTCTTGCATATGTTCTCGATAGCTCTTCCAGACTTGTTGAACTCGCCTCCGCGAGATCTTCATGTCCAACGCAATCTGTTTTGTAGTCAATCCTTTTTGCTTTTGCCGGATAATCCAATGTATCTTGCGTTGGTCTAATTTCATAACCCGTGTTACGGGTGCATAGCTAAAGCGTGTGCGAAATACTTTTAGGACTCTACAAGACGGAAATCAGAGCTTGAAAGTCTTAGCGCATCTTCTCGACTTGAGACCGGCAGTAACTGCTCCTTGGGTTTTGATATCCTCCGATTCGGATAACCTGAAATATCTCTTTACACCTTTTCGAAAAGTTATTTAATTAATGACCGCATAATGATATAGTTGAACAACTGCAGTCGTTGGACGATAATGGAGGACTGAAATATGGAAAAATTTCTGGGCATAGTAGAGAATGGCCGGTTCTCAATCTTAATGCCGCGCCCTCAATGCTGCACAGTCAAAATGACCCGCATCGCCAGGCCAGCATCTATAGCTGAGGAGCTGGTGGCCTCTCACGAGATAAATTTGGCAGAGTACGAGGGCAAAGCCATCATGGTGACAGGCGTTCTTCCCGAGCACAGAGGCTGGCTCTATGAGGCCAATGTGATCGACCAGGCCGGTCCCTTATTAAGTGAGGTCGTTAAGGAGACGTTTGGCCGGAGATGAAATCCGGGCAGGTCCAAAACGTGCGATGATTTTTCCTGTTATGCCGCCTGAGAAGACATATCTCTTTTTCGATTTATTTTTTCGGCGGCCCGAAGGCAATAATATTGCTTCCTCTGTTCGCAAGCTGTGCCCCGGAACCGGTCGGCACGAGAAACATGTCGTTTCCGCTGAATGGTGCCAATTCAGATAGGTGAATCGACGTCGAACTCCTAAAGAATCTTGCTGGTGTCTGCATCAGGTGTCATGAGGGATTCCGGAAGAGATCGCTAAAATGATTCACTTTTTTCATCGATTCAACCCTAAGCTCCCGGATTTGGTAGGCGCATCAAACAGGCTATCTCGATGAAATTGCCCTTATTTCAAAAAATAACCTCAAATACACCATTTCACAGCCCATTTGCAAGGCAATATGTGCCCACAAAAAGATTATAGCATCATGGAATCCAAAGATAGAAGATTTATGCTAAAGAATGCTGAAAATGATGCCCAGACAGAAAGCATTGAAGCCGATATGAAAAATAATAACAAAAAATCATTGATGCACCAAAACTTTGCGCCCACTCTTCCAGGAGCTTAGGTTCAACCTATTTCTCCTTTGATGGAGGTGATCTATCTGACTGCAGTTACTTCGAAAGGCAGCCATCAGGGATAATTTCCATTTATGTTTATCGTAATACCCCGATGCTTGCTGCGTGGGTGCGCCGCCACCGTTTCAATAGTTTGAAAGATAATGATTTGAATAATCTCCTCAGCTCGCTTCAAAGTGAGGATACCTCCGGCATGGATTTGTGGGATATGCACAAGGGCGCTCTTAAGGCTTAATCCCAAGCTGCTCTGGCGCCTCAGACATCTGATCATCTAATAGCTACTGGTTTGACGTATCTTGGTACTCTGGGGTACAGGGCTATAGCTCTAACTTGTTCGGGTATTCTACGCAGGAAATCCGAAACGGCCGCGATTTTGCCTGCGGCCTCTTCCTGCAGCCAATACTTTGCGCTATTTATATGATCTCAGTTCAAAATTGCTCTCCGTGGATAACATCGTTTTGGCCCTGCTCGTTAGCCATGCTCATTCTTTTCGATTTAGACCAGCGGCCTTGGCTGTTTATGCTCGGGCAGAACAGGAAGCGCCATGGTGTTTATCAGCAGCGGCTGCTCTACCTCTTTGGCGCGCTCCACCAGCAGGTCTTTGCCCCATTTGGTCAAACCGAATAGGGGAACTGCCGTGCCCACCTGGACCATAGGCTTCACCTGCTTCCGGATGTGCAGTGAAGCGCAGCTTGTCACAATATCAGCCACAGCCAGCAGTCTTTTCGCATCTTGCGGGCCTATGCCGGTGAGATGAACTCCTATTATCAGAATCTTGACGCCCGTCTGTGTCTCCAGCTCGCGCAACTTTTCTGCCGTATCAGCATCGGCGACCGTGACAGCGAATCTGGCATAACCGTTCGATGCCGCCCACTTTGCCCCTTCCAGCTGGTTTATCCCGGCATCTTGCGGCGAGAGGACGTGCCCTTCTCTCTCCCTTATGCCCTCAAGAACTTCGGGGATGGGATCGGTCCTGGTCAGCCCCGAGATGTAGCCGCCCATGCCCTGGATTAGCTGTGCATTGGCGGTGATGACCGTTCCCGCTCCATCGCAGACGGTGACGGCTCCGTCGATGATGCCGTGCATGATGCCGGTCATCATCGACTCCGATGCTCCGAAGCCGACGAAGGTGTCCATCTCCAGCCTCCGCCGGGAGGAGAACATGCCGTGCTTCTCTATGCGAAACTCCATGTTCTCAGCCGCGGCCTGGGGCGTCACTTCTTTGATGCCGCGCACCTTATCGAAGAGCGGGCAGTACTTGATCTCGGGCTCGCCAACCTCCACCACGCTCTCGTCTTTCACTGATACCTTTGTCTTTCCCAGCATCTCCATGGTATGAGTCATTTCCAGTCACCTTAAGGCAAGTGATTATCATGATTGCGATATTATGGCCTATGGCCTTGTGATACCCACCTCATCTCTTATACCTTGGGAATGGTGCAGCTGGAACGGCATGGAGAAACCAGAATGAAGATAATGAATGAAGAATAAAGAAATCATCTTCTTGAGGCTTCCTCTAATGCTCTCATTTTCCAATATTTTCAATAACCTCGGAGATTACTATAAATATAAATTGATAGCAGATCCATATGAATAAGGTGATTCATTCCATGTCAGCGACAATAATTGAGGATTCCCGTTTAAGGAACAGAATCGGCGTTTTTGAAGACAGAGATGATGCAGGAAAATTCCTTGCCCGGTCGCTGGAGGCTTTCAGAAGTCAGAATGCCGTCGTCCTGGCCATACCATCAGGCGGGGTCCCTATCGGCATTGCCCTGGCAGAGGGTCTTAATCTTCCCTTTGATCTGCTCATCATCAGGAAGATGCCGATTCCCGGAAACACGGAAGCGGGCTTCGGAGCGGTTAGCCTGGAGGGAGATATGATCCTAAACGATTCACTGGTGAAGATGCTGAGACTTGGCAGCGATGAGATTGAAGAATCGGCAGAGTCGGTTCGAGAGGAATTGAAGGCCAGGAACCGCATTTTCCGGGAGGACAAGCCCCTGCCCGACCTGAAAGGCAAGGTGGTGATACTGGCGGATGACGGCCTGGCATCCGGCTTCACCATGATTGCCGCTGCTCGCATGGTCAGGAGACGCAAACCGGAGAAGATTGTGGTGGCCGTACCCACCGCATCGCTGCACACGATCGATCTGGTGGCTGAGGAGGTGGACATGATCGTCTGTCCCAACATTCGCACAGGCGGATATTTTGCAGTGGCCGAGGCCTACAGGAATTGGTATGACCTTTCCAGAGATGAGGTCGTGCATCTGCTGAGGACGCATAAGTTCCTATCCGGGAATCTCACGTAGCCCTTCTCATATCCATAGGACTTGGGACATGCCGGTGAAGTCCCTTTTTGATGCCATCTTCAACAGCCGAAGAGCCTTGGCTGTGGCTATTCGAACTGCATCATCCTGGACAATGCCTTTTCCAGCATTTTCCGGGTTTTGGCATCCGGGTGGAGGAGATGATCCAGATCGTTCTCAATTTCCTTGAAACACCCCACCGCCGCCGGACAGTCCTCATAAATCTCTATGCCCTCAAGCCCAATTTGGCCGGGGCTCAGGAAAGGACTGCACCTGCAAACCATCGGCCTGGCGTTGTATATTCTGCATCCTTTTGTGGTTTCATCGTAAAATCTGCATGGATTGGTTGCTTTGAAAGCACGGATATCAGGCTCATCAGGATGCGGGATGGTGTATTTGTCTGTTGCCTCTTTTATGGAGATGCTGAAATGGCTCGCCAATCTTCGAATATCTTTAGGGTAAATGTCGATTGGATCGGCAACCTGGCAGCAAATACCGCAGCGCCTGCATTGAAAATCGAGTTGAACTTGAATTCGCAAATAATCATAGGGATCAAGTGGCATGAAATCACGCTGTTTTGGCTTCATTAGCCTGATCTGGTTTATAAATAATCTGCTCGGCTCAAATGGGTCGTGACCCCAAAATAGACCGGAGTTTCGAGAAGAAAAAAACTCGATTGCCGAGTGCGATCTCTTTGGACACGCTCCCGGGCGAGGGCATCCTGAGTAAATCAGTATTAGATAAGGCTTAATTCTACGTTAGACCAAATACCAACCTATAATCGATTAACTACCAGATGCGATACACAATATGTAAAAGATAAAGATGTCGAGGCAACCAAGTTGAAAGTCATGAGGGAATGGGGACAGAATGCTGGTACCACCCCCCTTCACTCTATTCTGACATGAAGGTTAGTGATATGCAGTTTCAGCGTGGTGAGCTATTAAATATCATAAGTGATGAAGCCACTCTGTATGAAAAACTCCATAAATAGGCAGAGGATTAGAAAGTCGTTGATTATTTTTTCTTTCGTGCTATTGCCAGTTACCTTTGCTTATATATCCTGTCCAATAATAACTGAAGGTGCATCAGAAGGGATTATTACAGGCGGCCTGATAGTCTTCATCCTCATCTTCATGAGTTCACTATTTTTGGGGAGGCTCTGGTGCGGGTGGCTCTGCCCAGCAGGCGGCCTGCAAGAAATTTACTTCGATATAAATAATAAACATATTAATATAGGGAGGCTAAACTGGTTTAAATATCTCATATTCCTTGCACTTTTTATCCCCTTCATTTCTGCTATTCGCTCTGCAGGAGGATTAACAACTATTGATTTGTTTTATTACACCGATCATGGAATCTCGATCGCAAAACAGGGAGCATACACAATATTCTTGGGCCAAATCACTTTTATCACCGTATTTGCCATATTAGCCGGAAAACGAGGCTTTTGTCATTATTTCTGCCCGATTGCGGTGATAATGATCATCGGAAGGAAAATCCGAAACCTTATCCGCTGGCCGGCGCTTCATTTATCAGCTGATACGGGCCGGTGTTCGGACTGCAATAAATGCTCAAAAGACTGCCCTATGGGACTCGATGTGAACATTATGGTCCGGCAGGGGAGTATGGAAAATAATGAGTGCATTCTCTGTGGCTGCTGTGTGGATGTCTGCCCAAAACAAGCGATCTGCTACGCATTGACGGGATAATGTTAATCATCCGAATGAGTATTCCTAATTTTACCTACCCGCAGAAGTCTTTCATAAATTTTTGGCTTCTTCTCCAAATAGCGATCAAATTGCCGGAATTACTCTCATTTCGATCCGTGCAATCGGTGAACTTCCGCCTTAAAGATCCGCTTGGGCCACGATAATGCTTTATCAGAGGCCCGGATTCGTGTCCGTCTCACTCTCATCCGAAAGCGGCAACTGATCAATGGTGCACTCTTCGGGCGACTTATCTAACCTCGTTCTCAGGTACACGGGCGCTCGCAGGTGCCTCCTCTTGGATACCTCCAGAGCCTCCACCTCCACTACCAGCTCGGGTTTCAGCCATTTTACGCCGCGCAGCGACGGCGGATTTGAGAAGGGAGGCTTTTCGGACGGCTCGAATTTGTCTGAGATATCTTTGAGCTCCTTGAAGGAAAAGCCGGAGCCGACCCTTCCCATGAATATCAAGCTGCCTGCGTCGTAAGCACCCAGGAGCAGCCCTCCGAAGAACGGACTGCGCTCTCCATGGCCGGGAATGTAGCCTCCCACAACCAGGTCCACAGTTAACTGCTTCTTGATCTTGATCCAGTCCGGGCTTCTGATGCCGGGTTGATATGTTGAGGCAGCCCTCTTGGCCATAACGCCCTCCAGGCCCATCCCCAGAGCCGCTTTGTAGTAAGTCTCGCCATCCTCTTCCAGGTAGTCGATGATGGTTACGAAATCGTTCTCCTGCAACTGCTGCGACAGTATCGATTTTCGTTCCAGCAGCGGCAGGTTCATGAGGCTCTCCCGTCCTTTGCAGAGGATATCAAAGACTATGTAGCTGGCAGGCACCGCCCTGGCAAGATATTCGATGCGCAGATTCTTGACCTGCTGCTCCCTCAGCGCCAGCGAGGAAAAATTGGGAATGCCCCTGGTGAAAACGGCCATCTCCCCATCCAGAATGCAGTCGCCGGCGACCGCTTGCTGCAATGCCGTGACCACTTCAGGGTAACGATTCGTAATCTGTCTTGACCTTCTGTTCCGCAATTCCACCATGCCATTCGAGATGTGGGCTATGCACCTGGTTCCATCTATCTTCGGCTCGAATATCCACCCTTTGCCGGAGAAGACCCTTCCCGCAACGGCCAGCATCGGCTTTATCGGAATCATTAGTTTCCCAATTTAATTTCCAAATCAGGTTTTTTTTTAATCTGGTTTCTCGTCGTCAAATCATTTCATGGCCGCTGCCGTAGCCCTCAGCTCTTCCATGAGATTCTTGGCCTCGGGCTTCAAGGCCCTCTTCTCCAGATGGAGGATCTCCCCTTTGACCTTGGACTGGGCCAGTGCTTCTATCCTCTCGCGAAATGAATCCCTGAACTTGCTTATGTCCAGCTCTCCCGTCAATTTCTTCACAATCTCCATGCCGAGGTTCATCTCGCTCTCCGACGGCTCGGGCAGGTCCTTGAGCGCCTCAAACCGGCTCGGGTCCAGCAGCTCATCGCCGTATCTCATGAGCGTCGCCACGATGGAGCCCTGGTAGTAGTGCACCAGGACTATGTGCTCCTTCGATCTCATGGTAACCGTCCCTATCGCGGCCTTGCCAGTCTTCTCCATGAGCTTGCAGAGCAGGGAATAGGCCCTCTCCGACTTGTCGGGAATGAGAAGAAGCGTGTTTTCAAAGTAGTGAGGGTCGGCCTGGAAGAAATCGACAAACTCCCGAAGATCGATGATATCGCTTGATGTGGGTCTCGCTTCCTCTATCTCTTCGTCGGTGAATATCACATACTTTGAGCCGCCGAGCTTGTAGCCGTGAATGATCTCGTTGGAGCGAACTTCGTCTCCCTTCTCGCAGAACTTCCTGTAGTGAACGGGCGTCTCACAGCTCTTGTGGAGCATCTTAAAGCTCACTCCCTTGTCCCTGGTTATGGGAATGGCCTTGACCGGAATGTTCACCAATCCCATGCTCAGATTGCCGGACCATATCGCTTTGGGCAGGGCGAGTTCCTGTTTATCGGACCCATCTTCGGGCTTATCTGAGGGTTCTTCTGCGGTCTTCACTTTGGCGGAGACGCTGCGGGACTTTTTCATGCTGTATGATTAGAACTCTAAAATACAAAAAGGTTTACAGGATACAAACGGATTAAGGATTGACCGTATTTTATTCATATTAGTTATATTTAAATATCCTGGATTCTCGCATGCCTCACTTATTTTTTCTCAAGACATGGCATGCTCCTCCGCCATGTTTCTCAAAATAGTCCTGATGATAATCTTCTGCTTCATAGAAGGTCGATGCAGGAACAATCTGGGTGGTGGCTTTATTCAGGTAGACCCCGGAGCGATCGAACTCCTCTTTGGATCTCTCTGCCGCGTTCCTTTGTTCTTCATTGTGGTAAAATATCGCGGAGCGGTACTGGGTGCCCTCATCCGGCCCCTGGCGGTTGAGCGTGGTGGGGTCGTGCATCCTCCAGAATAGGGAGAGCAGCTCTTCATAGGAGACAACCCTGGGATCGTATTTTATCTGCACCGCCTCAGCGTGGCCGGTTATGCCCGTGCAGACCTGGCGGTAGGTTGGGTTGATCATCGTTCCGCCCGTGTAGCCCACCGTTGTTTCCAGAACGCCTTTGACCTGCGTGAAGAGCGATTCCACGCCCCAGAAACATCCTGCGGCAAAAGTGGCCAGCTCGTACTCCGGGCCGCTCTTTTCGGGGCTCCTGGACGACTCTCTTCCGGACTCACCCTTATCAAACAGCTTCCTGTATTCGCCGTAGCCCTCCTTTTCCAGATCTTCCGCAGGTATGAAGCGCAAGGATGCGGAATTGATGCAGTAGCGCAGACCAGTCGGCTCCGGCCCGTCATCGAATACATGGCCCAGATGGGAGTTTGCGCTTTTGCTGCGCACTTCCATCCGGCTCATGCCGTGACTGCTATCCGCAACATCGACGACATCCGCCTCCTTCAAGGGCTTTGTGAAGCTGGGCCAGCCGGTTCCGGAATCAAATTTATCCAGCGAGCTGAAGAGCGGTTCGCCGGACACCACGTCTACGTAGATACCCGGCTTTTTATTATTCCAGAATTCGTTCTGAAAGGGCGGCTCTGTTCCGCACTGCTGGGTCACGTGAAACTGAAGCGGTGTCAGTTTTTTCCTGAGAGTATCGATATTATCAGCGCTCATTCCTAACACATCTCTTTAAATTCACTCATTTTGCTTTGCATTTTGACTCTGCGGATTTTAAAACTGGAATTCCATAACGATCAAATTTTTGCAGAGATGGGATCCTCTTTGGAATTGAATACTATCTTCTCACTATTGAAATAAATTCCTTTGGGATGGAGCTTTCCCATTAGCAAATGGTTAAGAATATCGGCGAACATCAGCTATGATGGAAAGGATGACATCTCATGAATCCGAATGATACTCAGGCCCGGGCGATCTTGCAGAGTATCGCAAAGAGGGCAATGCTGACACGTGGACTTCTCCCGGAATTCTCTCCCAAAGCACTCGCACAGCTTGATAAGATTCGAGCCCCGGCATCGGCGGAGGGCGTGAAGGCCCGCGATGCAAGAGACCTCATCTGGGCATCCATCGACAATGACGACTCTCTCGACCTGGACCAGCTGACGGTCGCAGAGAGCCTGAAGGATGGCAGGATAAAGATCCTGGTAGCTGTGGCGGACGTGGATGCGCTCGTAAAAAAGGGATCAGCCATCGATCAGCAGGCGAGCCACAACACAACCTCCGTTTACACGGCGGCCCAGATCTTTCCCATGCTCCCGGAAAAGCTCTCCACCAACCTCACATCCTTGAATCTCAACGAGGACCGTCTGGCCGTAGTCGTGGAGATGGTGATCGGCGCCGACGGTTCGCTTCAGGATTCCGACGTCTACCGGGCACTGGTTCGCAATCATGCCAAGCTCGCCTACAACAGCGTTTCTGCATGGCTGGAGGGGAAGATTGAGACGCCTGCGGAGATTGCCGCCGTTGACGCTCTGGCTGAAAATTTGCGAATGCAGGACCACGCTGCTCAGAGCATGAAAGATCATCGCGAAAAGAAAGGGTCCCTCTGTTTGGAGACCATCGAGGCCAAGCCTATATTCGAGGGCGATTCGATCCTCGACCTGCGGGTGGAAGAGAAGAACCGTGCCAAGGATATCATTGAAAACTTTATGATCGAGGCCAACGGTGTGACCATCCGGTATCTCTCATCCAGAAGAATTCCATCCATTCGCCGCGTGGTGCGCGTTCCCAAACGATGGGAGAGGATCGTCCAGATCGCGGCAGAGCGTGCCTTCAAGCTCCCTAAAAATCCGGATTCAAAGGCGCTGGAGATGTTTCTCGCCATGGAGAAAGCAGCCGACCCGCTCCGTTTCCCGGATCTGTCTCTCATCATCATCAAGCTGCTGGGATCTGGCGAATATGTTGCCGAGCTTCCCGGAGAGGGTGCCACCGGACACTTCGGGCTCGCCGTCAAGGATTACACCCATTCCACGGCTCCCAATCGCCGCTATCCCGATATAATCACGCAGCGCTTGCTGAAAGCTGCGATTGAGGATAGATCGATTCCCTACACCAGGGAGGAGCTGGATGATCTGGCCGGCAATTGCACGGAAAAAGAGGATGCGGCCAACAAAGTCGAACGCCAGGTCGGCAAATCCGCGGCGGCGCTCCTCCTGGAATCGAGAATCGGAGAGCAGTTTGAGGCCATTGTAACCGGTGCCGCCGAGAAAGGAACCTGGGTTCGGATTCTTGAACTTCCCGTGGAAGGAATGCTTAAAACGGGATTTGAGGACGTCGATGTGGGAGATCAGATTCAGGTGCAGCTGCTCTCCGTGGACGTGGAAAAGGGTTTTATCGACTTTGGGAAGGTGGGCCAGAAAAAGCGCTGATACGATTCACATTCCGGGGCTATCTTTTTCTCAGCCGGATGTGCAGCCGATCGGAATAGTTGACCTGCAGGCGCAGGGCCAGGTCCCAGGCAATTTCCGCCTCGGGAAGATCCCGATCGGTTCCGAAGGCCATTATCCAGACGCGCTTCTTTGGCAGCGTGGGCATCGTGGCTATCAGCTCCTTCAACTGGGACGTCGACCAGCACCAGTGCTCTTCACCCAGGACGAATTTGAAGTGAACGTTCTCTTTTCCTGCCCAGTAGTCCAGGTTAAAGTCGGAACCTCTTTTTGGACTTACCACTGCACAGTGGATTTTTTTCAATACGATCTCAGGAATTGGATTTGTGCCATTGGTTTCGATATGAATCTCTTTTCCCCGGGTCCCGAGCAGATTAATCAATTCCGACAACTCGGACATCTGCAGCGTCGGCTCTCCGCCGGTGATGATCACCCGCTCTCCCGCGATTCTCTCCAATATCGTAGGAAGGGTCATTTCTGTCCATTGCTTATGATCGGTGTCACAGCCGGTGCACGACAGATTGCAGCCGGCCAGCCGGACAAAGGTGGCCGGCCTCCCCATGGCCGGGCCTTCTCCCTGCAGCGAATAAAAGATCTCTACCACGCGCATTTTTGCCTAATCCTCACTTGAGCCGTTGCCCATGCTCTGGACCTCTTCGATCATAAAATGATGGTATAATGATGGTATATAAGGACGGCTTGAATGGCGCCTCCGCGCCTTTCAGAATGGGTTCCCTGCATCAATTCTTTGTCCAACAGTCTTTCAAGATATGGATAGCGAAGCTGCTCAATGAATGGAGAATGCAGCGGCAAAATAACATGAATTTTAAATCCTGAATTGAATTTATTAAAAATAGCATCCGACCACAAAAGATTTAAATTTGAAATGTTAATTATTTAATGTTATAATCAGGCTGGCAATCCTGTTTGACGTCTTGGTGAATCAGAAAAAATTTCCTACGGGGAAGTTTGCTACGGGATAGCGGGATCGAATTAAAAATTATTTGAAAGCAAACTTGAGGTGGGACATTGATAAAAATCGGAATAGAGTCCAGTCATGAAAAACTGCAACATGACCTCCTCATGCATCCGGCCAGATATTTCTTTATCCTGGTAGTGGACGGCCTAGCTTACCTTTGTATTCGAACCTGCGATATCCAAGGAGAGAACATAACCTCTCACGTGGTGGATGGACTCATGGCAGACAACGATGGGAATCTCGTCTCAATCTTCAGAGATGAACTTGAGGATGCAGTCATCGAGATGCAAAACGGAAATATCTCATCATGCGAAGGAGATGAATATCCGATCTCAGCGCGTCTGGCGCGGCTCATCTCAGCTGTGCCGGGCTTGATCGATTGGATTCTTTCCTCGATTGTTAGAGACGGCAGGAATATAGTCATCAATTCAATTTCAGACCTGGAAATTTGCGCATGAAGGCAATGGCGAGCCCTCTCCGATTATGGCAATAGTTATGTCGCTGGATGAAGCAGAAGAAGCTCGCAGTAAATTTTTTGAAACATACTCGGGCGTAAAGCAATGGCAAGATAGGCAGATCACCGAGATGAGCTTCACCGTTCAGCATTTCTTCCACAATTGCATTTATGGAACATTCGCTTTGCCCCTTACCTGCACATTCACCGCTCTGGGCAGGAGAAGAGTCTGGCCAAGGTTCGGAACCGGGATAAAGGCATCAAAGTTTCAGCTCTTCAATACACCGTGCCAGGGAACAGGAGCGGATCTTATCAAGCTGGTAATGTGCGAATTGTATGAAGAAATGTCATCAGATGATGCCAGGATCATAGGCTCCATCCATGATGAGATTGTATTGGAGGTCCCGGAAGATCAGGCAGAAGAATATGCCAGGATGCTCTGTGAGATCATGAACAAAGTTGGATCAGAGCTCTTGTATCCAATTCCGGTCACTTCGGAAGTTGAGATTCAATCATCTTGGTGAGGATGGTCGCGAGGCTCAAATGGCCCTCACTGGCGTGATTACCTTCAGGATTTCTTATCAGACCATCCATATAATTTATGAGCTTGTTCGATAGTGGTAACATCCAATATCTTCACTATCTTCTCATCTTTATAGATCCTATAAAATGCCGTGTAGGACCTGCCAATATGCAGTCGGTAGATGTCTTTATGGCCCTTTCGCGAAATTAGTTCCTTGTCGCCATGTTTTCCGGGAAAGGGATCATCTGCAAGTGATTTGCATTTCCCCCGAACCATGTCCGGCAATTGTTCCAGATATCTCAATGCTTTCTTATTGATTACCAGATGGTAGGCTACCACGGAAACTCCACAAATTCACCATCTTTCTCAATCTGTTCCATATCCTTGAACAATCTTGCCTTTTTTCGATCTTCGATCATCTCTTCCAAAAGCTGCGAATAGGTTTGCCCGGCTCTCTTAAGGCTGGATAGATCGATCCAGACAGATTCTGTTACAGGTATGCGTTTATTCGCTTCCATATAAGCCTTGTAAGGATTGTAAGATATATTAGGCTTGCCCCACTTCTTTTCAGAAATGGATAGAAAATGGGTTAAACTAGCTGTGGCATTAATTTTTTTTTTCAATGGAGCCACTTCTTTTCAGAAATGTATAGCACCTCAATATTTGTGAAATTGCAGGGCGGCCTACAGGACCGACGTGTGGAAACTGCTCACGGAGGTGGCTCGCTTAGAAGCCCATATTGGCATGAAGGAATTGAGCAGGGGAGCTAAATACTGGATTAGTAATCTATTTAAGAATCATCATTAAAGAATCACCAAAGCACTTCAAAGAGATTTAGGAGCGAGCAGGAGATATTTGAGCAAGATTTGGAGATATAGCATGTTCATAAAAGACCTGGCAAAATGCCTCTATTTCACGGCCATGGATAACACGCATCTCTGTGAGCTGATGCGTCCCTCATCGGACGAGCTGAAAATTCCTTACAGCATTGCCCATGCAGAGGTAAAGCCCGGCGCATCATCTCTTTCCCACAGACTGAAGACATCCTCAGAGGTGTACATCATTTTAGAAGGCGAAGGCGAGATGCATATCAATGAAGAGCAATCACCGGTCTTCCCCGGACAGGCGATCTTCATCGCTCCCGGCTCCTGGCAGTCCATTCGCAATACCGGATCGAATGACCTGAAATTTCTCTGCATAGTTCATCCCGAGTGGCAGGCGGAAGACGAAGAACTTCGCAAGGCAGGATTATGATTAAAGAGAGCCGTATAAGTGAAATTAATTCCAGGCAGGCAAAAACATCAACGAAATCAAAGGATTCGCAGCTTCAAAATGATCTGGAAAATTTGGAAGACGAGATGCAATCGGGCGACATGAATCTAAGGCGAAAAGCAGCCCTGATCGCACAGGAGCGCAAGCGCCTGGGACTGGACGGACTTGTGGGCGGCCTGGAGGCTGTTATCATAAATACTGAGCCGCAACTGCAGCAAGCGGCAGTCGAGGAGCTGTTGAGATACACAGGTCTTGAGTTCCAGGGCGCTTTTCAGGATTCCGGTTTCAGGACCTATGTCCTCAAGGTTCCGGGCTCTTCGATCTTCCACTCTGCAGACTTCCTCATCCGCTCCAGGCGGCAGGGGGAGAATCCCTTCCGGGAAATAAACGATGCGCAAAAAACGCGAGACCGGCCGAATACAAGGCTTGAGACGTTCGTATTCGAGACCAAGGATATCGAGCGCTATGTCTCCATCCAGCAATCCAGAGGCATCAGATTCCTCACCGACATGGCCCAAGACTGTGGCCACTATCTTTTCATTCAGACAGAGCCATCCGCTTTCACCGGAAACTCGCTGGGCCTTCTCCAGTGGAAGAAGGAGCGAGGCAACTATCTCTCGAAAGACTGCGAGCCGCTGGACTTGATGCTGGCCAAGCCCAATCTGGGCCACCTTGAGAATATACGATGGCTGGACCATGCCGCCACCAGGGTCAGGGCTCAAGAGAGAGATGCGGCAATCCTTGAATTCATGAGCCTCACCGACTACAACTTCGACTTCGCCATCTATGTGCAGAGCCTTAACTCCATCACCAGCGTGGCGCGGCTCTCTTCCCGGGACTTTGCCATGGTCTTTACTTCGGGCATCGCTCCGTATGTCAGCGATGAAGCCTCCGGGCCGACGGAGAAGTTCATCCAGAACTATGGTACCCGCGTGCACCACATAGCGTTTCAGACGGAGCAGATAGACGAGACCTATCAGGCCCTGAAGCGCGACGGCATGCGGTTTCTGGTCGAGCTGGTGGGATCGCCCGAGGAGGGTTTGAAGCAGACCTTCAGCGAAGGATCAAAGAATACGCTACTGGTTACAGAATACATCCATCGCTACGGCGGCTTTGACGGCTTCTTCACCAAATCCAATGTAACCTTGCTCACGGCGGCAACCGGAAAGCAATGACGTGGTAGCAATAGTAGGACCATGGGATTTCTGGCTTTTTATCGTGGGGCAGGATCTTGCAGGTTATTACTTACCGCCTTATATCCATTGAATCAATGACAGCCATATTACCAGGCCTGGTTTTATCTCGTCTCGATGAAGCAGGCCCGTAGGCTGGCCGGGCCATAGGTCTCCATTTTAGAGCCCCGTAACGCCTGTTTTCTACTCTCTTGCAATAGGCCTATGAATGAGTCACAGGATGGTATTGCCACCCGAACCTAACGTCGGACGGAGGCGCAGGTGGATCTTGCAGAGCATGTTGGACTCAGAGCTTCCGAGGGGAGGACATGTCCTCGTTGTCGTAACGAACTGCATCCCAGTAGTCACTAATACCGAGGCCATCAAACCCAACGTCGCTGACGTAAACACGATTGCCGCCAGAATCCACAGAAGATGTATAGGCATATTTTCTTTCAACCAAGTGCTCGCCAGTGGTCAAGATGTGGCCAATAATTGTGTAGACCATCATTTGAGCTGTTGGCACTTCGTCGTCCTTGTCGAAGAGTGCTTGTTGCTCTTGCCAATTCTTCGTAATCGAGTTGTCCGCTGGGATTTTACGAACAAGTTGCCAGCCGACTTCTCCATGTTCCTTGGCAAAAGATTGTTCGTTATACCAGGCGTCTTCGTGGTTGTAGAAAAGCTTGCGTTCAACTTTATCACGAATCTCGATGATCGATAATGGAAAAACCGCTACGAGAATATGGGTATCTTTCGATTTCTCGAGCATGTCCTCTGAGAACGGAATCTCCGAGAGGGCGGCAAGTTGCTGACGGGTTGGATTGACCCCGAAATGCTTGACAGCTTCCTCTACACCGAAGAAGTTCTTGCGCATAATCTTTCGGGCGGCTTTAATAGCCTCGGGTTCATCTTCTTTTTTCATGCCCGCTACCACAAAACTCTCTATCAGTTTGCTTGTAGATCTCAGATTTCCGTATTTTTCAAGTCCTGCTTGCCGCACCTTTGCCGCTAGATCTGGCGATAGACTGACTTTTAATATTTCCATGAATTCTGCAATACAATTCTATCCTTAAGTACTTTATCCCTTGTGGCCATAAGTACCCAAATACCTAAACTTATTCTCATTCTCTAGTAAAAAGTTCTAGGTCATTTCAATTGATCTCCGTAAAATGCCATAGAACTTTTTTCGCTAACTTCAGGTTATCCATACTGTCTTTGTAGAGCTTCCTAAATGGCCCGAAAAATGCTTTGGCCTACCTCTCCATTCCACTACACTATGGAATGATTTATCGACAATTGCCCGACATTGGTTTTTCGATGGCAGTGAGCCACAAAAGAAGCTGTAGAATCCGGCGCGTAACATCCTTACTCTACGCTCCAGATTCCATAGCATTCTTTTGATTCTGGCCGATCCTGCTTTTTCGGTATCGAGCAATTGTCGATAGATCATTCCATAAAGTACTAGAATGGCCGCATAGGCAGAAGCGATTTTAGACCGATTGAGAATGATGGAGGAATGAGATGAAATTTTTGCAAGTTACATATACTCCGCGGACAACTCCACCTCGAGTGAGCCTTGCCGCCGCCGGGATCGTAAAGGAGAGGAGGGTGATCCGGGAGTATGATGAGGCCGTCAATTGGCTCCAAAACTTTATAGCAAATCCGCTATGAGTACCGCTGGAGATCTCTTATGCAGGCCAATACCTTCGATGTTGTCGAGCGACGCAGGCGCATCACTATTTTCAAGCTCGGTAAGCTCTGGGTCTTCAAGCAGTTCTTCGACAAAATGGAGGTCTTCAATGCGCTTCTGGACTACTACATTAAGGACCAATACCGCTTCGAGTTCAAATCCACCGGCGCAAGGAACAATGCCCTGAAGCTATTGGAGCGAAACGGCTTCGACTACGATCTGGTGGAGGACCTGAAGGGATACGTGGTCGATCTCCCCAAATCCGCCAAGTATTCGCGGATCCTGAAGAACTCCGTGGCCTTCAAGGAGACGGCGAATGAGAGGATATTCCTGATGAAAGACATGGCCGCCGTCGAGGAGGCGGTGGGCCTGGGCGCGAGAATCCGGGAAGCGGAGACTACATTCTGAATAACAGAAACCAGATTTTCATAATCATAACCTGAAAAGCAGAGGAGGACTTCCGAGCTTGATCTCCGTCAGATCTCGCCCCTCCGCCAGAGGTTCCAAGCAGTCTCCTTCCACTGATTGAACGGCCCGGCTTCCGGACCTTCTTTTCTGCAGCGTCAATGTCCTTCACTCGAAGGATCTGCAGCCATTCCCGGAGCGTTGCCAGCTACTTCTTGAGCTCAACGGCATACTCGCAATGAGGATCTCCGGTGCACATCCTCCTCGTGTACCTTATGGTGTATCTCGGATTTAGACTCTCAACAGCGCTCTTACTGAAAGCCTGGCAGTGAGCCGGAGTTCCAGCAGTCGGTCCATACCCGATGTTCCGGTGAGCATTGAGCATGGGACAGCCAGTTATCTTGCCAATTGCCCTGTCCTCTTTTGCCTCTAAAATCTCGCCCTTAAGCCCAGGCCCCAGGATTATGGCGGAGATGATATCCAAAGTGCTGTCGATTTCTACGGCGTTGCTCGCTGGAAGCCCCAGGGACTGGGCCATCGCCCTTGATTCCTTGCCACCCTCCGTCATGATCGCATTCCAGATCTCATCAATCTTGTCGCCGATAATCTGCCTGACGAGCATGTCATAGACTACCG
>Ga0074195_1002927_pt1 | contig 17344 bp, 14 predicted proteins | sample EPASupsiteHSE623_FD_64525 | JGI IMG/M metagenome (GOLD analysis project Ga0074195, IMG submission 64525) | Bioremediated contaminated groundwater from EPA Superfund site, New Mexico - Sample HSE6-23 | ecosystem: Environmental > Aquatic > Deep subsurface > Groundwater > Contaminated ...
GTCGGTGCTCAACAACGGGGCGGGCGGTCCCGAAAGTCTGCATGTGGAGAGTCCGTGCGGTTATCTGGAGTACCGGCCGGCCATCGCCTACGATTTTATGGGTGCGGTGGACGGGCACCATGTCTTCGTCGACCCGCGTACGACGGCGGGGGGCACTTTCTACTATGTCAGGAAAATAGCGATAAACGACACCCTCTCCTTCGCATCGGGGACCACCGCAGTCGGGCGGCTCAACCTGCCGCCGTCCGATATTGCGGTCCATCCGTCGGGGATACTCATTTCGGTCAGCCGTGAGAAGGGCAAAATGGAGATACTGGACCTGAAGAACGCCCCGGTCCCGCAGGATGACGCGCCGCTCGCCACCCCGGTGCTCGGCATCGGCGACCGCGAAGGGCTCATCGACAATCCGGTCGCGCTGGCGGTGACCGGCAAGGGTGATATCCTGATCCTCGAACAGGGGAACTCCCGCGTCTCGGCCTTCGATGCGACCGGGGCGGTGCGTTCCATCTTCGGTCCCGAGGGGGGGAAGATCAATTCCTTCCCGCTCTCGCAGGAATTCGCCGACCGACAACTGCTCGATATCGATGTGGAGAGCACCGGGCTGGTCTTCGTCCTGTCGTACCGCTCGGGCGGCAAAAGCAGAGAGGATTACTTCGTCGAGATATACGGCGTCGACGGCACGCTCATCGATACCGTGGAAGGCGTCGCGGCGGCCCGGATGGCGGTTGATCACTTCCGCAATATCTTCACCCTGAACTATGAATACACCGAGGGGCCCCGTAAAACCTACGAGCCGACGATAAGCCTCTGGAATCCGATACCACAATGAGGGAGCGAAAAAACATGAAAAAGATATGTTTCGCCGCGCTGTTGATCCTGTCGGCCTGCGGCGGGAACGATACCGACGGGTATATCGAAGGGGGCCATCATGCGCGGACCTACAAGGAGTCAGGACTGGCCGGGTTGACGGGAGGACTGCATCACAACGATACGGTCATTCTCCATCTCGAGACCGACACGGCGCACGAGGGCGACAGCGGGACCATCGGCACGGATGTGGTCACCTACACCTATACCCATGAGGTGCAGCAGGAGATCTGTCTTGAGAAGCACGAGGAAATGCCTTACCGGCTGACGATAAAGGACGAGGCGGGGGCGGTGCTGGCCGACATTGCCGACGGCGCTTGCGTCACCGTGGCGGTCAAGGCGGGGAATTATGAGTTTCATTTGACGACGACCGCCGCTGCCGCCGGCCCGATGACCTTCGCCTCGGGTAGCGGCGTAGCGGTTTTCATCCGTCCCTACGCCGAGACGACCCACTGCGAGAACTACAAGAGCGTCTCTCCGGCCCCGGCCCCGGCGCCGCTTGCCGATTCGACCTCCCTGCACTGCACCGCGGATCAGGCCCTTACCTGCATCATCCCGCCGTCCCACCGGGAACTTCCCCTCCGGAACTGTCCTCTGCGGGGATATGGTCCGTGGGACTACAGCGAGTTTGAATGTACGGAATACGCCTCTTCGCAGGAACTTCCCTATTGCGACAGTTATCTGTACCAGAATTGCGACAAACTGACCGCATTGTGCAGTACGCACTGGAAAAGCAAGAGTTATGCCTTCAGCGACAGTCAGTATCGCAGTATCTGGACCGGTTGTTTCACCGGTTCCGGCACGCAGTTCGACGACGCGAAATACAAGACGCTCGCTAAAACGACGATCGACAAATCGCTTCAGTCGTACATCGACAAGTTCTGCAGCGTATTGGTCAAGAACGACTGCACGGGTGGGTGGAAGGTCGGCGGGGCCGCCCCCGCGAACTGCGCCGGATTCGTCCGTTACGCGAACAGTGAGGGCTTACAGCTTAAGAGCGGAGAGGTGGCGGTCTACCAGCGCACCTATATGCATGTCGGCCGCAATACGCCGTGGGTCGAGGAGCCGTCCGTGGTGATGATCGTCAACGGCGCCTGCAACGATGTCGGCCGGCGCGTCGGGCCGTTCTTGGTGGGACCGCGGACGCAGATGGTCGTCTATCCCAAGAAAGGGTTCTGGGGCAAGCCGCTGCTGGTGGACAACAGCGGTTCCGACAAACCCAGCGACTGGTATACCTCTTTCGACATGGTTTTTGCCAGCGATCCGGGCGACATCGCGCTGGTGGACAGCGATACCGCTTCGCTTACCGTGGTCGCGGCCAACGGCAAGGATACCGACGATTGTCGGATAAAGAAGGCGGGAGTGTACTGCGACGGCTACACTTCAACATGGGACCTGCGCCCGTTGCTGACCGGAGAGGTGGTGCTGGCAAAGGAGCCCTCCGACATTCCCTTGACGGCGTTCTGCCGTCCGGCGTTGCTGTTCAATCACCAGTGCAGCGATCTGGGCAAACTTGGACTGAAAGATGCGATAAACCGGGTGCTGCTTCCCGATACCAGCACGGTGCTCCGGATGTTCTCTCTGGCGGGCTATAAAGGTACGGTGACCGTCGCGAAAAGCGAGAGCGCCGGTGTCGCCGAGGCCGACATCGATTATGCCGCCGTCGATAGTATTCGGGCCTATAAACTGCCCAACTACAATCACACGATACTGGTCAGCCTCCACAAATGCTGCGGCTGCGAACTGACGGGGGTCGATTTCTCCAACGATAACCTTTCGAATACGGTGCTGGTCGGTTCCAAAATGGATGCGGCCATATTCAAGAACACCAACCTCACCGGCGCCGATCTGCGGGCCGTTTCGCTGAAGAACGCCGTTTTCTCCGCCGTACAACTGGGCAACAATGCGCTGGGCTGTGCGGTGCTCGACGGCGCCTCGATGGTCGATCCTAACAACAGTGGTAAAAGTACCGCCACGGTATCGGGGACCTTCGACTGGACGCTGTCGGGATCGCGTAACGGCGTGACGGTCTCCTGCGGCGGGGATAAGAGCAGCATGCTGAACGCCAAGGTGCCGATACAGATACTGCCGACCGACACTTGGAAGAACATCAAACTGACCGGATCGACGCTCCTTGACACGCAGGACGGGTATGCCCTCGCGGGGATCGACCTGAGCGAACGCGACTACAGCGGTCTTAAGATGGGCGGTCATGCGCTCGACATGCGGGGGGCCGATCTTCACGATGCCAGTCTCAATGACGCGAATCTTTCCTCGATCGATTTCGGTCCGCTGGTGGCGAATGACGGCACCGCCCGGTATGCGAATTTCTCCGGCGCCGATATCGGCGGCGCCGTTTTCGCCAATGCGAACCTCGAGGGAGCCGATTTCATATCGGTACAGGTCAATGCTTCGCCCAAGAGTCTGAGTTTCAGTTACGCCCTGTTGATGAACGCGGTGTTCAGGAATGTCGATCTGGGCCACGCCGATTTTTCCTACGCCTATCTGTTCTCTAAATTCCGCGATACGGTCACGGCGCAGAAGTTCGCCGAATTCACCGATGTCACCGCCGCCGGCGGCTCCTTCGTCGGGAGTTTTCTTTCGAACATGACCCTCACCAACGCCAAGTTGGACGATAGCGATTTCCAGAACGCGCAGCTGGTGGGTGTGACCTTTGCGTCGGGCAGCGCGCAGGGGTCGTCGCTGAAGAACGCCAAATTCGGAAAGGCCTACCTGCAGGGGGCCGACCTTTCCAACGCCATGCTCACCAACGCATCGTTCACCGGCGCCTTCCTTTCGCTTTCTGCGGGCTACTGGAATTACAACAGCGACGATCCCGAATGCACCAATATCCGCGTCGAGTACGCGGCGACCAAGCTGGGCGATACATCGGGTGTCGCCTCCTGTCCCAACGGCGCGTCGGGACCGTGTGATACCGCCGAGAAGAATACGCCGAAGGATAAGGTCATCAAGGAACCGCCCTGCGTCGATGGCGAGGATGTCGACATTTTCGGCAACACAGACTGTATCTCGCACGAATACCTGAACAACGGACAGATACCGCAGTGTGACGGAGAGAATGAAGATGTCATGCAATGCGGCTGTCTGGAGACGCCCGTTGAGAACCCCGATACCGACGCGCTGTAACGGGGGCGTCCTTCTCTTTTTTCAGTAATTCAGCAGGAATCGGCAGAAGAATGGATTTGCCTCGATAAGCGCCTGTATGTCGGCGAACATGGTGTCGCATTCTGGGCGCACCTCGGCGGCACGGGTCCGCAGGGGGCCGTAGTGGCCGAGCGATCCGCCGCTGACCCGGAGCATGAAGGCGGCATATTCGGCGGCGAAGATGGGGCAGCTTTTCTCGAGTTCCTGAAACAGCACCCCTTCGCCGGTGCCGTAGTTCTCCCAGTTCGCCTCGCTGCAGGTGACATCCTCCGAAAAGACGGCAAGCAGGCATTTGTAATCGGTGATGCCGTTGTAGGTGATCTTCCAGTCTTCGTAGAGGGTGTCGAGTTCGTCGCTGAAATTGTGCGAATTGTAGCTGGTCTGGAAGAGCCCTGCCTCGGCCGTGTCGGCGGTGACATTGGAGGCCGACATGTCGCGGCCGCAGCAGTGTTCGCCGGAGCTTTCGCGCATCCCGAGCCCGATGAGGAGGGTGTATGCGTGCCGCAGGGTATCGGCGCCGTCGACGGCGTTACTCATTCCGAGATCGCTGAATATCTGGTCGTACCACGCGAGGGCGTCGTGTTCGGTGTCGGCGGTCTTTGCGGCGGCGACCGTCATCACATCGGAGCGGTCGCTATGGCAGAAGGCGCCCGCGAAGACCAGTCCCATCCCGGTGGTGTAGGCGAGCGGCGCGTCGCCGCGGTCGGCCCAGTAGTAGTCGGCGCACGCCGAGGCGGCGGCGATGTCGATGACCTCCTGCGTGATGTCGATGCAGTCGCCGAGCGGGCCCCACTGACCGTCGGCGCAGGTCCGTATCTGTTTGCCACTGCCGTCGCAGTCGAGTGCCTCGGTGGTGCCGTCGACACATTCGGCCACCACGGCATCGTCGTCGGCGATGAGCGTATCGTCGGTCACCTCATCGTCCGACGAATCCGACTGGTCGGGGGAAAGGATGTCCTCGTCGGTCGGCGCGGTGTCGGACTGGTCTGTCGGATCCGACTGTTCAGACTGATCCGACTGATCCGGCTGATCGTCGCTTTGGTCAAGAACCTCGAAGGTCGGCTCGTCGGCGTCGTTGCCGGTGGCCGGACCGCCGTTGTCGCTGCACGCGGCGATGAAGAGCAGCGCCGTGAAGAGCACAACATATCTGGTCATGGGCATTCCCTCCCTCAATGAATTGAACCGGCGAATTATAACCGGCGGCGAACGAAATACAAATAACTTTCCAAACGGGCGGCGGCACATATAATCGCGGCGACTGTATGAGAGGACGCGCACCGCATGAACATCGTTTCGGCCGACGGCATCTCCAAGACGCTCGGCGATAAACCGCTTTTCGAGAATCTCTCCTTCGGCATCGGCGACGGCGACAAGTTCTCGCTCATCGGCGTCAACGGCTGCGGCAAAACGACGCTCCTGCGGCTGGTGGCGGGGCTTGACCAGCCCGACGGCGGCACGGTGGTCCGGTCACGCGACGCTCGCATCGCGTACCTTCCCCAAATACCGCCCTTCGATCCGGCGCATACCATCGAGGAGCATCTTTTCAGCGGCCCCGCCGCCCACGACCGGCCTGAGGGATGGCGGCTGAAATCATTCCTGACCGACTACGGGGTGACCGATCTGGCGGCGCGGATGGGTGAGCTGTCGGGGGGGATGCAGAAAAAGGTGGCGCTGGCCCGGGTGCTGGCGACCGACGCGCAGCTGCTGATACTCGACGAGCCGACCAACCATCTCGATCTCGACGCCATTCTCCGCCTGCAGGACCATCTGCGCGATATGAAAAAGGCGCTTTTCATGGTGACCCACGACCGGATGTTCCTCGACGCCGTGTCGACCGGCATCTGGGAGATCGACCGGCGACAGCTGTTCACCTACGGCGGCGGTTACGAACGCTATCTGGAACGGAAAGCGGAGCGCGATCTGAGTCTCCAGCGCAGTGAGGATAAGGCCGAGAACATCCTGCGGACCGAACTCGAATGGCTGCGGCGCGGCCCCAAGGCGCGGGCCACCAAGTCGCAGGACCGGAAGGACCGGATACAGCGTTTACTCGACCGCGAACAGATCGCGGCGCCGGGGGAGATAGAACTTTCCATTTCCGGGCGGCGGCTCGGCAAAAAGATACTGGAGGTGCGCGGGGTCACTAAGCGCTACGGCGACCGCGTGGTCTTGAAACCCTTCAGCTGGACCTTCAAGAAGAACCAGAAGCTCGGCATCGTCGGGCGCAACGGGTGCGGCAAGACGACGCTCCTTTCGCTCCTGACCGGCACGATCGAGCCCGACGGCGGAACGGTCGATGTGGGGGTGAACACTTGTTTCGGTTATTTCGACCAGCGCGGCGAGACGCTCGACCCGAACATGAAGGTCATCGACTACATCAAAAGCGCGGGGGAACAGATCGAGGTGGCGGGCGGCGTCACCATCAGCGCGGCGCAGATGCTGGAGCGGTTCCTGTTCCATTCGGGGATGCAGTATCAGGCCATCGGACGGCTGTCGGGGGGTGAGAAGCGGCGCCTGCAGCTGCTCTTCGTCCTGATGAAGAACCCCAACTTTCTGATACTCGACGAGCCGACCAACGATCTCGATATCCGGACACTCACGATACTCGAAGATTTCCTCCAGCGGTTCGAGGGGTGCCTGCTTATCGTTTCGCACGATCGCTGGTTCCTCGACAAGTGCTGCGAGTTCCTGCTGGTGTTCGACGAAGAGGGATCGGTCGGCGGTTTTGCCTGCGACATGTCCGATTATATCGAGATGCGGGCGGCACAGAAGGCGCGGGCAAAGGAGCCGGAGAAAAAAGAAAAACCGGCGCTGCAGGTTCGGCCGCGCGATATCGACAAAAAGGTGAAACTCACCTTCAAGGAGCGGCTGGAGCTTGATAAACTGCCGGCCGAGATCGGGGCGCTGGAGCGCGAGAAGGAAGAGCTGGAGGCGCAGCTTTCAGGCGGCGCTCATGGCGATATGGCGCGGCTGACGGCGCTGGGGCACCGGTTCGAAGAGGTGCGGGCGGAGATAGATGTCAAGATAGCACGCTGGGCCGAGCTGTCGGAGAAAGAGGAGTAGGGGCGCCCCTACCACTTCTTGAAAATAAAGAACACCGCAAGTATGATGAGTGAGAACCCGACGAGGTAGTTCCACTTGAACTCCTCCTTAAGATAGAGGACCGAGAATCCGGCGAAGACCACCAGCGTGATCACCTCCTGTATCGTTTTGAGCTGCGCGGCGGTGAAGGTGCCGTGGCCCCAGCGGTTGGCCGGGACCATGAAGCAGTACTCGGCGAAGGCGATAAGCCACGACACGAGTATCACCAGCATCAGCGGCTTGTCCTTGAATTTCAGGTGGCCGTACCACGCGAAGGTCATGAAGATGTTCGATATGGTCAGCAGTACGACGGTCCGCATATCGTGCTCCTCAACATGGTTATGACAGTTCGGTGAGATAGGCTTTGAAGGCGGCCTCCTCGGTGCGGTGGATGACCGCAAAGGGGGCGTTGAAATCGAATTCCCCGGCGGCGAACAGGCCGTGACCGCGGACGATGGCGGCGCCGTGTTTTGTGACGGCGTCGGGGAGGGTGCGGGCGAGATCGGCCCCCGGATCGCCCGTGACCACCGGGAGTCCGAAGAGTTTGTGCTCTTCGCTGGCGAGCGACCGGATGACGGTCCAGAGCGGGTGGCCGTGGAGCACCGCGCGGTAGCGGCTTTCAAGGGCGATGCGCCGGTGCGACGGATATTCGGAGGAGGCGCAGCGGGCGGTGCCGCATTCTTCGCACAGCGGGCAGATCGCCGTGCCGCCCGCCTGCGGGCCGGAGCCTACGGCGGAGGACCCGTCGAGTTTGTCCAGCGGCGCGCCGGAACGGCTGATGAGGAGCGTGTCGCGCATCCGGTAGGATACATTGCCGAATATCGAGTCGACCAGCCCCGCGGCCACCAGTGCGGCTCCCGCCTCGACGACGGCGCGCTGCACCGCCGGGTCGTCGGCGAAGGGACCGTGCATCAGGCGCGGGGCGGCCGGTAACGGCGGGAGGGCGGCAAGAAGTGTGCGTGCCAGCGTCCCGTCGGTGACGGAAAGCGTTCCGGCCCGCTTCGATGCCAGTATCTCGCCGAAGAAATGAACAAAGAGGGCGAATCGGGCGATGTCGCGGTGGAGCAGCGCCTGCGCTTCGGTCTTAACGCCGCGGACGAGTATCCTGCCGTCGCGGGTGAGGTGGACGGTGCGGTTGGCGACGGAATCCTGCGGCCGTTCGATGATCGGGATATCGGTGAGGAACAGGCGCGTCTCGGAATCGCGCGGGGTGAGGCGGCCGCTGCCGGCGGCGCAATAATAGGCGACTATCGTGCGATAGGGTTCGCGGTGTTCTTCGAGCAGGAAAAAATCGATCGGCACCCGGCACCTCCTCAGCGACCGTGCGACTATACCGCCGCGACGGGGCAAAGTCAAAAAGGGAAAAAACAAGCTGTTTTTTTGACTTGCACCGGCCGGTGCGCTACTATGAGAACGGTTATTCGACCGGGTAAATGACTGCAAGGAGGAGAAGATGTCGAAATTATTGGTTTTTGTCCTGATGGTGGGGCTGATGGCTTCCTGTGTCACCAGCGGCACGCACCAACTGGTGGTCGATGAACTGGCGGCTCAGAAGAAGGCCAACGAGATGCTGACGGCCGACAACGATGGACTCAAGAAGGAGGTCGCCGACCTCAAAACGGAGGTTGAAAAACTCAAGGGCGATATCGTAAAGCTCAAGAAGGAATACGACGACATGTCGAAGAACTTCATGGACGCGATGGCGTTCAATGACGACCTGAAAAAGACGCTCAAGGAAAAGGGTGCGTCGCTTGAAGAACTCGACGCGAAAAACAAGGAATTGGCGACGAAAAAGGCCGAGGAGCAGGCGAAATTCGCGGCGGAGCAGGATCGGCTCAAGGCGGAGCTCGAACAGTTGAAGCGGATGAAGGAGGCGGCCGAGAAACGGAACGCCGAATTCAACAATGTCATGGCGAAGCTCAAGAAGATGATCGACGCCGGGACCCTCTCGGTCAAGATACGCAAAGGGCGGATGATCGTGACGCTGTCGTCCGACATCCTGTTCGCCGTCGGGGCGACCGAGCTCACCCCCGAGGGTAAGGCGGCGCTCGCCGAACTCGCGGCGACGCTCAAAGATATACCGGACCGCAACTTCCTCGTGGTCGGCCATTCCGATTCGACGCCGATAAAGAAGAAATTCGCCTCCAACTGGGAGCTTTCCTCTCAGCGCGCCATCGAGGTGGTGAAACTGATGATCGCCAGCGGCGTGCCGCCGACCATGCTGTCGGCCTCCGGCAACGCCGAGTTCGACCCGATAGCGGAGAACGACACCCCGGAGAACAAGACGCAGAACCGCCGCGTCGAGATCGTTTTCATGCCCAAGATAGACGAACTCCCCGGTTTCGGTCCCGAAGCGAAGTAGGGGATATTCTCTCCCCGGTGAGTAAATAGTGAGACGGTGAAAAAAAACGGGTCAAGCCCCGAAAGGCCTAACCCGTTGAAAGAGATGGTGGCGAGGGAGTGACTCGAACACTCAACCCTCGGGATATGAATCCGATGCTCTAACCAGTTGAGCCACCTCGCCACGAGGCGTTGCCGATAATAATCGTCCGCATGTTTTTGTCAAAGATTTTTAGTTGGGTTTGCGCAACAGCGTTTCGAGCCGCTGTTCTTTGATGCCGTAGTGGGCCTTGATGGCTGCTATCCCGGCGTGGAATTGAGCGGGGTCGCGCGGCTTGGTGAGTTTCCGGCCGACGATCATCAGATTCTTCGCGGTGTGCTCGCCCGAGATGAATTCGAAGACCTTCGCCGCGTAGCCCGCCGACTCCAAGAGGAGCGCCCGGAGGCCGTCGGTCACTATCTCGGCCTGCCGCTCGGCGAGGATGCCGTGTTCGACAAAGGCGTTGGCGCCGCCGGTGACGACGAGCTGTTTGCGCAGTTCTTTGTGACAGCAGGGGGCGCAGATGATGAGCTGCGCGCCGTTGACGATACCTTTATATATAGCGTCGTCGGTGGCGGTGTCGCAGGCGTGGAGGGCGATGACCATGTCGACGGCGGCGAGTTCGGTCGTCGCGATGGTCCCCGGCGTGAAGGTCAGGCCGGTGAATTTGCTGTCGGCCGCGATCTTGTTGCAGAGATCGACCAGGTCCTTGCGTTCCTCGATGCCGACCATTTTCGGGGCAAGTTTCCGGGTGGTCACGAGGTGGTCGTACAGCGCGAAGGTGAGGTAGCCTTTGCCGCTCCCCATGTCGGCGATGACCGGCGCGGCGGGAAGGGGCGCCTCGTTGAGGAGGCTGTCGACGATCTCGATGTATTTGTCTATCTGCTTGAACTTGTCCTGCATGGTCGGCTTCACGTTCCCCGCCGCGTCGGTGATGCCCAGCGCGTGGAGATAGGGGGCGTGGGGATCGACGAGGCGCGCCTTCGCCTTGTTGTGGTCGAGCGACGGTGCTTCGTTGAAGCGCGGCGCCGATGCGGTGATGCGCGGCCCTTTCTCCTGAAGCATCAGGTGTAGGTCCTCGGCGGTGGTGTAGAGATCGGCGTTGCGGAAGGCGATGTCGAGGAGTTCCCCGATGATCATCCGCGCCTCGGCCGGGTCGTAGTTCTTGACGATGTCCTTGGTGGCGTGGCGGTAGGTGCAGGAGATCGCCAGCCCCTTTTTGATGGTGACGATCCGCGCGATGACCTGCGTGAGGTCGCTCTTTTTATCGCGGCGATCGCTGAGGAGCAGCTTCACGAGGCTCTGATCGACGATGCTCCGGTCGAGCGCGTCGAAGAAACGGTCGAGCGCCGGATGGGTGGGAAGGGTCATGTCGGGCACCTCCATAAGTGTGCATCCTCTCAACATACTGACAAAATCCAAAAGACAAAGATATCTTCCGAATCTTTACTTTTCACACCTTTTTGATACACTGCCCCGAATTGAGAGGTGTTGCGATGAAACTCTACCCGCTGTTCTGTTGCATCGTATTTTCCCTATCGCTCCTGTCGGCCGCCGAAGAGCCGGGCGGGCCGTGGAAAGAGGAGCGCAGCGACGAGAACCTTTCCATTTTCAGCCGTGAGGTGCCCGGCACCGACATCCGCGAGGTGAAGGCGACCGCACTCATGCCTGGTACGATAAAGGAAGCGGTCGACATCATCTTCGACCGAAAGAATCACCCCGGCAATATGCCCTACATCACCAAATCGGTCGTCATCTCGAAGGACGACAAGTGCGACGTTTCCTACAATATCATATCGCCGCCGGTGGCCAGTAACCGTGACTATCTCGTCCGGTCCTGCGCCGAAAAGGAGAGCAGTCAGGAGACGAAGCTGTGGTGGGAAACGGCGACCCATCCCGATTATCCCGAGACCGATGCCAATGTCCGGGTGAAGGTCAACAAGGGCTACTACATCTTCCGGCAGATCGAACCCGACAAACTGCTGGTCGACTACTACATCTATACCGATCCGGGCGGATCGCTGCCGATATTCGTCAAGAACATCGCCAACCGCACCGGCGTCTCCGATGTGCTGGAAAGCCTCGAAAAGACCATTCAGAAGCGCAGAAAGAAGTGAACGACCGCAACCGGACCTTTTTCTCGCACGCTGCCTTCATGTCGTTGGAGGAGTTGGTCTGGGGTATTTTCATACTGGCCGAAGTGGTCCTGAGGCGTGAGCTGCAGGCAAGTGCCCTGTTCATCACGCTGTTCACCATCATCAATCCCGCCTCGGCGCTCTTTTCGGTCTACTTCTCGCAGATACTGTCGTTGCGCCCCGATCGCATATACCGTCATATCAAACTGGTGGCGATCCTCACCCGCCTGCCGCTGATCCTGTTCTTCGTATGGCACGACGCGGTGTCGTTGCTGCTCCTGTTCGGGCTCTTCAACATCGGTGTGGCGATGCTCAAGCCGGTGCAGAGTATCTATATGCGGGAGAATTTCCGGGAGGGGGAGATCGGGAGACTCTACGGTATCGCACTGTCGATCGCCAAGGTGTTCTTCATCGCGGCCAGTTACGCATTCGGTCTCTGGATGGATCTGAATCACAATGCCTACATCGTCGCGTTCGGGGGGAGCGGCGTGGTGGCGTTCCTGTCGGTGATGCTGCTCACCCTCATCCCGTTCCGCGGCTGGCGTACCGTCGAGGCGGCGCCCGCCCCCAAAGATGTGCTGGGCTTCACCACGACCCGCGAGACACTGCGGAACAATGCCCCGTTCCGTCGTTACGAGGCCGCCTTCATGACCTACGGCGCGGGGTTCATGGTGATCCTCCCGGCGATGCCGATACTGCTGGTGGACCACCTGAACCTCTCCTACAGCGTCGTTTCGTTCGGGCGCGGCGTGATGACGGCGCTGCTCATCATTCTCTGCACGCCGTTCCTCGGCAAGGTGCTCGACCGGACCAACCCGATATATCTCAGCAAGGTCTCCTTCTTCATCCTCATCGCCTACCCGGCGTTCCTTATCGCGGCGTGGTTCCTGCGCGGTGCGGTGGAACCGCTCTTCTACCTTTCGTTCGCCGCCTTCGGTATCGCCATGGCGGGGGTGTCGCTGACCTGGAACGTCGGGCCGATGTATTTCGCCGCCACGCCGCAGGAGATACCGCGGCTGATGAGCGTCCATGTGACGCTCACCGGGGTGCGTGGACTGCTGGTGCCGATAGTGGGCTATTTGCTTCTACAGATAGGGGTGCTCGCGCCGTTCTTTGCCAGCGTCTGCTGTTTCTTCACGGCGGCGCTGATGATGCGCAAAGATGCCAGAATTTTGTTGACAGCGGAAAAAAACTCCGTATAAAACACCCTGCCTATGCTGAGCGGGAATAACTCAGTGGCTAGAGTGCAACCTTGCCAAGGTTGAGGTCGAGGGTTCAAATCCCTTTTCCCGCTCCATTTTTTTTTCCTCTTATCCGGGGCGCCTTGGCCAAGTGGTAAGGCAGAGGTCTGCAAAATCTCCATCTCCGGTTCGAATCCGGAAGGCGCCTCCATCCTTCCTTACGCATAACTATGCCGGAGTGGCGGAATTGGCAGACGCAAGGGACTTAAAATCCCTCGAAGCGCAAGCTTTGTACCGGTTCAACCCCGGTCTCCGGCACCACTTTATCATTTCCATCTTTTTATAGGAGCCTACCATGAACGATCCGAGACTCGACAAGCTGGCAAAGGTGCTGGTCCACTATTCGACCCGCGTGAAACGGGGCGAGTTCGTCTTCATCCGCGCCGACGAGGTGGCGACGCCCTGGGTGCTGGCCGTTGCGCGCGAGGCGATAAAGGCGGGGGCCCATGTCGAAACGATGCTCGTGTCGCAGGAGATCGCCGAGGCGCGGCTTAAATACGCCTCCGACGAGGAACTCAAGACCGGCAACTACATGCTGGAAAAGACGCTCGAGAAGGCCGATGTGTGGCTGACGGCGTGGGCGGCGCGCAATGTGAAGGTCAACGCCGCGATACCGGCCGAACGGCTGAAGATCGACGCGCAGGGGCAGAGCGGCTGGCGCAAGATATATTCCGACCGGATGGCCTCCGGCAAACTGCGCTGGTGCGGCACCCAGTTCCCTACCTACGCCGACGCGCAGGAGGCGAACATGAGCCTTGAGGACTACGAGAACTTCGTCTATGGCGCGGGGCTGCTCGACGCCGCCGATCCGGCGGCTGAATGGAAGAAGGTCAGCGATGCACAGGAACGCTGGGTCAAGTGGCTCGACACCAAGAAATCGCTCCATATCGTATCCGAGGGGACCGACATCACCGTGAGCGTCGCAGGTAAGAAGTGGATGAACTGTGACGGTCGGGTCAATTTCCCCGACGGCGAGGTCTTCACGAGTCCCGAGGATACCAACATCAACGGCCATATCTCGTTCAGTTTCCCCGGCATCTACGCCGGGAAGGAGATCGAGGGGATCCGGCTTGAGGTGAAGGACGGTCTGGTCGTTAAGGCGACGGCGCGCAAAGGGGAGGACCTCCTGCAGGCGCTTCTCAAGACCGACGAGGGGGCGTCGCGCTTCGGCGAAGTGGCGGTCGGGACCAACTACGGCATCCAGCGCTTCACCCGCAACATGCTGTTCGACGAGAAGATCGGCGGTACGGTTCACATGGCGGTCGGCAACTCGATGGCCGAGGCGGGCGGAAAGAACCGCTCGGCGATCCATTGGGACATGCTCTGCGATATGCGGCAGGGGGGGACGATAACGGCCGACGGGACGCTCTTCTACAAGGACGGCAAGTTCATCGACGAAGTGCTCATCTAGAATTCAACCACCGAACACGAACAGCCGTCATCCTTTTTCGCCGTGTCGACGTCCGGTATGTCCGTTTCATCCGGTATGTCCATTTCAGCCAGTTCATCATCGGCCCCGACCATCTCATCGTCACCCAACGGAATATCCTCATCCGTGATCACTTCTCCGTCATAGAGTACTTTCCATTGGACGACGACATGGCTCATCTCGGCCGGGTCGTTCCGCACCTCGCCGGTGTTGTCGCCGACGGTGGCTTTCAGGGTATTCGTGCCGGTCTTCATGCCCTGTGCCGGGACATTCAGAGTGCAGGAGCCGACGATACAGTCGGCGCCGGTGAGCGGTTTGTCGTTCAGAGCGAATTCGACCGATATCGCCTCACAGGGAAGGGTGTCGACCGTGACGGTGAGTCCCGGTTCGTAGGTGAGAATGCTGTCGGCGGCAGGGGTCACGGCGTCGAGCAGGTTGGTGAGATTGTAGACCTGAAGCGACTGCGCCTCGATGCAGACGGGACAGAAGGGATTCCCGAGCATCCGCATCTCGCAGCTTTCCATCGGCCGGTAGATGCCGGTCTCTTTGTAACGCGCCCCCTCGAACATCCCGACCACATCGCCATAGGTGCCGTCGTCCGGTGTCGGGAGGGGGGTCGTCTCTTCAATCCAGACGTTCCATTTTATCAGGGTGCGATCGAAGTCGTAGGCATAGGAGACGTTCGGTTCGCTGTCGCCTTCGGGAAAGCCGGGATAGGCATCTTCATATTCGTCGGCAAGATTACCGAAGGTGTGGCCGAACTCGTGCAGTACGATCTCTTTGGACAGTGCATGGGTCGAGGCGACCACCGTCAGACCGCCGCTTCCGCCGTAGGTGGCGTCGTTGACGATGACGATGACGATATCGTAGGGGGCGATCCCTGCTGCGATGTCGCGCGCCGTGCCGTCATCGATGCAGATGGCGCGGGCGGTGCCCCAGCAACCGTAGTTGGCCCCGAGCGCGGTGTCGGCGTAGGTCGGCGGGTCGAGCTCCAGATGATCGGCACCGCTCTCATTCGATACCACATCGACGCGGTAGATGTTGAAGGCTCCGCGTCGATTGATCCACGGCGGAACACCGAAAAGGCCCTCAAGCGCCTTTTCGCTATCACTTTTGAATTTTTCCATCTCGGCGGCGGTATAGCCGTCGCCCATGATCACCAGCACGAGGCGGTCCTCATCGTCGCCGGTATCCTGTACTTTCTCGAACGGATAGAGCGGTTCGGCCAACGGGGCGAGCCGTACAGCGGTATGGCCGAGCCGGGCAAGCGGTGTCAGGGCGGCCGCCGTGAAGGCGGTGAGCGCCGTGTCCTTCAGTTCGGGAAGGCTCCGGTAGAGGGCGAGCGTGTCCCACGAAAGTCCCGTGGGGAGATAGAGGCGACCGGTGCGCGGTGCGCCGGGCGTTTTTCCCGGCGTCAGTGCGACGGCGGCGCGGTGGACCGTTCTTCCGTCCCGCAACGCGGTGAGAACGAACGGCGTAGTGATGCGCGGGTCGCGTGCCGTTTTGCCGATACCGACGGTGGTCGTTACGGCGATGGTGTAGGCTCCGTCGTGTTCGGTCACGGTGACCAGCTCGGCGGCGGAGGCGGCAAAAGCGCCCAGCAAAAGCAGGATGAAAAAGAGTTTTTTCATGGGACCTCTATTTGTTCTACCACAGATGCCAGACGAGGAGCGCAATGACCGCGACCGGCATGATGAGGTGCAGTTTGAACCAGAGCGGCAAACGGAGCCGGGGGCCGAGGAAGGCGAAGAGCATCGCGAGGATGATCGCGCCAAGGAGCGGCTGACCGGTATTGAACTGCGGCACCCCCCAAACGATGGTGGAGTGGGTGACGGCCGAGGCGACGAGTAGCCCTGCCGCCCACGGGTGGATACGGCGCAGGAACGTGAGCGTTCGATCCGGCGGTTTCAGGAATTTCCGCGCCGGGAAGATGGCCGCCGCAAGGACCAGCAGGGAGACATTCGCCCAGCCGAGCAGTTTCCCGAATTCGTGCATATCCATGGCGTCACTTCTTCAATTTGCCGACGGCTTTCAAGGTTTTGGTCACCCGGTCGCCGTGCGGTGATTTCGAGGTGATGAGCGGGGTGATATCGGTACCGGGTTTGCCGCCGCCGTGTCCACCCTTGCTCCATGCCGTGACGCCGGTGATGTCGTAAACGATGCCGTTGATGGCGACGTAGGCGGGGCGTCCCTCCTTGCCGTCGAACTTCGCGAGCTCTTCAAGGGTGAATTCTTTTTCGGCGGTCGCTGCCGGGGCGGTCTTAACAGCCGGAGCGGGCGTTGCCGGTTGCGCCGGTGCGTCGGCCGCGACGACCGCGAATGCGAAGAACATAATAGCGATAAGGATAATTCTCTTCACGATTCCCCTCCCGTAGCGGTTAAAAATATACCGATGCCGACAGCAACAGTGCCAATATCATGCCATGATTCTCGACCGAGACGGTCACGGCGTTGCCTAGCCCGTTCTGCGTTTCTTGTTCTTGCTTGAGCCACAGATAACCGAGTTGCAACTGCCCGCCGACGCCGAAGTAGTCGGTCACCAGATACTCGAGTCCGGCGAAGGGAACAATACCGATGCCGTGGCATTCTGCGTCGTTGTTGCCGGAGGGAAAGTCAAAGTAGTTATACTCCAGCATGAGTCCCACGAAACCTACCAGATCATTCATCGGGATATCGATGCGGGCACCCAGTCCGATCGTCAGTTGATTCTGGATGTTGTCATCCTCGGCAAAGTTCAGATTGAAGCCGAATTTCGCTAGTATCCAGAGAGGATCGACGGGTTTAAAGCCGAAGTTCAGCGCGACCGGTGCCGGATTGGCGAGAAGAACATTATTTGTCGAGAGCGGTCCTACACCGAAGGTTAAGAAATCGCTGTCATCATCGTAATGAGTAAATTGCACTACCGGCAACTGGAGCCCGATGAGGAAGGTATTGTCGCTGCTGCCGGAGTCGCCTTCCTCCTGTGCCGCAAGCGGCATGGTGCAGAGAATGAACAGTAGCGCGATACATAGGTTTCGGTGCATGTCCTCCTCCACCCCAAATTAACCAA